>Ga0163162_10004510_pt1 | contig 13409 bp, 12 predicted proteins | sample S55metaG_FD_115310 | JGI IMG/M metagenome (GOLD analysis project Ga0163162, IMG submission 115310) | Switchgrass rhizosphere microbial communities from Kellogg Biological Station, Michigan, USA - S5-5 metaG | ecosystem: Host-associated > Plants > Roots > Rhizosphere > Soil | place: USA...
GCTAGGGTGAGGGTTTTCAGAGGCCGCCCGAGGTGTCTTGCTTCACACACCGACCTGAAAGACCGGATCGATTATGGATTCACGGCAGAAATATCAGGTCGGCGTACTTCGCAAGCATCCCCCAATCAGTCCCCTCTCCCTCCGGGAGAGGGTTAGGCGGGCGGCGTTCCGATGAGGGGGCTCTTGATTTGATCAGGCGTAATAGTCGACGGCGCTGGTACCAATCACGCTGGTGGTTTGAGCAGCGGCTTCAGCAATGGCGGCAGGCGCCAACTCTTCATCCGCCGAGTCGAGGCGACCGCCGGTAGCGCTGGTGCGACCACTCTGGCCTTGCTGTGCCTGTTCCTGACCTTGCTGGCCCTGCCAGCCGCGGTTCTGGTCGGAGACATTGACGTCGACCTGGCCCATGCCCTGCTGGTTGAGCATGTCGCGCAGACGATGCATCTGCCCGTCCAGCGCTTCACGCACACTTGGATGCGCGCTCATGAACGTGACCTGGGTCTGTTGATCCGGGACCATGTTCACGCGGATGTCCAATCGCCCCAGCTCGGCCGGCTGCAACTGAATGTCCGCCGCCTTCAGATTGGCGCTCGACAGATACATGACGCGATTGACCACTTCTTCGGTCCAGCCGCTCTGGTGCATGGCGATCGGCTGGTTCACCGGCACCGCATTCGCGGTCTTCGGTGTAGCCGCCTGCGTCAGTGCCGCCAGACGGTTGGCGAAATCATCCACGCGGGTATCGCTGGTCGCAGTCTTGAGATCTTTGAGGCCATCGTCGATCAAACCGCTGAAGGCTTTTTCGCCGCCCTGGCTGGTGCTGTCCTTGTCGGCTTGAACGTCGAGCATGCTGGCCATGCCGGCGGCAAAGTTCTGCGCCGCAGTCAATTCGCCGTCGGCCTGAGCCTGAGCTGGCGACGCTTTCGGTTGTGCCTGGCTGGCAGCGGAAATGTGCCCGCCCTGCTCCATCGCCATGCGCACGGCCGGCATCGAATCGAGGGGATCAGCCGAAGGGTCGAAATCGCTGTCGGTGGTCGGTGCCGGATCTTTGACCGTACCTGGCAGCGCGGCAACGGCTGGGGTTTCGGTTTCAGGCTGGGCAGTCGCGACGACCGCCGGAGTCTGCACAACCGGCGCCGCAACCACCGGCTGCACAGCGGTTGCCAATGCCGGATCGAGTGTCGGATCAACCGGCGTCGCGTCTACGACTGGAGTCTGGGAGGTGTCAGTGTTGTCGTCGCTGCTGGCGGTGGTGTCATCGGTCGCTACGGTTTTATCAGCAGGCAAGTCGTTGCCGCTGTCGGCAACTACCGGTTGTGCAGCGGCAGACTGATCCTTGCCGATATCCTTTTTGCCGCTGTTGTCGGCGACCTTGTCGCGCGGCGACTTTGGCGAATTATCGGTGCTGGCAACAGGCTTGCCCGATCCCTGATCGGCGAACACTTTAGCGAAGCTTGAGGCTTTATCCCCTGTGTCTACGGCCATGGCCGACGTTTTGGCCGAGGCAGCTTGCGCCTTGGCCTGAGCGGCATTCTGAAGAAGGATGTTGGGGGTCGCAGGCATGAAACGGTCTCCGCTGCACTGGGATCGTAGGTACAGTTACGCAGATAGCTGCAAGTGCCGGGCCAGTGTTGTCCGGCGCTTGAGAAAAGCGCCGGACGGCGGGATCAGTGCGTGTGAGCGGGATGTTTTTCGCTTTCGTAAACCGGGCGAACTTCAGCAAATTCGCCGCTGATCTCAGCGACCAGTTTGACTATTTCCGCCGGGCTCTTGTCTTTGGCGTCCGATTCGAGTTCCTGGCAGAGCGCCGCCAAGCGGACGGCCCCCATGTTGCTGGCGCTGCCCTTGAAACTATGGGCAACTTCCGACAACACCTTGGCATCAGAGGTCTTTTGCAACTCGCCCAAGCGACTTTCGGAATCCGCCAGAAAGGTATCCAGCAGCTCTGGATAACCCTCCTCCATGACATCGCGCAGTACGCTCAGCGCCTCGCGATCAATATGTGTGTCAGTCACTTGTTCACTCCTTGATCAAGAATTGCGCGAATTATGCCTCAACCTCCCAGGAAAACTCCACGCGAGCACTACGACCTTCGTCCGACCAACTGGCGTTATACCCCAATTGCCGGACCAGACTGACGCCGCGCCCCGACAAACGGACTCCGTCCAGCGGTCGCTCCATGACCCGCGCCACATCAAATCCCTTGCCACTGTCTTCGACGCGAATCACCAGACGACCGCCCTCGCCTTGTGGCTGCACCTGCAAATGCACGCGAACAAAGCCATCCTGCAACGCCTCCAGACGATCGTTGCGCTGCTGATAGTAGCGAGCGAAACCCGCCGCATCGCGCTTGAGGCTGGAATCCAGATCGAGCACGCCATGCTCCAGCGCGTTGGAATACAACTCGGCGAGCACGCTGTACAAGGCACCACTCTGCGCCCGCAGCCCATGCACCTCAAGCAGCAACTGCAACAGATACGGCAAGGGATTGAAGCGCTTGAGCGTGGCGCCACGGAATTCGAAACTCACCGACCAGTCGAGCGGGCACGACTGGCCGCTGTCGGAATACACCGGTGCTGACGGCTTGACCTGCGCCGGCTCCAGCAGGCGGACCTCGACCATGCTCACGTCGTCGCGGGCCTCTCCGCGAAAATCGCGCAATGCCTGCTCGATGTCCTCGAACAAGCGATCCGGCTCGCGGCTGGCGGCGAACACCTGCTGCAAACGCTCGACACCGAACAGTTGATCACTGGCGTCACTGGTGTCGATCACCCCGTCGGACAACAGAAACACCCGATCACCGACGGCCATCGGATGCACTTCCGTACGGTCGTCGAATGCCTGCGCACTCAGCACACCCAGCGGCAAGTGCCGTGCGGCCAGTGGTACGCGCTCGCCACTGACAATCCGATGCAGATAACCGTCAGGCATGCCGCCATTCCACACTTCGACCGAACGCCGCTGAAAGCTCAGACACAACAGCGTGGCGCAGCAGAACATGTCGACCGGCAGAATGCGTTTGAGCTTGGCATTCATCTCGCGCAGGGTTTCGGCCAGGCCATAGCCCTTGGCGGTCATGCCGTAGAACACCTCGGCCAGCGGCATAGCGCCCACCGCTGCCGGCAAGCCGTGACCGGTGAAATCGCCAAGCAACACATGCATGTCGCCCGCCGGCGTGTACGCCGCCAGCAGCAAGTCGCCGTTGAACAAGGCATAGGGCGATTGCAGGTAGCGAATGTTCGGCGCGCTGAGGCAACCGGAGTGCGCAACCTTGTCGAACACCGCTTTGGCGACTCGCTGTTCGTTGAGCAGGTAATCATGATGTTTAGCGATCAGGTCGCGCTGTTGCAGCACGGTCGCCTGCAAACGGCGCAAGCGATCCATCGCCTTGATTTTGGCGGCAAGGATCACCTGGTTATAGGGCTTCGCCAGAAAGTCGTCACCGCCGGCCTCCAGACAACGGGCCAGCGCTTCGCTTTCGGTCAGCGAGGTGAGGAAGATGATCGGCACCAGCGTCTCGCCCGCCAGCGCCTTGATCTGCCGCGCTGCCTCGAAGCCATCCATCACCGGCATCATCGCGTCCATCAAGACCAGATCGGGTTGTTGCCGGCGAAACAGATCGACCGCTTCGGCACCGTTGGCCGCCGTCAGGACTTCATGGCCCTGGCGACGGACGATGGTCGACAGCAACAGGCGGTCGGCAGCACTGTCTTCGGCGATCAGAATGGTCAGCGGCTCTTGCGCCTGCATGGCCGTCAACTGATGTCGAAGAGCTTGTCGAAATTGGAGATGGCGAGGATCTTGCGCACATCGGAGTTGCTGTTGACCACCCGCACGTCCGAGTTATCGCCGCCGGCGTGATCGCGCAGCAGGAGCAGCATGCCCAACGCGGAACTGTCGAGATAGGTGGCTTCTTTCAAATCCACAACAATAGATCCAGGTTTCTTGTCGAGCCGCTCATAGGACTCGCGAAATTCTTGATGGCGCCCGAAATCGAAGCGCCCCCTGACCGAGATCGTCAGTTTTTGACCATCTGGAGAGACTTCTGTAACGACTGACATTGACTGGCTTCCTTGTCATTGACGAACCTGTACAAGGTTTAGCACTTGGACAGGGTTGCAGCAAGGCGCAACGCAGGAACAAAAGTGGGAGCGAGCCTGCTCGCGAAAGCGTTGTGCCAGTCAACACTTGAGTCAACTGACCGGTTGCATTCGCGAGCAGGCTCGCTCCCACAGGGTCCAGCGGTGCGATCTAGAAGGGATTCTGCCGTGGCAAGCGCTGCGACAACTCGTCGAGCAACTTCTGCTCGCGCTTGTCTTCGAGGCGTTGCGCCTCTTCGCGATAACGCTGCACCAGTTTGCGCAACCCTTCGACCTTGGCGAACGCCTGCTGCCATTCCTCACGGGCCTTTTCGAGTTTGTTCTGGTGCCAGACCAGACTCTGGCGCTGCTGGTCGACGGCGGTGTCGAGTTGCGCCAGAAAGCCCTGAAAACCCAGCAGCCATTGCCCGCTCACGCCGGTGCTGCCGCGTACGATCCATTGTTCGGAGTAATCCAGACGAAAGGCATTGAGGTCGGCCAGTTTGCTTTCAGCGACTTTCACCTGGCCCTGAAAGTAACCCAGGCGTTGCACGGCGGTTTTCTCGGCCTGTTCGGCCATGTCCACCACCGGCGCCAGACGCGCGGCTCGACTGACGGCGGCCATGACCGGTTAGCCGCCCGCCGCTGGGGCAAACAGGGTTGCGAGGTAAGCCTGGCTTTCGCCCATGTTGATTTTGTCGTTCAGCCCCTGACGCTGGTAGCGAACCAGTTGCGGTTGCAGGGAGATCGCCAGATCGGTCTCGCGATCGCCGCCGGCAACGTAGGCGCCAACACTGATCAGATCGCGGCTCTGCTGATAGCGCGACCACAACTGCTTGAAATATTGCGCGCGTTGCATGTGCTCCGGCGAGACCACCGCCGGCATGACCCGGCTGATCGACGCTTCGATGTCGATGGCCGGATAGTGACCTTCCTCGGCCAGACGCCGGGACAGCACGATGTGGCCGTCGAGTACGCCTCGGGCCGAGTCGGCAATCGGATCCTGCTGGTCATCGCCTTCGGACAACACGGTATAGAACGCGGTAATCGAACCACCGCCCTTCTCCGCATTACCGGCACGCTCGACGAGTTTCGGCAACTTGGCGAACACCGACGGCGGATAACCCTTGGTCGCCGGCGGCTCGCCGATGGCCAGGGCGATTTCCCGCTGGGCCTGGGCGAAACGGGTCAGCGAATCCATCAGCAACAGGACGTTCTTGCCCTTGTCGCGGAAATATTCGGCGATGCGCGTGCAGTACATCGCTGCGCGCAGGCGCATCAACGGCGCATCGTCTGCTGGCGAGGCAACCACCACAGAGCGTTGGAGGCCTTCTTCACCGAGGCTGTGCTCAATGAACTCTTTAACTTCTCGCCCCCGCTCACCGATCAGGCCGACGACGATAATGTCGGCCTCGGTGAAGCGGGTCATCATGCCCAGCAACACCGATTTACCGACACCGGTACCGGCGAACAGGCCCAGACGCTGGCCACGACCGACCGTCAGCAAGCCATTGATGCAACGGATGCCAACGTCCAGCGGCACACGGATCGGATCACGGTTGAGCGGGTTGATCGTCGGGCCATCCATCGGCACCCAGTCTTCGGCTTTCATGCCGCCCTTGCCGTCCAGCGCACGTCCGGCGCCGTCGAGCACGCGCCCGAGCATGCTCATGCCCATCGGCAAGCGCCCGGTATCAGCCAGTGGCACCACACGGGCGCCCGGGGCAATACCAGCGACGCTGCCGACCGGCATCAGGAAGACTTTGCTGCCGGAAAAGCCCATGACCTCCGCTTCCACCTGGGACGGGTGATAGCTGTCGTCATTGATCACCAGGCAGCGCGTGCCCATGGCGGCGCGCAGGCCTTCGGCCTCAAGGGTGAGGCCGACCATGCGCAGCAGGCGACCTTCAAGAATCGGCGCGCCGGCAATCTCGGTGGCCTCAGCGTAAGTGCTCAGGCGCTTGGCGAAACTGGTGCGTTCAAGGCGCATCGGGGTCGTCCGCGAGCGGCTCTTCAGGTGTGGCCGCCGGTTTTACGTCTTCTGCAATGTCCAGACTCAGATCCGCTTCAGCCGGGTGCAAAGCCTGCTCGTGCAACTGATCGAACAACTTCGCCATGACCTGGATCACACGCGTTTCGATGCTGGCATCGATGCGGCTGTGTTCGGTTTCAACCCGGCAACCGCCCGGCAACAGCGATTCATCTTCGACGATGCGCCAGGTTTCCTCATGACGTTCGCGCAGGGCCTTGGCCTGCTCGAAGTCCTGCGGATTGACGTAAAGGCGCACATTCTCGACGCCTAGCGGCAACAGCTTGAGGGCGTCGCGCATGACGTGTTCGATCTGGCTGGAATCGATGGCCAGTTCGCGCTTGATCACCTGTTTGGTGATGTGTTGCACGAGGTCGACCAGCGATTTCTCGATTTGCGTGTCTTGCTCGGCGATCGGTTCGAACAGGTTCGCCATCAACTGCTCAAGGCTGGCAAGTTTTGCCGCCAGCGCAACCTCGGCTTCCTGACGCACCTTGAGGGTCGCACTGTGAAAGCCTTCTTTCTCGCCGATGCCGAAGCCTTCGTTGTAAGCCTCCTGACGGATGCTTTCGAGTTCTTCCAGGGTCAGTGGCTGGACTTCTTCCAGCGGCACCTCTTCCATTTCCGGCGGTTCGGGCTCCGGCTCAGGCTCAGGTTCCGGCTTCGGCGGGTCGAAGCTGGGCATGGCCCAGGATTCGAAACCACGGACATCGCGGGCACGGATCAGATCCGTCACATCGTCGTCGTGCTTGTCCATGGGCTTAGATCATTTCCTCGCCACCCTTGCCACCGAGTACGATTTCGCCGGCTTCGGCCATACGACGGGCAATGGTGAGGATTTCTTTCTGTGCGGTTTCGACGTCGCTGACGCGCACCGGGCCTTTGGCCTCGAGGTCGTCGCGCAACAGTTCGGCGGCACGCTTGGACATGTTCTTGAAGATCTTCTCTTTGACGCCTTCGTCTGAACCCTTGAGGGCCAGCACCAGCACGTCGGAAGACACTTCGCGCAGCAACGCCTGGATGCCACGGTCGTCGACATCGGCGAGGTTGTTGAACACGAACATGAGGTCTTCGATCTGACCGGACAGGTCTTCGTCGACTTCGCGGATCGAGTCCATGAGCTGGCCTTCGATCGAGCTGTCGAGGAAGTTCATGATGTCTGCCGCACGCTTGATGCCACCCAGGGTGGTGCGCGAGGCATTCGAGTTGCCGGAGAACTGCTTCTCGAGAATCTGGTTCAGCTCTTTCAGGGCCGCCGGTTGTACGGTGTTCAACGACGAGACGCGCAGGATAATATCCAGACGCACCTTGTGGTCGAAGTTGCCGAGTACTTCACCGGCCTGATCCGGGTCGAGGTACGCGACCACGATCGCCTGAATCTGCGGGTGTTCGTAACGGATCACGTCGGCAACGGCGCGCGGCTCCATCCATTTCAGGCTATCGAGGCCACTGGTGTTGCCACCGAGCAGGATGCGGTCGATCAGGCCGTTGCCATTGTCTTCACCCAGGGCCTGGGTGAGCATTTTGCGCACGTAGTCGTCGGAACCGACGCCCAGGCTGGTCTGGTCGCCGACGATATCGACGAACTCGCTCATGACCTGCTCGACCTGTTCGCGATGGACGTTGCCCATCTGCGCCATGGCCACACCCACACGCTGAACCTCTTTCGGGCCCATGTGGCGCAGCACTTGCGCAGCATCGGTCGAACCCAGGGACAGTAGCAGAATTGCGGCTTTGTCGACCCGGGACAGTTTAGCGACAGCGGCTCGGTTATCACTCATCTGCGTTAATCCACTCTTTCACGACCTGGGCCACGCGACCCGGGTCTTCTGCCACCAGACTCTTGATTGCATTCAGTTGCGCGTCATAACCCTCACTTGGGCTCGGCAACAGAATGCTCTGCGGACCACCGAGGCTCACGCGGTCGTTGGAAAGTTCGCCGTCCAGGCCGCCCATGCCACCGAGTTCCACGTCGCTGCCAAGACCGGCCAGCTCCTTGCCTTTGCCGCCGCCGGTGATGTTGTTGAGCACCGGACGCAGCACACCAAACACCAGCACCAGGATAAACAACACACCCAGCACTTGTTTGACGATGTCCCAGAACCATGGCTGGGAGTAGAACGGAATATCGGCAATCACTTCGCCGCGCTCGGCGGAGAACGGCATGTTGATCACGCTGACACTGTCGCCACGGCTGGCGTCGAAACCGACGGCGTCCTGGACCAGACGGGTGAAGCGCGCCAATTCGTCGGCGCTCCACGGCGCACGGCTGGTTTCGCCATTGGCCGCGTTGACCTTGACCTGATCGTCGACCACCACCGACACCGACAGACGATTCAGGCGACCCTGCTGCTGCTTGGTGTGGCTGATGGAACGGTCGAGCTCGAAGTTCTTGGTCGATTGTTGACGTTTGTCTGCCGGGTACGGCGCGAGCATCGGCTGGCCGGTGGCCGGGTCCATGATCTGCTGACCGTTTGCGTCAACCAATGGCTGACCTGGCTGCACCATCGCGGCTGGCGCGGCGGCGCCACCGGTGGTTTGCGGCGCCGAGGCTGGCGACGGTGGCTGGTTGCTCAGGGCACCCGGCACGCCTTGCGGGCCATTGCTGGCGGTGCGTTGCTCGTTGACCGACTGCTCGCTGCGCAACGCCGGCTGATCCGGGTTGAACTGCTCGGCAGTCGACTCGACGGCATTGAAATCGATGTCGGCCGAGACTTCAGCCTTGTAACGATCATTGCCCAATACCGGCTGCAAAATGTTGTGTACACGCTGGGTGAGCATGCTTTCCATGCGACGGCTGTAATCGAACTGCTTGCCGGCCATGGTCATTTCGGAGTTTTCCGCCTGATCAGAGAGCAAGGTGCCCTTCTGGTCGACGACGGTGATCTGCGATTTGCTCAGTTCGGGAACGGAGGTCGCCACCAGATTGATGATCGCAATGACCTGGCCTGGCTCCAGCGAACGACCGGAATACAGTTCAACCAATACCGAAGCACTTGGCTTGCGCTCATCACGCACGAACACCGAACTCTTCGGAATCGCCAGATGCACACGGGCACCCTTGACGTTGTTCAGGCTGGAAATGGTCCGCGCCAGTTCACCTTCGAGGCCGCGACGATAACGCGTCGCTTCCATGAACTGGCTGGTGCCCAGACCCTGTTCCTTGTCGAGGATTTCGAAACCGATATTGCCGTCGCTGGGAGTGACACCAGCAGCAGCGAGTTTCATCCGCGCACGGGACAAGTCATCGGCCTTGACCAGCAGGGCACCGGAGTTCGGTTCGACGTTGTAAGGAATGTCAGCGGCGGCCAGGGTGTCCATGACCTGCTTGGCGTCCATGCCGGCAAGGCTGCCGTACAACGGACGGTAATCCGGCTGCTGCGACCACAGCACCACGGCAAAGCCAATCGCCACGCTCGCAGCCAGGCCGACCAACAGGCCCACCTGACGCAGCATGGTCATCTCGGAGAGGTTTTCCAGGAAGGACAGACCGAACAGCGGCGGTTTGCCGTCTATCGGGGTGGCCTTGGCCGGAACGTTATCGGCGACTGCTTCTGCCATGACTCAATCTCGTCCTTAAACCGGCATCTGCATGATGTCTTGATAAGCCTGAACCAGTTTGTTGCGCACCTGGGTCAGAGCCTGGAACGACACGCTGGCTTTTTGCGAAGCGATCATCACGTCCGTCAGATCGACGCCGCTCTTGCCCACTTCAAAGGCATTGGCCAACTGAGTCGACGCGGTCTGGGTATCGCTGACCTTGTTGATCGCCTGACCGAGCATGTCGGAAAAGCTGCTGCCTCCCAGCTCAGGGACAGCGGTCGTCGATTTCGGCGCAGACATGGCATCCAGCTTCATGGCCTTCATGTCTGTCATCAACCGATTAAATTCAATACCTTGGCTCATGGTCTACTCTCTTGGGCGGCCCGCAATTTTTTGACACTCACTCGGCGGGTACACAGGTATTAGCAACAAGGGTGCCAGCTCATGGGCAGCCCTTTCAGAAAAGCATTTTCAACGTTTTGCAGCACGGCTCAGGTGGCGAACAAATAGCCTTCGACGTCCATCCCGGCATCGCGCATTTGCGCCAGTTTGTAGCGCAGGGTGCGCGGACTGATGCCGAGCTTTTCAGCGGCCTCTTTGCGGCGGCCACGTTCAGCACGCAGGGTATCGATGATCATCTGAAACTCCCGGCGGCGCAGGTCATCGCCGAGGGCGCCAGCCGAATCCGCATCGATTTCCACCTCGCGAATGACAGCAGTCAGCGGCGCGGCGACAGGCACTGCGGTGTACGTCACGGGACCTGCCAGACAGAAATCCTGCGGCTGAATCAAACCGCCCTGCTGCAAGATCAGCGCACGCTGAATGGCGTTATCCAGTTCACGCACATTACCCGGCCACGGATACGCAATCAGGCAAGCTTGCGCGTCAGGCGAGAGTTTCGCTGCGGCGTGCTTCATTTTATTGACGTGTTTGGCCAGCAACCTTTCGGCCAGCGGCAGGATATCGGCAGTGCGCTCGCGAAGTGGACGCCAGGCCAGTGGGAAAACCGACAAACGGTAATAGAGGTCTTCACGGAAACGCCCCGCTGCCACTTCGCCCGCCAAGTCGCGGTTAGTGGTGGCGACCACGCGAATATCCAGGGCGATCGGCTTACGCGCACCGACGCGCTCGACTTCCCGCTCCTGCAACACGCGCAGCAGTTTGGCTTGCAGGCCAAGGGGCATTTCGGAAATTTCGTCGAGCAGCAACGTGCCGCCGTCAGCCTGCTCGAACTTGCCGGCCTGCGCGGCGATGGCGCCGGTGAACGAGCCTTTCTCGTGGCCGAACAGCGTCGCCTCGAGCATGTTGTCCGGGATCGCTGCGCAGTTGATCGCAATGAACGCTGACTGGCACGGTGGGATTGCTGGTGAATGTAGCGCGCCAGCACTTCTTTACCCGTACCGGATTCGCCGGAGATCAGCACCGTGGAATCGCTGCGTGCCACTCGTGCGGCCAATTCGAGAAGTTGCGCACTGGCCGGCTCGACAGCGATAGGGCCTTCACTTTCGCTCACGCCAATATTGCCCAGTGCATGCCGCGCCACCAGATCCAGCAAAGCCTTGGGCTCGACCGGCTTGACCAGATAATCCGCCGCGCCCTGACGCATCGCATCGACTGCGCGTTCGACCGCGCCGTGAGCCGTCATCAGCAACACGGGTAATTGCGGCTGACGGGCACGCAACAGAGCGAGCAATTGATGACCATCCATGCCGGGCATGTTGACGTCACTGACCACCAGACTGAACGCCTCGCGCGACACTGCCGTCAGCGCATCTTCAGCGCAACCGACCGCGTGGTAATCATGGCCGGCCAGCAACAATGTATCGGCCAGCGCCTCGCGCAACGAGCGGTCATCCTCGACCAGCAAAACCTTGATGCCCATGTCTTTCACTCAGCTCCCTGTACAGCGGAAAACAGCGGCAGGATCACCTGCGCGCACGTGCCGCGCCCAACTCGCGAACGCAGGCGCAATTCTCCCTGATGTGCCCGAGCCACAGCCTTGACCACGGTCAGGCCCAGGCCGGTGCCGGTGACTTTGGTGGTAAAAAAGGGTTCGCCGAGCCGCGCCAGAACCGCGGGCTCGATGCCGCTGCCACTGTCGCTGATGCTCAGGCGCAGCGTGTTGTCGCGGGTGTAGCAATGGACTTTCAGGCGGACGTCGCCGGCACTGGCCTGAATCGCATTCTCGATCAAATTCAACAGTGCCCCGACCAGCGTGTCGCGATTACACAGCAGTTCGCCGGTATGGCTGTCGCACTGCCAGCGGATTGGCAGATCATGCACATGGGTCAGCGCCGCCGCTTGCAGCGCCTGCATCAAGGCATTGGGGGTGAGGCGATCGGTCAGCGGCAACTCACCGCGAGCGAACACCAGCATGTCGCGCACCTGATGCTCCAGCTCATGCAGGCGCTCTTTCAGGCGCCCGGCGAAACGCTGCTGAGTGGCCACCGGCAACTCCTGCTCAGTCAACTGACTGGCGTAAAGCAACGCGGCGGACAACGGCGTGCGGATCTGATGCGCGAGCGAGGCGACCATGCGCCCCAGCGAGGACAAGCGCTCGTGGCGCGCCAGCTGATCCTGCAAATGACGGGTTTCTGTCAGGTCGTTAAGCAGCACCAACTGCCCCGGCTCGGCATCCAGCGAGCGGGTGGCAATCGACAGGCGCCGACCGTTTTTCAGGGAAATTTCATGACCGTCGTCTTCACGCGGAGCGAAGCAGCGCGAAATCACATGGCGCCACAACTCACCTTCAAGCGGCAGGCCGAGCAGTTCGATGGCGGCCGGGTTGGCTTCGCGCACCCTGCCGTGACCGTCGATGACGATGACGCCACCGGGCAACAGATCAAGGAGGTTTTGCAGACGGTTGGCCAAGCGTTCTTTTTCCGCCAGCTCCTGCATACGCTGGGCGCTGACCACCGCCAGCTCACCCTTGAGCTCGGTCACCCGCGCCTCAAGCATGCTGTAGGAGTCTGTCAGTTGGCTGGACATCTGGCTGAACAGCTCGAAGGCCTGCTCAAGACCCTGTCGGCTTGCCTGCTCTACGGAGGACGGCTGCCCCTCGGGACTGGAGGCAGAAGACATCTGGGCGTGGGGCATTGTGCTTTCTCGCTTGGCTGACCGTCAGTTAAACGGAACGTTGCGAGGGCTGTAGCAATACCCGTGCCTAAAAAAAACTGCTTATAAATGAAGCAGTTGAAAAACAGGCGTCAATCCTCCGCCTGTTCATCTCCATCACGGCGGCTCATGCCGTACTTGCGCATCTTCTCGACCAGGGTGGTACGACGGATACGCAGGCGTTCAGCCGCGCGCGCGACAATCCCATTGGCATCGTCCAGCGCCTGTTGAATCAGGCCCTGTTCCAGACCACCGAGGTAGTCCTTCAGGTCCAGACCTTCCGGCGGCAGCATGGCGTTGGCGGTGAAGTCCGGCGTATGGCCGTTGATCGCCACACGCTCTTCGAGATCGCTGCGCAGGCTGTCGACCATTTGCTCGTCTTCGTCATCGACGTAGCGGAATTTCTTCGGCAGTTCGACCACGCCGATCACCCCGTACGGATGCATGATCGCCATGCGCTCCACCAGGTTGGCGAGTTCGCGGACGTTGCCAGGCCAGCCGTGGCGGCACAGCGACATGATCGCCGCGGAATTGAAACGGATCGAGCCACGCTTCTCATGCTCCATGCGCGAGATCAACTCGTTCATCAGCAGCGGAATGTCTTCGACACGCTCGCGCAGTGGCGCCATTTCGATCGGGAACAC
>Ga0163162_10004515_pt1 | contig 13403 bp, 16 predicted proteins | sample S55metaG_FD_115310 | JGI IMG/M metagenome (GOLD analysis project Ga0163162, IMG submission 115310) | Switchgrass rhizosphere microbial communities from Kellogg Biological Station, Michigan, USA - S5-5 metaG | ecosystem: Host-associated > Plants > Roots > Rhizosphere > Soil | place: USA...
CGACCAGGGTTTCGTCCTGGATCCGCTCGAGTAGGTGCGTGGCGGTAATGTAGCCGAGATCGAACGGCGGGTCCTGCCGCATCAGCACGACGTCGACGTCACTGCCGAGATCGAGGATTGCGAAGTCGCCCTTTTTGAAATGATCGCCGGCGACGGGTTGAACGCTAACCGCATGCGCGCCAGCGTAGAGCCGGCCATCCTGCCAGGTCAGGTCCTCCGCCAGATAATGGTAGAGCTTGTGGCCCAGCTCCTGCGCCTTGAGCATGATTGCGAACGTCGAATCCCCGGAGATGTTGATGCTCTCCAGCGGATCCATCTGGACGGCGACGCGCAAGCTCATGCGACGCGCCTAGCGTCCTTGCCAGACATTGGCGAGATGCCGCGGCCAGCGTCTGGGCACCATGAACATGGCATCGATGCGAACGTCGTCGCCTTCTCGCATGTAGCGTGGGGTCAGCCGCTCAGCGGCAGTGACGACGCGCCGCAGGCGCCAGTCGTCGAGCGCGAATCCAGCGGCGTCCTCGCTGGCCCGGGCCTTGACCTCGACGAATGCGAGCGTGCGACCTCGGCGCGCGACGATGTCGACTTCGCCGCCGGGCACACGCGCGCGGCGTGCGAGGATCCGCCAGCCATGGAGCCTGAGATACCAGCAGGCGAGGGTCTCGGCGCCGCGCCCACGTTTCTCGGCCGCCTCGCGGTTCATTTGTTCGAACGTTCCAGCGCGCGGGCGTAGGCGCGCTTGCGGGGAATGCCGAGCTGCTCGGCGACCTCCGCGGCCGCGCGTGATGGCGACAGCCTTTCCATCGCTGCATCGAGAGCAGCATCGAGCGCCTCGCCGCTGACGGATTCGGCTTCGAGCGGCGGCCCGACGACGACGACGATCTCGCCCTTGGGAATGGCGTTCGCGTAACCGTGGGCAAGCTCGGTCAGCGTGCCGGTCACGCATTGCTCATGCAGCTTGGTGATCTCGCGAACCACCGCCGCTTCCCGCTCGCCGAGCTGGGACGACAGCGCGAGCAACGTGTCGCTCAGCCTCTGACCGCTCTCATAGAGTATGAGCGTCGTGCGCAACTGCGAAACTTCGGCAATGGCATCCGCCCGCGCCTTCGCCTTGGCAGGGAGGAAGCCGAGGAAAAGGAAGCGATCGGTCGGCAGGCCCGCCAAGGTTAGCGCTGCAATCGCCGCGCATGGGCCTGGGACGGTATGGACCGCCTGGCCTGCGGCCCGCGCTTCGCGGACAAGCTTGTAGCCGGGGTCGGAAATGAGCGGCGTGCCCGCGTCGCTGACCAGTGCGATCGGTTCGCTGCCGAGCCTAGCGACGATCGCGTCCCGCTGCTGCTCGTCGCTGTGATCGTCGTAGCGCAGCATGGGCACCTTCACACCTATGTAGGCTAGCAGCTTGGCGGTGACGCGTGTGTCTTCGACCAGCAGCAGAGCGGCGTTCCGAAGCGTTTCAGCTGCGCGCGGCGAGAGGTCCCCGAGATTGCCGATCGGCGTCGCGACAATGTGCAGTCCGGGCGGCAGCACTTTATCCATCAGCCGTGGATTAACCTCTTCCAATTGAAGCAGAAAAGAGTCATCGTGCAGCTTCGTTGACTTGGGGAGAGAGTCGATGATTGGACTAGTGATTGCATCGGCGATCAACCTCACTGGGATGCAGGCGGCGATCGCTGCACCAACTACGGCATTTCGTGGCTGTTTGCGCGACGCTGCAGCCAAAGCGAAAACCGAGAAGGTCACCGGCGACGGGATCGAGGCTTATTTGCGCAATGCCTGCAACGGCCAGATGGGGACGTTGAAATCGGCGCTGATCGAGTTTCGAGTTAAGAACGGCATGACTCGGAAAAATGCGGCGAGTGACGCCGACATGACCGTCGAGGATTATGTCGCGACACCGGCCGACAATTATCGGTTCATGGCCGATCTGGAAAAACCAAAGGCGGCGCCAGCTCCAGCTTCGAACGCGACGCCCGCTCCGACGCCAGCCGCGGCTCCGACTAGCCAACCGCCAAAACCCTAGGCTCCTCGATCGCCGCGATCTCGCCGAGGATGTGATCGAGCAGCAGGCGCCCGCGCGCCGTCAACGTAATCCGCGCGCCTGCGCGCCCCAAGTGGCCTGAACTGACCAGTCGGTCCACGCGATCCCAGTCGACGATCGCCGGCAAGCCGAAGCGCTCGGCAATCGCCTGCGCGTCCACGCCCTCGCGCAGCCTCAGCCCCATCACCAGCGCTTCATCGGCGCCTTCGACCGGCGACAACAATGCTTCCTCGGCGATGCCGTGGCCATTCCGGGCGACGGCCGAGAGGAAGTTCTCCGGCTTCTTGTGCCGCACCGTCCGTCGACCGAGCCTCCTTCCGTGGGCGCCGGGCCCGATCCCAGCATAATCGCCGTAGCGCCAATAGATCAGGTTGTGGCGGCTCTCATTGCCGGGCCGTGCGTGATTGCTGATCTCATAGGACGGCAATCCGGCGGCGGAGGCCATGGCGTCGGTAAGCTCGAACAGTGCAGCGGAGGCATCGGCGTCGAGCGGTTCGAACTCGCGGCGGGCGACCATTGACGCGAAGCGCGTCGCGGGCTCGATCGTCAGCTGGTAGAGCGAAAGGTGCTTCGTGCCGAGCGACAGGGCCTGGGCTAGCGTCGCGGACCATCTGTCCTCGGTGTCGCCGGGCAGCGCGTAGATCAGGTCGAAGCTGGTGCGGCGAAAATGCTTCTGCGCGGTCGCGAGCGCGGCGAAGCCTTCACGCGCCGAGTGAGCGCGGCCGAGGAACCCCAGCGACTTGTCGTCGAAGCTCTGCAGGCCAAGCGAGACGCGATTGACGCCGGCAGCAGCCAGGTCGGCAAAACGCGCGGTCTCGACCGAGTTGGGGTTGGCCTCGAGCGTAATTTCGATCTGTTCGTCCGCCGTCCAATGGCCGCGAGCAGCAGCAATTACCGCTTCGACCGTGGCCGGGTCCATCAGCGACGGAGTCCCACCGCCGAAAAAGATCGACGTCAGCGTCCGACCGGGAAGCAGCCGAGCCTCATGGGCAAGGTCGGCAAGCAAAGCGTCACGCCATGCATCCTGGTCGATCGTCGAGCGAACATGGCTGTTGAAGTCGCAATATGGGCATTTGCTGACGCAGAACGGCCAGTGGACGTAAAGGGCCAGCGGCTCGCCGGTCATTCGTTGAGCGCCGCCACGAGCTTGCGGAATGCATCGGCGCGATGGCTCATCTTGTGTTTCGACAGCGGCTCCATCTCGCCGAATGTCTGTTCATGGCCGACCGGAACGAACATCGGGTCGTAGCCGAAGCCGCGGTCACCACGCGGAGGCCAGACTAAAGTGCCGTCGACGCGGCCCTCGAATGTCTCGGTCTGGCCGTCATTCGGCCAGGCGATCGCCAGCGCGCAGACGAAATGGGCTGCCGGAGGCGCATCGGGCTCGGTCGCCTCGGTTTCGCGCCATACCTTCTCCATCGCCCGCATCCAGTCGCGGTTGCCGTCCTCATCTTCCGCCCAGCGCGCGGAGAAGATGCCGGGGCGTCCGGCCAGCGCTTCGACGCAGAGCCCGCTGTCGTCCGCGAGGGCGGGCAGGCCGCTCAAGTCCGCCGCTTCGCGCGCCTTGAGATCGGCATTGTCGGCAAAGGTGACCCCGATCTCGTCGGGCTCGGGCAGGCCGAGCTCGTCCGCACCGACGCAGGCAATGCCGAGCGGCTCGACGAGGGCCGCGATCTCGCGCAGCTTGCCGGAATTGTGGGTGGCGATGACCAGCTTGTCCCCGATCGGCCTCATCGACCTGTCGCCTTCAACTGGGCTGTGAAAATTTCTCCGCAACCGATGCGCGCGAGCCGAAGCAGCCTCAGCAGGCCCTCTTCGTCGAACGTCTCGCCCTCCGCCGTCAGCTGCGCCTCGACGATGGCCCCGTCGGCGGTCAGCACGAAATTGCCATCGCTTCCCGCGGTCGAATCCTCGTCGTAATCCAAGTCGAGGACCGCAGTGCCGTTGTGAATCCCGCAGCTTACCGCAGCAACATGAGTGCGGATCGGGTCAGTCACAAGGACCTTGCTTTCCAAGAGCTTGTCGACCGCTATTCGAAGCGCGACCCAGCCGCCGGAGATCGAGGCGGTCCTTGTCCCCCCGTCGGCCTGGATGACATCGCAATCGACGATCACCTGCCGCTCTCCAAGCTTGGGCAGGTCGACCACGGCCCTCAGGCTGCGGCCGATCAGCCGCTGAATTTCCTGGGTCCGCCCCGACTGCTTGCCCCTGGCCGCCTCGCGGTTGCCGCGGGTGTGCGTGGCCCGCGGCAGCATGCCATATTCGGCGGTGACCCAGCCCTGCGCCTTCCCACGCAGGAACGGCGGGACCCTTTCCTCGACGCTTGCCGTGCACAGCACGCGGGTGTTTCCGAAGCTGACCAGGCAGGCGCCCTCGGCGTGAACGGTGAAGCCGGGCTCGAAGGTTAATTGACGCATCTGGTCGGGGGCGCGTCCGGACGGGCGCATTCGGGCAGTCTCCTGATACTGGTTCGGGCGTGTCCCTAGACCGGCAGTGACGCCAATCCTAGATGAATGTCATGACCCAGCCGATTAGCGAACTGACAGACCGCATGCGCGAGATTTTCGGCCACGTGGTCGAGGCTTACCTCGAGCGCGGGCTGCCGATCGGCTCCAAGGCGCTGAGCGGCAGCGTAAGCCTGTCGCCGGCCTCGATTCGCGGCGTGATGCAGGAGCTGGAAGAGAGAGGCTTGCTGACTCATCCGCACACCTCGGCTGGCCGGATCCCGACCGAGACGGGCCTTCGGCTGTTCGTCGACGGGATCATGCAGGCGGCGCTCCCGGACCCGCGCGACCGGCGCGAGATCGAGCGGCAGATCGTTCGCGACCAGCCCATCGAGGATGCGCTTGCGGCCGCGTCGGCTGCCCTGTCAGGCCTTAGCCAGGCGGCGGGCGTGGTCCTTGCGCCTAAGCGCGAGTTGCGGCTGAAACAGCTGAATTTCGTGCCGCTCAGCAATACCCGAGCACTTGCCGTGCTGGTCGGTGCCGATGGCAGCGTCGAGAACCGGATTGTCTCATTGGAAGCCGGGACCAGCCCTGCGGCGCTGACCGAAGTGGGCAACTTCATCAATGCACGGCTTGCGGGACTGACGCTCGCCGAAGCAGAGGCGCGGCTGCGGGCCGAGATTCGTGAGCGGAAGGAGCTGGTCGACGCTGCGGCGGCCGAGCTCGTTGCGTCCGGTCTTGCAGCCTGGAGCCAGGACCATGCTCGTCGCCCGGTGCTGATCGTGCGCGGCCAGGCGCACCTCATCGACGCGAGCGCCGCCGAGGACCTCGATCGGGTGCGAAAGTTGCTCGACGAGCTTGAGGAGGCGCAGGAGATCGCGCATTTGCTGGAGAGCGCGCGCGATGCTCCCGGCTGTCGGATCTTCATTGGCTCGGAGAACCGGATGTTCGCGCTTTCGGGTTCGTCGGTTATCGCCGCGCCGTATCGCGGGAGCCAGGGCGAGGTGGTCGGCGTTGTCGGCGTGATCGGCCCGACGCGGTTGAACTATGCGCGCGTGGTCCCCATGGTGGATTTCACTGCGAAAGCGCTCACGAGATTGATGGCATGATTGAAAACGAAAAGTTGCACGACGAAGCCGAGGAACTTCGCAAGGAGACCGCGGAAGCGGCGCCCGAGCTCGCCGAGCACGACCATGTCGCCGAACTCGAGAAGCAGCTCGAGGAAGCGAAGTCGAAGGCGCTTTACGCGGCCGCCGAGACCCAGAACGTGCGCCGCCGGCTGGAGGCGGAGAAGGAGCAGGCGTCGAGCTATGCCGCCGCGGGGTTCGCGCGCGACATGCTGGCGATCAAGGACCATCTCGACCGGGCATTGGCCGCGGTCGGAGACGACCTTCGCGCCGACAAGACGGCGAGCAATTTCCTGGCGGGGATCGAGGCGACCTCGCGAGAGCTGGAAGCAGTGTTCCAGCGTAACGGCGTCACCCGGATCAATGCGGTCGGCGAGCCGCTCGATCCGCATCGCCACCAGGCGATGATCGAGATTCCGAGCGACCAGGAGCCGGGCACGATCGTCGAGGAGATGCAGGCCGGCTACATGATGAAGGATCGGCTGCTGCGGCCGGCCTTGGTCGGCGTCGCCAAAAAGCCTGACTAGGCTCTCCTGAACGGCAGGATCGTTTCGAGCTGCGAGCGCGGCGGCACTCCGGGTACTCCAACCCCATGCCGCATCATGAACGCGTGGCTGACGATCTCCGCCTGCTGTTCAAGGCCGTATCGTTCGAGCGGCCAGCCGGCGCGGATCGCATAATCGTAGCGGCAGAAAGGATGCCGCATCAGCACAAGGTATAGGCGCCCGCGTTTCTGGGCCTGCCAGACATGGGTCATCTCGTGGATGAAGAACCCCTGGGTGGGAATCGATTCCTTCGAGAAGTCGTCGGACCAGGTTGAGCCATTCGGATGGAAGTGAAGGCTCCCTGAGGGCGCCATGATTGCATTGCGCGGCTGGAAGGGCCACCATTTGCGCCGGATCATCCGCACGTGCGAATAGTCGATCGCGTCGCCGAAGACCGAGCGCGCCAATTCGATCTCGCCGCAAGTGAGAGGGCGCTCAACCATCCCCAAAAGCCTAGCGGGCGACAGCGGTGGGCGCTACTTGCAGCGCAACAAGCGCACCGCTAGGGCAGCGCAAAAGCAAAACGGAGGAAGCCCCACATGAGCGAGACTGCCGATCGGGTGAAGAAGATCGTCGTCGAACATCTCGGCGTCGAGCCGGACAAGGTGACCGAGGACGCGAGCTTCATCGACGATCTCGGAGCCGACAGCCTCGACATCGTCGAGCTGGTCATGGCGTTCGAGGAAGAGTTCGGAGTCGAGATTCCGGACGATGCCGCCGAAAAGATCACCACCGTTCGCGACGCGATCGAATATATCGACCAGAACAAGGGCTGATCGGGTCCGCCGACTGCTGACCGCCTGCGCCGAATAGGCGGTACGAACGGCTTCCCGAACCAATCGGGAGGCCGTTTGTTTTAGTAAGGATAAGGGAGTGGAGAGAATGCGCCGTGTCGTCGTGACGGGCCTCGGGCTGGTGACGCCGCTCGGGGGAGACGTCGAAACCACCTGGCAGAACCTCATTTCGGGGAAGAGCGGGATCGGTCGGATCACGCGCTTCGACACCAGCGACCAGAAGGCGAAGATTGCCGGCGAAGTGAAGCCGAAGGAGCATCCGTTCGGCTTCGATCCCGACAAGCGCGTCGATCATAAGATCCAACGCCAGGTCGACCCGTTCATCGTCTACGCTATCGACGCCGCCGGTCAGGCGCTGGAAGACGCCGGGCTCTCTGAGATGGACGACGACCTCAAGGAGCGGACTGGCGTCTCGATTGGCTCGGGCATTGGCGGCCTTCCCGGCATCGAAAGCGAATCCCTGGTGCTCGCAGAGAAGGGCCCCGGTCGCGTCAGCCCTCACTTCGTTCACGGGCGGCTGATCAATCTGACGTCAGGCCAGGTCTCGATCAAATACGGGCTGATGGGTCCCAACCACTCGGTGGTCACGGCCTGCTCGACGGGCGCGCACTCGATCGGTGACGCGGCGCGGATGATCAAGGACGGTGATGCCGACGTCATGCTCGCCGGCGGCGCCGAGAGTACCATCAACCCGCTCGGGGTTGCAGGCTTCGCCCAGGCGCGGGCGCTCAACACGGCCTTCAATGATCGGCCGGAGCAGGCCAGCCGCCCGTACGACAAGGGTCGCGAGGGTTTCGTCATGGGCGAGGGCGCAGGCGTCGTCGTTCTCGAAGAATATGAGCACGCCAAAGCGCGCGGCGCAAAGATCTACGCGGAGGTCGTCGGCTATGGCCTGTCTGGCGATGCCTATCATGTGACCGCTCCGCACCCGGAGGGGCGCGGGGCCGAACTGGCGATGAAAATGGCCCTCAAAAAGGCCGGACTGAAGCCGGAAGACATCGACTACGTTAACGCCCACGGCACCTCGACCATGGCCGACACGATCGAGCTAGCGGCGGTCAAGCGCGTGCTCGGCAACGACCTCGGTGGCGCCTCGATGAGCAGCACCAAGTCGGCGATCGGTCACTTGCTGGGCGGCGCCGGTGCGGTCGAGACCATCTTCTGTATCCTCGCAATCCGCGACCAGATCGTGCCGCCGACGCTCAACCTCGACGATCCCGATGAAGGTACCGAAGGGGTCGACCTGGTTCCTCACAAGGCGAAGAAGCGGCCGGTCCGCGCCGCGCTCAACAACAGCTTCGGATTTGGCGGGACCAACGCCAGCGTCATCGTGAAGGCTGTGTGAGGCGCTCAATATTCGCGGTCGGGGCGCTCGTCCTCGCCGCGCTGATCGGCCTCTATTTCCTGTGGTGGGGTCCGGGGCCGAAGCCCGGCCCGCACACCGTCGTCATCCAGGAAGGGTCGGGCCTCGGCTCTGTTGCGCACCGTCTTGAGAAAGCAGGCGCGATCCCGGGCACAGCCAAGACTTATTATGTGATGGCCCGGCTGTTCGGGTCGCACGATCCGATCCAGGCCGGCGAGTTCGAAATTCCCAGGGGCATGGGCGGCGCGGCGATCCTCGACCTCCTGCAGCACGGCAAGCCGGTGCAGCGGTTGATCACTGTCACTGAAGGCATGCCGGCGATCATCGTCAGCGAGAAGCTGGCAGCGAACCCCTATCTCGGCGGTTCGACGCCGCTGATCGCCGAAGGCTCGCTGCTTCCGGACAGCTACGGCTACCAGCGCGGCGAGACCCGTTCGGCGCTGGTCGGCCGAATGCAGGCCGCGATGACCAGGACCATAGCCCAGCTGTGGCCGAAGCGCAGTACGGACTGCCCTGTGGCGACGCCCGACGAGGCCGTCATCCTAGCCTCCATTGTCGAAAAGGAGACCGGCAAGGCTGGCGAGCGGCCAATGATCGCCGGCGTCTATTGCAACCGCCTCAAGATCGGCATGAAGCTAGATGCCGACCCGACCGTTATCTATCCCGTGACCAAGGGCAAACCGCTGGGCCGCCGGATCCTTAAGTCCGAGCTCAACGCACAAAACGGCTACAATACCTATCGTCGCACGGGCTTGCCCGAAGGGCCAATCGCCAATCCGGGCAAGGCGAGCATCGAGGCGGTGCTCCACCCGGCCCATACCAAGGCGCTCTATTTCGTCGCCGACGGAACCGGCGGCCACGCCTTCGCTGAGACGCTGGCCGAGCAGAACGCCAACGTCGCCAAATGGTATGCGATCCGCCGCCAGCGGGGGCAGATGTGAGGAAGCGTTTGTGAGGAATCGGGGCATCGGCCGGGCCCGGATGTTCATGGGTGGCCTGCTCCTGTTCGCCGCGGTGATCGCCTGGGGCACCGCGCTGATGATGAGCCCGCACGGCAATTCCGAAGCGCCCGGGACGGAACATGTCAGGACGGTCGTCGTCACTTTCGTTCGCAACAGCGCCATCGGCACGCTCGTGTTGTCGGCGTTGTCGGCGTGGCTGCTGTTCCCGGCCCGCCGCCCCAAATGGCCGGCCCGCGACTGGGCATTGATCGGCCTGATCGGCATCCTCGTTGCGACCAGCCTTTACCAGCTGATCTGGCTGCGAAGCGTCACCAGTTAGTCGCCGAGAGCGTCGTGCCGGACATAGCCGACGCGGCGTTGTTCGCCGGCATAGCCCCAAGCCCAGCCGAGGCTGTCGTCGAGCAGCGCGAACGGCTCGCCTACCGCCATTTTGCGGATGATCTCGCCATCATCCGACGGCGCGCTGCGCAGCGCAGTCGCACGGGCGACCCGGCAATCGAGCGTCTCCGCATAATGCGAAGCGATCACCCGGCCGGCGAGACGGACGTCGGCGAGGTCCTTGCGATAGGCGTTGAACGCCGGGTCAGGGGGGTTGGAGCGGCCGGAAAGGGCGAACTGGTCAGCGCTGGTGGGCGTAGGCGGGGGCTTGTCCGATGATTGGCCGGTGCGCGGCGGAGCTGATGTCCCCCTCCCGGAGGTTGCGCTTGAAGCCTTCAAGAAATTCTGCCCCGCTGTTGGTGCGCACGACGAACACGTTGCGGCGGTCGTCCTGGTCCCGTTCGCGGCGCAGATAGCCGAGCGCCCCGAGCGTGTTCAAGGCGCGAGTGACGACCGGCTTGGAAACTCCGAGTACCCGGGCGAGCCCGCGAACGGTGTGCGGGCCGGGGGTCAGATAGACCATCATGAGGAGCGCCATCTGCCGATTGGTCAGGTCCGGCTCCCCTGATCGGACGTAAGCGATGAGCGCTTTCATCCAGCCGGTTAGCGATACCTCGGCCATTGCCGCCATCTCCGTACTCTGTCGGGTCAGATCGGTTTCTAAACCGGCAAGAGGCTGAATTGTTGCAGCGAAACGACAGGAATCGTGGGAAAAATGGCTTACTGCTGATTACAGCGATGTCAGTCAGTGCTTGGCGAAACGCCGTTCGAGCATGGCTAGAATCGCCCGCAGGCCCAAAGCGTCGCCGCCCTTTGGCCGCCCAGGAGAGGCCGCATCGCGCCACGCGTAAGTGTCGAGGTGAGCCCATTCGAGCCCTTCCGGAACGAAGCGTTTCAAAAACATCGCCGCGGTGATCGAGCCGGCCATCGGCGCTCCGCCCGCATTCGCCAAATCGGCGATCTCGCTCTTCAGCATGTCGTTATAGGGCTCCCACAAGGGCATCCGCCACAGAGGGTCTTCGACATCGCGCGAAGCCGCCAACGCATCATCGGCCAGCGCATCGCTGGTCGCGAAGAGGGCAGGAAGGTCGGGCCCCAAAGCGATGCGCGCGGCACCGGTGAGGGTCGCGAAATCAACCATCAGCACAGGTTTGTCCTCGGTCGCGCGCGAGAAGGCATCGGCGAGCACCAGGCGCCCTTCGGCATCGGTATTGTCGATCTCGACGAATGTCCCGGCGCGGGACTTGATGACGTCGCCGGGGCGGTAGGCGCCTCCAGACACCGCATTTTCGACGGCCGGAATGAGCAAATGAAGCCTTACCGGCAGCTTCGCCGCGATGATGAGCCGGGCAAGTGCAAGCGCGTGGGCCGCGCCGCCCATGTCCTTCTTCATCAGCCGCATTCCGCTAGCATGCTTGATGTCGAGGCCGCCGCTGTCGAAGCAGACACCCTTGCCGACGATCGCTACGCGGGGCGCGTCGGCCTTGCCCCATTCAAGCTCGATCAGGCGCGGGGCGCGAGAGTCGGTCGCTGCTCCACCCACGGCCTGGATGAGGGGGTAACCCGAAGCGAGCTCCTTGCCAACAGTCACCCGGACCTGCGCGCCAAGGCGGGCGGCGGCGTCGCGGACTGCCTTTTCGAGCTCGGCCGGGCCGAGGTCGCCGGCGGGCGTATTGACGAGGTCGCGGACCAAGGCGGTGGCTTCGGCGAGCCGGACCATCGCATCGATCTGCGCCGCCTCGCCGGTCACCAGCACGCGCGGGCCACGGTCGGCGTCCTGCTTGGAACGGTACGTATCGAAGCGATGCTGCCCGAGCAGCCAGCCGAGCGCCGCCTTACCGGACTCTCTATCTGCGAGCTTGTAGGTCCCTTCGGGCAGGCTTTCGCCAAGTTTCGCCAGGCACCAGGGCGAGAGTGAGTCGACCGACTTGACCGCTCCCACCACCTCGAACTCATTGCCGCGCGGCATTAGCGCGAAGGCGTGCGCCTTCTTGCCGTCGAAGCGCATCGCCTCGAGCAGTGCACGGTCCTCGGGCGAACGCTTCTTGAACCAGGGTTGGAAGGTCCCCTTGTCGACGAGGTGGATCGGGCGGGCCTTCTGGCCGCGGTCGGCGACGAAGAGCGAGGTGAAATCGGTCATTCGCGCGGCTCTAGGGGCGCATCTCCACGCTCGCAATCTGATGCGAGAGGAACGGCTTGAGCGTCAGCCGTTTAATAGCTCTCGAAGAGCGATCCTCTTGGTCCCTGGCGCGCCGTCGAATGTGCCGGTGAACACGACCGAGGTGCCGGGTTCGCCGCGAAGGATCGCAGCGGCGTCGGCGCGGGACAATTTTTCGCAAGGAATGCCATCAATCGCTCTGATCAAATCATCCTTGCGGATACCTGCCTGATCGGCAGCGCTACCGGGTGCGACGGATGCAACCTTGAGAGCGCCGCCATCATCCTTGGCGAGTGAGAGCCCAGATCGGTCGAAGGCCAGCGGCGTCGCCTCCGGCAAGGGCTCAAGCCACACCTCGCCACGCGAATAATCGTATGTCGATTTGAAGCGCGACAGCAGAGGCTCACCATAGATGCCGGCGACCGCTCGGGTATATTCGGAGCCGCGATCGGCGGGGCCGTAATAGCTTACGAGCTCCTGCCCGAGATCGAAGGGGCCGACGCCGACCGAACCGCGCGAGATCTTTGTGGAGCCGCGCGTGACGCCCTTGTTAAGCTCGGCCGTGAGGCCGAGCGGGGCCGCCCAATAATCTTCGATGATGGTCGGGCCCGCATTGCCGGTGTCGAGCATGAAGTCGCCGCGCCGCCCGTTGAAGGAGCCATCGATCAGCGGCGCGTCCTCGGTGAAGACAAAAGAGATGGGCAGATCAGCCGGCCGGTCAATTGCGTCGAACTTGCTCAAGGTCACCGTCTTGCCGCGGGGATCGATAGCGATGACGAAGCGCTCGAACAGCTCGAGCCCGAGGATCCCGGCGCGGGGCAGGTTAGGGCGGCGGTCGTTGGAGGCCGCGCTGAAGTCGCGGACCGAGAAGGGCTGGTTGGTGACCACGGCATTGCCGATTTGGACCCGCGCGACGCGTGCAATTCCGGACTGCGATACTGAGTTCCCGGCTCCGGTGGCATTGAACGATCCCGTTTTCGCGATTCCGAGCGCGGCGGCGGTCTCACTGGTGAGGATGTTGTGCCCGCCATTGTCGAGCTCGAACATGAACGGCCCTTTGCCATTGAGCATGACCGGTAAGTAGATGCGGGTGCGGTGGTCATCCTCGAAAGGCACCGTCGTGGATAAGGCGTTGCCGAGGATAGCCGCATCGCTGGGGGGCCGCGGCCGGGCGAAATCGCCGGCCGCCACCTTGCGGACCCGGGAAGTGCTGAGGCGCCGCACGATCTCATCTTCGTCCTCGGGGAACTCGTCCCGCTGGAGGAAGGGGACGAAGCGGCCCCCGCCAACGCTGCGCCAGTCTGCGAAATGGCGGATAAGCCGGGACTCGGCCATCTGGAAGAAGGCGCGGTCGATCCGGCCGGTGCGTGCGTCGTACCAGAGCTCGAACGGCACGCCGCCGGCGGGGGCGGCTCGCCACGCGGAATAGGGGCGCCTGCCTTCCGTGCGAACGCTGAGCCGAGTCATTGGTTCGCGTTGCGAAGGGCCGCAGCCGAGCCGGTCCTCGAGCCAAGCCATTGACACGGCAAGGCGGCGCGCGAAATCGGAATTGAGCTCATGCACGCCGCCCGACATGTCCTGGGACCAGGCAAGC
>Ga0163162_10004518_pt1 | contig 13398 bp, 5 predicted proteins | sample S55metaG_FD_115310 | JGI IMG/M metagenome (GOLD analysis project Ga0163162, IMG submission 115310) | Switchgrass rhizosphere microbial communities from Kellogg Biological Station, Michigan, USA - S5-5 metaG | ecosystem: Host-associated > Plants > Roots > Rhizosphere > Soil | place: USA: Michigan...
CCCGGACGCGTCGATTCGCCGCCGATATCGATGACGTCCGCGCCCTCGGCCATCATTTGTTCGGCGTGAGCGACGGCGTGATCGGGCGAAAAGAACTTCCCGCCGTCACTAAAACTGTCAGGCGTCACGTTCAGCACGCCCATCAGAACCGTGCGTTCGCCGTAAGGCAATGAACGACGTGCAAGTTTCCATTCGCGAGCAGTCATCTCTCTGTTGAATCAAACACGAGCGCCGACCAACGCGCAAATAAAAACGGCCATCTTCTGATGGCCGCTCGGGAAAGAATTGGCTCCGCAGGTAGGACTCGAACCTACAACCCTTCGGTTAACAGCCGAATGCTCTGCCATTGAGCTACTGCGGAATACTGTTGCGCACGGCCCAAATCCAGCCGTGCGCGAATGAGTTTTATAACAAAACACCTGCGCACAAGCAAGGCGGCCACTCCAGTTGATAATGACGCAATTGCCGCAAATCCAACGTAAAGTCGCGACTATAGCCTCGGATGGTCCCGCACAAACTCGATCAGCGCGTTGACGTAGTCCGGGACGCGTCGACACCGAAGACCATGCGGGGCGAGCAGTTGCTGACAAACCGTCGTGTCGTAGCTTTGTTCAAGAAAAAAGTAGGGCACCGCGGAATGCGGCAGCCCTGTAACTTTCGGGGCACCCGGAGCCATCAGCAAGGGATAGACAAGGTTGCGCGGCACGGTGATTAGAGACTTTTTCCCGCCGACAACTTGCGCAATCTCGTCGAACAGTTGCTCAGTCGTTAGCGGCGCCGGATCGGCGATTTGCACAGTCGCTCCGACTGCCCGCTCATCTTTAGCCAGCGCCACCATTGCTTCGATAACAAAATCAATCGGCACCAGATTGAGGCACACTTCGCTGTTACCGATGTTTACGAGCGCCAGACCAGCGGGCCACTTCCGCAGATAGTGAATCAAGTAATAGATACCGTCATACTTTGCGGTCTCGCCTGTATTTGAATCACCCACAACGACCGCAGGTCGATGAATAGTCACGGGCAAGTCTGATTTCAGGGCTTCCACCGAAAGCTCGGCCATGTATTTTGACTCTTCGTAATGATTGCGAAAGCCCGCGTCATGCTGAAGCTCATCTTCGCGGATCAGCCCAAGCCGCCGGCCGGCAACGTAACACGTGGAAACGTAATGATAGCGTTTCAAATTCGAAATCGACTTCGCGAAGTCGTTGACGCACTCAGTACCCTGAACGTTTACTCGCTGCGCGAGCTCTCGCTCCACAGCCAGGTCGTAGATCGCCGCGAGATGAAACAGCGTATGTGTTTCAGACCGTGCCCGCTCCAAATCTTGCGCCGACAAACCTAAGTCGGCTTTCGTGATGTCGCCTTCGACTATTGAAAAGTCTGCGGGGTCTGCGCCGGTTTTCGATGCGATGTTCGCGATGTCCTGTTGCGCGCGCGCGAGCAGCGAAGGCTGCACCAAAAGAACAAAGCGTGCGCCTTCACGCGCGAGACGCTCGACCAGACGACCGGCAATGAATCCCGGAAATCCCGTAATGAAGATTGTTTCGTGGAAAGCCATTCCGTCTGCTGAAAATTAACTGCCGCCCAGTATAATCCAACAGTTTTTCTTACGTCTGCCGCAAGCATTGAGACAAAGGTCGAGAAGAAATGAGAAAAGCCGCCAGCCTCCTGATTCTTTCAATCGCTGCGATTGTCGCCGTTGAGCCGCGTCGCATTTCGGGCCAAGCCGGTGTCGACAAAGACTTACTGAACGAGATTAACAAGATCAACGCCGTCGACAATCATGCGCATCCTCTGAAGTACGTCGCGGAAGGTGACAAGCCTGACGACGAATATGATGCGCTGCCGCTGGATGCAATCCCGCCGTTCCCTTTGCCGGTGCGTCTGAATCCGACGAATCCAGAATTTATCCGTGCGTGGCATGACCTCTACGGCTACTCGCATCACGATATGTCGGAAGCGCACGTTAACGAGTTGATGGCCGCGAAGCAGAATATCCTCAAAGCACGAACTGACGTGACGCCTGAATGGATTCTCGATCAATTAAATATCGAAACAATGTTCGCCAATCGCGTGGCGATGGGACGCGGCCTAAGCGCCCCGCGATTCCGCTGGGTTTCGTTTGTTGACGCGCTGATTTTTCCGCTGAGCAACGAAACTGCCAAACGCGCGAACCCGGATTACAAAGGTTTCTATCCGGCCGAAGAAAAACTACTGAAGCGCTACCTGTCGGATTTGAATATCAAGCAGTTGCCGCCCACGCTCGAAGGTTATTTAAAGGACGTCGTCACGGCAACGCTTGAGCGACAGAAACGAAACGGCGTGGTGGCGATCAAATTTGAAGCGGCCTACCTACGTAAACTCGATTTTGACAATCCCGATGAAGCGAAAGCGCGGCTGACTTATTCGCGTTACGCTCGCACCGGCCAGCCGCCCGCGAACGATTACAAAGCGCTTCAGGATTTCCTGTTTTTCTATGTCGCGCGCGAAGCCGGACGACTCGGGCTTGCGGTTCACATTCATTGCTTCGAAGGAGCGGGCGGCTTTTACCGGCAAACCGGCAGCAATCCTCTACTCCTGGAAACCGCTTTCAACGACCCGTCTCTGCGCAAGACCAATTTCGTCGTCGTCCACGGCGGTTATCCGTTCATAAAAGAGATGGGCTCGCTCATGAGCAAACCAAACGTCTACGCCGACTTTTCGGCGCAAACGTTCTTCATCTACCCACGTGAGTTGAGTGAGATTCTGCGCAACTGGATGGAGCTCTATCCCGACAAAATCTTATTCGGCACAGATGCATTTTCGTTCGGGCCGGCGGTCGACTGGGGTGAAGTGGCATGGCTTTCCAGCACGACCTCACGTGAAGCTCTGGCGCTGGCGCTCACGGGAATGATGAGTGACGGCGAAATCAATCGCACGCGCGCCATGGAACTTGCACGCATGGTACTGCATGACAATGCGGCGAGATTGTATCAACTCAAATGATGGTTCTAATTGCTTACCGCAGCTCAACCTCGACTGGTGTCGCGTCGTGGGCGTCGTAACCCTTTGGCCAGTTGGAGATGTTCACGCCATAAAGCCAATCGGATTCGGCGGTGACTTCGAAACGGATGGTGAATGGCAAACCGCGGGCGGCGCGCAGACGCGGTGACCAGGAATCAATCTTCCATTCCTGAATCAGCGGCGTCTTTGGATCTTCCCAGGGAATCAGACGCGACCCGCAATCGGTTCCGTTCACAAACAAGGTGACGCGTGTACGAACCCAATCATTCTTTGCGTCAGTCGGCATCACGGGCTGAAGGTGCCCACGGACTACGATCTCGCCCACGCGACGGCGCGTGTCGCGACCCGGGACGAGAAACTCAAAGAACCCAACGCCGCCGCCCCAGATGTAACCCGATCCGCCGCCAAGTTTTTCAAAGCGCCCGCGCGCAACCGTACCTGGCGCGAACCGGTAAAGCACTCGCCCGTCCGGTTCATAAATGATCTTTGGTAGAAGTCCCTCTTCAATTTCACTGCGTGTGAACGCAAGCTGGCGCGGAACCAGATGCTTTTCCGGATCGAGCAAGCCCGGCGCAGGGGTCGCATTCACCAGCGAGCTGAACACGTGCGACGCGCCGCGTATTTCGGCAATCAACCCGGCGTCGCGCGGCGTCGAATACGTTACTCCGTAACCGCGGTTTGGGTCGGGCGTGACGATCCAGAACATCGTACCGCCTGCGCCGTCACGAGCGGTGTGATCAAAATAAGCGCGATACCAATCGAGCTGCGACGCGCCGTTGAAGCCATCCAGCGCCATACCGAATTCGCCAAACACCAGTGGTTTGTTTAAGGCCCCGGCGGCGGCGACGCGATTCGCGATGAACTCACCCAGCGCCTGCGGCGAATCCACCAAGGTGTCGCGATCCTCGCGCGGATAGTTGTGCACATCGCAGTAATCAATGCTCGGCAGTGCGTGATCCTTCAGCCATTCGCGCCGTTCGGCCGCGGTGCGATAACCCCAAACGCCCGGCGCAATCATGTGATTCGGGTCAAACGACTTGAGATAACGGCTCATCTCCGCAACCCACGCGCGCCGCTCGTCCCAGCGACCGGTCACGCACTTCCCTTCATTTATCAGTTCGTATCCAAAAATTGCCGGATCATCACGATAAAGAAGTCCCGTAACTGTATTGCGTCGCGTCGCGATTTTCTGCACGTGCTGGCGATACAGAGAGCGCGCAGTTTCATTTGTATAAAACTGCATCGCCTTTTCCTCATTGATGCCAAATGGCTGCTTGTCGTCATCTGCACCTTCAACCCCGGCCCAGCGCAGGTACTGCGTGACGCCACCTGTGTCGCGCCACCAATTCACAAGGCACAATTGCACCCGCAAATCGTTGCGCGCGGCTTCGGCAATCACCTGATCGAGAAATACGAATTCAGCTTCGTTCCATTCGTTTGCTTTATTTCGGAACGAGTGCGTGCGCGGCCAGTCATTGAAATCGGCACCAATCGGCTTGACGTCGCTGGGTCCGCCCTCACCCGACGCCCACACGCGCACGACTTTGATACCCATCTGTGCGGCCTGCCGCAGCGTCTCAGGCATGCGCGCGCGGTCTTCGTCGCGATACATCACTGACACGTTGGCGCCGACGAAGCGAAATGGCCGCCCATCCAAAATAAATCTGAGGCCGCGCGCGCTCACCATTCCGGCAGGAGCGCGATCGGTGCCGCGCCGCTTCGAAATAGCAAACAAAACTGCCGCGACTGCAATCAACACAGACGCGGCCACTAAGAGTTGCTTCCTGTTCATTGGAAACGCTGTCAAAGTCTAGAGTCCAAGGTCCAAAGTCGCAACCGGCAATTACGCATTCGTAACTTTGGACATTGGACTCTCGACGTTGGACTCAAACACGCTGTACAACTCATCAATCCTGGAAGTGATCCGGCACGGCGGCAGACTTTTCAGAAACTGTTGGCCGTACACCTTTGTGCGCAGACGCGGATCGAGGACTGCGAGCACGCCCCGGTCTGAAGTGCTCCGAATCAAACGCCCAAGTCCCTGTTTCAGACTAATCACCGCCTGCGGCACGCTGTATTCGTAAAAACTCGAGCCACCCATCTCTTCGATGTGACGTTGTCGGGCAGCAACCACCGGATCAGTTGGTACTGCGAAGGGCAGCTTGTCGATGATCACACATGAAAGTTGCTCGCCGCGTACGTCGACGCCCTGCCAGAAACTGGCGGTGGCAAACAAAACAGCATTCGCCGTCTCGCGAAATTTTCTGAGCAACGCGCCTTTCGACGTGCTGCCCTGCACGAAACATGGATAGTCAATTTGCGAAGCGACGCGTTCGTACAGATCGTTCATGCCGGCATTACTGGTCGAAAGCACAAACGCGCGGCCTTCAGTGGCATTGACGACCTTGATTACTTCATCAGCCGCAGCACGTGCCCACTGCGGCGAGCGCGGGTCAGGCATCGACGGCGGCAGATAAAGCACTGCCTGATTTTCAAAATCGAAGATCGATTCGGCAATCATCTCTTCCGCTTCCTCCAGGCCCAAACGCTCGCGAATGAAATTAAAGTTGCCGGCGCTCGAAAGCGTCGCCGACGTGAGAATCACCGTCGGCACTTTCGCAAACAGACGATCCTGCAACAGCCCTGAAACATCGATCGGCGAAGCGCGCAAAAAGACTCCCCGTCCGCGGCGCTCAATCCAGTAGACGAACTGTTTGTCGTCGGCTTTGATAAGGAAATTGAGCGAGAAGCGCAGCTCGCGTACGCGCCGTAGAATATTTTCGGCATCCGGCGGCGGGTCTTTTAAGATCGCGAGTGTCGTCTCCAGCCGATAGAGCGCGTTGTCGAGTGCGTTGTGTGGGGCGCCCGCATCAGGAGCGCCCGCATTAGGAGCGCCCGCATCCTGCGGGCGGGACGCAGGCATCCCTGCCTGCGCGTCGTCATGATCGAAAACGCCCTCCCTCACCATCGGGCTACCGCCCCGACCAGCCACCAGCGCAAATCTTCCTTCCAATCCTCTTCCTTCTTTGAACGAAACCCAGAACGCGTCCGCGAATCGCTGCACACGCGCGCTGATGCGCGCCAACTCGCGCTCGACTTCGTTATTCTCCAACCGCAATCCGCCGACGTCGTACAGCAGATCCTCAATCTGATAATTCGAAACCCCAATGCCGAAATATTCCGATGCGACGTCTTCAATCTGGTGCGCTTCGTCCAGAATTACCGCCGCATAATCCGGCAACACGGAGCCGTACGCGCCATTGCGTAGAGCAAGGTCGGCAAAGAACAAATGATGGTTCACCACGACGACGTCAGCATCGATAGCGCGCTGCCGCATCTTCGTAACGAAACAAGGCTCAAAGTCGGGACACTTCTGTCCGAGACAAGTGTCCGAGCGTGCATCGATGTGCCGCCAAAACGGCAAGTTCTCAGGCAGGTTCGAAAGCTCCGCGCGATCGCCGGTCTCAGTCGTCGTCGACCAGCGAAAGACTTCGTCGAATTGATCGATCTGATCCAGGCCATCGAGCACGGGCGTACTCTCCGCGCGCTTGATGCGATGCAGGCAGGCATAGTTGTTCCGCCCCTTCATCACGGCCGCGCGAAACTTCGCGGGCAACGTCTCTTGCAGGAACGGAATGTCTTTGTCCATTAATTGCTCTTGCAGATTCTTCGTGCCGGTCGAGATCACGACGCGCGCCCCGCTGCCGCACGCCGCCGCAATCGCCGGTACGAGATAGGCGAGCGTCTTGCCTGTCCCAGTGCCCGCTTCAACGATCAAGTGACGCCTTTGCTCGAACGCGCGCAGCACGGCCTCAGCCATCTTGATCTGGCCGGGCCGAAGTTCGTATTCAGGATGAGTCCGGGCAATCAGGCCTTCCGGCCCAAAAACTTCTTGCATGAGAGAAGTACTTTAATCCTGCAATAGCCGTTTTTGGAAACATGTCGCGATTGCGCTTCCTCTTAATCAAGAGGGAACGTACGTCTTTATTGAGCAAAAACTGACTGTCCGATCCGTCGACGATCTAGCGAGGGTCTGCGGATTCAGAGCTGATGCCGAAAGGCTTGCGCGTTAAGTATGCTTTGCCAATATAATGGCGGCATAGCAAACGCTATCGCGTTACCCGAGTCCCAGTTCGGCCGCGCTGAATAAATAGTCGACCGAATTTCTATTTAGTTAAACACCGCGAGGGTTACTCATGATGAGAGGTTCTCGCGCCCACGTTGTGATCAGCAAGAACCGGAGCCACTCCGTTCCGGTAAGTCGATGGTGTGTCGTTCTACCGCTGTTGGCTTTCTCGGTAGCGGCGTTTGTTTACCATTACTTCCCGAGCCTCTCGACCGCTTCATCAACTGCGCCGCGCGCGCGAATAATTTCTCAGACGTCGATCAAAGTGTTGCCCGGCAATAGATCGACCGTTAGCTTAAGCGACGGCCACGAGTTGTTAACAGATTTCGAAGGGCCGCGCGAGTCAATGATGGCTCTGGAGCAGAACCTGGCTGAGCCGCTCAGTTTAGCAACCGCAGACTTCGACGAAGACGGAACGCCTGATCTCGTAGCGGGATACGCTTACAACGGCCGCGGAATGGTAACTGTCGCGCGCGGCAACGTCGACTCGATCTATCTAAACGCTCCTGAAGCAAAGCAACGCAAACTCGAAGGCACATCCACAGATGCGCCCTTTCTCTCACGCGCGATGGTGTTTGATTCATCGGCCGCTCCAGATTTCCTGGGGGCAGGTGATTTCGATGCTGATGGGCACTGGGACATCGTGCTGGCTAGTCGTGGTGGAACAAGTTTGCATTTGCTGGCAGGTGACGGAACCGGCCGGTTCAACTTGCAAAAAGGGATTTCTGTAAACGGCCAAATTACTGCTTTCGCTACGGGCGAAGTGAATCGGCGCGATGGTCTAACAGACCTGGTGGTTGGGTTGGCAGAATCAGGTGAGTCATACCTCGCCATCTTCGAAGGTCCGTTGGGTGCACTACACAGCGCGCCAGAGATACTAACCATGCCTGCGCCGGTAATGGCGATCGATATCGGTGAAGTCGATGACGACTACTCGCTGGATGTCGTGGTTGCGGCGGGCAATCGTCTTGTTCTTGTTCATGGCCGCGATCGAAGGCTTTCGCTTTCGCCTCAGGATCGCGAAGGTGTTCGGCCGGCGCAAATCAGCGAACGGGGCTTCGACTTCGATTTGCGATCAGTTGCGATTGGCGGATTTAGCGGCGACGGATCAAGAGATGTCGCCCTGCTTTCCGCCGATGGTGCTCTACTTTTTCTGACGAAACCGGCACTGGACGAGAAAGAATGGACGCGAATCAAGCAGGACGTGGAAAACTACACGGCTGGCCGCGAGTCTAATATCGGCAGAACGCTCGCAGATCCGAATGCGCCGGTACGAGTGCTGTCTGAGATCCCGCTTGAACAGTGGCAACTACGGAACGCGAGCAACCAAAAGTGGCCCGGAGCGGATACATTGATCAGAACCAGACAATCGAGCCTGGCGGCTGATTCTTTGGTGTTGCTTGACGAACAACAACTGCATATTGTCTCGAAACGTGGCCAACCGAATCCCGGATCGAAACGCAAGTTACAAAGCAGTGTCGATACACTTGATGTTTCAGCCTCATGGCAGACTCTTTCACTTGAGGTGGCGACAAGTCCGGCTGCGGTCTTACCGATGCGCCTGGATAGTGATGCGTTGAACGATTTGATAATTCTCCGGCAGAGTGCGGCAGCGCCAAGCGTTGTGTTTACGGCAAGTCACGACGATGCTGCGGCCCCGCCGCCCTTGGCAGACAACTATGCGACGTTTACGAAAGACGAATTTATTTTGGTGGACACATTTTCTGGCGTGCCCGGCAAAGCTTCGCCCTATCCTTCCACAATAGAAGTGTCCGGAGTTACAGATCCCAATGCCAAGGTTCGGGTCACTCTCAACAAAATTAATAGTTGGGTTCCCAACAGTCTCGAGGTCGTCCTGGTAAGCCCGGCTGGCCAAAAGGTCATGCTGATGTCTGACACCTGCGGCTCGGCACTTTCGAGTGTTCTCTATTTAACTTTTGATGATTCGGCGCCGAATTTCCTCCCTGCCGGCGGATTACCATCGGGAAGTTACAAACCGACGAACGTTGATGATGGATTCCCTGATGCTTTTCCGTCCCCCGGGCCGTCCGGACCCTTTGCCAGCACGCTTTCGGCATTCAACGGCAACAATCTGAATGGCACATGGAAGCTCTTCGTCATTCTTGACACTGCCGCCAATGGCAACTCGCAGTTTCAGCATGGCTGGACCCTGACCTTTGGTGACGATCCGGCACCGCAGGATTTCGTTGTCAATTCTGTGGCCGACACGGATGATGGCGCCTGCAACGCGGCAAACTGCACGCTGCGTGAAGCGATCAACGCGGCGAACGCGAAGCCTGGCGCGGATCGCATTATCTTCAACATAGATCCGGGTACGGGTGGTGGTCTGAAGACAATCACGCCTCAAACCTCGCTGCCGAGTCTCACCGAGGCCGTGACGATTGATGGCACAACGCAGCCGGGCTTTTCTGGCGTGCCGATCATCGAGCTAAATGGAAGTAATGTGGGTGGTGACGGGTTGGTCTTGCTTGGTGGTAATTCTGTAGTAAGAGGGCTGGTAGTAAATCGTTTCGGCGATGAAGGAATCCTACTGTTGCAGGGTGGCTCGAATATCGTTGAAGGCAATTACCTCGGCACCGACCCAACCGGAACGCTGGACAGAGGGAATACGAATAACGGCCTTAACATAGACACGGCAAGCAACACTGTAGGCGGAACCACGACCGCCGCTCGCAACGTAATCTCCGGAAACAACTACAATGGAATTATCTTTGGAACATTTTATTCCGACCCTGCGGCAAACAACGTAATCGAAGGAAACTATATCGGAACAAATGCTGCCGGGACGGCCGCGCTGGGGAATACTTTCGCCGCGATTTCCTTTAGCAGCGCACCCGGTTCGCCCAACAACCTAATCGGCGGCACCATTGGCGGCGCGCGAAATGTGATCGCCGGCGGCAACGATCGGGTCAGCATCAGCTATGTGGGTTCGTCAGGGACTCTCGTCCAGGGAAACTTTATCGGCACCGACGTCACCGGAACCGTGGCCCTCAGCACCTCCGGCGCCGGAGTTGACCTGGATGCCGGCGTTGGAGACTGTCTGATCGGAGGCACGACGCCGGCAGCGCGAAATCTTTTATCGGGAAATTGGTATGGAGTTTTCATTAATACGAACAACCTGAGTTCACCGCCGCCGGTACGAAATCTAGTGCAAGGCAATTACATCGGCACGAAAATAAACGGTACTGCGGCATTGCCTAACATCTTCTCTGGAGTACGTCTGATCTTCGGCGCGACCTCGAACACCATTGGTGGCGCGGTGGTAGAAGCGCGCAACATCATCTCGGGAAATCAAAAAGCCGGCGTGCAGATTGGCGAAATCAATCAGGCATCAACATTCACGAATGTCATCCAGAATAACTACATTGGCACCGACGTCACTGGAAACAATCCGTTGCCGAATGGCAACAACGTCGATCCCTCCGGCGGCATAATTATTCCTGCGAATGCCGACGGTGATCAGATTCGACAAAACCGCATTGCTTATAATTTAGGTTCTGGTATCCGGATCACGAACGTCAGCGGCAATAATCAACCTGGCATCCGAATTACAATTATCGAGAACGAGATCTTCGGCAACACCAAGTTAGGAATCGACCTCGGTGATGCGGGAATCACGCCTAATGATGCACAGGACACTGACACCGGACCAAATAATCTGCAGAACTTTCCGGTGTTAACGTCGGCGGTGGCGTCGAGTGCAGCAGAGACTGTCTGGGAGCGTGCCGGCGAAGTAGGACGCGAGATGCCGGATCCGATGCTGGTGGCCGCGCTGACGATCAACGGAACACTCAATAGTACGCCGAATACAAACTTCACCGTGCATTGGTATTTCAGCGCCGACGCGCAGTGTACGACGAGTCAGGCTGCCACTCGCCCGCTGGCTTTTGGGAAAGTTCCGAACGTCATCACCGACGGCGGCGGCAACGCGATGTTCAGCATTCCTTTTGATTTTCCGAGCGGTATCAACGGCGGCATCGTGAACTGCACGGCAACTGATCCGCAGGGCAACACTTCGGAGTTCTCAGCATGCTTTCCGGTCGTTTCTTCGCCCGGACCGACACCGACGCCTACGCCGACGCCCACGCCCACGCCGACACCTACGCCGACTGGTCCCACGATTTTTGTCGAGAGCGGCACGAATAATCTCGCTGCACTTGATTCCGTGACTCTTCGGCGCGGGCCGTTTGCGCTCACTAACACTCACAACTACAGCAGCGATCACCGCACACGGATCATTTTCTTCACGAGCGATCTTGGATTCGCACAACCGACGCAGCCGGAGCTGACCACTTTGTCAGTGCAGATTAGCAGTAACTCGTACGCGGTTGACAGGGTCGGCCCGAATTCCACGATCAGCGGTTCGTACATCGTGTTCCGCCTCCCGGATTTGTCGGCCGGCACTTATCCACTCGGCATACGTCTGCGCGGCGTCAATAGCGCGAACGCTCCGAACCTACAGATCGTTAGTTCGCCAACCAGTGCCCCCGCCGCACCGAAATCAAACAAAACAAAACTGGTGGAGTATCTCCTGTTTTCACTGATAGAACTCATTCTTTAGCGCGTTGTGTCAGTCCTAGATTTCTTCCGAAGTCACGCGTACACGGCGTACGAATTTTCACTTAACGTGTTTTCAGCGGCAACTATGTCAATCATAATGCGCCGACGACTATAGAAAGGATTCAGGCTGTGAGTAAGCGGCAATCCCGTCACATTTGTTCTGGCTAACTGATCGGTAATTTGGCATAATCCGCGCAGACTTCAGTTTTCGGTTTGACTCGTGATCTGCATCGCGTCCGGGTGGTCGCAATAGAATAGGACCGTCGGCCCAAACATCGGGTGCCTCACTTTCATGAGTAAGCTGAGTATGAAACGGGTAGAAGAATGCCTCGCCCCAGGTTATCTCTAAGAACACTCACGTCCTACGGCAACTCCTGGCCAGCGCCTCTTATTGCGAGCGTGATGTGTTTGCTTGTCTTACCCATCGCCGCCCTCGTAAGAAGTTCTCCAACTGAAGCGGCTAGTGTAAGCAAGGCGCCGCCACGGGCTCGTCTGAGTGACGCGGTGAGGATCAAAGCGACAAGCACCGGCAATCCAGCAGTCCATTTGAGCGATGGCCATCAAATTCTAACCGCATATGCCGGACCTGAAGAATTGCGGATCGCCCTCGAACAGAATCAGGCCAAACCGGTGAGTTTGGCTTCGGCCGATTTTGATGAAGACGGTGTGCCAGATTTGATCACCGGCTATTCGTTCGGTGGGCGTGGAATAGTCACCTTGATGCGCGGCAATGTGGATGCGATCTATCCGAACTCTCCTGAAGCTCAACACCGTCGCGCCAACGGCACTTTCACGAACGCGCCGTTCCTGTCGCCCGCTTATGTTTTTGCCACGCCGGTAGCGGCGGAGTTTATCGCTGCTGGCGATTTTGATGGTGACAGCCATTGGGACGTGATTGCGGCATCGACGAATGACAGTGCGTTGTATTTGCTCGCCGGCAATGGCAAAGGCGAATTCCCGGCGGTTAAGAAGACGGTTTTACCGGGTTTAGTGACTGCGCTCTCCTCCGGGGAAATTAACCGCCGTGACGGCTTAACCGATGTGATCGTTGGTGTCGATGGTTCGGCGGCTCCCCAAGTGCTGGTTTTCGAAGGACCGAACGGCGCTTTTAATTCCACACCTGAAGCGTTGCCGATGCCATCGCGAGTCGCGGCACTCGCCCTGGGACAGCTGGACAACAGCTACGAGATTGACTTGCTGATAGCCTCGGGCCCCGAACTCATATTTCTTCACGGGAGAGATCGGCAGTTGCTCGCGGAACCAAGCGACCGAGTGCGGGTTGAGGCGCCACATCTCGAACATCGATCGTTCCCAGGCACAATTCGAGATATGACACTGGGAGACTTCAAGGCGCAGCAAAAGCTGACTGCAGCCGTGCTCATTGACGATGGAAGCGTTGAGCTCCTGGATCCGGGTACGTCTGCGGGAGCGCCAGTCGCTCAGTGGAAAATCGACACGCTGGAACGAAGCTGGGGCGATGCCGCTAAAATTCTCACCGCAAAAGTCTCGAGTCTGCCCGGGGATGAACTCTTAGTAACCGATGTCGCTGCCAGCACCGTACAAATCGTGCGCACGGCCTCAAAAGAGCCGAAGACGCAAATCTCCGCTCAAGATCGCGGACTGTTGTCAACCGTTCAAGGCGTCGACGGTGCGCCTGTCGCGATCTTGCCGATGCGTTTGAATTC
>Ga0163162_10004519_pt1 | contig 13398 bp, 13 predicted proteins | sample S55metaG_FD_115310 | JGI IMG/M metagenome (GOLD analysis project Ga0163162, IMG submission 115310) | Switchgrass rhizosphere microbial communities from Kellogg Biological Station, Michigan, USA - S5-5 metaG | ecosystem: Host-associated > Plants > Roots > Rhizosphere > Soil | place: USA...
AGTTCGCGCCACGCGGTATCGTTGATCAGGTCTGCGCCCGTGGGGCCGAACGCCTTTTCGGCGGCACTGTTGACCACACCCGCGAGGCCAGCGGATTCGAGACCGCCAACCGGATCGGGTTGGGCGAGACGCGAGGGGTCGATAAGCAGCGATCCGCGAATGGGCACCTGAAAGCGCAGTTCGCTGCGCTGGAAGCCGGCGATACCGTCCGACCCCATCGAGACCAGCAGGAACACGAGGACAAGCGCGGAAAAGGCGACGGCGGAAAAGCCGAGCCAGCGGAACACCGCGTCCGACCGGTAGCGCCGGGCGAGGCCGGCCTGCATCATCGCGCGGCGGCGGGCCTGCACGGCGGCGAATTCTTCGTTCGTGGATGGGGGCGTGGAGGTCATGTCGGCACGCTCACTCATAAGCTTCACGGTAGCGCTTCACCACGCGCAGGGCGATGAAGTTCAGCGTGAGGGTAACCAGGAACAGCACCATGCCAAGCGCGAAGGCCGAAAGCGTGGCCGGATGATCGAAGCTGCCTTCGCCGGTCAGCATCGCGACGATCTGGAAGGTGACCGTGGTCATCGACTGGAACGGATTGGCGGTGAGATTGGCCGAGGCACCGGCGGCCATGACGACGATCATGGTTTCGCCGATCGCGCGGCTGATTGCCAGCATGACGCCAGCGACGATGCCCGGCAGCGCGGCGGGGATCAGCACGCGGCGGATGGTTTCGGAGCGGGTGGCACCCATCGCCAGGCTGCCATCACGCATCGCCTGCGGCACGGCTGCGATCGAATCGTCAGCCATCGAGGAGACGAACGGTATGATCATGATGCCCATGACGAGGCCGGCGGCCATCGAGCTTTCGGTGGAGGCACCGGAAATGCCGATGCCTTGCGCGAAATCGCGGCTGGCGGGAGCGACGGTGAGCGCGGCGAAATAGCCATAGACGACGGTGGGCACGCCGGCGAGAATTTCGAGCAGGGGCTTGATGATCGAGCGAACCCGGCTGTCGGCATATTGGGTGAGGTAGATCGCGCTCATCAGGCCGAGCGGGATGGCCACGATCATGGCGATGATCGCACCGATGTAGATCGTGCCCCAGAACAGCGGGATAGCGCCGAATTCATCGCCCTTGACCGCGCCGCTGCTCATCGGATCGGGCGCCCAGTGGGTGCCGAACAGAAAATCGACCGGCGACACCATGGTGAAGAACCGCACGGTTTCGAACATCAGGCTGGCGATGATGCCCACGGTGGTGAGGATCGCCACGAGCGATGCGAACAGCAGCAAGGCCATGACCGCGCGCTCGACACGGGTGCGGGCGGTGAAATCGGGACGCAGCCGCAGGAACGAGAACGCCCCGCCGGCAAATGCGATCAGCAGCGTGACGACAAGGCCGATGATATTGTAGCGGCTGAGCGCGGCGCGATAGGGTTCGACAAGGCCTTGCGCGCCTTCGCTGAATACCGCTGGCGAGGCGCCCGTGGCGACGGCCTGCGCCTCGTTCAGCAGGGATTGCCGTTCGAACCCGAAGGCGGGGAGCGAGGCAGCAGCCGGGTCTGCCAGCACCGCCTCGGTGACGAGCGCGGGGCTGATGGCATTCCATGTAATGGCGAACAGGATGGCCGGGACCACGATCCACAGCGCAACATACCACGCATGGAAATTGGGCAGCGAATGGATGCGGCCGCCAGGCGCGGCGCGGCGATAGGCCCAGGCACGGGATCGTGCCACCAGCCAACCGACGAGGCCCAACCCGAAGGTGAGCAGAAGCAATACGGCTGGCGACATGATCCCGGCTTTACGTCCTTACTTCAACTGCGCGCCATCAAGCACGGGCATGTCGGAGACAGCCTTTGTGCTCGCGGCCAGCACATCGTCGGGGGCGACGACCATGCCAGCCTTGGCAAGAACGCCTCCCTTGGCCCAAAGCTTTGACCATTCCGTGACATAAGCCTGAAGGCCGGGAATTGCCTTCAGATGCGCCTTCTTCACATAGATGTAGAGCGGGCGGGCACCGGGATAGGTGAAATCAGTGATCGTGGCATACGTCGGCGTGATGCCGGCGATGGTCAGACCCTTCAGCTTGTCGGTGTTTTCCTCAAGATAGGAGAAGCCGAAAATGCCGATGGCCTTGGGATTGGCCTCGATCTTCTGGACGATCAGGTTGTCGTTTTCGCCGGCATCGACATAGGCGCCGTCTTCGCGCACTTCGCCGCAGACGGCATCATGCTTGTCCTTGTTGCTGTCCTTCAGCGCCTTCATTTCGGGGTTGGCATCGCAACCCTTCATGAGAATCAGTTCCTTGAGCGCATCGCGCGTACCGGAGGTTGAGGGCGGACCATAGACGAGGATCGCTTCGGCGGGGAGCGCGGGGTTCACGTCCTTCCACGTCTTGGCGGTGTTGGGCTTGCCATAGGGGTTCTTGGCGAGCGCCTTGTAGATATCTTCGGGGGTCAGCGGGATGCCGAGCCCAGCCTTGCCTTCGGCAAAGGCGACGCCATCGAGACCGACCTGGATCTCGACGACCTCCTTCACGCCGTTCTTCTGGCATTCCTCGAATTCCGCCTTTTTCATACGGCGCGAGGCGTCCTCGATATCGGGGAACTGCGGGCCAACGCCGGCGCAGAACAGCTTCATGCCGGCGCCGGTGCCGGTCGATTCGATGATCGGCGACTTGATCGTGGCATCGGACTTGGCCAGCGATTCGGCCACGGCCTTGGCAAAGGGATAGACGGTGGAGGAACCGACCGCGCGCACCTGATCGCGGCTGGCACCTTGCTGGCCGCCGCACGAAGCGAGGGCGAGAGCGGCGAGCGCCACCGAAGTGGCGGCAATGTTACGAGTCGTGATCATGGCGGACATGTTCCATCTTCAGTGGTTCGCGGCGGGCAATGCGACTGCTGTGTGACGGTTTTATGACAATTCTTTATCGGCTGTCACAGCAAGGGCGATGCGGACCGTGACAGTGGTGCCTTCGCCCAGCTTGCTCGTGATGTCGAGTTGGCCGCGATGACGTTCCACAATATGCTTGACGATTGCAAGGCCAAGTCCGGTTCCGCCCGCCGCACGGCTGCGACCGGGATCGGTGCGATAGAAGCGCCGGGTGAGGTAGGGGATGTGATCGGGGTGGATGCCTTCGCCGTGATCGACCACCGAAAGCACAGCGGAATTGCCCGCCTTGGCCACGCGGACATCGACCGCAGTCTTGGGATCGCCATATTTGAGCGCGTTGTCGATCAGGTTGCGGATGATCTGATCGAGTTGCTGCCGGTCGCCGATCACCACGGCGTCGACGGTTTCGCAGGTGACGCGGGCATCGCCGACTGTCGCCTGCACTTCGCCGCAGATGCTGGCGGCAAGCTGGGCCAGGTCGATTCTTTCGCGCGGCAGTTCGTGCTTTTCCGCCTCGATCCGCGAGAGCGACATCAGGTCTTCGACCAGCGATTGCAGGCGCTTCGATTCGCGCAGCACCGTGGCGTGGAAGCGCGCGCTGGTGACGGCGTCGATCTTCGCATCGGGATCGGACAGCGTTTCGATATAGCCGATAATCGAGGCCAGCGGGGTGCGCAGTTCGTGGCTGGCATTGGCGACGAAATCGGTGTGGGCGCGGCTGATGTCCGCCTCGGCCGTACGGTTGACCATTTCGATCAGCGAATAGCGCTGGTCGATGCTGACGCGGCTGACCTGCCAGATGCTGCGCGCGCCGGTGAGGCCGCGCACCAGCGCGCTGCCGCTGGGGCGATCGAGCAACGTGATAGCTTCGGGATGGCGCAGGGCGACGCGGGCATCCTGCCCGACGATGTGGGGGCCGAGCGCATCGCGTGCGGCGGCGTTGGCGGCGGCGATGCGCTGTTCGTCGAGCATCAGCACCGGCACGCTGAACGGTTCGACCAGATCGATCATGGTCTGGCGCGAAACACTGCCTTCCTCGCGCGGGGGTGCCGAGATTTGCGGTTCCGGGCGCGAAAGCCACAGCGTGCCCAGCCACAGGATCAGCACGGAAACCGCAAGGATCGGGCCGGCACCGGCGGCGACCATGCCGATGGCGGTCGCCAGCGCGACCGCAATACTGGCCCAGGGAAGGAAAGGAGCCTTCATGTCCGCAGGTTTATCCGGGTGAGGGAGGTCGAATGGGCCAGGTGTACGCCCGCTGCCGGAGCGCCTGGCCGGGGCATAGGATAGCATTCGCGATTCCTGCAAGCGCGGGAGGGCTCTGTCACAATCGGGCGTAACAGCGACGTTGGAAGAGCGGATAGGCATCATTTTGGTCAAACTTATCATGGGAGTGTCTATTTGCAGTCATAAAAGTCTTCGAAGTGAAACATACCTGTAACAATTCAGACATAATCGGCCGGTGTGCCTGCGGTGACGGCATGGGATTGATGTGGAGATTGCGGGTGCGGAAGCTTGTTGAAGGTGTCGCATTGACGACAGCGGTGGCGATCATGCCGCAAGTGGCCCGCGCCGACGATACGCAGGCGTGGGCCGCCGCCACGGTGAATGTCGATCTGGGCAAGGGCTGGCGCGCATCGAACGAGATCGTGCTGCGCACCAGCGATGCGCGCGGGTTCTATGAGGTCGAGAACAACACCATGATCGGCTTCAAGCCGACCAAGCAGGTGACGTTGTGGTTGGGCTATACCCACGATCCCAACTATTCTCACGGCAACTTCACGGTGATGGAGCACCGGTTTCGCCAGCAGGTGAACGTGGATAATTTCGCCAAGGTCGGGCCGGTGAAATTCAGCGGCCGGGTGCGGCTGGAAGAGCGCTGGCGCGAAGGGCAGAACGGCACCGCATGGCGCCTTCGGCCTTATGTCAAGGCAACCTGGCCGGTGGCTGCGAAGGGCAAGATCGCGCTGGTTGCCAGCCACGAAAGCTTCATCGACCTGGGCCGCACCACGTTCCAGCGGGTGGACGGCGAGGAGCGGATGCGCAACTTCGTCGGCGTTTCAGCACCGCTGGGCAAGCGGCTGGGCATCGAGGTCGGCTACCTGAACCAGCACGGTTTCGTGCGGGGCGGGCCGGACACAAACGACCATGTCGGTTCGGTGGCACTGACGGCGAACTTCTGAGCGGTAGAGGGTCGGAGTACAAAATATAGCCATTTCGGCGATAAGGCCGATGATCAAGCCGGGCGCGAATCCAGTATTCGTGTTACGGAAGGCTCATTGTGTCCAGTGTAAGCATCATTACCCCCACGTATGATCGGGAGAAGTTCCACGCGCGCATCATGTCCTGCGTCAGGAACCAGACATATCGCAATATCGAATGGATTGTACTGGACGACAGCCCGCGCCCCTCGCGATTGCTTGCGGCCGCTGACCCGGGCCTTGTACGGTACGTGCACGTTCCTGACCGGTTGACCACCGGGCAAAAGCGTAATGTTCTGGCCGAAATGGCGCAGGGCGATATCATCGTCCACTTCGACGATGACGATTACTACGCCCCCGGGTATGTCGGCGCGATGGTGCACTGGTTTGCCACGCATCCCGTCGATTTCATCAATTTGCGCGGCTGGTTCATGCACGATACGCGGCACGGCTTCTTCGGTTACTGGAACCTGATGATAAAGACCGGGCTACACTTCGTGTGCGCGGATACGGGGGTTTCCGCGACGAACGTGGAGGATGAGGATACGTTCGCGAACAATGAACTTGGCTGGGGCTTCGGCTATGCCTATCGCCGCAAGGTGACGCAGGCGATCCGCTATCCCGAGATCAACTGGAATAACGACTGCACGTTCGCACAGGAAGTTCAGCGCCGGTTTGCCATGGGGCACATCATGGACGTTTCCGGGATCTGTCTGCATGAAATGCACGGGGCGAATGCCTCGCGGGCCTTTGCCCAATCCAATATCCCGATATTCATGCTGGAAAAAGTGTTCCCCGGATACACTGCCGTCGATTAGCCGCCGCTGGCCGGCCACGCGCGGATGGCGACGGCGAAGGCGACGATGGCAACGAACAGCAGTATAACCGAGACCTGACCCCACGCGATCAGGCTGATGCGATCCAGATCGCGTCGGCGGCGTTGCTTGCGGTCCGCCAGCGCGGCGAGCATCGACAGCAGCGCGGCGATGCTGCCCGCCGCCAGAAGCATCTGGAAGGTGTTCAGATCGTCGAAGCTCACGGCTGCACGGCACCGACATGCGCGACCCCGCGCGCCGCGGCGAGGCGTTCCTGCCGGTGCCGCTCGCGGTAGCCGTCGCGCTGCTCGTCGGTGCGTTCGGCATGGCAGGCCGGGCAACTGACGCCTTCTTCATAGAGCGGTGAGGCGCGGTCTTCCGCGTCGATGGGGCGGCGACAGGCGTGGCACAGATCGTAGGAACCCGGCGCGAGGCCGTGGGCGACGGTGGTGCGCTGGTCGAACACGAAGCATTCGCCGCGCCACAGGCTTTCTTCAGCCGGCACGGTTTCGAGGTATTTCAGGATGCCGCCCTTGAGGTGATAGACCTCGTGGATCCCTTCGGCCTTGAGGAAGGCGGTCGATTTTTCGCAGCGGATGCCGCCGGTGCAGAACATCGCGACCCTGGGCGGAGTGCCGGTGTCCGCATTTGGGCCGAGCAGGCTTTCGCGACGGGCGCGGAACCATGCGGGGAAATCGCGGAACGACGCGGTTTGTGGATCGATGGCGCGCTCGAACGTGCCGACGGCGACTTCGTAATCGTTGCGGGTATCGATCACGATGGTGGCGGTATCGGCGATAAGGGCGTTCCAGTCTTGCGGATCGACATACGTGCCGACGCTGGCGAGGGGATCGATGTCCGGCTGGCCCATGGTGACGATTTCGGCCTTGAGGCGCACTTTCAGGCGGTGGAACGGCACTGTCGCCGCGCCGGAGAACTTGACGTCCACTTCGGCACAGCCGGGCAGGGTGCGGATGTGGGCGATGACGGGGTCGATCCCGGAGGGCGTACCGGCGATGGTGCCGTTGATGCCTTCGCGCGCGAGCAGGAGTGTGCCTTTGACGCCGTTCGCGCGGCACAGGGCGTCGAGCGGGGCCTGTAGGGCAGCGGGATCGGCGAAGGGCGCGAACTTGTAGAGCGCGGCGACGCGGATCGGCAGATCGAATTCGGACATGCGAGCGCCGGTAGCACCGGATGCGGTGGATTTCAAAGGAGGCCCACCCCCGACCCCTCCCTCATGCGGAAGGGGAGGAAGAAGGGTGCATTGCCGGGCTTGGGGTTTTCGGCGCGGCCTGCTAGGCGCGCGCCATGCTGAATATCTCCGGGATCACCGTGCGCCTTGGCGGGCGCGACATACTTGACCGCGCCACGGCGGCCATACCGCCGCGTGGCAAGGTGGGCCTGATAGGGCGCAACGGCGCGGGCAAGTCCACGCTGGTGAAAGCCATCATCGGCGAAATCGAGCCCGACGACGGCGAGATCGAGATGCCGCGCAACACGCGCCTGGGCTATATCGCGCAGGAAGCGCCGAGCGGCACCGCCACGCCGTTTGACACGGTGCTGGCCGCTGATGTGGAACGCACCCAGCTGATGGAAGAGGCGGAAACCTGCGTCGATCCCGACCGGCTGGGCGATCTGCACGAACGCCTGATCGCTATCGACGCCTATAGCGCCCCGGCGCGCGCGGCGCGCATCCTGATCGGGCTGGGCTTCGACGATGCGATGCAGCAGCAGCCGCTAGACAGCTTTTCGGGCGGGTGGAAGATGCGCGTGGCGCTGGCTGCGTTGCTGTTTTCCGCGCCCGACGTGCTGCTTCTCGACGAACCTTCCAACCACCTCGATCTGGAAGCGACGCTGTGGCTGGAGAACTTCCTCAAGTCATACCCGGCGACACTGGTGGTAATCAGCCACGAGCGCGACCTGCTGAACAATGTGGTCGATCATATCCTGCATTTGCAGGGCGGTAAGCTCACGCTTTATCCCGGCAGTTACGACAGCTTTGAGCGCCAGCGCGCCGAACGTGCGGCGCAACTGGCGGCGGCGAAGGCTTCGCAGGATGCGCAGCGGGCGAAGTTGCAGGACTATGTGGCGCGGAACAGCGCGCGGGCCAGCACCGCCAAGCAGGCGCAATCGCGCGCCAAGATGCTGGCGCGGATGCAGCCGATCGCCGCGCTGGCCGAAGATCCATCGCTGAGCTTCGACTTTCCCGATCCCAGCGAACTGCGTCCGCCATTGATCACGCTCGATCTGGCGGCGGTGGGCTATACCGACACGCCGATCCTGCGGCGGCTGAACCTGCGGATCGACCCGGATGATCGGATCGCGCTGCTGGGTCGGAACGGCAACGGCAAGACCACGCTGGCGCGCCTGCTGGCGGCGCAACTGACGCCGATGGAGGGAGAAATCCACACATCGGGCAAGATGCAGATCGGCTATTTCACCCAGTATCAGGTGGAAGAACTGGCGGGGGACGCAACCCCGCTGGAGCATATGACGCGCGCGATGAAGGACAAGACGCCCGGCGCGATCCGGGCGCAACTGGGCCGCTTCGGCTTTTCGGGACACCGGGCGACGGCGCAAGTAGGCACGCTATCCGGCGGAGAGCGCGCGCGGCTGGCGCTGGCGCTGGTGACGCGCGATGCGCCGCACCTGCTGATCCTCGACGAGCCGACCAACCACCTCGACGTCGATGCGCGCGAGGCGCTGGTGCAGGCGCTCAATTCCTATACCGGCGCGGTGATCCTGATCAGCCACGATCGGCACATGGTGGAACTGACCGCCGACCGGCTGGTGCTGGTGGATGGCGGCATGGCGGTGGAATATCCCGGCAGCATCGAGGATTACATCGACTTCGTGCTGGGGCGGAACCAGCCCAAGGGCGATGATGATAGCAAGCCCAAGGTCAGCAAAAAGGACCGCAAGGCCAACGCCGCGGCGCGAGAGGAACTTCGCGTGCTGAAGAAGGCCGTCACCGACGCGGAAGCACGGGTGGCGAAGCTGCAGGCGCAGATTTCGATGCATGACCGCGCGATGTTCGATCCGGCCAGTGCCGCTCCCGATCTGGCCAAGCTGGCGATGGGCGAGCTTTCGCGGCGGCGCGGTGCGCTGGCTGAGGAACTGGAAGGGGCAGAGGCGGATTGGTTGCTGGCGGGCGAAAAGCTGGAAGCCGCGCAGGAGTCTGTTTGATGTCAAAGTTTGACGCATGAGCGTCGCGTTTCGCCGGGAGAGCGACGAGGAGCATCTGGAGCCCAAGTTCGAGCTGCCGATTCCGCCGGGGCCCAATCTGGTGACGGCGGCGGGGCTGGCGCAGGTTGCCGCGCGGGTTGAGGAGATCGAGGCGGGCTTGCCGGCGCTGACCGACGACGACGCGAAAAAGGCGGCGCGGCGCGATCTGAAATACTGGCGGCAGCGGCTGGCGACCGCCGAACTTGTGCCCGTGGCCAAGGGCGATAAGGTGGAATTCGGCTGCCGGGTGCGGTTTAGGCTGGCGGGCAAGGAACGCGTAATCGAGATCGTCGGGCACGATGAGGCCGATGCGGCGGCGGGGCGTGTGGCATTTACCGCTCCGCTGGCGCGCGCGATGATGGGCGCCGAGGTGGGCGACTTCGTGGACTTCAACGGGAAGGACGAAGCCATCGAGGTGCTGGAAATTTCCGTGCCAGTGTGATGGCGGCCATTCGGGCGGCGGCGCGGCAGGTGTAACCGTTTGGACGGTTTGACCGAAGGTACGTTCATGAAACTCCATCCGATTTCCGTCGCCGTCGTCGCGCTGGCCCTGTCTGGCGCGGCGGCTTTCTCATTTGGCGGGCGTGGCGATGCCGCTCCCGCGCCCCGCGCCGATGCCGCGCCGGTACTGGTCGAACTGTATCAGAGCGAGGGTTGTTCGAGCTGTCCGCCGGCTGAGGCGTGGCTGAACGGTGTGGCCGATCGGCCTGGCCTGATCGCGCTGTCTTTCGAAGTGACCTATTGGGACTACCTTGGCTGGAAGGACCGTTTCGCCAAGCCCGAATTCACCCAGCGCCAGCGCGATTATGCGCGGGTGACCGGGGCCGGCGTCGTCACGCCGCAGTTCTGGATCAATGGCACGCGTACCGTGGAAGGTGCCAACCCCGGCGCGGTGCAGGCCGCCATCGCCGCTTCGCGCAGCAGCGCGCCGGTGCCGGTGGTGACGGGGAAGTCCGTCTCCATCGGGGCGGGTGCGGCTCCGGGACATCCGGTGCAGGTGTGGCTGGCGCGCTATGACCCGCGCGTGGTCCGCGTGCCGGTGAAGGCGGGTGAAAACGATGGCCGCACGCTGCCGCACCGCAATCTGGTTCGGGAACTGGTGATGCTGGGCGAATGGCGCGGCGCGGCGGTTTCGTTGCCGATCGCGCCGGGGCCGGACGGCTTGCGCAACGCGGTATTTTTGCAGGATGGCAAGGGCGGAAAGGTGCTGAGCGCCGGCACCAGCTAAATCATCCGCGCCAACAGTGTAGCAAGGTCGATCCGTTGGCGTTCGTCCAGCCGGGTGCCGATGACGGTTTCGATGGCGATGGCATAGGCCGGCCACATTTGCGCGCGGCACGCCTTGCCCAGTGTGGTGAGTTCGACGAGGTGGCCGCGGGCATCGCCGGGTGAAGGGGTGCGGTGGACCAGTGCATCGCGCACCATACGATCAAGCAGGCGCGACAACTGATATTGCTCGACTGGCAGGTGGGCCTGAAGATCGCGCGGACGCAGCGGGCCATGGCGCTCGATGGCCACCAGCACATCGTACCATTCGGGTGCAGGCAGGCCGGCGCGCTTGAGCGTGGCGCGGGCGGCATTGCGCGCGGTTTCGCCGGCGCGCAACAGCCGGTCCCATGCGAGGACAGAGACGGCGGATGGCATGGGCGCGGCGATGGTCATGCGCTCGGGCTATGACATCGATGCAGATGCATCAATCCGTATGAATGCAGATGCATCGATGTTCATGCACCTGCATCGAACCATCAGCCGCCGCTGGCGAACGGCGTTTGCGTCTCGGTGATAACGCGGTCGCGTGCGGCTTGCAGGCTGCCGCTTTCGATCTGGAGGTCCAGCCGTTCGCTGTCGTTGGCGCGGTAATGACTTTCCGCGCGATTGATCGCTTCCTGGCTGAGGCCGGCCCCTTCGAGTGCGGCGCGGGCCATGACCACGGCGGATTCCATTACTTCGCGCACCACCAGCGCGGCGGGGCCGGAGCGCAGGCGCACCAGCGCGCGGCGGTCGAAAGCGCGGACGTAGAGCGCGGCCTGCGGGAAGGTTTCGTGGACAGCCTCCATCATCGCGGCGTCGATCTGGTCGCCATCGATGCAGAACAGGATCATCTCGGCCTCGGACCCGCCAGCCTGGCGCAGCATGTCGATCCGGGTGCCGTCGCCGAAATAGACTTTGGCACCGAAACTGGCGGCGACGTCGATCATCTCGATATCGGTATCGATCAGGGTAACGTCGATACCGCTGGCCAGCAGGACTTGCGCCACAGTCTGCCCGAAACGCCCGTAGCCGACGATGACGGCGTTGGCGCAATCACCCTCCGGACCGGCGCGTTCGCCCTGATCGGGAACGAGTTCGGCGCGGAACCGGCGGGTGAATTTCATCAGGAACGGCGTGGTGGCCATCGACAGGGTGACGACCGCGCCGAACAGGCTGGCGGCTTCGGGCGCGATAAGCAGTGCGTGCTGAGCCTGAGCGAACAGCACGAAGCCGAACTCGCCGCCCTGGCTGAGCAGCAGGCCGAGGGCGAGCGCGCCGCGCCAGGGCATGCCGAACAGGCGGGCGATGCCGAACATGACCAGCGCCTTCACCGTGATCAGCATCAGCGCCATCGACAGCACGAACAGCGGTTCGCGCGCGATGGCCGAAAGATCGAGCATCATGCCGACGGCAAGGAAGAACAGGCCGAGCAGGATCGAACGGAAGGGTTCGACATCGGCTTCGAGTTCGTGACGATAGGGCGTATCGGCCAGCATCACGCCGGCGATGAACGCCCCCAGCGCGGTCGACAGGCCGAGCAGTTCCATCACGGCGGCGGAGGCCATCACGGTGAACAGCGCGGCGACGACGAACATCTCGCGCTCGCCCAGATTGCCGATCAGGCGGAATAGCGGACGGATAAGGAAGCGCCCGGCGGCGACAAGGCCTGCGATGGCCGCCATGGTTTCCAGCGCGAGCAGCCAGCCCGGCGGGCCGCCAACGTCCGCCGGATTTCGGCTGAGCGCGGCGATGATGGTGATGAGCGGGATGATCGACAGATCCTGAAACAGCAGGATCGAAAAGGCCCGCTCGCCAAACCGGGTGCGCATGCGGCCCGACGATTGCAGCATCGGCAGCACCTGTGCGGTGGACGACAGTGCCAGCGGCAGGCCCAGCGAAAGCGCGGCGGCGGGGCTGAAATCGGTGACCGCCCAGATCGCGCCCGCAATGGCGAGGCCGCACAGCGTGACCTGCAGCAGGCCGAGACCGAGGATGTCCTTCTTCATCCGCCACAGGCGCGACGGATCGAGTTCCAGCCCGACGAGGAACAGGAGCAGCGTGATGCCGAGTTCGGCGATGCCCATCTTCTGTTCGGCATCGCCGACAAGATGCAGCACTTGCGGGCCGACCACCGCGCCGGCCAGCAGATAGCCCAGTGTCGCGCCGAGGCCGAGTCTGCGGAACACCAGCACGAAGGCCAGCGCGAAGCCCAGCATCAGCACGCCATCGTGGATCATCGTAGTCGATCCGGTTGCACCCACGCGCGTGATTCTCCTTTGCGAACGGGCGCATGGCTGCCGTTCTCAAGGTATCATGGCCGATTTTTCGGATGCGGGCTAGCGTGGGTGGGCCTGTTCGTGCGAGTTCGCAGCGGCAGAGCAAGGAGAGAGCGGAATGCCGGTTTCGGGCAAGTACGAATGCATGACGCAGACGCCGATGGGGCCGCAGGCTTCGACGCTGGTGATCGTGCAGGATGGCAAAAGGTTTACCGGCAACAATTCCGGCGCGCTCGGTTCTGCCGACATTGCCGGCACGGTGGAGGGGCAGACGCTGCGCTGGTCGGGAACGATCACCACGCCGATGCCGGTGACGCTTGATTGCGTGGCGACAGTGGATGGCGACGAATTGACCGGGACGGTAACCGCCGGGGTCTTCGGCAGCTTTGCGCTGACCGGCAAGCGCGCGGGGTAACTCGCCGCTTTACGGCGCGCGCCAGCCCCGGGCGAGGGCGACGCGTTCGGCTTCGGCATTGAGCGGGCCGGCAGGGGCCATATCGCGCGCGGCGGCGGCGATCGCTTCGGCCGGGTTTTGCGGCCGGGTGGCCGCGCGGCTTTCAATGATGGGTTGCAGCCGCCAACCGCGCTCGTCACGACAGGCGATGCCGGCGCGGGTGGGATTATCGAACGCGCGGCAGAACGTGCCGGTGCCGTCGCGGAAGCTGAGCAGGATGCGCGTGCCGCCAGCGGGCACGGGATCGGCGGACAGGCGGCTGTTGAGCACTTGCGCCAGATCGGGCC
>Ga0163162_10004520_pt1 | contig 13396 bp, 10 predicted proteins | sample S55metaG_FD_115310 | JGI IMG/M metagenome (GOLD analysis project Ga0163162, IMG submission 115310) | Switchgrass rhizosphere microbial communities from Kellogg Biological Station, Michigan, USA - S5-5 metaG | ecosystem: Host-associated > Plants > Roots > Rhizosphere > Soil | place: USA...
GATTAGCCAATGATGTCTGGCCTCCAAAATAAGCAGAAGGGATAAGCATGGCGCTTACTGACCAGTCCACCCGTATCCGCTCTGGCGAAGAACTCGATGCCAGCCTGATCGATCCGTATCTCAAGGCGCACATTCCGGGCCTCAGTGGTTTGCCACAGATCAGCCAGTTTCCGGGCGGCGCGTCGAACCTCACTTACTTGCTGGAATACCCGGAACAGGAATTCGTCCTGCGCCGGCCGCCGTTTGGCCACAAAGCCAAATCCGCTCACGACATGGGCCGCGAATTTCGCATCCTCAATCAACTGCGCGATGGCTTCCCGTACTGCCCCAAGGCTTACGTGCACTGCACCGACGAATCGGTGATCGGCGCCGAGTTCTATGTGATGGAACGGGTCAACGGGATCATCCTGCGCTCCGAACTGCCACCGGAACTGGGCCTGGATTCGGCGAAAACCGAAGCCTTGTGCAAAAGCTTCATCGACAAGTTCGTTGAACTGCACCGCGTTGACTACAACGCCTACGGCCTGGGTGACCTTGGCAAACCCGAAGGGTATGTCGCACGGCAAATCAAAGGCTGGAGCGACCGCTACGAGAAAGCCCTGACGCCAGATGCTCCACAGTGGGAAACGGTCAAAGCCTGGCTCAACGACAAGATGCCGGCCGATCACCCGACTTCAAGCATCGTCCACAACGACTATCGCTTCGACAACGTGATCCTCGACCCGCAAAACCCGATGCAGATCATCGGTGTGCTCGACTGGGAACTCACAACCCTGGGCGACCCGCTGATGGATCTGGGCAACACCCTCGCCTACTGGATTCAGGCTGACGACCCGGCACCGGTGCAACTGATGCGCCGCCAACCGAGTCACGCACCGGGCATGCTGACCCGCCGTGAATTCGTCGACTACTACGCTGAGCGCGCAGGCATTCAGATTGATAATTTCGACTTCTACTACACCTATGGCCTGTTCCGCCTGGCCGGCATCGTGCAGCAGATCTACTACCGTTTCTTCCATGGTCAGACCCAGGACAAACGCTTCTCGCAGTTCATTCACATGAACAAACTGCTGGAGCAAATGAGCCTGCAAGTCATCCAGAAATCCAGCCTTTGATTACGCTCCTGGCCCAATAACAAGACTTTTCATAAGAGAATCCCATGTCCAAGACTCAGTTGTTCGACCTCGACGGCAAGATCGCTTTCGTCTCCGGCGCCAGCCGCGGTATCGGTGAAGCCATCGCCAAGCTCCTGGCCCAGCAAGGCGCCCACGTCATCGTCTCGAGCCGCAAGCTCGACGGTTGCCAGCACGTCGCCGACGCGATCATCGCCGCCGGCGGCAAAGCCACCGCCGTGGCTTGCCATATTGGTGAGATGGAGCAGATCAGCCAGGTCTTCGCCGGCATCAAGGAACAGTTTGGCCGCCTCGACATTCTGGTCAACAATGCGGCAACCAACCCACAGTTCTGCAACGTCCTGGACACCGACCTCAGCGCCTTCCAGAAAACCGTCGACGTCAACATCCGCGGCTACTTCTTCATGTCGGTGGAAGCCGGCAAGCTGATGCGCGAAAACGGTGGCGGCAGCATCATCAACGTCGCCTCGATCAACGGCGTTTCGCCCGGCATCTTCCAGGGCATCTACTCGGTGACCAAGGCGGCCGTGATCAACATGACCAAAGTGTTCGCCAAGGAATGCGCGCAATTCGGCATCCGCTGCAATGCCCTGCTGCCAGGCCTGACCGACACCAAGTTCGCTTCGGCACTGGTCAAGAACGATGCGATCCTGAAAACCGCACTGGCACAAATTCCACTCAAGCGTGTGGCGGACCCAAGCGAGATGGCCGGTGCCGTGTTGTACCTGGCGAGCGATGCGTCGAGCTACACCACTGGGGTTTCGCTGAATGTGGACGGCGGGTTCCTGTCCTGATTCGATTCGCCGGATGAGAAAAAGGCAGCCTTGGGGCTGCCTTTTTCATGGATGTTTTTCAGCTCATCATGGGTGTCCGAAGCGCCCTGGGCTATTGGGTTATGCAGCGGGTGGTGGTGGTGACCCGAGTCACTTCACCCTCTCCTTTCGCGTCCCCCATCACATCGGTCTTGTCCAGGGTTTCGCAGGTGCGTTCTACAGGTGGCAAAGGAGGTGGTGGAGGTGGCGGACTGGAGCAACCACTGAGGATCGCTACGCAGAAAGCGAGCGACAGCGGCGAAAAAGCACGTTTTCCAAGACTGTTCATAAGCTGACCCGCGGTAAGTAATCGAGACTTTCCGCGACACGACAAGAACACCGCGAAGCCGCGGACCGGTCACAGAAAATTTTACCCTCGCATTTCTTATAGTCCACTCACCGGCCAATGCCAGCAAATTAGGCACTTAGCCTCATTTTTACCGCAAAAAACGACAGTTTCTAAGCATTCTCGCCGGGTTGATGCAAACCATTGCTCTCCAACTCATAACGCAGCTCTTCAATCAACAACGCCACCGCTTGCGGCGAACTGAGGTTCGTGACCTTCAACCCGCTGACCACCAGATCGACCTGCCCCGACGCTGGGTGATACAGCTTGACCGTCACCGAGTTGTCGCCTGACACACTGCATTCGCAGGCTCGGGGAGAAAAGTGCCGCTCCAGTTGATCGCGCAATTGCGTCAGATAAATCATCAAGATTCACCTGCTGGCTGACGGGCACGTTTATCGACTGAAACGCTGTTGAAAGGGCGAAACATGGGACGGTTCCTTAAGCGGTTACGCAGTGGATGCGACAACGGCTGAAAATCCGTTTCGCACCCTGACAGCCTAAGAAAGAGAGGCATGCGCCAATACATGAATTTGCACTGTCTCCACTAGTGCATTTGCACTCTAGCGCTGGCCCTTGGGCCGCCACTCAATGGAAAACAAACCGCGCTGGCGTGCCCAGACAATCGCCTCGCTGCGACTGTGAACATTCAGCTTGGAATACACCGTCGCGACGTGATTGCGCACCGTGTTGGGTGCCAGCTTCAACCGTGCAGCGATTTCCTTGTCAGCCAGCCCTTCGCAGATCAGGCCAAGTACATCGCGCTCCCGGGCCGTCAGATCGGTGAAAGACGCGCCAGGGACCTGGGGTGAGTTGACGTTTTTCACGTTTGCCAGTTTTTCAATCAGCGTGCGGCTGAACCAGGAGGCGTCTTTCATCACCTCCTCGATCGCCGTGACCAGTTCAAGTTCCGTGCGTTTACGCTCAGTGATGTTCATCAATACCAGCAGGTAGCAAGGACTGCCCTGAATGTTCACGGTGTCGGCCGAGACCGCGCAATCAATCAGCCCCGCATCTTTCTTGCGGATTTTCACGTCGACCCGGTCCAGACTCCCTGCGTTCTCAAGCGTCGAAAACAAGCGTGTGCCAATGCCCGAGTCGTCGAAGAACTCAAGTTGCTCCACGGTCTTGCCGAGCACTTCTTCGCGGGGATAGGCGAAGGTCACATAAAACGCTTCGTTGGCGTCGAGCACTCGCTGATCCTCGGCGCTGCACACCAACGTCGGCACGGGCGTCAGGCGAAAAGCCTTGGCGAAACGTTCCTCGCTCTGGCGCAAGGCAGTTTCGGCCTTGTGCCGAGGCTCCATGTCGACGAACGAAAACAGCATGCAGGCTTCTTCGTTCAACTCCAGCGGCTGCCCGGCGACGATCACCTGCTTGCTGCCGCCGTCAGGCAATCGCAACTGGGCCTGCATTTGCGGAATCGTGGCTTGGTCACGCAAACGCTCAATCGCCAGGTTTCGGTTTTCCGCGCCCTCCAGCACATCCAATTCATAGGCCGACGCGCCGATGACCTGATCGCGGGCAAAACCGGTCATATCCAAAAAGCCGCTGTTGACCTTGATGTAACGCAAATCGCTGAGGCGACAGATCACGGCCGGAGCCGGGTTGGCATTGAACGTTTTTTCGAAACGCCGCTCGGCGCCGGCCCACTCGGTGACGTCGTTGATGATCAACACCAGCGATTGCGGTTCACCGGCGCTGTCGGCCAGCACCATGCTGCGCACGTTGTGCACCCAGGTGCGTTCTTCATCGTCGGACGGCGTTACTTCCACCAGCACATCGCTGAAGGTTTCACCCCGGGCGACACGGTTGATCGGGTAGTTTTCCTTCGGCACCGGGTGATTGTTGCGATAGCGCAAGATGAAGCGTTTGGCGTACTCACGGGCATTGGCACCCAGTTCGCTGATCTGCCCGATACCGTGCATGGCCAGCGCAGCGTCATTGGCCCAGAGAAGGCTCTGGTCGAGTTCCAGCAGAATGACGCCATCGGTCAATCCGGCGATGATTTGCTGCAACTGGCGACGATTGGTTTCAGTGCTCAGGACGTCCTGGCTCATCGGATCTCCACACGTTCAGCGGCGCTTTGTGAAGATTACGACCGCACAGGGCTGGGATCGTGCGAAGAACCTGTGTACGACCATTGCTTCGGTCCAGGCCAGCGCGGCGCACTTTGCAGCACTGAAATCACAGACATGACGCCAGACGATCAAGCGGCGTGCGCTGTTTTTTCTCAGCGCACGTCACGGGTTTCAGGCCGCCAATTTCCCCTTGGCAATCGCCGCCGAGGCCGCCAGCATCGCCCGCAGCAACACCGCACACCCGGCCGCCAGATCGTCCGGCGCGGCGTTTTCGATTTCGTTGTGGCTGATGCCGCCTTCGCACGGTACGAAGATCATGCCGGCCGGGCCCAGTTCGGCGAGGAAGATCGCGTCGTGCCCTGCCCCGCTGACGATGTCCATGTGCGACAAGCCCAACCCTTGCGCCGCGCCGCGTACCGCTTCGACGCAGCCCTTGTCGAAGTACAGCGGCGGGAAGTCGGCGGTCGGGGTGAGTTCGAAGGTCAGGCCGTGTGCCTTGCAAGTGCTTTCGATCACCTCGCGAACTTCGGCGATCATCGAGTCCAGGCGTGCCGGTTCCAGATGGCGGAAGTCGAGGGTCATGCGCACTTCGCCGGGGATGACGTTGCGTGAGCCGGGATAGGCTTGCAGGCAGCCGACGGTGCCGCAGGCGTGAGGTTGATGGCTGAGGGCGGCGCGGTTGAGTGCGCCGACGATCACCGCGGCGCCGACCAGGGCGTCCTTGCGCAAGTGCATCGGCGTCGGGCCGGCGTGGGCTTCGACGCCACGCAGTTTGAGGTCGAACCATTTCTGGCCGAGCGCGCCCATCACCACACCGATGGTTTTGTGTTCGTCTTCAAGGATCGGGCCTTGCTCGATGTGGGCTTCAAAATAGGCGCCCACCGCGTGGCCACTGACCTTACGCGGGCCTGCGTAACCGATAGCGTTCAGCGCTTCGCCGACGGTGATGCCTTCGGCGTCGACTTTGGCCAGGGTTTCTTCGAGGGTGAATTTTTCGGCGAAGACGCCAGAACCCATCATGCAGGGCGCGAAGCGCGAACCTTCTTCGTTGGTCCAGACCACCACTTCCAGCGGCGCTTCGGTTTCAATCTTCAGGTCATTGAGGGTGCGCAGCACTTCGACGCCGGCCAGGACGCCGAAGCAGCCATCGAACTTGCCGCCGGTAGGCTGGGTGTCGATATGGCTGCCGGTCATGACCGGTGGCAGGTTCGGATTGCGCCCCGGACGGCGGGCGAAGATGTTACCCACGGCATCGATGCTGACGGTGCAGCCGGCGTCTTCACACCAGTTGACGAAGATGTCCCGGGCCTGACGGTCGAGGTCAGTCAGGGCCAGGCGACAGACGCCGCCCTTGACCGTGGCGCCGAGTTTGGCGAGCTCCATGAGTGAGGCCCACAAGCGGTCGCGGTTGATGTGCTGATGGGTGGATTGCAGAACGTCTACGGCAGCGTTCATGGTGATCTCCTCAGGCAGTTGTTATAGGTTTCTTCAGACGTTTCATTGGTGTCGGTGAGGCCGTCTTCGCGGGCAAGCCCGCTCCCACATTTGGAATGCATTCCCCTGTGGGAGCGGGCTTGCCCGCGAAGAGGCCATCCGTCACACCGCAGATTTCGCTACAGACGGGTCAGGCCGAAACGAGCACAACCCGTAATAAATCAACCCGCCCAGCGCCGACCCGGTGAACCAGCCGTAGCTGTAAAACCAGCTGAACGCATCGCTGCCCAACGACAGCAGCGTCAACGCCACCGGCACACCGAAGGCGATAAACCCGAACCAGTTCCAGGCCGGATACACGTCATCGCGATAGAGCCCGGCCAGGTCCAGTTGCTGTTTCTTGATCAGGAAATAGTCCACCACCATGATCCCGGCGATCGGCCCGAGCAGGCTGGAATAACCGAGCAACCAGTTGGAGTAAACGGTTTCCAGGCTGAGGTCCGAGACGATCAAGCCGAGTTTTTTCAGCAGTTCATGGGCCATCAGCGCCAGCCCCACCAGACCGGTCAGCAGCACCGCCGTGGTGCGATTGATCAGTTTGGGCGCGATGTTCTGGAAGTCATTGGTGGGCGAAACGATGTTGGCGGCGGTGTTGGTGGACAGCGTGGCGATGATGATCAGCGCCATGGCAATCGCCACCCAGAACGGGCTCTGGATATGGCCGATCAACGTGACCGGGTCGGAAACCGTCACACCGACCAGTTTCACCGACGCCGCGGTCATGACCACGCCAAGGGAGGCGAACAGGAACATGGTCAGCGGCAGGCCGATGATCTGCCCGACAATCTGGTCCTTCTGGCTTTTCGCATAGCGGCTGAAGTCAGGAATGTTCAGCGACAGCGTGGCCCAGAATCCGACCATGGCGGTCAGCCCGGCGGCGAAGTAACTGGCCACGCCAGCGCCTTCAGGACGCTTGGCCGGAATCGCCAGCAATTCGGTCATTGAGACATTCGGCATCGCCCACACCAGCAACCCCACGCCCACCGCGACCAGCAGCGGCGCAGACAGTGTTTCCAGCCACTTGATCGACTCGGCGCCACGGATCACCACCCACAGGTTCAACGCCCAGAACACCATGAAGCCGATGACCTCGCCGGTGCCACCCAACGACTTCCAGCCCTCGAACACCGAACCGAGGAACAGGTGAATCGCCAGGCCGCCGAACATCGTCTGGATACCAAACCAGCCGCACGCCACCACGGCACGGATCAGACAGGGAATGTTGGAACCGAGGACGCCAAAGGACGAACGCAGCAGCACCGGAAACGGAATGCCGTACTTGGTGCCGGCAAAGGCGTTCAGGGTCAGGGGAATCAACACGATGATGTTGGCAAACAGAATCGCCAACAGCGCTTCACCGACGCTCAGGCCGAAGTAGGCAGTCAGCACACCGCCAAGGGTGTAAGTGGGCACACAAATCGCCATGCCGACCCACAACGCGGTGATGTGCCATTTGTTCCAGGTTCGTTCGGCCACCTTGGTCGGGGCGATGTCGTGGTTATAACGGAGACTGTCGAGGACGTCACTGCCGGCTTCGAGCTCGTACAAGCCGTCGCGCTCGGTCACTTGCGATCTGATCTGTTGCATGGCCGCTCCACTGTTCTTTGAATTATTTTTTTGCTCATCAAGGGCGGATGGCATCAATAAGCATGCCGAACGTCCCCGATTGCGCATCGGGCAGTTCCATAAAACCTTGCAACCAACTGATGTTTATCAGTTTTATTTATATACCCGCTGAGTCCTCGGTGACTTGCCCGTTCACTCAGGCCGAATGCCAGGCAAGTTGTCCGAAACATCAGGCCTCAAACGGGTGCACCGCTTTTTTTTCAATCGAGGCGCATCAATCATAGACCCTGTTCAAACAGTTGATTTCACATAGAAAATCTTGACCATTTTCCCATCCTGTCAAGTGCGTCAAATTGGTGAGCAGCCTCACCATTTTGGTGATTTGCACATTTAATCTTTATTAATCAACTGGTTAAACTGGCTATAAGCTTATAAAAAATATTCTTGCTGAATTCATAAACTCAGACTAGCTTCAATTCTTGACAGTGTTGACAGGAATACACCTGTTGACGCCGATTTATATAAAACAGTTAGAACCGGCCCAAGCCGGTCATTGCCTGCGAGGAACTCGGAATGTCTCTGTTGATCCGTGGCGCCACCGTTATTACCCATGATGAAAGTTATCGCGCCGACGTCTATTGCGCCGACGGCGTGATTAAAGCCATCGGCGACAATCTTGACGTTCCGGCGGGTGCCGAAGTGCTCGACGGCAGCGGCCAGTACTTGATGCCCGGCGGCATCGATCCGCACACGCACATGCAACTGCCCTTCATGGGTACCGTGGCCAGTGAAGACTTTTTCAGTGGCACGGCGGCAGGACTGGCCGGTGGCACCACGTCGATCATTGACTTCGTGATTCCCAATCCGCAGCAATCGCTGATGGAGGCGTTTCACCAGTGGCGCGGCTGGGCTGAAAAGTCAGCGTCGGATTACGGTTTCCATGTGGCGATCACCTGGTGGAGCGAACAGGTGCGCGAGGACATGGCTGAGCTGGTTAACCATCATGGCGTCAACAGCTTCAAGCATTTCATGGCATACAAGAATGCGATCATGGCCGCCGACGATACGCTGGTGGCGAGTTTCGAACGTTGCCTGGAACTCGGCGCGGTGCCCACCGTGCATGCCGAAAACGGCGAGCTGGTTTATCACCTGCAACGCAAGTTGATGGCCCAGGGCATCACCGGCCCTGAAGCACACCCCCTGTCACGGCCTTCGCAGGTTGAAGGTGAAGCGGCCAGCCGGGCGATCCGTATCGCCGAGACCCTGGGCACGCCGCTGTACCTGGTGCATGTCTCGACCAAAGAAGCCCTCGACGAAATCACCTACGCCCGCAGCAAAGGCCAGCAAGTCTACGGCGAAGTGCTCGCCGGGCATCTGTTGCTGGACGACAGCGTCTATCAACACCCGGATTGGCAAACCGCCGCCGGTTACGTGATGAGTCCCCCCTTCCGTCCTCGCGGTCATCAAGAGGCTCTGTGGCACGGCCTGCAATCGGGCAACCTGCACACCACCGCGACCGACCACTGCTGCTTCTGCGCTGAGCAAAAAGCCGCCGGGCGCGACGATTTCAGCAAAATCCCCAACGGCACCGCCGGCATCGAAGACCGCATGGCCGTGCTCTGGGATGAAGGGGTGAACACCGGACGTCTGTCGATGCAGCATTTCGTCGCGCTGACCTCCACCAATACCGCGAAGATCTTCAACCTCTACCCACGCAAAGGCGCGATTCGGGTCGGCGCGGATGCGGACCTGGTGCTGTGGGACCCGCAAGGTACGCGGACGATTTCAGCCAAGACGCACCACCAGCAGGTCGACTTCAACATCTTCGAAGGCAAGACCGTGCGCGGTGTGCCGAGCCACACCGTCAGCCAGGGCCGTGTGGTCTGGGCCGATGGCGATTTGCGCGCCGAGCGCGGTGCGGGGCGGTATGTCGAACGGCCGGCGTATCCGGCGGTGTTTGAATTGCTGAGCAAGCGGGCTGAGTTGAATAAGCCAGCTGCTGTGAAACGCTGAGAGCGGCCTTCGGCCTATCGCGGGCAAGCCCGACTCCTACAAGGGTACGCATTTCAACTGTGGGAGCGGGCTTGCCCGCGATGGCGTCAGCCCTGACAACACAAAAACAATGCCCACCAGAGGCAGCACCTCCATCACCGTGAGGCCAATACCGTGATCAAGACCCTGAACCACCTCCCGCATCCCTATGAGAATGCGGCCGCCCTCGCCGGTCATTTCACCGACCTGGCGCCGCCACTCAACGATCGCCAGGCGCATCTGGAAGCCTCGCGTTGCCTGTATTGCTACGACGCGCCGTGCGTGAACGCCTGCCCGAGCGAAATCGATATTCCGTCGTTCATCCGCAACATCCATCAGGAAAACGTTCAGGGCGCGGCGAAAAAAATCCTCTCGGCGAACATCCTCGGTGGCAGTTGCGCCCGGGTATGCCCCACCGAAATCCTCTGTCAGCAAGCCTGCGTGCGCAACAACGACCATGAATGCGCCCCGGTGCTGATCGGCCTGCTGCAACGCTACGCGGTCGACAACGCGCACTTCAGCGAACATCCCTTCCAGCGCGCTGCCACCACCGGCAAACGTATTGCCGTGGTCGGTGCCGGCCCGGCCGGTTTGTCCTGCGCTCACCGCAGCGCGATGCATGGCCATGACGTGGTGATCTTCGAAGCCCGGGAAAAGGCCGGCGGCCTCAACGAATATGGAATCGCCAAATACAAACTGGTGGACGATTACGCACAGAAGGAGCTGGATTTTCTGTTGCAGATCGGCGGAATCGAGATTCGCCACGGGCAAAAACTCGGCGATAACCTGACCTTGAGCGAACTGCATCAGCAATTCGATGCAGTGTTTCTCGGCCTTGGCCTGAACGCCAGCAAACAACTTGGCCTGCCCCACGAAGAGGCGCCCGGTCTGCTCGCTGCCACCGATTACATTCGTGAATTGCGCCAGTCCGATGACCTGACTCAACTGCCGCTGGCGGATCATTGCATCGTCCTCGGCGCCGGCAACACCGCCATCGACATGGCCGTGCAAATGGCGCGTCTGGGCGCTCACGATGTGAACCTGGTGTACCGCCGTGGCGTTGAAGACATGAGCGCTACCGGTCACGAACAGGACATCGCCAAAGCCAATCAGGTGCGCTTGCTGACGTGGGCCCAACCGGAAGAAGTGTTGCTCGATGATCAAGGCAACGTGCGCGGCATGCGCTTTGCCCGCACCCATTTGGTAGACGGTCGCCTGCACACCACCGGACAAACCTTCGAACTGGCCGCCGACGCCATCTTCAAAGCCATCGGCCAGGCCTTTGACGGCAGCGCCCTGGCCGACCCGCTGGCTCGCGAACTCAAGCGCCAGGGTGAGCGCATCGAAGTGGACGAACACCTGCGCACCAGCATCCCCGGCGTGTATGCCGGTGGCGACTGCACCAGCCTCGATCAGGACCTCACCGTGCAAGCCGTGCAGCACGGCAAGCGTGCCGCCGAGGCGATCAACGCTCAACTCAAGCTCAATGTGGAGGCTGCGTAAATGGCCGATCTCTCGATTGTCTTTGCCGGCATCAAAGCCCCCAATCCGTTCTGGCTGGCCTCCGCACCACCCACCGACAAGGCCTACAACGTGGTCCGCGCCTTCGAAGCTGGCTGGGGTGGCGTGGTCTGGAAGACCCTGGGTGAAGACCCGGCGGCGGTCAACGTATCGTCGCGCTATTCGGCGCACTTCGGCGCCAACCGTGAGGTGGTGGGTTTCAACAACATTGAGTTGATCACCGACCGTTCGCTGGAGATCAACCTGCGGGAAATCACCCAAGTCAAAAAGGACTGGCCCGACCGCGCGCTGATCGTGTCGCTGATGGTGCCCTGCGTCGAGGAGTCCTGGAAACACATTCTGCCGCTGGTGGAGGCCACCGGCGCCGATGGCATCGAACTGAATTTCGGTTGCCCCCACGGTATGCCGGAACGTGGCATGGGTGCGGCGGTCGGCCAGGTGCCGGAGTACGTCGAACAGGTCACTCGCTGGTGCAAGACGTATTGCTCACTGCCGGTGATCGTCAAGCTCACGCCAAACATTACCGACATCCGCGTCGCCGCCCGCGCGGCCCATCGCGGTGGCGCAGATGCGGTGTCGCTGATCAATACGATCAACTCGATTACCAGTGTCAATCTGGAGCGCATGGTCGCCAACCCGATCGTGGGCAGCCAGAGCACTCATGGCGGTTACTGCGGTTCGGCGGTGAAGCCGATTGCGCTGAACATGGTCGCCGAAATCGCCCGTGATCCGCAGACTCAAGGCCTGCCGATCTCCGGCATTGGCGGCATTGGCAGTTGGCGCGACGCGGCGGAATTCATTGCGCTGGGCAGTGGCTCGGTGCAGGTGTGCACGGCGGCGATGCTGCACGGTTTCCGGATTGTCGAGGAGATGAAGGACGGCTTGTCACGCTGGATGGACAGTCAGGGTTACACCAGTGTTTCGCAATTTACGGGGCGCGCGGTGGGCAATACCACGGACTGGAAGTACCTCGATATCAATTATCAGGTGATCGCGAAAATCGATCAGGAGGCGTGTATCGGTTGCGGGCGCTGCCACATCGCGTGCGAGGACACGTCGCATCAGGCGATCGCCAGCCTGAAGCAGGCAGACGGGACGCATCAATATGCCGTGATCGATGAGGAGTGTGTGGGCTGCAATTTGTGCCAGATCACCTGCCCGGTGCAGGACTGTATCGAGATGGTGCCGATGGACACGGGCAAGCCGTTTCTGGATTGGAATCATGATCCGAGGAATCCGTACCATGTCTCACCTTGAAGCAGGCGGTGGTTGAATTGACGCCATCGCGGGCAAGCCCGGCTCCCACAGGATCAGTGGGAGCCGGGCTTGCCCGCGATGAGGCCAGCAGCCTCACAGAAAATCTCAAGGCTCCAGCCCGATCCCGCGCAAAATTACACTGGTCACCGTCTGCACCGCCCGCTCGAATTGCATGTCCGATAACGGCTGATGGTCATTGAGAATGTTCACCTGATGATCAAAGTCCGCGTAATGCTGGGTCGACGCCCAGATCATGTACAGCAGGCTCGAAGGCTCCACCGGCAAGATGCGTTTATCGTCCACCCACTGGCGAATTTTCGCTTCTTTCATCTTGGCCCAGTCGTAAAGGCTGGCGTCCAGGGCCTCACCCAATGTCGGTGCGCCGTGGATGATTTCGTTGGCCCACACTTTCGAACCGTAAGGCCGGCTGCGCGAGTGGTTCATCTTGGCGCGGATGTAGCTGCTGAGCACCACGCGGGGATCGTCGAACATCTCGAAGCACAACGCATCCTGTTTCCAGACTTCCAGCAGGTCGAACAGCACTGCGCTGTACAGTTCGGTCTTGGTGCTGAAGTAGTAATGCAGGTTGGATCGCGGCAATTGCACCTGCGCGGCGATATCAGCCATGGCGGTGCCGCCAAAACCTTTTTCGGCGAAGACCTTTTCCGCCCCCAGCAGAATTTTCTCGACGTTACTGCGACGAATCCCGATCTTGTGATTGCCCATATGGGCTCCCCGACACCTGCGTTGACCAAGACTAGCATCCGCTCTACGTCGCGGCGACAGGCTAAAACGAAACTCTGTACACCAGGCTTCCGACGGCTAAACTGACGCCACTTCAAACCTGCCTCCGAATTTGTCTCCGAACTCGACTCATAGGAATTCACGATGCTCAAGAAAGCCCTGGTCACCACCGCCCTGCTCTCCTCGCTGCTTGGCGCTTCGTCGGTGTTTGCCCATGCTCATCTGAAAAGCCAGACCCCGGCGGCCGACAGCACCGTAAGCGCGCCATCGATGCTGCGCCTGGAGTTTGCCGAAGGTGTCGAGGCGAGCTTCACCAAGGTCATGCTCAGCAAGGACGGTGCCGCCGTGCCCGTGAAGAGCCTCACCAGCGAAGGCAGCGACAAGAAGACCCTGATCGTCACGCCTGCCGAA
>Ga0163162_10004526_pt1 | contig 13388 bp, 28 predicted proteins | sample S55metaG_FD_115310 | JGI IMG/M metagenome (GOLD analysis project Ga0163162, IMG submission 115310) | Switchgrass rhizosphere microbial communities from Kellogg Biological Station, Michigan, USA - S5-5 metaG | ecosystem: Host-associated > Plants > Roots > Rhizosphere > Soil | place: USA...
CCTGTTGGCCGGGGGGTTGGGCCGTCAGGTCCAACCCCACCCCCTCCCTGGCGGTCGGGGTTGGCCCGTCAGGGACAAGCCCGCTTTTCCCTCCCGTTGGTCGGATTCTAGTAGCGGGGCACTGACACTGCCGTCATGGCCGTTCGTCACGGTTCCACAGCACGAGCATGTCGTGCAGAGCTTGGGCGTCATGGAGTTCCCGGACCGGCTCAGTGGCCAGGAAGTCACCCATGCCGAAGACGACCTCATAGTGGGGGTGCCCGCCACCCACGGCGACGATGGCGGACACCCACGTGTCGCCGCTGTGGGTCTCTAGCACCTGTCGTTCGGTCACCCGGCCACGGTACGTCATCGGGCGGTGTCAGTGCCCGCCCATAGTCTTAGATCGCCCCACGCGCCAGTGCACCAGTGACTACCCCCGGGTAGTCACACCGGGCTAGAACAAAGATGGTAGGGGATCAGCCCGTGAGAACCCTGTTCCATCCGCTACCCGCCGTAGTAGGTTCTACGTCATCGGCGGGAAGCGTTACCAAACAGAGACAACCTAAGGGGTTGAGGGCAGGGTGCTGGGTGTTATTCAGTCAAGCGTGATGGGGCCGGCCAACGAGCTGGCGGGGGACGAGATTCTGGCGTTTATCGACGCGTACGCGATGGAGGCCGGGCCTGCCGCTCTCGCGGCGCTGACGGTTGTCATTGGCAGCAGCTTGTACCTGCTGCACCTGCCCGACGTGGACCGTGACGGGGCCGCGTGGGAGGCCAAGCGGATGGAGCTGGCGGACCGGCGCATCTTCATCGCCAACGGTGAGGACGACGACGAACCGGCATACAGCGGCGAACACGCCGACCTGTACCTGTTGCGAACATCGCTGGGAGGCGACCATGAGTGAGACGCGCGCCCGGCTGACCTGCCGGGGGGTGCTACTCCTGGGCGGCAGCACCTACGAGGGCGATGGAACCTTTGAAGTCCACGCCGAGTGCGACGACATTCCGGGCTGTGGCTATGACGAGCACCTGAAGGAGGCCGACAACGACATGGCGTGGAGCATTACGAGCGATGACTTCATCAACTTGCACAACCGGCATTGGGCCCATTCGCGTGGTGAGCAACTGGAGGAACGAACGTGGGAGATTTGATCCTGCCCGAGCACCTGAGCTATTCGCAGGTGTCCACCATCCTGCGGTGCGGTGAGCAGTACCGGTTGGAGCGGGGTCTTGGCATCAAGTCCCGGCCCATGTGGGCCGGGGTCGGGGGGTCCGCCGTCCACAAGGCGTCGGAGATATTCGACAACCATCTCATTGGTGAGGGTCTGGTATTGAGTGACGACGAGGTGCGGGACGTGTTCCGGGCCGAGTTCGACCGGGAAATCAACGAGACGGGGGAGCGGTCGGGGGTGGACCCGTCGCTGTGGTATTGCTCCGGGCGGGCGTCCAAGGCGTACCCCAACAAGGAGGATCACCGTTGGTGGGATGACCACGGGCCGGGGTTCGCCCTGGCGTGGAAGTCCTGGCGGATGGTGGCCCCGTGGGAAATCTGGATCAACCCGCGCACTGGTGCGCCGGCCATTGAGTACGAGTTCGACGTGACCATTGGCGGCAACCGCGTCAAGGGGTTCATTGACCGGATCATGGTCTCGGGTGGCCAACTGGTGGTCGTTGACCTGAAGACGAACAGCCGGGAGCCGGACAACACCCTCCAGCTTGGCACGTACCGGGAGGCGGTGTGGCAGCAGGAGGAAGTGTCCCCGGAGATTGGGGCGTACTGGATGGCCCGCACCGGGTCCACGACCATGCCCAAGATGTTGAACGAGTGGAGCACGGCCCGGCTGGACTTCACGTACGCCGAGGCTGACCACCGGAGGAAGAACAACCGGTTGATGGCGTCACCGTCCCCGATGTGCACGGCGTGTGGCGTCAAGGATTTCTGTTATGCCGTTGGTGGGGAAAAGGTAAAGAGTGTGCCAAGTCCCTTTGCACCGGTCTAGTAATGTGTGAGAGTAGTTCCAAGCCAATCAGGAAAAAGGTGGTCTAGTGTCCGACACGTACAAGATTCAGATTAGCCCGTATCTCGCGGACGGGTCGATGCTGAACATTCAGGGAGATAACCCGCAGGAGTTTGAGGCTAACCTGCGGTGGGTCATCGAGAACGCGGCCCGCATTGCCTCCGGGGTGGCCCTTATCAAGGGCGTGGGGAATGTTGCTGAGGTGCTGCCGGTGGCTGAGACGCGGACGCTGGAGCAGGCCGAGTTCCAGGCGCGGCCCGCAGAGCAGTACCAGGGCGAGCGGGTGCAGCAGTACCAGCAGGTGGCAGCTCAGTCGGCCCCGAATTACCAGCAGCAGGCTCCGGCCTCTGTGGGTCCGGTGTGTAAGCACGGCCCGATGCAGCACAAGACCGGGCAGGGTGCGAAGGGGCCGTGGCAGGCGTTCATGTGTGGCGCTCAGCGGGGTGCCCCGGATAAGTGCGACCCGCAGTGGCTGCGCCAGGGCCAGCCGGGGTGGGTGGGCTAATGCCCCACACTTATCGGCTTTACACGCCGGGTCACCCCGAGGGGATCGTTTACAAGGACGTGGTTTACCACACCGAGGATGGCGTTATCGCAATCCGTGACGGGTACGACGCCGAGCTCATTGCGGTGTTTTCCCCCTCCGGGTGGACGCACATCGAGCGAGTCTAATGCTCACGGCGGGACGGGCATTTACACGCACCACGTCTAACGCCGAGCCCATCCCCCAGGTGGCCACCCTGTCCGAAATGCGTTCGGACGGGGTGGTCCCCAGGCGGGGGCAAATGACCATGATCGCCGGTATCCCCGGCACAGGTAAATCGGCATTTGCCATGTGGTGGATTGCACAGCTCGGACTGCCGAGCTTGTACTTTTCCGCCGACATGGACTCCTACACAGCGAACAGCCGACTGGCGGCTATCCACTCCGGTGACACCGTGAAGGCGGTGGAGCACGCGATGGATTCCGGCATTGGCATGGACTACTACGCCGACGCGTTGGCCGACTCCAAGATGTTTTTCTGCTTTGACTCCGGTCCGACGCTGGAAGATATCGGGCTGGAGCTGGCCGCTCACGTGGAAGTGTTCGATCGTTACCCGGCCGTCATTTGCGTGGACAACGTGATGAACGTGCAGGGCAGCGAGGATTATCAGGGCCAGCAGCACATTCTTTCCGAGCTGCATTCCCTGGCCCGCATCACGCGGGCATGGGTGGTCGTCCTGCATCACGCGTCGGAGGTCAACGGTAAGACGCCCTTTGACCCGCCGCCGCGTAAGGAAATCAAGAACAAGATCACGGAGCACCCCGAGCTGGTGCTGACGGTGGCCGCTAACCCCCAGACGGGGGAGTACAAGGTCGCTTGTGTGAAGAACCGGTCTGACAAGTCGGACCCTGGCGCGCAGTACCCGTATACGTACCGGGCTGATCTGGCCCGGTGTTCATTCAACAAGTACGTTCCTACGCCCCCTGAGCCGGAGCCGGATTGGTCTCCGACCCATTGGGCCGACGACTAAAAGGAGCCCGGCATGGGCGAATGTTTGGTGGGGTGGTTTAAGTGGACGCTGCCGCTGTGGTGGCACCGACAAATGGCGAAGGTGAGGTCAGCGTGAAGAAGTGCGCAGAGTGCAGCAAGATTGAGTTCATTGTGGCCCGTGCTAAGTCCGACCTTGCCGTGGCGGCTCGCCGGGCATCGCGCAATGACTCGCCGTACAACATTCGGCAGGTTATCCGGCTGAAGGATGAAGTGCTGAAGCAGCGGGCACGCCAGGACGACCACATGAGCTGGTGCCGGTGAGCGGGTACGCGTCGTCCCCTGAGCGCGTGGCAGAGCTGATCCAGGAATCATGGAATCTGTATCGGCAGGGCATTGAGGAAATGGTCGGGCCGGACCGGACGCTGGTGGCAACGTGCGTCCTGTACTCCGGTGGCAACGACTCCACCCTGCTGGCCCACCTGTTCCGTGGCGTGGCGGATTTCGCCATCCACGCCAATACCACCATTGGCGTGGAGGAAACCCGGCAGTTTGTGCGGGACACATGCAAGGAATGGGGCTTGCCGCTCATGGAGGAACACCCTCCGGTGAGTTACCGGGAATTGGTACTTGAACAGGGCTATCCCGGCCCAGGCCACCATTACAAGATGTACCAGCGTCTAAAGGAAAGGTGTTTGCGTCAGGCCCGCAAGAAGCTGGTCACCCGGCCTCGCAAGGAGCGGGTCATCTTCCTGGCCGGGCGCAGGCGGTCCGAGTCCGCGCGGCGGGCAATGGTCCCAGAGATGGAGCGCGAAGGCTCCACCGTATGGGTGTCGCCGCTGGTGAATTGGCGGGCCGAGGACATGGCCATGTATCGGTCAATGAATCCTGACATCCCCCGCAACCCCGTGGCTGAGAAGCTTGGCATGAGCGGTGAATGCCTGTGCGGGGCGTTCGCTCAGCCGGGGGAGTTGGACCGTATCCGCGAGCATTTCCCTGACGTTGCCGCCGAGATTGATTCGCTGGAGGCCGAAGTGCAGGCAAAGGGCACCATCCCAGAGCGGCGGTGCCAGTGGGGGTGGGGGGCCTATAAGGATCACAAGACCAGCACCAAGCCAAAGACCGGTCCCATGTGTTCATCGTGTGACGCGCGGTGGGTGCAGCCGGAGTTAATTGACCCGTCCGAGCAATTGCAGGCCATCAGGGCTAAGCGGCGAAAGATTAAGGAGGCGGTGACCGTATGAGCGGCGCTATTGAGGCGGTTGGGGTCATCCTCGTAATCATCCTCATCATCATTGTTGTCCTCATCGCATTGCCAATCACATGACCACCAACACCGCGCGCAAGGCGCGTGGAATGCGGACGCAGAAGGTGGTGGCCGAATGGTTCCAGCAGCACGGGTTCCCGCACGCGGAATCGACCGGCAGTGGCCGGGCGGGTGTGGACATTCTTGGGCTTCCTGGGTTTGCCGTGGAGGTCAAAGCCCGCAGGGATTTGGCGTTGACGGCGTGGCTGCGGCAGGCGGCGAAGGAATCCCGTGCCGGTTTGCCTGTGGTTATCCACCGGCCGGACGGATTCGGGGAGGTGTCAGTGGCCGCGTGGCCGGTGACCATGACCCTGGCTGACTTCACCATCTTGGTGCGGGAGGCCGGCTATGGGGACCCGGAGGTGCCCCATGGGTAAGGCGGCGCTGGGCATGAACAGCTTGCCGGCTGACCGGGACGGGCTGCGGGCGGCACGCGCCCTGACCCGGTTCTGGGGCATCACCGGCATGGAGCTGCGCCAGCAGGGTTACCGGTTCTCCGACTCGCAGCTCCACGACCCGCTCATGGACCCGGTGGATGACGAGGTGGCCGTGGCCCGTGCGGTGGCCGGTGACCGGGCCGTGTGGGAGTCCCTGACCCACTACGAGCGGCAACGGGTCCGGCATCTGGTCCGCCTGAAGGTGGAGGCGGTGGGGGACCTGCGGGTGAGCCCGTCACACCGCAATGGCCTGTCCGACTGGTGCAAGGCGGTGGGTGAGGACTTCACCACCGTGCAGCGGTACATCATCCGGGCGCGTGCCCGCGACCGCAGGAAGGCACTTGATGGATGAAAAGCCGCCGCTGGGACCGGTACTAGACCATTACGACATTGTGTATCGGCCAGGGCGGGTGCGGCAGAAGATTTGCTGCCCGGTCCATGACGAGAAAGACCCGTCCTGTTCGATTGATTTGGACGCCGATTGGTTCAATTGCCACTCCTGTCATGCGGGCGGGGACGCGTACTCACTGATTATGTTGAAGGAGGGAATCGACTTTGCGACCGCTAAATCCCGAGCTGAAGAAATCACTGGCACACGCGGCGACGGTGTATCAGGAGCAGATGGACAGCAGCGGGCTGGAATATTTGGCCCGTCGCGGTCTGGACGCGGCGGTGGCGGACGACTTCCGTATCGGCCTCGCATCTTCACCCCTTGACGGGCACGACCACATGCGTGGTCGGTTGGTGATCCCGCACATTGGGCCGGAGGGCAACATTTACGACCTGCGGTTCCGGTGCATTGTTCACGACGACTGCAAGGAGGCCGGGTGTAAGTCCAAGTACATGGGGCTGCCCGGGGTGCAGACGCGGACGTTCAACACGCGGGCTATCGCGCAGGCGTCGGACACGTTGCACATCACTGAGGGTGAGATTGACGCCATGAGTTTGGCCGCTGCGGGTTTCCACGCGGTGGGCATTCCGGGGGTCAACGCGTTGCCCAAGCATTTCGCCCGGATGGTGGCAGGGTTTTCCAAGCTGACGTTGTGGGCGGACGGCGATGACGCCGGCCGTGGCCTTGCGGAAAGGCTCGCACGCACTGTACCAACCGTTCGTATACTGGTAATGCGTTCAGGACACGACGTTAATTCGATTCTCGTGGAAGGTGGGGCCGATGCCCTCAGGGAGCTTGACGCAGGTAGGCCACAGAAGATGGACGAGGGGGCCGCTAATAAGTTTGATGGTGAGCCCCCGTTTTAGTTAGCAGTTGTCGGGCGTAGGCCAACTGGTAGAGCCGTCCCGTTATAGGACGCCTGTGTGGGTTCGACTCCCACCGCCCGAACATGACCCAAGTAATCCCGATTATCAGCGATATTCAGTATCCGCTGCATGATCGCAAGGCTGTGGACGTGACTGCCACCTTTGTGGCGGACCTTGGCGTCCCGACCGTGTGTATCGGCGACGAGCTGGATAACACACAGATCAGCCGGTGGGTGAAGGGCGGTCGCGGCGAGTTCGCGGACGGCCTGCTCCAGGCCCGTGACGAGATTGGGCCGCTCCTGGCCGCATTAGGTGTTAAGCATTTGACCCGCTCCAACCACGGCAATAGCCGGCTGGAGTCCTACCTGTCCGCCGTGCCGGCACTGGCCAACTTCCCCGAGCTGCAATACGAGACGTGGATCGGGCTGGACAAGTACGGGATCGAGTTCCACCGGCAGCCGTACCGGGTCGCCCCGGGTTGGGTCGCTGTTCATGGCGACGAGGGCGGCATGTCACAGGCCGCAGGCGGTACCGCCCTGCTGCACGCCAAGAAGTGGGGCAAGTCCGTGGTGTGCGGGCACACCCACAAGCTGGGACTCCAGCACGGGCACCAGGGCTTCTCCGGGCGCGTCATGCGCGAGCTGTGGGGGTTTGAGGTCGGCAACCTGATGGACATGACCAAGGCCGGCTATTTGAAGGGCGGTCATGGCAACTGGCAGCAGGGCATTGGTGTCCTGCTGGTTGATGGTAAGCGGGTCACCCCGGTGCCCATTCCGATCAGGAATGGTGTGCTCTACTTTGACGGACGGAAGTACAAGGCATGAACAACGTGAAGCTGTACCGCCGCCGCCCGGTCACCGTGGAGGTGCGGGAAGTCACTAAGGACAACACCGAAAGCATCGCTTTCTGGTCCGGTGGGCAGGTGCATGGCGGCACCGTATTTATCGCCATCACGCAGGGCCGGTCCTACACCAACCCCGCTTTCCCTGGTGACCTTGTGGTGAATGAAAACGGTGTGTTCACCGTGTGGCGTGACCGGGCATTCTTCAACGCCACATTTGAGTCCCTGACATGAGCACCGACGAGTTCGTGGCAGCCATTGAGGAACACGTCCGCGCGGCTGCCGCGCAGGTGTCCCGCCGCTACCGCACCCACACCACGTACGCCGATCTGGCGCAGGAAGGATTCGTGTGGGCGCTCCAGCACAAGGGGACCGTGGCGTCCCGGCTGGAGGACGGCAAGCGGGGCGAGTACCGGCTGGTGGCCCAGCTCGCGGGCCACATGCAGCGGGTAGCCCGCCAGGAGAAGGCCACCCGCGCCGGCTACTCACCCGATGACGAGTACTTCTACTCGCGGGGGACCCTGGAGCTGGTCCTTCCCGCCGTGTGGGACGAGCGGCACATGCTGAAGCGGCCCACCTCTGGCGAGGATGACCCGTCGCTGGTCGGGCGCAGTAAGGCCGACCCGGCACAGGGCAACGACTGGCTCGCGCAAGTCATCGACGTGCGGGCCGCGTGGGGAAAGGCCAACCTCACCCAGGAGCAGCGGGACGCCCTGGCCCTGCGGTACCGCGACAGGCTCTCTGTGGACGCTGTAGCGGCCGCAATGGGTGTGGCGCAGTCCACTGCCTCAGACCGCCTCAACGGCGCTCTGAAGGCCCTTATAGAGGCTCTGGGGGGGCAACGGCCCGAGAGCTGCACCCCCGATTGTGAGTGCCGGCCACAAACGGTCGGTTCCCGCCGTGTCATCAGCAACGCCACCGCCCAAGCGATTACCAGTCAGGGGTACGACGAATGACATTTCAGACCGCGTTCGCCCGGTCCACGGACCCGGCCACCTCCCACGAGGCAGCCCGGTCCGTGAAGGTCCGCAAGTCCCAGGAGCTGGTGCTGGGTCTGCTGAAGATGGGGCCGGCCACCGATGAGGTGCTGTTGAACCGGGCCATTGCCCGGGGTGTGGCTATCAGCCCGTCAGGGCTGCGCACGCGGCGGTGTGAGCTGGTGGACATGTCGATGGTGGTGGATTCCGGGGTGCGGGTCACCACGGGCACTGGCCGTAAGGCCATTGTGTGGGCGGTGGCCAATGGAAAGTGACGTGTACCGACCATTCACCGCACCGCTTTACCTGTATGACCCGGACCCGGACGGCACCCTGGCCGAAGAAGCTGCGGCAATGGACGTGGTGAATCACCCGCCGCACTACACCGCCCACCCCTCTGGGGTGGAGTGCATCGAGATTACCGAACACATGAACTTTTGCCTTGGCAACGCGGTCAAGTACATCTGGCGGGCCGGGCTGAAGTTTGAACAGATTGACGATTTGAAGAAGGCCCGTTGGTACATCGACCGCGAGATTGACCGCCTTGGAGGCAATGATGAGTAAGAAGAAGTCCAAGGCTCAGCGGCTGCACGAGCGACTGGCCGCTATTGAGTTGCGGCAGCAGGAGATTGCCCTGCGGCAGGCTGAGGCTGAGCACGACGAGTTCCTGGCCTCCCGTGTCGGCAACTTCTACCTGTTCGGTGACATTGACGAGCACTCAGCCGCAAAGCTCATCAAGGAAATGGACGCGTGGTTCGCCGCGTACGGCCCGGATAACGAGCACATCAGCCTGACGCTGAACAGTGAGGGTGGTGAGCTGGCCGCAGGGCTGGCCATCCACGACGCGTTGCGCACGTACTCCACCCTTGGGCTGGAGGTGTGCATCGGCGTCCGTGGTGAGGCGTGCAGCATGGCCGCTGTGGTGCTCCAGGCCGCCGATTACCGGCTCATTGGGAAGGCGTCCCGCCTGATGATTCATCAGGTGTCGTCCGGTGGTGCGGGTGCCACGTCGGAGATTCGCCGGCAGGTGGAGCACCTGGAGGCCACCGATCGGGCACTGGCTGAGCTGTTCGCTGAACGGTCGGGGAAGTTCACCGCCGACTGGCTGGAATTGCAGATCCATGACCGGGACTTGTGGTTTACCCCGGAGCAGGCTTTGGAGAGGGGACTTGTCGATGCCATCCTCTGAGGAAATGTGGGACGAGGCGCAAGACCTCGCATTGCAGCGCGGGTGTGAGCCTGACGCGCCGTGCTGGGATGAGTGCATCAACGAGGCGTACGACACAATCCAAGAGCAGCGGGATATGCGCTCCGAGTACAGGTTCAATAGCAGGGGGAACTACTAAGAAAGGCCCGGCCATTTGGCCGGGCCTTTCTGTTATTTCTCGGTGGTCATCTCACCAAAGAGCTGTTCCCACCCCGGATGGTTCGTCGGTGGTTCGGTTTTCTTTTCTTGGCATCGTAGGCAAACACTGGTGATGGGGAATATCTCTGACGTGAAGCCGGGGAACCAATCGTGGCCGTTCTTACGGCAACGCCACCCCCTGAGTGGATTTCTCATGGGGCGAGTTGTAGCTGACGAAGGTTGTCGGGCGCAACGTTTGTCTCAAAAACGCCGCACTTGCACCGGTACACGGCGCACCCGTGGCGGGCTACATGCATCTCGGGGCGGTGCCCGCACGCACACACCTTCACGGCGTGATCCACGATGGGCCGCACGGCGTCCACACTGTGCAGCGCGGCGACGAAGCCACGGCAGCCGGCCGTGGCAGCCTGCTCCAGGGCCTTTTCCGCGTCACCCTTGGCCCAGTACGGACCCATGCTGAAACCGGCCCGTACGGGGCCTTGCAGCTCCGTGTAGACACCGAACGATGAGCGTGCGGACAGGAGCGCGGCCACCTGCTTGATGAGGTCTCGGGCCATGGCCTCCACGGTGGCGTAGTCCGGTGACTCCAGGATGGTGGCGACGGCCAGCACTTCTTCCTTGCGTGGGGTGATGGGCAAGGTCAATCCCTCCGGTAGCGGTCGGCAAAGTAGTCCACGGCCACGGCGAGGGCCAGGGTGCCGTAGATCAACAGGGTTACGCCGTTCATGTGTGCCTCCACGGTTCACATAATACTAGTCTTGGGCAAAGCAATACCCCCACCGCCACGGTCACGGTAGGGGTATTTGCCAAACCTTGACTGAATGCTTACCCGGTCTTGGCGGGGTGACCATCCTCCGGGCACGGGGGAAAGTAGTTGTTATCGGCGGGGTGCCTCTCGCAAAGCTCCCCAATGTCGATGCCGTCCACGTCCTCGTTGAACATCTCGGCCCAGTAGTCGGGCACGTCCGCGTCGTCCACGTCCCCGACAAACTCGTTACCAGCCAGGGCGAGGGAACCGGGCAGGAGCGCGTTGAGCGCGTCCCGGAAGTCCGACACCACGGCGTCCACGTCGTACTCATCGTCAAACCCGGCCATGTACCCGCGCACAAGGTCCTCCGGGTCAAGCGTGCCCATCACGGAGAGGAAAGTCCCGTATACGGTTGTCGGCTTCATCGTGTCACCCTCACTTTCTTGTTGCGAATCTCCACGGTCAGGTTGTCACCATCATTAACAAGGTACGCACGGACACCACCACGCTCCACCATTTGCAGCACGGTACGGCGCAACAAGTCCGGCAAGCAGTCGATCATTTCCACGGTCATCGCAAGGTCTTTCGGCTTGCGGGCGGTGGGCACGCGCCGGGTGGCATACATGCGTGCCGCCGTGGACGGTGCCACCACCAGGGCCAGGGCGTTTTGAATGCGGGCCATCACTCATCACCATTCTTTGGAACCACGGTAATCACAAGGTCATAGCCGAGTGCGTCGGCGTACTTGATAGCCGGTAGCCAGCGGTGGAACGTGCCGTGCTCCACCCGGTAGGCGGCACTTTGGGCGATGCCCATATGCCGGGCGATACCGGACTGGGTCCACCCCTGGCTTACACGGATAGCGGCCAGCTCACGGGCAAGGCGCGCAACGACAGGGTGGGGCACGGTCTCATGGGTCACGGCGGGAATCCTACCCACACACGGGCGCGGTGTGGGTAGGACGCCACCCACGGTCACGCGCCGGCACTCTCCACGATCATCTCGCGGGCACAGTCCGCCACGTAGCCGGACGGGTCCCCGTAGAAACCCCAACAGGCGTCCACCTCGTCCCAATCCTCGCGCTCCTCGTCCGTGCCGTCCTTCCTCCACGTCTCGGACCGCTCCACCACGATCCCGTACGTGTCACCCTCCAGGAACGCGCGGTACTCGCCCATCAGGTCATCCTGAGCCGCTATGGCCTCCACGGACGCGCCCACGGTCTCCCTCCAGTCGGCAGGGTCCAGGGCGAGGTACGTGCAATTCGTGACGTGGTTCGGCCCGTAGGTCTCCACGCGGGTAACGCCGTGGTAGATGCGCGCGTACCGGTCGAACGTCTCGCCCGCGCCCCACCGCCGCGCGGCCTCCAGGATGCCGGCCGGCACGGTGTAGCTGGTCACGTCGGTGAGCTGGTCCGCGTGCCAGCCGCCCCATATGCGGTCGCGGTACGTGCGCAGGATCGGCACACCGCCGTCGTCGTACGGCGGTTGCGGGTCCGCGTCGGCCACGATGCGGGCACGGAACAGGGGGAACGCGTCCACGGTCACGGTCTCAATCGTCGTCATTGGAATACCCTCCATATTGCCAATCAGCGGGAATGCTAACTGGTTTACCCCCACCACGGCACGGTGTCCGTGGTGCAGGTGAACCGGTCAGGCGTGCGCCATATCCTGCAACCATTGCTTAAACGTGATGATCGGCGCGTGAAACGTCATCTCCGTGGCGTAGCCGCCCGTGGCGTACTCGCGTGCCACCTCTGCCGCCTCACGGGCTAGCCGGTACTCACGCACGGACTCGCACACCCGGCACAGGCACCCGGCGCGGTGACGGGCCATCACTCACCAACCATGAAACCGGTGTAGTTGCCCTTTCGGTCAAGGGTGGCCTTCACGGTCACGCCGATAGCGTCCGCGATAGCGCGCATGGAGGACAGGCCACACGCACCGTCCAGGCGCACCGTGCCATCGTCGCGCACGGTCAACCCGTAGAACTTTCCCGGGTCCAACGTGGTGAGCTTGTCCGCGTGCACGGTCATCAGCCACTCACCAAACACCGTACCCACCATGTCGTAACCGCCACCGTTGGCACGGAATCGGTTACCGGACTCATCACGCAAGGTCACCACGTTGTAACCGTAGGTGTCCCGCGCACGGGATACGGTCCACTTCAGCTCCAGGTATTCGGTCATTGTCTTACCCCTCCACTAGTCGGTTAGTGATGCAACGCGGGCCACGGTCTAAACCGTGGGCCACGCAACGCCACTAAGCGCGCTCCAGGACAACACCGCCACGCCGGCCATAGCGCAGGATCTTCCACGGGTACGGGTCGGGCGTGACGGTTGGGTCGTAAAGCCACAACCACATTTCGGACGTCTCATCCACGCCCGGTGTGAACACGTGAGCCATGTCCTGGTGCACGTAGTTGAATGTCTGGCAGTACCCGTGCCCGCTGGAGTAACGCCCGGTGAACGCCTCACGCGCGGCGGTGATTGACGGGAACACCTCCAGGTGATCGGCAACGTACGGTGCCGAGTAGCTGGCCCCACCGTGCCACAGTGCCCAAACTCTCATGGTCTCATCCTCTCACGCATTACTAGTTAGGTGGACACTACCGCGCACGGTGCCCCGTGCGCGACAGAATCGGCCTACCTGTAGTGGCGAATCAGCTCACGCATGCCGGCGAGGGTGTCCGCGCGCAAGGTGCGCCCGTTAACCATCGCCCACCAGCGCAGGCCGGCACTGTTGTACGTGGTCTCACGGTAGATGTGGTGCCCGTAGTAGGTGCGCACGGTGTCACTCACCGGACACCGCCCGAACGTCGTACCCGCCCCACGTGAGCGCGTAACCCACACTCTGCGACTGGTTCCGAATCAGCCACGAAAACGCACCGTTGGCACTCTCCAGGATCGGACTCACGTCCGCACCGTCGCGCGTCACCACACACGGTCCGGTGATGCGCTCCAGTCTGCCGTACGCCGCCTGCTGGCGC
>Ga0163162_10004527_pt1 | contig 13386 bp, 15 predicted proteins | sample S55metaG_FD_115310 | JGI IMG/M metagenome (GOLD analysis project Ga0163162, IMG submission 115310) | Switchgrass rhizosphere microbial communities from Kellogg Biological Station, Michigan, USA - S5-5 metaG | ecosystem: Host-associated > Plants > Roots > Rhizosphere > Soil | place: USA...
ACAATTGGAAAAATCAAAAAAGGAATTTCTTATTAAACAGCAGGAAGAACAAAAGCAAATGGAGAAGTCAAAAAAAGAATACCTGCTCAAACAGCAAAAAGAACAGGCTCAATTAGAAAAATCAAACAAAAAGCCCAAAGGCCAAAAGAAGTCAGAAGACAAAATAGAGAATAAACAAAAATCAATCACCAAAGATTCGCTGTCAACACAAAATTAAAATCTTAGTTCCTCCTGTTTGGTTTTAACCAGTAATTCTTTTTTATCGCTTTCTTCTACCCTCCCGACAACTTGTGCATTCACCCCCAATTTTTTTGAGATGCCGATTAGCTTGTCGGCTTTTTTTTCATCCGTATAGATCTCCATCCTGGTACCCATATTGAATACCTGGTACATTTCTTTATCATCCGCATGGCTTGCCTGTTGTATCAACTGAAAGATAATCGGAGGATCGAACAAATTGTCCTTTATTACTTTAAAGTAACCTGGCATATATTTCAAACACTTGGTTTGTCCTCCGCCGCTGCAATGAATCAGCCCGTGCACCGCATCGAACTGATGTTCCAATATTTCTTTTAAAACCGGCGCAAAAGTCCTCGTCGGAGAAAGCAAGAGATGGCCGATGTCAGATTCCGGATTTTGGTCCTGAGAGCTATCGGGATCGGATTTCGGATTTTGGATTTCTATCTTATCAGTTAGTTTATGTTTTCCAATGTAAACAACTTCATCATTCAGCGAATTATCAAACGATTCTGAAAATTTTTGTCCATAAAATTTATCGAGCACATCATGCCTTGCGCTTGTTAATCCATTGCTGCCAATCCCGCTATTGTATCCATCTTCATAGTTCGACCTTCCGAAACCTGCCAGGCCAACAATTACATCGCCGGCTTTTATCTTATCATTTGTAACTAACCTTTCTTTAGGCCATCTCGCCATCATGGTTCCATTTACGGCAATTGTCCTTACAACATCTCCCACGTCAGCTGTCTCACCACCGAGATAATGAATATTGACGCCAAACTTTTTCAGGTCGTCAAAAAACTCTTTGGTGCCGGTAATAATTGCTTCCAGCACATCGCCGGGAATCAATCTTTTATTCCTGTCAATGGTGGATGAAAATAAAATGTTGTCATAAATACCTGTGCAAAGCAGATCATCTAAATTCATTACGATAGCATCCTGCGCGATTCCTTTCCATACTGAAACATCACCGGTCTCCTTCCAGTACAGATAAGCCAATATGCTTTTGGTCCCCGCACCGTCGGCGTGCATTACATTCACCCAATTCTTATCTCCGGACAAAACATCAGGATAGATCTTACAAAACGCGTTTGGATAAAGCCCCTTGTCAAGTTTTTTGATGGCTGCATGCACTTCTTCCTTTTGGGCTGAAACACCTCTTTTAGAGTATAAACTCATGTTTAAATTTAAAGGGCAAATCTAATGTTCAATTTTCAATGCCCAATTTTCAATTATCAGTTAGTTTTGCTGTCCATTATGGAAGTTTACAGAAACGTTGAGCAGTTACCGTCCTTTAGAAATGCAGTTATAACGATCGGCACTTTTGACGGAGTTCATGAAGGACACCGAAAGATCATAAAGCATCTGAAACAGGAAGCAGAAGCTATAAATGGCGAAACTGTCATTATTACTTTCCACCCTCACCCGAGAAAAGTGGTCTCGTCCGCGATACTGGGGATCCGGTTGATCAATACCCTTGATGAAAAGATCGAATTGCTGGCCGAGGCAGGGATTGATCATCTCGTGATTATTCCATTCACTGAAGTTTTTGCGAACCAGTCAGCCGAAGATTATATCGAGCATTTCCTTATAAAAAATTTCCGCCCGCATACGATTATTACTGGCTATGACCACCGGTTTGGAAAAGACAGGCTCGGGGATTATCGCCTGCTCGAGAAAATGGCACCGGTACATAACTACATTTTAAAAGAAATTCCAAAACATGTCCTGGACGAGATCGCTATTAGTTCAACGAATATCCGCGAAGCGATCATTCACAGTGACGTTGACACTGCAAACAAACTACTGGGTTATGATTTTTTCTTCGAAGGCATAGTCGTGGATGGAGATAAGCTAGGAAGAAAACTAGGTTACCCAACCGCCAACTTAAGAATGACCGATGAAGAAAAAATTGTTTTAGGAAACGGCATTTACGCGGTTTACGTCGAGATTGCAAGTGGAAAATGGGAAGAGGCAAGTCTGGGAAATGTAAGACAACGCGCATCCTACTCACCATTCACGCCTCACCACTCGCGCTACAAAGGCATGATGAGCATTGGCTTTCGGCCCACCGTCGATGGAAAAAAGAAAGTGATCGAAGTAAATATTTTTGATTTTGACAAAGAGATCTATGGTAAGATCATTCGCGCATACGCAAAAAAATATCTCCGCCCGGAAATTAAATTTAATGATCTTGACGAGCTCGTCAAGCAAATCGACCAGGACAAGATCGCAAGCCTTGAAGTTCTTTAGCAGCGAGTGGCTAGTGGTTGATCCTGCTCATGACCCATAACACGCAAGTCGTAACCTGTTGGTCATTGTGGTTTCTGTTCCCCATTTCAAGGCCTGCTTGTTTTTTTAATACTGATTTTTTACTGGCATAAAGTTTTCAGCAATCTTTTTGAAATCAAACTTTTTATAAGAAAAAAAACTATTATGAAAAAGCGAGCAATTATTTTTCTGGCCCTTCCTTTTGTTTTTGCCTGCAACAACAGCAGTAATGACAGCGTACAAAAAGCTGACTCAGCTAATGAATCGAAATCGGATACAACTACATCCATGAATACGACGGATACGACTAGTAAAATGTCAACGTCAACAGGAACTATGTCAGTAGATCAATCAACTTCTGAATTCATGACAAAGGTCGCTGATGTCGGCATGACCGAAGTAAAACTTGGACAAATGGCGCAGGATAAAGCGATGAGCCAAAGAGTGAAGGATTTCGGAGCCATGATGGTCAAGGATCACACGGCAGCTGGTGATGAATTGAAAGGTATGGCAAGACAAAAAAATGTAACACTACCTGAAACAATGAGCAATGATCATCAAAAGAAAACAGATGACCTTAATAAGAAGACAGGGAAAGATTTTGATAAGGCATATATGAAAGCAATGGTGGATGGCCATGAATCCACAGTCAATGATTTTGAAAAAGCATCAAAGAACACAAAGGATGCCGATGTAAAGGCCTGGGTTGATAAGACACTGCCTACATTGAAAATGCATCTTGATTCGGCTAAAGCGATCCAAAAATCATTAAGATAAGCACTTCTTTAAAGGGCAGAAGCTTAGCTAAATCTTTATATATGCTTTATATATGTCAGCGAAAAGTGATAGCGGTTTAAAAATTCAGAGTAGTGCCTTTAGTCACGGCGGATATATTCCCCCCAGGTATACTTGTGAAGGGGAGAATGTAAACCCGCCGTTGGAGGTCACTGACCTTCCGAAAGACACCAAATCACTTGCGCTGATAGTGGAAGATCCTGATGCTCCAAAGGGCGTTTATGACCATTGGGTTGTTTGGAATATTCCTCCCAACGAGCGCATTGGAGAAAACACCAGACCCGGCGTTAGTGGTAAAAACAGTTTTGGTAAGGAAGGTTACGGAGGGCCTTGCCCTCCTTCCGGTTCTCACCGGTATTTTTTTAAGGTGTATGCATTGGACGGCGATTTGAGTATACAGGCAGGTTCTGACAAAAAAGCTTTGCAGGAGGCCATGAAAGATCATGTATTAGGGTCAGGCGAATTGATGGGCCACTACCAGAAAAGGAAATAATTAAGTGAAAGACCTGCTATGAGTGGCGATGGTGAGGTAACAGAAATTGCCTCACCATTTTTTTCCGCCTAATACAAAGTAATCAGTCGTCACAACCTTCCTAGAAAACACTCTTCTTACCATTTTCATTAATGGTTTGCAAAAGAATGCTTGATTTTTTCAGAGCCTCAATAGTATGCCGGACGCCCGGATGAAAAACGATCATATCACCTTCCTCCATATCTAAATCCCCATCAGCGGTAGTTATCCTGATCCTTCCGCCCAGCACCTGCACCTGGAATATGCCGTCTACTGAATTATCCTTTATCCGTGCATCTTTATGCAGGCAGGTAAGAACCGTGGTAAGGTTTTCCGTCTTAAAGATGGTTATTCCATTCCGGTCATTTTTATCCCAGGCAACTTCACCCTTTATTTGTTTAATAAACTGGTCCATGTCCATAAATACATATGAAGCGTCGATCACCCGGTCGCCTTCGGGCCGATTCAGAGTTGCTTCGTTCCTTTTCATTTCCATAAATACTTTTCTATCCTTATACAAGAACTATACCTCGCGAGCCACCATCATTTTATTGTTTTTAATTTATTCATCCGTACTTTTGATTTTGTCACACAACTCGTACTCTTGTCTCAGATTAAGTTTGTGAAAAACTTCTCAAACTTTCTCAAGTTGTTAAGATTGTGTAGCACAGCAATTGCTAAAGGAGGTGATTATGAAATTGAAATTTGAGAAAAATATCCAATTTACCAGGACTATCAAGGCGGATAATCGCTTACGCGAATTCAACTTTAGAAAACTCGGTGGCATACAGGAAGGCGTTTTCACCATCGACGTGGTGGACGACCGGGGTAACCGCATCATGTTTAAAATGCAAAAGGTTGATAATATTTGGAAGATAGTTAATCAACCCCTACCCGATTGGGTCCTGAAGAGTGAAAAAATTTTCCACGAACTGATAGAAGAAGAATTACAGACTCAAGCTTAAAGACCACTTCTTTCCTCGTTGATTGAATTGTTATCGCCGCCAAGACTATAAGAGTTATTCTCTTCGTCCTCTTCGCCGATCTCTTCGTCCAAATTATCCTCATCGACACCTGATGTATCAAGGTCACTTCCGCTTATTGCATTAGCAGAAGCTTTTTCATTCAGAGGTACTCCTTCATCATCCACATCGTCAAGCTCAGCTCGTCTTAATTGCTGCTCGTCTTTTGTCGACGCATCATTAGCACTATCATCCAGTAGTTTCCTTTCAATATTTGTCACCATGGAACTGTTGTCCGGTGTTTCATCATCCCATATATTGTCTCCTTCCTCATCTGCCGATGAGATGGTTGTATCAGCATATTCACGCAGATCTGGCGGATGAACGTGTTCCTGGCCAGGAATATCCTTTACGTCAGGCAGATCAATGGTCGTTTCTTCATTCTTCAATTTTTCTTCATCACGTGGTGAGTCGGGCAGATCAGAATTCCTGTTTGCCTTCCCCTGTGGTTTACCAATTTTTGCCATAACAAAGGTTTTAGTGTTTATTGGTTCGTTTCATTTATTAAAAAAAGAGAAAAACTATGCCATGATTCTGAGCGCCTGTTCTGTAAAAATTGTCAGGGAAATGTCCTGCAAAAACAAAGGCGAATCTCACTGTAGATTCGCCTTTTTGAAGTTGTAGAAATTTTTCTACTAAAATTCAACCGTCCACTGCAATTCGTTTTTTATTTTTTGCCTATAGCAAATCATATTTTTTTGATTTATATATGGGCTTATCGTAAAATTGAGGTAGTTCACTTGCCGTTTTTGGCCTGGAAACTTTTCTTTTAGGTTTATTTATCTCTTTATATATTTCTTTTGAAATGGGTTTTAGTGAAATTACAGGGGCCAACCGCGGAAAAGTGAAATCATGAGTATATTGGAGCGGCGCGCTTTTATTATTCATAGAAAAGAATCATTTAAATGACAGCGATATTATGCTGAAAATTTCATGCCATGCAACTGAATATTTCAGGAAGTGAACAAATATTTTTAATTCTGATCGGAGAGTAAAAAAAATCCAAAAATTGCTACGATATTCTTGTGACTTCGCGAAAAATCATTTCAAACATTTTAGTCACGTCCATCCCAAAAACCATGGCGTTTAATTTTGACCACACGCCCATGGATAATCACATTAAAAAAATTTCAGGCCTCTGAATTGCTATCCTTACGTGACGTTTGGATAACATTAAATCGCAATCAGAATGAGTAATCGAACCATGATCCAATTTTTTCATTGGTACTCCGCCGGTAATGGCACTTTATGGAAAGATTTTGCAAAGCAAGTTTCTTACCTCGCCGGATTGGGTATCACTGATGCTTGGTTGCCACCGCCCTACAAGGGGGGCACCGGCGCAGCCTCTGTGGGATATGACGTTTACGATCTCTTTGACATCGGAGAATTCAAACAGCAGGGAACCATAGCAACAAAGTATGGGACCAGACAAGAATATATCAACGCTATACAAAAAGCACACAAAAAGAATATCGATATAATTGCAGATACCGTTTTTAACCATAAGGCGCACGGGGATGAGTTAGAAAAAATTACGGTGCGAAAGGTAAATCCTGAAAACAGGACCGAGTTTATATCGGAACCGATGGAAATCGAGGCCTGGACAAAATTCTATTTTCCCGGCAGAAACAAAAAATATTCCGAGTTCATTTGGGATTTTCACTGCTTTTCGGGACTCGATTGGGCGGAAGATCTTAAAGAAGCATCCATATTCAAGGTTATAAATGAATATGGCGAAGATTGGGAAAAGCTGGCGGAGGAGGAATATGGCAATTATGATTACCTGACTTTTACTGATATCGAATTTAGAAATCCCCACGTGAGAGAAGAATTAAAATACTGGGGCAGCTGGTTCCTGGAAACAAGCGATGCGAATGGCTTTAGACTGGACGCTGTAAAACATATCAATCCCGGGTTTATTAATGAATGGATCGATCATATGAACAATAGTTCACCGAAAAAATTATTCTTTATGGGTGAATATTGGAATGACCAGAATGCTGAAAGCCTGAAGAACTATATCGAGGCTTCGCAGGGGCGCATTCAATTGGTTGATGCCCCGCTTCATCACAATTTCTATCGGCTTTCGCAGCAGGGTCGGGATTACGACCTTAGCAAAGTATTTGAAAACACATTGATCTCCCTGCATCCTGAATTGACGATCAGCTTTGTCAGCAATCATGACTCACAGCCCTTGCAGTTATTGGAAAAACCGATCGCTGAATGGTGCAATCCGGTGGCCTATGCGATTATATTGCTGCGTGAGCAGGGCATTCCCTGCATTTTTTATCCCGATCTGTATGGTGCTGAATATACAGACAAAGGGAAAGATGGAAATGACCACCATATCGTGCTAAAAAAAGTGAATGACTTGCCCGCGTTACTTCTCGCCAGGAAATTTCTTGCCTTTGGCAGGCAACGAGATTATTTCGATCACAAAACCACTATAGGCTGGACGAGAGAGGGTATTGGAGAAAAAAGAAACAGCGGCTGTGCGGTTTTGCTAAGTGGCGGCGACGATGGCTGGAAATACATGGAATTGGGGAAAAAACATGCGAACCAGGTTTTTGTCGATTGCCTTGGTAAAATAGAAACAGAAGTTATCCTGGACAAAAATGGCGGAGGGGAGTTTCATTGCAAGGGGGCAAGCGTGTCCGTCTGGGTAAATAAAAAAGCGAAGCAACGAATCACGGCGTTGCCATGATCCGATCTTCTTCAATTATTTTCATTTTGCCTGAATCTTCTCTGTACCGCGGTTTGCTCGGCTTCATCGATGGATGAAGTTTTTTTCAGTACCTCGATAAAATAAGTTACTTCTTTTTCAGTAGCGGGACAGGCTATATTCTCACCCTTTGTATCCAAGCTTGCGCCCTTTGGCCTGATTTGCGAATCTGCAAGTAAATGGCCATCTTTGTCGAAGATCAGCCAGAACGGGATACCCTCGCCATTGCCGTGATATTTTGCCCGCAATTCATCAGCCCCCGGATTTTCGAGACCTTTTTTGTCACGGTATTCATCTACCACCAAATACCTTATGACGTAATTCCTGTAAAAAAAATCTTTGCAGCTCTTATCATTGATCGAGCTATCCAATTTATGACACCATCCGCACCATGAGGCATGGAAAATAATAAAGACCCTCTTGTTTTCGGTGGCTGCCGTTTGCGTAGCTTCCCGCAGTATTTCGTCGGCGGAGAGGGGACGCTCCTGCGCAAAGCAGGCTTCGGCAAGAAAAGCATACACGACCGCTAACAAATATAGCCTCATAAAAATCTTTTTATAAAACTATGAAATGAAAACCTGTCTTTTCCTATATAATTTGCTAAACCATAATAGATTTGTCTTCGAAGTCCCGTTGCCATTGAAAGGAATTAGATTTTAAATTTGTTTCTTTTATTGTTTTCACATGACCAAACTATCTGTTAATATCAACAAATTTGCGACACTGCGTAATTCAAGAGGCGGTAATAATCCCGACGTTCTGAAAGCAGCTGTCGATGCCCAGCGTTTTGGAGCCGATGGCGTTACTGTTCATCCCAGGCCCGATGAGCGACACATCCGGTATCATGATGTGAGAGAGATCAGGCGGATCATCGCCACCGAGTTTAATATTGAAGGCAACTGCACAGAACAAAAATTTATTGACCTTGTACTGGAAGTAAAACCCCAGCAGGTGACGCTCGTACCTGATGCGCTTAACCAATTAACATCAGATCATGGCTGGGATACGATCAGGAACAAAGATTATCTCAGGGATACGATCTCGATTTTCAAAAATGCGGGGATTCGTGTTTCTATTTTTGTTGATCCCATCATCGAAATGGTAGAAGGTGCGGCGGCGACAGGTACTGATCGCATAGAACTTTACACGGAGGGATATGCCAAACAATATGCGCTTGGGAAAAGAGACCGGGCAGTAGTACCTTACGTGGCAGCGGCAAAAAAGGCTAAGGAATTGGGACTGGGATTAAATGCGGGTCACGATCTTGATCTTCATAATTTAAAATTTTTGAAACAGAATATTCCATGGCTTGATGAGGTAAGCATTGGCCATGCACTCATTTGCGATGCGATCTATCTTGGCTACGAAAATTCCATCCAGCTATACAAAAGACAGTTGATGTGATTTTTCGGTTGTTGGTTGCCATTCCTGGTTGCTAGTACCTCGCACTGTTTACTCATTACTCATCACTCATTACTCCACTCACGATTTTCTCCACCACATTCTTTGCTGAAACCAGTGCCGCTTCAACGGTTCCAAATGACGGCCCTTCATAACAAGCTTCGCCGGCAAAAAAAATCGTCTCTTCAATAGGAGTATTCAATAAGGTTTTCGCTTCAATTGATCCAACAGTTTCATAACTGTACGCGCCGTTTGAGTAAGGATCGATTTTCCAATTAACAACAGCGGAGGCTGTCAATATTTGTTGTAATTCATCCACAGATTTCTGAAAAATATTTGATAAAGATCCTAGTGCAAGGTCGAGGATGGCATTGTCATCTTTATTTTCTAATGGCCATGCCTGTGGCCCACCAACCCAGCCGGTAAGCAATGGATAAGATGAAGGTGACTGCGTCCACCATGTCGGAATAATTTCATTAGTAAGCAGAAACCCGATACCCTTTCTTTTCTTTTCCCAGAAAGCCTCTTTGAATTCCAGCATCACTTTTATAACTGTACCATAACCAATTTTCTTTGCAGCCAGGAAATAATTATCTATTCCGGGTTGAAAAATAATTGGTCGCTTCGATTGAAGTGATCCAAGCGAGGCCGTGACAACTACTTTCGTCGCGTTATATGCCTTCTTTTCTGAAGTGATGACCTCCAGGTTATTTTTTTTCCACCTGATTTCAGTGACGGGTGAAGTCGGATAAATGATACATCCTGATCTGGCGCATTCTTTCTCCAAAAAATTTATTAACTGGTCAAATCCACCAGGGATCCGGTATTGTTCATCCTCCTCTCCCATCCATTCTTCCCTTAAAGCGAGCACACTGGCCCTGGAAGTATCGGCGAGATCAAACCCGTTTGCAAAACGAACAACTGATGTCCTGAGGTCACTATACCTGTCATCATTAAAGTTTTTTTCAAGAAATTCGTCCACAGTCATATCCTGTCTTACTGAATTCATCTTCTTTATCAATTCATCCCAACCGACGGTAAAATCATCTTGTGTTTTCCAGTCTCCGTTCACAACGCGGAGCATATTTCCTCTTACGGCGTTATATTTAATTCCCGACTCTTTCAATAATTGTAGGGTCAATGGAAGATTACCATGAATAAATTCAACACCTTTCTCGACCGGTTGTGTGAATAAAGAATTTCGGATCGTATGGATCCTGCCGCCAAGTCGATCGGTGGCCTCAAGAATGGTGACGCGATATCCATGCCTTGATAATTCTCGTGCCGTCATCAGACCTGAAACCCCACCCCCGATAACAATAATATTTTCCATTCTTTTAACAGCATCCATACATTTCATTTGACCAGTCATTTGACCAGGAGATCCATCTGCTGACGCGATCAATACTCGATACGGTATTCAAATTTGGAAGGATCATCAAAAAAATCATCGCTCGTTACAGAAACGGTGACCTTCTTTTTATCGTCGGACAGTTTCACCGATTTGCCTTGAACTTTCTTAGCCGGTCGAGGAAGATTAATAACATAGTTTACTTTTACCGGGGAACCCATGCCCGACATTTGTTGAATTGACTTCATGAATTCATTGTCAGCTGCAGTCGCATATTTCGCCTTATTCAACGTCCTTGAAATAATTTTTTTGGAAAAAGTATCATCAAAAAAATTATCGAAGGTTTTGATCGTAGAACTGTCCGCGCCACCCGTTCCAGCCGGCATTTGATCTCCACCGGGCAATTTTTTTAAGGCTGACACTGACAGCTTTGGCAAGACATCCTTTAGTAATTCTACATCAGTTAGTCTTTCAAAGGGAAAATTCAGTTTTACAAGCAATTTTTCGTTCTGCATATTCAAGGTCAGCTTCATAGTGCCTTTGTTGACAATTCTCTTTTGATCTGCCGTGAGCCCTGCTATACTATCTGCAACCCCGGTCAAAGAGATCGTCGTATCGGTGTCTTGCATTTTATCGGCTTCATCGCCTCCCATTTGCTTGATGAAAGCGATCATATTACTCAGATCAGTTGTATTGGTAAAGATTCCGCTCCCATCCTTATTGATAGTGAGGTCCTGTGTGGTTTCAAAACAACCCACCAATAAAATGCAACAGGTTATGATAAAAAGGGAAGCAGGCTTTTTCATGGTTTCTATTAATATTTGTTAATCTCAATTAATTCATGTAATTCATGCGATCATTTTCACCACCATCTCCTTCAATAGAGAGGCGTCAGTCGCGCCTGAATTATTTATTCCGATGCTTTTAAGATTATAATCACTCAATAACAACAACAGTTTTTCAACGTCAGCATAGCTGTAAACTGTTGTTGTTCTCAAATAATCCTTTATGAAAAAGGGATTAATGCCTAAGGAAGCCGCTATTGTTTTTTCATCTCTTGTGTTTAACCCATAGATCATAAATACTTTGCTGAAAAATCCATATAGAGAAGGAAGTACCAACTGGATAGGTGCGGCCTTAGGATTTGCCTCAAAATACTGGATGATCCGGATGGCTTTAGAAAGACTTTTAGTTGCAAGCGCCGCCTGCAACTCAAATACATTAAAGTCCTTGCTCACACCAACATATTCCTCAACGTCCGCTTCTGTAATGTTGTTTCGTTTTCCAAGGTTGATCGCGATTTTATCAATTTCATTTTCGATGCGAGACAAATCATTGCCAATGTGATCCACCAGCAACATCAGCGCCTTTTGAGAGATCGTTAATTCTTTTGACTGGACCAATTCTTCCGTCCATTCCGGCAATTGGTTATCGTATAATTTTTTTGTCGTCAGCACTACTCCTTTTTCCTTTAGCAGTTTTGCCAACCGGGTACGGCCATCAACTTTTTTTTCTTTATAGGAAACTACAAAAATGGTGGAAGTAAGTGGGTTTTCGATGTACGCTTCCAGTCTTTCAATGTCCCGCATCTGCTGCGCTTCCTTTAATAATACCACCTGCTTCTCAGCAAACATGGGATAACGGCGACAGGCATTTATTATGGCTGCCCAATCTGCATCCTTACCATAAAACACCGATAAATTAAACCCTGTTTCAGATTCTTTTAAAATATTGCTCTCGGCATACTTCATTACCTTATCAATGAAATATTCCTCTTCGCCTTCCAGCCAATAAACAGGTTTATAATTGCCTTTTTTCCAATCAGAAATAATTGTGTTTGCAAGCATAATATGCTAAGGTACAAGCTTTATTTACCCCAAAAATTCACAGGCTTATCAAAAGGGCAATTCTGGCACGGTTTTTCGCAAAAAGGGACAGGCTGAAACTTCAAAATGAATAAACCCACCCGCACTCCGCGGGGATTTTGCAAAGATCAGCTCGTAAATAAAATTTTATATCATAAAAACCTTCGACAATGACAAACACTAATTATCCTTCAGCTACTCCAAACCCACAGCCAAGAGGTAGCAATAATAAAGGTATTATTATTGGTGTCCTGGCTGCAGCATTATTAGGGACCTGGGGTTACTGGCTTTACAAAAACAACCAGTCTTCGCAGGAGATTACAACTCATGAGACCAAAGAAACAGCGTACATGTCTGCAAGAGACTCTGTGCAGATGCTGTACAACGATGCCTTATCTCGCCTTGACTCTATCACAGGGAATAACAACAACCTGCAGGGTCAGTTAACAGATAAGACCACCGAGATCTCTAAATTAAAAACGGAGATCAATAGCATTTTGAAGAAGAAAAATGCTACCCAGGCTGAATTAGCAAAAGCAAAAGATCTTATCACTCAGCTCAATGCAAAAATTGAAAATCTTGAAGCTGATAATGCAAGACTTACTGGTGAAAATCAGCAATTGACTTCTGCTAACACACAATTGACTGAGGAAAAAACAACTCTTCAGCAAAACCTGCAGACAACAACCGCTGAAAAAGATGAGTTAGCATCAACAGTTGATGTAGCCTCTACGTTTAGCGCTTCTAACTTCCAGATCAGCCCGATCCATGAAAAGAAAAACGGCAAGGAAAAAACGACTACTACAGCAAAACGTGTTGACAAACTCGTAGTTAGCTTTGACGTTGAAAACCGTATTGCTAAATCAGGTCCTGCTGATATGTATGTGATCGTAACAGCTCCTGACGGTCATGTGATCTCTGATCCTTCGATGAACTCAGGGTCTTTTACTACCCGCAATGAAGGTGACAAAACATTCACTTCAAAAGTCAACTTGGATTATGAACAAGGCACACGCAAAGCAATGAGTGTTCCTATTCGTCAAAATGATTTCCAAACTGGCGATTACAAAATTGAAGTATACCACAACGGTTTCAAGATAGGTGAAGGTGTAAAAACCCTCAAAAAAGGTGGTTTATTCGGTTAATTGAAGTTTCCAACTCCTACAACCACGCCGTCCCGACTTGTCGGGACGGTTTTTTTATTGCCC
>Ga0163162_10004530_pt1 | contig 13382 bp, 7 predicted proteins | sample S55metaG_FD_115310 | JGI IMG/M metagenome (GOLD analysis project Ga0163162, IMG submission 115310) | Switchgrass rhizosphere microbial communities from Kellogg Biological Station, Michigan, USA - S5-5 metaG | ecosystem: Host-associated > Plants > Roots > Rhizosphere > Soil | place: USA: Michigan...
GCTCGACCCGAACAAGCTGAACAACTTCGGGCTCACGCCGGTCGATGTCGAAACCGCGCTGCAGGCGCAGAACGTGCAGGTCGCGGGCGGCTCGCTCGGCGGCACGCCGTCGGTGCCGGGCCAGATGCTGCAGGCCACGATCACCGAGGCGACGCTGCTGCAGACGCCCGAGCAGTTCGGCAACATCCTGCTGAAGGTGAACCAGGACGGCTCGCAGGTGCGGTTGAAGGACGTCTCGCGCATCGAGCTCGGCGGCGAAAACTACAACTTCGACACGAAGTACAACGGCGCGCCTACCGCGGGCTTCGGTATCCAGCTCGCCACCGGCGCGAACGCGCTGAACACGGCGAAACTGGTGCGCGCGAAGATCGACGACCTGTCGAAGTACTTCCCGCCCGGGCTGGTGGTGAAGTATCCGTACGACACGACGCCGTTCGTGAAGCTCTCGATCGAGGAAGTGGTCAAGACGCTGATCGAGGGTATCGTGCTCGTGTTCCTCGTGATGTACCTGTTCCTGCAGAACCTGCGGGCCACGCTGATCCCGACGATCGCGGTGCCCGTGGTGCTGCTCGGCACGTTCGCGATCATGTCGATCGTCGGGTTCTCGATCAACACGCTGTCGATGTTCGGTCTCGTGCTCGCCATCGGCTTGCTGGTGGACGACGCGATCGTGGTGGTGGAAAACGTCGAGCGGGTGATGGCCGAGGAGGGGCTCTCGCCACGGGATGCCACCCGAAAGGCGATGGAGCAGATCACCGGCGCGCTGGTCGGCGTGGCGCTCGTGCTTTCAGCGGTGTTCGTGCCGGTGGCGTTCTCGGGCGGCTCGGTCGGCGCGATCTACCGGCAGTTCTCGCTCACCATCGTCGCGGCGATGGTGCTCTCCGTGCTCGTCGCGCTGATTCTCACGCCGGCGCTCTGCGCGACCATCCTCAAGCCGATTCCGCAGGGCCATCACGAAGAGAAGAAGGGCTTCTTCGGCTGGTTCAACCGCACGTTCGCCACGAGCCAGAAGAAATACCACAGCGGCGTGGAGCACGTGATCAAGCGCTCGGGCCGCTGGCTCATCATCTATCTGGTGGTGATCGTGGCCGTGGGGATGCTGTTCGTGCGGCTGCCGAAGTCGTTCCTGCCCGACGAGGACCAGGGCACGATGTTCGTGCTCGTGCAGGCGCCCGTCGGCTCGACGCAGGAGCGCACGGCCAAGGTGCTTCTGGATGTGCAGAACTACCTGCTGAACGACGAAAAGGCGATCGTGGAATCGGTGTTCACGGTGAACGGCTTCAGCTTCGCGGGCCGCGGGCAGAACTCCGGTCTCGTGTTCGTGCGGATGAAGGACTACGCGCAGCGCCAGAAGGCGAACGAGAAGGTGCAGGCGCTCGTCGGGCGGATGTTCGGGCACTTCGCGGGCTACAAGGACGCGATGGTGTTCCCGGTCAACCCGCCGTCGATTCCCGAACTCGGCACGGCGTCGGGCTTCGACTTCGAGCTGCAGGACCGCGCGGGCGTCGGTCACGCGAAGCTGATGGAAGCGCGCAACATGCTGCTCGGCATGGCCGCGCAGGACCCGATGCTTGCGCAGGTGCGCCCGAACGGCCTGAACGACACGCCGCAGTTCAAGGTGAACATCGACCGCGAGAAGGCGAACGCGCTCGGCGTGACGACGGCCGACGTGGATCAGACGTTCTCGGTCGCGTGGGCGTCGCAGTTCATCAACAACTTCCTGGATACCGACAACCGGATCAAGAAGGTCTACGTGCAGGGCGAGGCGAAGTTCCGCATGAACCCCGAAGACCTGAACGCCTGGTACGTGCGCAATTCGGCGGGCGGGATGGTGCCGTTCTCCGCATTCGCGAGCGGCCAGTGGATCTACGGTTCGCCGAAGCTCGAGCGCTACAACGGCATCTCGGCGGTGGAAATCCAGGGTGCGGCGGCGCCGGGCAAGTCGACCGGCCAGGCGATGGCGGCCATCGAGGCGATCGCGGCGAAGCTGCCGGCGGGCATCGGCTACGAATGGACGGGCCTCTCGTATCAGGAGCGCCAGTCGGGTTCGCAGGCGCCGATCCTGTACGGCATCTCGATTCTCGTCGTGTTCCTGTGTCTCGCGGCGCTGTATGAAAGCTGGTCGATTCCGTTCGCGGTGATCATGGTGGTGCCGCTCGGTATTCTCGGCGCACTGCTCGCGGCCACGCTGCGCGGCCTCGAAAACGACGTGTTCTTCCAGGTCGGCCTGTTGACCACGGTGGGGCTGTCGGCGAAGAACGCGATTCTGATCGTGGAATTCGCGCGCGAACTGCGCAATCAGGGCATGGGCACGATCGAAGCGGCCGTCGAGGCGGCGCGCCAGCGGCTGCGCCCGATCCTGATGACGTCGCTCGCGTTCATTCTCGGCGTGCTGCCGCTCGCGATCAGCAACGGCGCGGGTTCCGCGAGCCAGCACGCGATCGGCACCGGCGTGATCGGCGGGATGCTCACGGCGACCTTCCTTGCGATTTTCATGATCCCGATGTTCTTCGTCGTGATCAGCAAGTTCAGCAAGTCGAAGGATGCGCCGGCTTCCGGCCCGGACGGCGGCAATGGTGGCAATGATGGCAGCGGCGGCAACGGCGGCATGGCCAAGGAAGGACATTGAGATGCTCAAACAATCCCTGATCGCGACAGCGGTCGCGCTGCTGGCGGCGGCCTGCACGCTCCAGCCGAAGTACGAGCGCCCCGCGGCGCCCGTCACGTCGACGTTCCCGGAGGGCGGCGTCTACGCCAACCAGCCGGACGCGTCGTCGACTGCGAGCAACGGCCGCACGGCGAACGGGCAGACGGCGCCCGACATCGGCTGGCGCGACTTCTTCGCCGATGCGCGGCTGCAGCGCATCGTCGAACTCGCGCTGAAGAACAACCGCGACCTGCGGGTGTCGGTGCTCAACGTCGAGGCGTCGCGCGCCCAGTACCAGATCACCCGCGCGGCCCTCTTCCCGGCCATCGACGCGAGCGCGAGCCAGAGCAAGCAGCGCACGCCGAAGAACCTCTCGTTCTTCGGCCAGACGATCTCGAACCAGTATTCGGTCGGGCTCAATGCGTCGTGGGAAATCGACTTCTTCGGGCGGATTCGCAGCCTGAAGGATCAGGCGCTCGCGCAGTACCTGGCGACCGCCGAGGCGCGCAAGGCGGCGGAACTCTCGCTGGTGTCGTCGGTGGCGGACCAGTATCTGACGATGCTCGCCTTCGACGACCTGCTCACCGTCACGCGCAACACGCTGAAGACGTCCGAGGAGTCGTACCGGATCACGCAGCTCCAGTACGACAACGGCGTCGGCTCGGAACTCGACGTGCGGCAGGCGGAAGGCATCGTCGAGCAGGCGCGGGCGAACCTGCAGACGGAAATGCGCTTTCGGGCGCAGGCGGAGAACGCGCTGGTGCTGCTCGTCGGCGAGCCGCTGCCGGACGATCTCCCGCCCGGCATGCCGCTCGACAACCAGAACGTGCTGTCGGACATTCCCGCCGGCCTGCCGTCGGATCTGCTCACGCGCCGTCCGGACATCGCGGCGGCCGAGCAGACGCTGCTCGCGGCGAACGCGAACATCGGCGCGGCGCGGGCGGCGTTCTTCCCGCGCGTCACGCTGACGGGCGGCTTCGGCACGCTGTCGCCGACGCTCGGCGGCCTCTTCAAGCCGGGTTCGGCGGCGTGGTCGTTCGCGCCGCAGATTTCGGTGCCGATCTTCGAGGGTGGCGCGAACGTCGCCAACCTCGATCTCGCGCAGGTGCAAAAGCGCATCGAGATCGCCAACTACGAGAAGACGATCCAGAACGCGTTCCGCGAGGTGGCCGACGGTCTGGCCGCGCGCGGCACGTTCGACGATCAGATCAAGGCGCTCGAACGCTTCGTGAGTTCACAGAGCCGGCGGCTGGATCTGTCGGATCTGCGGTACCGGAATGGCGTCGACAGCTACCTCGCGGTGCTGACGGCGCAAACCGACCTGTACGACGCGCAGCAGTTGCTGATCAATGCGCGGCTGCAGCGGCTGACGAACCTGGTCGACCTGTACCAGTTCCTCGGCGGCGGCTGGATCGAGCATTCGGGCGATCAGCCGCGTCCGGCGGATGCGCCGGTGGACTACGGCTCGACGCCGCCGGCGGCGCCTGCGGCCGGGGCGTCGGCTCCGGCGGCATCCGCCGCCGCGGGTGCGCCGCGTGCTTCGGTTCCGAAGCTCACGCCGGTTGAACAGTTGCCGCGAAAAGGGGCGGCGCCGCAGGCCGAGGCAACAGCCAGAACCAGCGCGCCCGGCTGAACGCAGCCGCGCTGAAGATAAAAAAAACCGCAGTCCCTCTTTCGAGGGCTGCGGTTTATTTTTTCGCCTTCACGCAAGCAGCATCAGGCGTCAGGCAGCTTCGTCCAGCATCAGACGCCGATCACCCCGCCGTCGTCCTTCGTGATGAAGATCGTCGCGGAGCGCGGGCGCGCCGTGCTCCCGGCGTTCGTCTGGCTTTCCGGCCAGTGGCTCGTCAGCTTCGAGATCGTGCCGCCTTCGCCCGGATGCTGAATGTTCACGATGAGCGTCTTGTTGTCCGGCGTCATCGCGATGCCGGTCAGCTCGCACTCCTTCGGCCCGACGAGGAAACGCCTGAGATTCTGCTCGCCCGGGTTCGCGCCCTTGAACGTCTGCGTGCCGCCGCCCGCCGTGATCGTACCGCCGTCGCCGACCTGGCCCGGCGTCGCGGCGAGCAGCATGCAGTTCGTCGTCGACGTGTACGCGCCGTCGTCGGTTTCGATCCACAGCACGCCGCGCGAGTCGAACCACAGGCCGTCGGGGCTCGAGAAGTCGTTGTTGTCGGTGAGCGCCGAGAGGTTGTAGCCGGGCGCTTCCGCCGACGGCGAGCCGAACAGGTACACGTCCCACTGGAACTGCGTTGCGTCGGCGCGCGAATTCGCCTCGCGCCAGCGCACGATGTGGCCGTTCACGTTGCCCGGGCGCGGGTTGGCGGCGTCGGTCGCGCCTTGCGGGCGCACCGCCGTCGTGCCGTTCGTGAGCGTCAGGTACACCTCGCCGTTCACCGGATGCACGGCCGTCCACTCCGGGCGGTCCATCTTGGTCGCGCCGACGGCGTCGGCGGCGAGGCGCGTGTCGATCAGGATGTCGGCGTTGCTCGCGAACGACGCGAGGGCCGGGTTCGACTTGTCGAGCGCGATCCAGTTGCCCGAGCCGTCCGCGTTGAATTTCGCGACGAAGAGCGTGCCTTCGTTCAGGTACTTCGCGCCGGCGGCGAGCCCCTTGTCGGCGGCGGACCAGGGCGCCTTCGACACGAACTTGTAGACGTATTCGTTACGGCTGTCGTCGCCCATGTAGAACACGAGCGGCTGGCCTTCGACCGGAGTCGCCGGCTGGCAGCCTTCGTGGCCGAAGCGGCCGAGCGCGGTGCGCTTGACGGGCATCGCGGCCGGATCGAACGGATCGATTTCGACGATCCAGCCGAACGTGTTGGCGACGTTGCGATAGTCGCCGGCGCCGTCGGCGGCTGCGGTTGCCGACGTGTCCCAGCGGCGGTACAGGTCGCCCGTCGGCGTGCTCCAGCCGTAGTTTCCGGCCTGGCCCGTCTTCACGCCGTAGCGGTCGAGGCTCGCGGTGTCGGTGCGGGCGCCGTCGGTGGTCGCGCGCTTGAAGTAGCCCGCCCAGTTCTCCTCGCACGTGAGATACGTGCCCCACGGCGTGTAGCCGTTCGCGCAGTTGTTGACGGTGCCGCGCGTCGCGCTGCCGTCGGTCGAGTAGAGCGTCTTCATGCGCGCCGTGCCGGCCGCCGGCCCTTCGATCGCGAAGCGGCTCGCGGCAGTGAGGCGCCGGTTGAGCGCCGAACCGCGCACGTATTGCAGCGCGTTGCCCGTGGTGCGCTTCAGTTCCAGCACGCTCACGCCATGGCAGTTCACTTCCTTGTCGACTTCGGCGGCGGGGCGTACGCCCGCGACCGTCGTCGGGCCGGCCGGGTGCAGATACACCTGCGTGATGTTCTCGTGATTCAGGCAAAGCAGGCCGCGGTCGGAGCGGGATGCGGCGTAGGTGCCGTCGTCGGCGAGACCGAAGAAGCGCATGCCGTCGTGATGGTCGCCCGCGCGGCGCTCGTAGGACTCGGCCGTCTCCGAGCCGCCGCCCGCCCAGCTCGCGTCGCCGAAATGCTGCGGATCGCCGAGCGCGTACAGCACGCCGATGCTGTAGCCCGCCGGAACCTTCACGATGTCATCGAGGCTGTGGCCGACTGCCGTGAAATTGAGGGCCGGCTTGGCGGCGGGGGGCGGCGTGGTGGGCGTCGCCGGCGTGGTGGCGGGCGGGGCATTATCGGAACTGCCGCCGCATGCCGAGAGCGACAGCGAGCCGAAAAGCGCGGCCGTCGTGGCGCTGAGGCCGCCGATCACCGTCTGCCTGCGCGTCACGCGCGCTTGCAGGATGTCGGAGAAATGCAAGTTCGAACTGGGATTGTCGTCGTCCGGTTCGGTGTAGGTCTCGGGCTTGTGCGCGTAGCGGTTCTTGCTCATTGTGGTTTCCCGATTGTGGGGTCGAAGAAGCCACGAATGTAGGGTTTTTGTATGCAATATTTATTACAACGTGCTTTCCTTTTGAGATTTAAGTAAGCAAAAACAAAAGCGCCGCAGCTTTCGCCGCGGCGCCCTTCGTTTGTCCGGCGCAGACCCGGCGCCGCCTCATGTCACTTCGCTTCGCTCGCCTGCGCGGTGCCGTCGAATTCCTGCCCCGCCGCGTGAATCGCGCACTTCGCCTCGCGCTCCTTGCGCACGCCGTTGAACACGACGTTCAGCACCACCGCCGACACCGAAGCGAGCAGGATCCCGCTGTGCAGGATTGGTTCGAGCGCGTGCGGCAGTTGCGAGAAGAACTTGGGCGCCACCACCGGCACGAGCCCGAGCCCGATGCTCACGGCGACGATGAAGAGATTGTGGTGATTCTTCGTGAAGTCGACCTTGGAGAGCACCTTGATGCCGTTCGCCGCGACCATTCCGAACATCACGATGCCCGCTCCGCCGAGCACGAACGGCGGCACCGATGCCACCACCTGCGCCATCTTCGGAAAGAGGCCGAGCACGACGAGGATCACGCCGCCCGTCGCGCAGACGAAGCGGCTCTTCACGCCCGTCACGCCGATCAGCCCGACGTTCTGCGAAAACGACGTATGCGGAAACGAGTTGAAGATGCCGCCGATCAGCGTGCCGAGTCCGTCGACGCGCAGGCCGCGCACGAGCGCCTTCTGGTCCACCGGACGGTCCACCAGGTCGCCGACCGCGAGGAACATGCCCGTCGATTCGATGAAGGTGACGAACATGACGATGATCATCGTCGCGATCGAGAGCGGGTCGAAGTGCGGCAGGCCGAAGTGGAACGGCAGCACGATGCCGACCCACGGTGCGTGCGTGACGCCGCTCATGTTCACGTAGCCGAGCGCCGCCGCGATCGCGAAGCCCGCGACCATGCCGAGCAGCACCGAAATATTCGCGATGAAGCCGCGTGCGAACTTGTTGATGAGCAGGATCAGCATCAGCACGACGAGCGACAGCAGCAGATAGACCGGATTGCCGTAGTCGGGGTTGCCGACGCCGCCCGCTGCCCAGTTGATCCCGACGCCCATCAGCGAGAGCCCGATCACCGCGATCACGGTGCCCACCACGACCGGCGGGAAAAAGCGCAGGAGCTTGCCGATCATCGGCGCGAGCACGATGCCGACGACCCCCGCCGCGATCGTCGCGCCGAAGACGTCGAGAATGCCGAGGCTCGGATTCGTGCCGATCGCGACCATCGGCCCGACCGCCGCGAACGTGCAGCCCATGATGACCGGCAGCCGGATGCCGAAGATCCAGAGGCCGAGCGTCTGGATCAGGGTCGCGACGCCGCACGAAAACAGATCGGCGCTGATCAGGAACGCGATCTGGTCCTTCGGCAGGTTCATCGCCGCGCCGAGGATCAGCGGCACCGCAACGGCGCCGGCGTACATCACGAGGACGTGCTGAATGCCCAGCGTGAGCAGCTGCCCGGTGGGCAGCCGTTCGTCGCACGGATGTACCGTGTTCGAAGCCATGTCGTCTCTCCTTCTCGAATGCCTGTTTGAGTGGCATCCAAGGTAAGCGGCCCAAAAAGGCGGAACAAGACCACGCGCCGCTATACGCCGCGTTCGCCTGCCGATATGCGAAAGGCGGCCGACGATCGGCCCGGCGGCGCGCAAACCCATACTGCGCGGGCCGTGGCGCATATCGTGAGGTTTTTGTCGCGCGGCAGGAGGCCGCTATCCTGCGCGTCTCGTTATGATGTTTATCACCATACGCGCATGACCCGTTTTCGGCAGTTATCGCGGTTGCGGCGGGTTAACCCGCAATTTATTCGTGTTTTCCCTTGGTTTCAGGACAAAAAATCCCAATGCGTTTTCTCGGCATCGATCTCGGTACGGCTTCGCTGAAACTCGCCATCGTCGACGCGCAAGGACACGAGGTCGCGTCGTCGAGCGCGGCGTATGCGGTATCGACCGCGCACCCGGGCTGGGCCGAAACGAGCGTCGGCGACTGGTGGAGCGCGCTCGTGGCCGCCGCCGCCCGCCTGCCCGCGGGAGAGCGGGAGGCGGTGCAGGGAATCGGCTTCTCCGGGCAGATGCACGGCGTCGTGCTGACCGACGAACGCGGCCGCGCGTTGCGTTCCGCGATGCTGTGGCCCGACACCCGCGCCCGCGACCTGCTCGGCGCGTGGCCGCCGCCGCAGCGCAATCCCGTTGCGCCCGGCATGGCGGGGCCGCTGTTGCGCTGGGTCGCGCTTAACGAGCCGGAGCTTGCCGCCCGCGCGCGCTGGGCGCTTCAGCCGAAGGACTGGCTGCGCACGAGGCTCGGCGGTGAGATCACGACCGATCCGTCCGATGCCTGCGCCACCGCGCTCGCGGAGCCTTCCGGACTGTGGGACGACGCGCTGATCGCGAAGCTCGGCCTGCCGCGCGAATGGTTCGCGCCGCTCAGTCCTTCGTACGCGGTCGCGGGCACCTTGTCAGCCGACGCGGCGGCCGCGCTCGGCCTGCGCGCGGGCGTCGTGCTGGCGGTCGGCGCGGGGGACACGCCGTGCGCCGCGCTCGGCAGCGGACTCTCCGGCGACGGCGACGCGCTCCTCACCACCGGCACCGGCGGACAGATCGTGGTCATGTCGGCGTGCGCGCCGGCGCCGGCCGAGGGGCTGCACGCGTATCGGGCGGCGACTGACGCGTGGTATCGGATGGCCGCGATGCAGAACGTCGGCGTGGCGCTGGAGTCGGTGCGCGGCTGGCTCGCCTTCGATGCGTGGCCGCGCGCCTACGAAGACGCGTTCGCCGCGCACCCGTCCGAACGCGTGACGTTCCTGCCGTACCTGAGCGGCGAGCGCTCGCCGTGGATGGACCCGTCGGCGCGCGGCGGCTGGCTCGGTCTCGGACTCGGCGACACGCGCGGTACGCTCATGCGCGCCGCGTTCGAAGGCGTCGCGTTCTCGCTGCGCGCCGGGCTCGACGCGATCCGGGCGAACGTCGGCGGCGGCATCGGCGCGATGCGTCTTGCGGGCGGCGGCTCGATCGACCCGCGCTGGCGGCAGTTGCTTGCCGATGCGCTTCAGACCGAGCTTCACGCCGTCGATTGCCCGAACGCCGCGACGCGCGGCGCCGCGCTGCTCGGCGGTTTCGCGGCCGGTCACTGGCATGCGGGCGACCTCGCGTCGCTCGCGCCTTGCGCGACGCTCGCCGCCACGCCGCGCGAGGACGCCGCGCTTGCCGGACGCCATGCGCGTTTCATTGATCTGTACGGGCGCGTTCGAAGCTGGTTCTGACGCGGCAGCGCCGAGCGCTTAAACTTGTGGCCCGCGCCTGTCGACGGAGTGGGCCAAATTGTTGCTTATCCTCGACCGGCATCGCCGGCGAGACTGGCACCTGACCCGTGCGCGCGAACTGTTCGACCGGGCGATGGCGTCGTCGCGGCACGGCGAGCGGCATGGTCTACGGTATCGACCCGGACGGCCGCTTCTACGACGAGGACACGTATTTCCGGGTGCAGGCCGAGTCGCTCGCGGCCGCCGCGCTGCTCACGGGCGCATGCACGAAGCCGGCGACGAAGCCGCCGCAGGGCGCTACTGGCTCGAATACGAGCGGCTGTGGGCATACAGCCGGGCGCATTTCGTCGATCACCAGCATGGTGCGTGGTATCGCATCCTGTCGCGGGACAACCGCCAGTACAGCGACGAAAAAAACCCGGCCGGCAAGGTCGACCATCACACGATGGGCGCATGCTACGAAGCGTTGAGCGTCGCGCGCTGAACGAAGTGTCACGAAGCGCCACGAACTGTCACGAATCTTGAACCAGGAGAGAACTGAAAGATGAAAACCAAAGCCGCCATCGCATGGGAAGCCGGCAAACCGCTCACGATCGAGGAAGTGGATCTCGAAGGCCCGCGCGCGGGCGAGGTGCTGATCGAGGTGAAGGCGACGGGCATCTGCCACACCGACTACTACACGCTCTCGGGCGCGGACCCCGAAGGCATCTTTCCGGCGATCCTCGGGCACGAGGGCGCGGGCGTGATCGTCGACGTGGGGCCGGGCGTCGGCACGCTGAAAAAAGGCGATCACGTCATTCCGCTCTATACGCCGGAATGCCGCCAGTGCAAGTTCTGCCTGTCGCGCAAGACGAACCTGTGTCAGGCGATCCGCTCGACACAAGGCAAGGGACTCATGCCCGACGCGACCTCGCGCTTTTCGCTCGACGGCAAGCCGTTGTTCCACTACATGGGCACGTCCACGTTCTCGAACTACATCGTCGTTCCCGAGATCGCGGTGGCGAAAGTGCGCGAAGACGCGCCGTTCGACAAGATCTGCTACATCGGCTGCGGCGTGACGACGGGCGTGGGCGCCGTCGTGTATTCGGCGAAGGTGGAGGCGGGTGCGAACGTCGTCGTGTTCGGGCTGGGCGGCATCGGCCTCAACGTGATTCAGGGCGCGAAGATGGTGGGCGCGGACAAGATCATCGGCGTCGACATCAATCCGGGCCGCATCGAACTTGCGAAGAAGTTCGGCATGACGCACTTCGTCAATCCGAAGGACGTGGAGAACGTGGTCGATCACATCGTGCAGCTGACCGACGGCGGCGCCGACTACTCGTTCGAATGCATCGGCAACACGAAAGTGATGCGCCAGGCGCTGGAATGCACGCACAAGGGCTGGGGGCAGTCGTTCATCATCGGCGTGGCGGCGGCGGGCGAGGAAATCTCGACGCGCCCGTTCCAGCTGGTGACGGGCCGCGAGTGGAAGGGTTCGGCGTTCGGCGGGGCGCGCGGGCGCACGGACGTGCCGAAGATCGTCGACTGGTACATGGAAGGCAAGATCAACATCGACGACCTGATCACGCATCGCCTGCCGCTCGAGCGCATCAACGAGGGCTTCGATCTGATGAAGAAGGGCGAGTCGATTCGCTCGGTTGTGTTGTACTGATCGGGAGACAGGGACGATGCTTGAAATCGTGGAAGAACATCGCTCGTTTGGCGGCGTGCAGCGGACTTACCGGCACGATTCCGAATCGATCGGCCTGCCGATGCGCTTTTCGGCGTATCTCCCGCCGCAGGCATCGTCCGCTCGGGTGCCGGCGCTTTTCTATCTCGCGGGCCTCACCTGCACCGAGGAGACGTTTCCGATCAAGGCCGGCGCGCAGCGCTACGCCGCCGAGCACGGCATCGCGCTCATCGCGCCCGACACGAGCCCGCGCGGCGCGGGCGTGCCCAACGAGAGCGCGGCGTGGGACTTCGGCGTCGGCGCGGGGTTCTATCTCGATGCGACGGAGGAGCCCTGGTCGAAGCACTACCGGATGCATTCGTACGTGACACGGGATTTGCGCGAGGCTGTCGTCCGGGAACTGCCGGTGCAGGGCGACCGGCTCGGCATTTTCGGCCACTCGATGGGCGGGCACGGCGCGCTCGTGCTGGCGCTGCGCAATCCCGGGATGTACCGGTCGGTGTCGGCGTTCGCGCCGATCGCCGCGCCCTCGCGGTGCCCGTGGGGCGTGAAGGCGTTTTCAGGCTATCTGGGAGAAGACCGCGAGGCGTGGAAGGCTTATGACGCGAGTGAACTGGTCAGGGGGGCTTCGGCGGCGCGTTTTGCCGAGGGCATCCTCATCGATCAGGGTCTCGCCGATCAGTTCCTCGCCGAGCAGTTGTACCCAGAGGTGTTTGAAAGAGCCGCCGCCGCGGCGGGACAGCCGGTGACGCTGCGCCGCCACGAAGGCTACGATCACGGGTATTACTTCATCGCTACCTTTATCGGCGAGCATATTGCGCATCACGCGCGGGTTTTGTGTGTTTAACGGGGAGTTGTTCCAATTTCGATTGGTTTTGATCGGCGGTTGGGTTTGGTGGTGGATAAACCGTTTGATGCGCCTGTGCTCCTATGAAACTTGATTTGATATTGGTTTATTAGCTTCGCCCCTGTGCGGGGCGAAGCCAATAGACCAATAACAAGGCAAGTTTCATGGGAACGCAGGCGTATCAGACGGTTCTACAACCGCCGGACCCAAGCGCTAGCGACATCCCCGTGTGACTGCCGCCCCGCACAGGGGCGAAGCTAGTAGACCAATAACAAGGCAAGTTTCATGGGAACGCAGGCGCATCAGACCGTTCTATAAACCGCCGAACCCAAGCGCTAGCAACATCCCCGCGTGACTGCCGCCCGGCACCCCAAGCGCCAGCGCCTACCTCCGCGCAATCAGGCTGCCGCCATAAACGAGCGCCGCGAGCATCGTGATCCAGAAGCTCGTCGGCCAGTCGGAGTAGAACGCGAGCGTAAGCCCGAGCCACGCCTGCCCGAGCGCGAATGCGGCGGAAAGCACGAGCCCGGTCGACAGCCGCGTCGTGACGTTCTGCGCCGCGGCCGCCGGCCCGACCATCAGCGCGAACACGAGCAGCACGCCGACGATCTGCGTGCACGCCGCGACCGCGAGCGCGGTAATCGAGAGAAACAGCACCGACACGAACCGCAGCGACACGCCCTTGGCTTCAGCCAGTTCCGGCTGCAGCGACGCGAACAGCAAGGGCCGCATGATCACCGCGAGCGCGGCGAGGCTCACCGCCGCGAGGCCCGCCAGCACGCCGAGCGTCTCGTGGCTCACGCCGAGCACGTTGCCGAACAGGAGCGCCGTGGCCTGCGTCGCGTAGGCGGTGAAAAAGTGCAGGAACAGCAGGCCGAAGCCGAGCGCGAGCGACAGGATCACCCCGATCGCGACATCGCGCCCCGACAGCCGCTCGCCGAGCGCGCCCATGCCGACGCCGGCCGCGAGGGTGAAGCCGACCATGCCCCAGATCGGCGACACGCCGATCAGCACGGCGCCCGTCGCGCCGGTGAAGCCGACGTGCGACAGC
>Ga0163162_10004536_pt1 | contig 13380 bp, 15 predicted proteins | sample S55metaG_FD_115310 | JGI IMG/M metagenome (GOLD analysis project Ga0163162, IMG submission 115310) | Switchgrass rhizosphere microbial communities from Kellogg Biological Station, Michigan, USA - S5-5 metaG | ecosystem: Host-associated > Plants > Roots > Rhizosphere > Soil | place: USA...
CTGGCGCGAACGCTGGGCCGATTTCTGGATTCACAAGTCGCTGATGCTGGTGAAACTCCCCGCCCTGTTCCTCAAGCGCTCGACCCCCCGCATGGCCCGCTGGCCTGACGAGGATGACTAAGGCGGCTAAAGCGCCCGCATCAGCCCCGGCACATGCGCCAGCAGCTCGCGCGCCAGAAATCCCAGCGGGCCGATCTGCTCCGCACAGCGCCGCCCCGCTTCGCCATGCAGCCACACGGCCCACAGCGCAGCGTCGAGCGTGCTGGCACCGCGCGCGGCAAGCCCGGCGGCAAGCCCCGCCAGCACATCGCCCGAACCGCCCGTCGCCAGCCCCACGCCGCCTCCGGCATAGGCGAACAACAGGCCATCGGGTGTCGCGACGAGGCTTGTCGCCCCCTTCAGCACGCAGATCGCGCCATAGCTTTGGGCCGCGCGGCGCACCGCACCAGCGCGATCCGCCTCGATAGCGCTCGGCTCCTCCTCCAGCATCGCCGCCATTTCACCGATATGCGGCGTCAGCAGCGCGGGCACCACCCGCCGGCGCAATTCCTCGCGATGCCGGGGCAAGGTCATCAGCGCCCCGGCGTCGAACACCAGCGCCGCCGGCCCCGCCGGCCCAAGTACCGCTCCCACCAGCCGCGCCGCAGCCTCGCCACACGAAACCGCAGGCCCCGCGATAACCGCGTCCGCCCGGTCGATCAGCGGTGCGATTGCCGCATTACAATCGGCCATTTCGCCGTCCGCGCCTTCGGGAATGGCATGAACCGCAATCTCCGGCATGGCCACGCCAAGGGCCAGCGCGGCGCTGGCAATCGTAGCCACCTGCACTTTGCCCGCCCCGGCCCGAAGCGCAGCCTCCGCCGTCAACCGGATGCCGCCGGGAACCATCGCGCAGCCCCCTGCCGCCAGCACCCGGCCGCGAGCATTCTTGTCGGCCGCGTTATCCGGCGGCGGCAGCGGATGCGCCCGCAGCCAGTCGCTGTCGAGCGCCAGCGCCTCAGCCACGCGCGGCCACCATCGCGTCGGGCTCCGCCGTCACCGGCGTATCCTCGGCTTCCATCGGAGCAGTGACGTTGTAGCGCGTCAGCTTCAACGCCCCATGCTTTCCCGCTTCGTGGTCAAAACGATATTCGGTGATCCCGCAATTGGCGATGTCGCCTTCCCGGTCGATCGCCAGGATCTGCTCTTCATCCAGATTTTCGATGATATAGCGCAGGCACAGCACCACCACCTGATGCGCCACGATCATCACCCGCCGCCCGGAATAGTGCAGTGAAATCGTATCGATCAGGGCGCGCAGCCGGAAAATCACGTCGCACCAGCTCTCGCCTCCCGGCGGGCGGTGATAGAACTTGCCCAGCAACTTGCGGAATTCGGCCTGTTGCGGCTGCAACTGCGCCACGCCCAGCGTGGTCAGCCCGTCGAGCACGCCGAACTCTTTTTCCCGCAACCGCTCGTCCACGCAGATCGGCTCGTCGGGTGAGCAACCGCCCGCTTCGCGAAACAGCCTCGCCGTCTCTACCGCCCGCGCATAGGTCGAGGACAACAGCACCTCGGGCCGTCCGTCCTCGTGCGATTGGGCGAACCAACGCCCCAGCGCCGTCGCCTGCGCCCGGCCGAGGTTAGACAGCGGCACATCCACATCGCGATGCGTCAGCGCGATGCGCGGCAGGCCGAGTTCGGTGGCTTCGTCACGTGCGACGTTGCCCGCGCTCTGCCCGTGCCGCACGACCCACAGTACGGCGGGCCACCGGCGGGCAGCGTGAATGGTGGTGGTTTCGCTGTCCTTGTGCGGGCAACGACAGGCATCCCGCCGCAGTTCCCCGTGCGCACTAACCCACGGACGAGTAACGCGTTTCCCGCGGCACGGCGCGCACCGGGGCGGCTCGGAACCAGCTTTCCAGCGCGTCGATGTCGGTCGGCCCGGTCACCGCCTCGGGCTTGCCCGCAAACACCGAGAACCCATCCCCGCCAAGCGCCAGAAATCCGTTCACGGTCACGCGATAGCGCACCGCCGGATCGATCGCCTTGCCGTCCAGCGTCATCTCCACGATCCGGCTCCCCACCGGCCTCGTCCGGTCGAACCGGAAAGCGAAGCCCTTTGAGGGAGCCAGCACCTGCTCCGGCCCCTTGTCGTCGAAACCCTGCTCCAGCGCGGCCTTGATCTCGGCCCCGGTCAGCGTCTCGGTCACCACCTGATTGCCGAACGGTTGCGACTGGTAGATGTCGCCAAAACTGACCGTGCCATCGGCGGCGGGCACGATCGGCGCGCGGATGCCGAAGGGGTTCATGAACGCGATCTGCGCCCCTGCCCCGCGCGTCGCTTCCAGTTGCGCATCAGCGATCAGGTTGCCCAAGGTGCCGCCTATGTTGCTTTCGGTGCCGTCTCCCTTGCTGGCCGGGCCAGAAAGCCTGCCCACGGGCCGCACCGTATAAGCCTTTGATGCATCAACATACTTCGCCACGTACTGGGCAATATCCGCGCGCGGCTGGAACTGTCCGAACAAGGTCGTGTTCCCCAGCGGCCCGCGCGAAGAGGTATAGGGCACAGATTGCACGATCACGTTGTGCGCCCGCTTTGCCACCACCTTATGCGTCGCCGGATCGATCTCCAGCGCGATGTCGGTCACCAGTTCGCCATAGACCCCGGCGCTGGTCAGCAGCACCGGATGCGCTGGGTTTATCGCACTGTAATCGCACACATAAGCCCAATGGGTATGGCCCGAAACGATCAAGTCCACGCGGGCATCCAGCCGGTCGATAATGCCGCCGATATCGCCCACCAGCTGGTTGCAGCCATCGGGATCGGGCGTGCCTTGCGTCTTGCCGCCCTGGTGGATAAGCACGACGATGGCATCCGCCCCTTGCGCCTTCAGCATGGGCACGGCGGCATTGATCGTGTCGGCTTCGTCGGCAAAAGTCAGGCCCTTGATTCCACTGGGATTGACCAGGTCCGGCGTGCCTTTCAGCGTCAGCCCGATCACTCCCACCGTCACCTTGCGCCGCCCTTCGCCAAAAGACCGCAGGCCCGTTGCCGGAAACAGCGTTTTGCCCGTCGAATCAACGGTGCTGGCCGCCAGATACTTGAACGTCGCCCCGGTGAACGGCTCAAGCTGGCACGGTTGGCGCGCCGTGAACTTCGCGCAGCCGCCGTTCTGTATTCGCAGCAATTCGTCGCGGCCCCGGTCGAATTCGTGGTTCCCCACCGCGTTGAAATCCACCCCGATGCGGTTCATCACCCCGATCGTCGGCTCGTCGAGATAGAGTGAAGACGCCAGTTGCGAGGCGCTGATCATGTCGCCCGCCGAAACGGTCAGGTGGTTGGGATATTTGCCCCGGATCGCATCGACGGCCGAGGCGAACCACGCTGCGCCACCCGCCGGAACCTGCACCGTGCCGCCCTTGCCGTCAGGGGCGATCACCGACTGGCGCGGCGGTTCGATGCTGCCGTGGAAATCGTTGAACGCCACGATGCCCACTTCGACAGGCCCATCTGTCGAAGCGACGGGCCGCGTCGCCATCGGCGCGGCGCAGGCGCTCAACAGGGCAGGAAGCAAGAGGGCGAGCGAACGAGGGGCGTGGCGGATCAAGGGATTCAGCCTTTATGCAACGGTTTCAGTGCCTTCGCGCTACCCCATCGGAATGACGTCGCGAAGTCACACCATCGCTACCATTTGCCATCGCCGCTTCCGAGCAACAATTGCCCTCAAACCGCGCACCAGTCGCCGCACCGATGCTCGCGCCCTGTCGCATCGCGACGCGCAGCGCACGGCCTTCGGGTCGGGGGGAGGGGCTTCCAGGCGGAGACGAAGTGTTAACCGCGCGCGCGTATTGTTGCACGATGTTCGGTGGCAATCTTCGTTCGGTATTCGCCAGTCGCTGGAAGGCCCTGTGGTGGGCCGCCGGCGTGCTGTTCACCGCCTGGACCATGGTCCCCGCCGCCGATCCCGACGACCAGCCCGCCCCGTCCAGCCATCCGGCGTCGAAGCACGTCAACCCCTGGGCGAAAACCGCGAAGTAACGTTCAGCGGCCGGTAAAGAGGAAAGCCACCGCCGCCATCAGGCAGGCGAAGGCCGCAAAATGCCGCCAGTGCAGCGGCTCGCCCAGCACCGTTACCATGAACACGCCGAACACCACCAGCGCGATCGCTTCCTGAACCACCTTGAGCTGGCCGGCGCTCCACCCCTGGGCAAAGCCGATGCGGTTCGCCGGCACGGCCAGGCAATATTCGAACAGCGCGAGCCCCCAACTGACCGCGATCACCATCACGATCGGGCGCGCTTCTGCCACCTGCGGCCCGCCGCGCAAGTGCCAGTACCACGCCGTGGTCATGAACAGGTTGGACACCACCAGCAGCAGAACGGTTTGCAATCCAGCACTCCCGGCTTTGGTTGATTATCGCGCGCCAACCGCTCGTTAACCCGTAAGTTCTATACTGGCACCATCAAAGCGCCGGGGATTTCGACGATGTACCACCTGTTGTTCCGCAGCCGCTGGTTCGCTCTGGCGTGGGTGCTCGGCATGGCGGCCTACGCCGTGTTCATGACGTCGGGCGGCAGCATATTGATGTCGGCGCCCTCCGCCGCAAGCGAAAGCGCCGCCAATGCCAAGCGAGAGGCCGAGGAAGAAAAGAAGGCCAAGTTTGCAGAGTGGGCGCAAGATGAAAAGCACGCCGCCCCCGCCGCTGCCGACCAGACCAGCGATAACGATTATGCCCCGGAAGCTGGCACCGATCAGCAGCAGGCCGGCGAATAGGGCGGCTTACTCCGCGCCGCGCGGTGTATCGTCCTCGATGCCGCCCTCGCCATAAAGTCCTTCCTCGTCATCATCGCTGCGTTCGCCGCGAAAGGCGCTCATGTCGATCCTGCCGCTGGAAACCATCTGCTTCATGTGATCGACCAGATCCTGCGTACCGCCGGATTCATCGTCTTCGCCAGACGTCCGCTCGGTATCGCCCTCGCTGCCGAATACCGTCGTCGCGCGCCCCAGGGCCTCGTCGGCCACGCTCTGCGCCTGTTCCCCTTCATCATCCTGTTCGGCATTGTGTGCTTCGGGGGCGAGATCGCGGGTCTTGGCGTTCTCGCCGTCCGAAAGGTCGGGGCGGGTCTTGTTCTCGGTCATCGCGTGATCTCCTTGGTCGGAAGACTACGCGCGACCGGTCGGCCCGTTCCGCCAACTCAAAGCCCTGCCCCCACCTTCAGCGCGTGGGGACCGGCACGTCACCTGAATAATCATAAAAGCCCCGGCCCGTCTTGCGGCCCAGCCAGCCGGCCTCGACATACTTCTGCAGCAAGGGCGCGGGGCGATACTTGGGGTCGCCGGTAGATGACTGAAGAATCCGGCATATTTCGAGCAGGGTGTCCAGCCCGATGAAATCGGCCAGTTCCAGCGGCCCCATCGGATGGTTGAGGCCCAGCTTGATGCCCTTGTCGATATCGACGACCGAACCGGTGCCGCTGCCCAGCACGAACACGGCCTCGTTGATCAGCGGCAGGAAAATGCGGTTGACGATGAAGCCCGACTCGTCCTGCGAAAGCACCACTTCCTTGCCAATGGCATCGGCGTATTCCCGGATCGCGGTGACGGTCGACCCCGACGTGGCGAGGCCGGGGATAATTTCCACCAGCTTCATCAGCGGCACGGGATTGAAGAAGTGGATGCCGATGAAGCGTTCCGGATCGGGCGAGCTGACCGCCATGCGCGTGATGGGGATCGAGCTGGTGTTCGAAGCCATGATCGCGTCCGCACGCAGGAATTCGCCTGCCGCCTTGAAGATCTTGTGCTTGATGTCCTCGCGCTCGGTGGCGGCCTCGATCACCAGATCGGCCTGCCCCAGCGTGGTATAATCGCCGATCGGCACAATGTTGGCCACGGTCGAAGCCGCCAGCGCCGCATCCATCTTGCCGCGTTCGACCAGCTTGGCCAGCCCCTTGGCGATCTTGTCCTTGGCCTTTTCCGCGAGTTCCAGCGAAATGTCGGCCAGCAGAACCTTCATCCCCGCCTGCGCCGAAACCTGTGCGATGCCGGCCCCCATCTGCCCCGCACCGATTACTGCCACTGTCTGCATTGCCAAATCCCTCCGTTCAGGTTGCGCGCTGCCTAGCGCAGGGTTTGCCCCCACGCCACCTGTCGGAATGAACCGGTCGCGGCTTTTTAGCGACTGCCGCCCGGAACCCACAGCGGATCGCCGCCGCCGTTCAGCGCGCGGGCCAGCACGAACAGATAATCCGATAGACGGTTGAGATAGCCAAGCGCTGCGGGATTCACCGGTTCCGCTCCCGCCAGCGCCACGGCCGCGCGCTCGGCACGCCGGGCAATCGCCCGCGCCAGATGCACCCGCGCGGCCGCCTCGCTGCCGCCGGGCAGGATAAAGCTGGTCAGCGATGGCAGGGTTGCGTTCAGTGCATCGATGGCGTGTTCCAGCCACTCGACTTGCGCCGGCACCACGCGCAGCACCATGTCTGAAGGGGTAAAGTCCTCGCCCGGCGTCGCCAGATCCGCGCCCAGATCGAACAGGTCGTTCTGTATCCGCCGCAGCGCCACCGCGATCACTTCGGGCACGGCCATGCCCGCCAGGCCGATGGCGCTGTTGGCCTCGTCGACTTCGCCGATGGCCTGCATCCGCGCGTCGTTCTTGGCGCGGCGCGAACCGTCGACCAGCCCGGTCGTCCCGTCATCGCCCGTGCGGGTGTAGATCTTGTTGAGCTTTACCATGGAATTTCAGCCAGCCCGCGCTTGCGGCGCAAAATCACGAATGGCGTGAAAGCGCGAAAAGGATCACGACCACAAGGATCGTCAGCCCCTGAAACTTGATGCGGTTGAACATCATCTTGTTCTGCAGCAGTTGCATTTCGCTCGCGCCGGTTTTTCCGTCGCTTTCCAAATCCTGGCGCGTGCTTTTCAGGAACGCGACGATGCCGCGAACCAGCGAGAAGACCGTCAGTGCCGCCAGCACCACGATCACCGGGATCAGGATATAGCTCATGCCTCCTGATCTATGGCGTCGGAGAGTGAAATACCAGTGTCAAATCGGGCACCGCGCAAGTCTTCCGCCAGCAACAACCCGTCCTCGCCGGCACGCCGCCGATCGGCCAGCGCGGGTGCGCCGCGCCGCTTGGCCAGTTTGCGTCCATCGGCCTCCACCAGCACCGGGTGGTGGTGCCAGACCGGCACCGGCAATTCCAGCAGCCCCTGCAACAGACGGTGCACATGCGTGGCGGCGAACAGGTCCACGCCACGCGTCACCACGGTCACGCCGTCGGTCGCATCGTCCACCGTGGCGGCAAGGTGATAGCTGGCCGGCGCATCCTTGCGCCACAATACCACGTCGCCGAACAGATCGGGCCGCGCGCGCTGGATGCCCCTGCCTTCATCGCGCCAATCGAGCGGCCCCGCCAGCGCCATGGCTTTCGCCACGTCCAGCCGCCACGAAGCTTCCACGTCGGGATCGGTGGGGCGGCGCCGACAGGTGCCGGGATAAATCGGCCCGTCCGGCCCCGCGCTTGTCGCCGCCGCCGCAATCTCGGCGCGCGTGCAGGTACACCGATAGAGCAGGCCCAAATCGCGCAAGGCATCGGCGGCATCGCGATAGGCGGCGATGCGCTGCGATTGCTTCGGCACCTCGCTGAAATTCAGCCCCAGCCAGTGCAAGTCGGCGCGAAACTCATCCGCCAGCTCTGCCCGGCTGCGCGCGCCGTCGATATCCTCGATCCGCAACAGGAACGTGCCGCTATCCTGCGCCGCGCGATCGTGCGCCACGATCGCGGCATAGGCATGGCCGACATGCAAAGGTCCGTTAGGACTGGGGGCAAAGCGAGTGACAGTCACCGGCGCGCACTAGCGCGCCCTCGCCTCCTGTCAAAACAAGCGGCAACTATGGCCTGTCCTACATCCGGCGTTCCTGTCAGAATGCCGGGATCGTTCTTTGACATCGTGGGAGAGACACAGAACCGCGCGTGCGGGAATCTGTCACCTTCAAGCCATAAAGTATTGAAGTAAAAAAGTAATGCCTGATGGATTGCAGGGTTACACGGTGTAACCTCTGTCACCATCATTCCAACACGGGGGCATGGCCAGCCACAGGCCGGAATGCGGTGGATAGAACTCACAGCAAAACGGCCACCCTTCGCAAAGGATGGCCGTTTAGGCTATCAGCCGATCCACCACGGCGCTCAGGCGAGCGTGGCGGTGAACATCATACCGCTGATACCAGCGGCAATAATGATCGGCAGCAGATAAGTTGCAATGCTGCGCATGTTGTCCTCCTGTTTAACGAGGCACTTTCAGGCAGTCTCCCAGTTCTTGGCGCCGGCAGGGTGGTGGATTGCAGGTGCTTTCGAACTAAGCGGCCAATACGCCTTTAAGCGTATGCCGCAAGTGCGAACGGAGCACGTGCAGTTGCATGAAATGCAATCGCCTGTCCGCACTTGTGTTTTGCGAAACCGCAGGTCTCTGGCTGGACACCGCGCCGCACCCCCATTATCGGCCAGCCATGAACACCCAGCCTTCAGAATCGATCCTCCCCGAATCGATCCTCATCATCGACTTCGGCAGCCAGGTGACGCAGTTGATCGCCCGCCGCGTACGCGAAGCTGGCGTCTATTCGGAAATCGCCCCATTCACGCAGGCCGAAGCGGCCTTTGCGCGGATGAAGCCGAAAGGCATTATACTTTCCGGATCGCCCGCCAGCGTTCCCGCCGATGGCAGTCCCCGCGCCCCGCAGGTTCTGTTCGACAGCGGTTTGCCGATCCTGGGCATCTGCTATGGCCAGCAGGTGATGAGCGACCAGCTCGGCGGCAAAGTGGAGCCGGGCGATTCCGGCGAATTCGGTCGCGCCTTCCTCACGGTCACCGAACCCTGTGCGCTGTTCGACGGGTTGTGGGCGGTCGGCGAACGTCATCAGGTGTGGATGAGCCACGGCGACAAGGTGACCAGCTTCGCTCCCGGTTTCCGCATCGTCGCCGTGTCCGACGGCGCACCCTTTGCGGTCATCGCGGACGAGGAACGGCGGTATTACGGCACGCAGTTCCACCCCGAAGTGGTCCACACCCCCGATGGCGGCAAGCTCATCGCCAATTTCGTCCGCCACGTCTGTGGCTGCACCGGCGACTGGACGATGGCGGAATTCCGCAAGACCAAGATCGCGGAAATCCGCGCGCAGGTGGGCGACAGCCGCGTGATCTGCGGCCTTTCCGGCGGTGTCGATTCGGCGGTCGCTGCCGTCCTGATCCATGAAGCCATCGGCGAACAGCTGACTTGCGTGTTCGTCGACCACGGCCTGATGCGCATGGGTGAAGCCGAACAGGTCGTCAGCCTGTTCCGCAACGCCTACAACATCCCGCTGGTGCACAAGGACGTCTCGGCCCTGTTCCTCAACGGCCTCGCCGGCGTCACCGACCCAGAAGCCAAGCGGAAGTTCATCGGCAAGACCTTCATCGATGTGTTCGAAGCCGAAGCCCGGCAGGTCGGCGGCGCGGACTTCCTCGCGCAGGGCACGCTCTACCCGGACGTGATCGAAAGCGTCAGCTTCACCGGCGGCCCTTCGGTCACGATCAAGAGCCACCACAACGTCGGCGGCCTGCCCGAACGCATGAACATGAAGCTGGTCGAACCCTTGCGCGAACTGTTCAAGGACGAAGTCCGCGCTCTTGGCCGCGAACTGGGGTTGCCGGAAATTTTCGTCGGCCGGCACCCCTTCCCCGGCCCCGGCCTCGCCATCCGCATCCCCGGCGAAGTCAGCCGCGAAAAGTGTGATATCCTGCGCAAGGCGGACGCGATTTATCTCGAGGAAATCCGCAACGCCGGGCTTTACGATGCGATCTGGCAGGCCTTCGCCGTGCTCCTGCCGGTCCGCACCGTGGGCGTAATGGGCGATTTCCGCACCTACGACGCGGTCTGCGCCCTGCGCGCCGTCACCAGCACCGATGGCATGACGGCGGACATCTACCCCTTCGACGCCGGATTCCTAAGCCGCGTGGCCACCCGCATCGTCAACGAGGTGAAGGGCATCAACCGCGTGGTCTATGATTACACCAGCAAGCCTCCCGGCACGATCGAGTGGGAATAAGCGCCCGCTAACGCGTACCTGGGTGGAATTCGGCGACGAGATCGAAGCGGTCGCCCCGGAATAGCTGGCGTACTCGCGTGACCATGTCGCTCGATCGCCATGTCGTGCGGGTCAGTTCCAGGGCGGCGGTGCCGGTCCGCACTCCCATCGTCTCCGCCTCGCCGCGCGTCATCGCAACCGCTCGGATGCCGTGACGGGCGGATGTCCACGGCACGTGCCGCAGCAGCCATTCGTCCGGCGCTTCATCGACGAACCGTTCCGCCACGGCATCGGGCACCGCTGCCAGCGCGATGAAGCGATGCTCCAGCGCAAACGCTTCGTCGCCGCCGAAGTGGACACCGTCCACCACCACCGCCCCACCGGGAAAATCGGCATGGTTGGGTGCGACCTCCCGACCGGTGCGTTGCCAACGATAGACGTCGCCGCGCGCCGCGATCGCTTGCGCCAGATCGGGCATTTCGAGCACAGCCGAATGGACCTGCGGATGAGCGACGAACGACCCCGCCTTGCGCCGTCGCTCGATCAGGCCGGATTTGGCCAGAGCGCCCAGCGCCTTGCCGACAGTGCCGCGCGAGCAGCCGTAGATCGCCACCAGTTCGTGCTCGAAAGGAATGCGGTCGCCGGGCCGCCATTCGCCGGAACGGATGCGCGCCTCGATATCCTCGCGGATGCGCCGGTCGAGCGTCACGCCAGCACCCGCGCCAGCGTCTGGCGATAGCGCTTGGCAACCGCCTCACCCGCGATGTGGCGTCCCCCGGTCACCCATCGGCGACCACCGCGCCAAACGCTGGCGATTGTGCCCGATCGACCGGCGAATATCCACCGGTCGAGCAGATCCTCGCTGCGCGCTCCGGCAAAGGCGACGTGTTTCAGATCCAGCGCAACGATATCCGCCGGCCTCCCAACGGCCAGTCCGCTGACCACACCAAGAGCCTGCGCCCCGCCCATACTGGCAGCACGAAACAACCGCTCCCCCACCGAAGTGCAGCTTTCATCGGCCAGCACGGCACGGCGGCGATGGGCCAGACGCTGGGAATATTCCAGCCCACGCAACTCTCCCGCCGCATCGATCAGGATGTTCGAATCAGTTCCGATACCGAACTGCCCGTGGGTGGCGAGAAAGCGTTTGGCAGGGAAGATACCGTCGCCAAGATTGGCCTCGGTCACAGGGCAGAGCCCCGCCACCGCGCCACTCGCGGCCAACCGGTCGCACTCCTCGCCATCCAGGTGTGTGGCGTGAATCAGGCACCAGTGGTCGTCCACGGCGGCATGATCGAGCAACCATGCCACCGGGCGCTGCCCGCTCCACGCGACGCAGTCGTTCACTTCGCGCACCTGTTCGGCGGCGTGGATGTGGATCGGTCCGTCCGCAGCCAGCGCCACCACGTCGCGCAACTCCTCCGGCGTGACAGCCCGTAGCGAATGCGGCGCGACGCCGAGCACGGCGTCGGCAGGCAGCTTTGCCCGGCTCGCCTCGACCAGGCCCGCGAACCTGTCGCGGTCGGACAGGAACCGGCGCTGCCCCGGCTTGGGCGATGCGCCACCGAAATCGGCGTGGGCATAGAACACTGGCAGCAAGGTCAGGCCGATGCCGGAATTCGCAGCCGCCTCGACAATGGCGCCAGCGGTTTCGGCAGGATCGGCATAGCGGCCACCGTCGATATCGTTGTGGAGGTAATGGAATTCGCCCACCCGCGTGAAGCCCGCCTCCAGCATTTCGACATAGGCCTGCGCCGTAATCGCCGCGATGTCGTCTGGCGTCAGCCGGTCGAGGAAGCGGTACATCACCTCCCGCCAGCTCCAGAAATCATCGTCGGGTCGGCCGCGCCGTTCCGAAAGGCCTGCCATCCCGCGCTGAAAACCGTGGCTGTGGACGTTGCACAGCCCCGGCAGCGCAGCCGCGGCATGGCACTCGTCGCCCGTTTCCGGCGCGACATCGCACACTACCGAGGCGATCCGTCCATCGACCACATCGATGCGGACCCGTTCGGCCCATCCCGTCGGCAACAGGGCATGTTCGAACCACAGATGCTGCATCGGGCGTCCTCCTGATATTATGTCTAGACATAATAATCGGTCTGGGCAAGATTGGGGCATGGAGAGAATCTGGATCAACGCGCATCTGGCGACGATGTCCGGCGATGGACTCGGCATCGTCGAGCACGGCGCAGTCGCCTGCCGCGATGGTCGCGTTGCCTATGTTGGCCCTGCCAAAGGCGCCCCCAGCGCGGACGAGGTCATTGATTGCGGCGGGCGCTGGATCATGCCCGGCCTGATCGATTGCCACACCCATCTCGTCCACGGCGGCAACCGCGCCGGTGAATGGGCGCAGCGACTGGCCGGCGCGAGTTATGAAGACATCGCCCGCGCCGGCGGCGGCATCCTCTCCACGATGCGGGCCACGCGCGATGCGAGCGAGGCGGACCTCGTCGCCAGCGCCTTGCCCCGGCTTGACGCGCTGCTGGCTGAAGGCGTCACCACCGTCGAAATCAAATCGGGTTACGGGCTGACCCTTCCCGACGAACTGAAAATGCTGCGCGCCGGTCGCGCGCTTTCGGATGTCCGGCGGGTTCGCATTTCGCCGACGCTGCTGGCCGCCCATGCGGTGCCCCCCGAATATGCCAATCGAGCGGATGCCTATGTCGATCTGGTATGCGCCACGATCATTCCCGCCGCTGTCGGCATAGCTGACGCGGTAGACGTTTTTTGCGAGGGGATAGGCTTTTCTGTTGCGCAAACCGAGCGCGTCCTGACCGCAGCGAAAGCACACGGACTCGCGGTAAAGCTCCACGCAGAACAGCTTTCATCGCTGCACGGCTCGGCGCTCGCCGCCCGCTACGACGCGCTGTCTGCCGACCATCTCGAACACGCGGACGCTACCGATGTGGCGGCGATGGCAGCAGCTGGCACCGTGGCGGTGCTGCTGCCGGGCGCGTTCTATTTCATGCGCGAAACCACGCGACCGCCGGTCGATCTGCTGCGTTCCCATGGCGTGCCAATGGCCATCGCCACCGATTGCAATCCCGGCACTTCGCCCACCACGTCGCTGCTGCTCATGCTCAATATGGCGGCTACGCTGTTCCGGCTGACCGTGCCCGAAGCCCTGCGCGGCGTCACCGTCAACGCGGCCCGCGCGCTGGGCCTGCAGGGTGAAATCGGCACGATAAAGTCCGGCAAGGCCTGCGACCTTTCGATCTGGAACATCACCGACCCGGCCGAACTTGCCTACCGGCTCGGAGCCAATCCGCTCCACATGCGCGTGAAGGATGGACGATGCTGCTGACCCCCGGAACCGTTCCCTATGCCGATTGGC
>Ga0163162_10004543_pt1 | contig 13372 bp, 11 predicted proteins | sample S55metaG_FD_115310 | JGI IMG/M metagenome (GOLD analysis project Ga0163162, IMG submission 115310) | Switchgrass rhizosphere microbial communities from Kellogg Biological Station, Michigan, USA - S5-5 metaG | ecosystem: Host-associated > Plants > Roots > Rhizosphere > Soil | place: USA...
AGCGGGAGAAGGCTGTTGTCCATGTTGGCCCCGAGCTCTATCGCAACTTTTGGCATTGCCTCTTCGGCCTGAAGGCTCGCGGCCTAAGCTGTCCAGCGATCGTGACGTTTAACTACGACCTAGTTCTTGAGAGAGCGCTTTTGCAGACTCTCGTAGGAACGGAGTACGACAACCACAAGAATCTGTTTCCCTACTCGTACGTGCACCTCGACCACCACTACAGCCTTGTGCCGAGACGAACGTTCAAGGTTCAGGCTGCGAACTTCCACAACCACGGAAGGGCCGATTCTTCAGATGGGATCGTTGCTGATCTATTTGACGGCGATACCTCGCCAGCGAGCACGCTGAAGATTGATCTGCTGAAACTTCATGGGTCCCTGAATTTCCCCACTTCAAGGCTGGATAAGCCTGAAGGCTGGAACGTGACACCGCAAGAGATAATTTTCTAGCCTCTGCATCTTGTCGCGACCTACGCGATGACGCGGGCCGACGCGGCGGAACGCTTCACGGACGCGGAGCCGGAATTGGGTACGCGCGAGGTCCGCAACCTTCCAGAGCCGGGCGAAGTGCGAAGGAATACTCGGCCGCCGACGGCTACGTGACCCGGCACGGCCCTTTACGGCTCCCACTTCTCCGCGATCTTCGCCAGCTCGGCAATCGAGCATCCGCAGGCCCTCTCGAGCTTGCCGCGCGATAGATACGCATTCAAGCGCCGTTTAGAAGGTCGGCTAAGTCCTCAGCGTCCTCCCTCGTGAAGCGAATAGTCAATGAAGTAGCACCCATCACGGTTTCCCAAGCCGAGTTTCCTTGGCCGGCACGCCTGACGATGTAGCCGGTGCCCATCGGGTGCGCGCTCCACCGCCGGCTAGGGTCGTGCGAAGGTTCGATGATCGATAAGGGGCGGCCGCTCGGCAGCGTCAACGTGCGCATGCGCCCCAGGGGCAAGGGCCGTGCCCTTCTCGGACGATCTACCGGAGATCCGTTTTCGTCGAAGTCGGCTCTCCGCTCAATGAGCCATCGTCTGCCGGCAGCCGTGAGGCTCAGATTCGGCCGTCTATGAGGCCGAGTCAGCGATCTTCGCCAGCTCGGCGATAGGGCATCCGCAGGCGCGCGACCTAAAGCTCGTCCAGCAACACCTCGAGCCAAGACCGGTTCCTGAGCCGTTCCAACTCAGCAGTCAACACACTGCCGTTCAGCAGTTCGGGTGCAAAACACCAACCCCGATCGAGCGTTGGGAGCCCGGCCGGCACCGTGCCGGCAAGGACAAGCCCGACCACTCCCGACACCAAGCACAGAATTGCGCACCTTCGCCACATGGGCGCCAGCCTAACCTAGGCTGGCGCCGCTGTCACCGTCATCGCCACTAGGCGTCCCACTTCTCCGCGATCTCCGCTAGTTCGGCATCGAGCAGTGGCAGGCCCGCTCTAGCTTCTCGCGCAGCGGCGGCTAGCAATCCCAGGATTTTGAGAGGCTACCGCTTGGGCGGAGTGGCGGGGACGTGCCAGCCGGTCGCGTTCCACGCCTCGATCAGCTCGGCGACTGCCTGTCGCGCGAACAAGATCCGGGCCTTCAGAACCTTGTCGGTCGGCGCCGCAGCCGACTCGCGCACCAACCGCTCAAGCTCCTGCCGGGCAGTCACCAACTCGTTCCACTGGTCATCCCTTTTGCGCGTCATGCGCGCCAGCGTGACATCAGCGAGACCGGGAGGGGAGGGGTCTTTCTCTAGCCCCCGGACGAACGGTCGCTCTCAGTGCGGTCCCTGACGAGGCCGGTCCCGCGGGCCGCGTCGTGACACCCAGAGAAGGACCGACAGGCGGTGGCGCCATCCGAGGTCCGGACGGCGGTCTCTCATGCAATAGCCCGCCACCTAACAGGCCACGCTGATCTTGGCGACGGCTTCGTGGAAAGGGTCACATGCTGCCAAGATGGCTATGACCCCGAGTGACCGACCGCGAGCAATGCTACGGGTGCTCCGCCGCACTCATCATGAACTCTTGGGTGTCCGAAAGCGCCGCCTGTGCAGCAATCGCGCTGTACTTGGCGCTGGAGCTTGGGCGCATCGTGGGAGACGAGGTCTCACGGCCTCTTGCGACCCTCGAGGGCCTTGTTTCGCTTCCGGCCGTTGTCGCTGCCGTGTGGGCGCTGGCGCTTGCGATCGGTTGGTGGACGGTCTTTCCTCTTGGCATCACATTACTTCTGGCAGGGAGAGAGAACCTGAGAAGCTGGACCGCCGGTCAGCAGATTGCCAGCCTGGAGGTCATCGCGGTTGCCGGCCTGGCGTGGGTTTTCCGCTTCCTTTGAGCGCGACACCAGCGAGGCGGCGAAGGACTACGTCAAGCCGGGGCGAAAGGCGCGGAACCCTTAGGCGCGCTGCTCCGCGCCTATTTCCCCAACCCTTTGAGCAAGTCACCGACGCTCTTCTTGACTCCGTCAACGGAATTCGGCATCGGTGCGGGAGATCGGGGATCAATAGTCTGCCGCTGCGCGCTCTGGGGTGAAGCATGAGCGCCTGCGTAGTCGCGCGCCTCGCTGGATGCATTCTTGATCGGATAGCCGTCTTTCCACTGCACGCGTACTCGATTTACCCCGAGGACAGTGGGTCATCTGAGGTCATCACTTCAAGAAGCACCTCGCTAACGACATCGCCAGCGCTGCCGGATCTGCCGGTCCTGGCGGTTCTGCCTTTCAGTAACTTGAGCGGCGATCCGCAGCAGGATTATTTCGCCGACGGAATGGTCGAGGACATCATCACAGCGTTGGCGCGTATGAGATGGCTGATTGTGATCGCGCGCAGCTCAATCTTTGTCTACAAGGATAAGGCTGTCGACATTAAGCGGGTGGGACGCGAACTCGGGGCACGCTATGTATTGGAAGGGAGCGTGCGTCGGTCTGGCGATCGCGTCCGCATCACGGGGCAGCTCATCGAAGCTGAGAACGGCCGCCATGTGTGGGCAGAGCGATTTGAGGGCGGGCTCGATGATGTGTTCGAACTTCAGGACCGCATTGGCGACAGCATCGTTTCAGCCATCGAACCGAGCGTGCGGCGTGCGGAGATCGAGCGCGTCCGTGTGAAGCCAACGTCCAACCTGCAGGCGTACGACTTGGTGCTTCGGGCTCTACCTGGGTTGCAGCCGCGATCGTCCAAAGCGGAGCGCGATGAGGCGTTGACGCTCCTTCGCCATGCACTCGACAAAGATCCCCGTTACACGCTAGCCAAGGCAATGGCAGCGTTCGCGTGCACCCTACGCATTGTCGATGGCCACGGCAGCGCAGAGGACGCCAAGGCCGGCTTACGCTACGCCGAGGAGGCGCTTGCGGAACGGAACGACGACGCGATCGTCTTGAGCTACGCGGGTTCGGCGCTTGGGTCGCTTGGCTACCGCGGGCTGGGCATTGCGTTGCTCGGCTTTCGCTACGACGAGGCGGAGCGCGCGATCGAGCAGGCGCTGGGCTTGTGTCCCAACTTGCTATCCGTGCAGTTTTGCGCAGGCAATATAAGAAACATCCTTGGCGATGGAGACAGGGCGCTCGGGCACTTCGATCGGGTTATGCGCATCAGCCCTCTGGATCCTGCGACGGGCGGCTTCATTGCGTGCACGGGTGCTGCACACTTGGTGGCGGGACGTTACGAATGCGCGGTGAAGGCTTCACGACGCGCCCTTCAAGACGTCCCCAATCTCGCCCTGGCGCATGTCGTCTTGTTGTCCGCGCTCCGCCGCATGGGCCGTGCGGACGATGCGAAGCTGGCGGCGCAACGCCTGCTCGAGTTGGCCCCTCGGTTCACCGTGTCGCGATACCAGCGACTTTCCCCGGTAAGGGACGCAAAGTTTAGGCGCCGCAATGCCGAGATCTTTCGAGCAGCGGGAATTCCAAGATAGTAGCGTCGGCCGCGCGCACCAAGCTGGCGATGCTTGCCGCCGCGCCCGCGGCGGCGCCGCAGCCCACACAAGCGCTGTGGCCAGCAATCCCTTTCGCCGAGCCGTCAGCTATGGAACGTTTATCCGTCTCGCAAGCACCGCGCAGACGCTGAGCCGGGCGCGCTTGCTGGCCGCGCACCATGTCGCCGATGCGAAAAGACGAGAGAAGAGGGCTGGAGCACGAGACGCTGGTCTTTCAGGGTCCACCTCGGGGGTGGAAGTGCTGACCATTCCGATGGAGCCGCCCGCGCATCTGGCAGGGCCCAAAGACGTGCGGCGACGAGCGGCGTCGTCTCGAGGGCGGCGCGGCCCGGCGCTTCAACCGATCGGGTCGGCCCGGAAGTCGTCCAGATGCTGGGCCAGCCGCCCGTGCTCGTCGAGCATCTCCTGCTCCGGCGTTCCGGCCTTGGCGAGGGTTTCGGCGAACCTTTCCTCCAGCTCCACGGCGCCTGCCGCGTCTCCGCTCGAGCGGGCGACGGCGATCGCGAGCTCTACCGCCTGCGCCAGCCGTGAGGTGTATTCATCGCGGGGCTCCTGCAGCGCCGCCAGCTCGTCGACGGCCTGGCGTGCAAGCTCGGCCGCCCGCGTGTGGTCGCCGTAGGTCTCGTAGCTTTCCGCGAGCACCGTCCTGAGCCAAGCCGCGATCCCGGTGCGGCCGGTCGTGCCGTTCAGCTCGTCGGCGAGGGCCAGCGCGGCTTCCACGTCCGCAAGCGTGACCGAGCCACCGGCCTCGACGGCGTCCTTCAGCAGCATCAGCCGCAAGGCATTGAACTCAGGACCGTCGCGCTTCACGACGGCGAGCGCATCGCCCACGATCTTCGGATCGAGCGGCGAGGCGAACTTCAGTTCCCCCACGAGGGCGCGAAGAGCCGCAGCGGCGGGGGCGCCCAACTGCCCGCTGCGCCCGTCCACCGAGAGCGCGGCGAGCACGTTGCGACACGCACTGGTCGTTCCGGTGCCGCCCCAGCGCAGCAGCCACACGTGCCACGGCACGATCCCAAGCGAGGTCTCCGGGTGCGCTTCAGCCTCAAGCATGGCCAGCGCCACGCGCCGCAGCGCCGCCGGACTTCCTTGGTCGGCCTCGGCCATGTCCTCGTCGGCGTAGCCGAAGCGGGTGCCGACGTTCATGAAGGTCATCGTCGACAGCTTGTCGCGCAGGGCCGCGAGCGGCGTCGCGATCCGCTCGAGCGCCGCCGCGTCCGCCGCCAGCATCTGCAGCAGGACGTGCTCGTGGTCCAGCAGCTGGCGCAAGGACCCGAGGTCGCTCATCGGCACGCCGACCTTTCCGAACGCCTCGACAACGCAGATCGCGGCATAACTGTCCTGCAAGGCGCTCGCCGTGCGAAGGGCACGATTCAGCCGGTCGCGGGCGGCGTCCTGCGCGTCCTGGGGGCTGCCGGTGTTCACGTCGGCGACTTCCTGCAGGACGTGGAGGATTTCCAGGGTGGCCGCAGCCTCGCCGTCCCTTTCGCGCAGCCTGGCGAGTAGCGGGGCCACCTGCTCCGGATCGATCAAGCCGCTGCTCAGCCAGGCGTGGATCGCCGACCGGAGATCGTTGTCCAGCCGGGCGTCGCCGGCCAGCGCCTCCAGGCACGCCTGCAGTCGCTGCGCGTCTTGCGTCGCCAGATGCGGGAAGACCAGGCTGCACCACGGCGCGGGGCGGGTGCGGCAGGCCGCGGCGGCTTCCGTCGTCAGGCAGGCGAGCGGGTCTCCGAACAAGGCCAGCGTCGCCCAGCAGGCCGGGTGATACTGCTGGGCGTGGAGCAGTCGGCGCGTTTGCTGCAGCGCCGGTCCCGCCGGCAGCGAGGCGCACTGCTGATAAAACACGGCCGCGATGCGACCCAGGAAGTGGCTCGGAATGCGGTAGGCCGGCGCCAGGATCGCGGGCGCGCCGGCATCCATGAAGGTTGCCGCCAAGCCCCTCTGCGCGCCGCTCGACATCTGGCGGCCGCGGCCGACCTCGCAGGCGCTGAAGTACGTGAAGGGGGCGCGCACGCCGCTGCCAGAGGTGACCTGGGCGATCGGCACCTGCTCGGTCTCGGACAGCACCAGCACCTCGCCGCCGCCTCCTGCGAAGCCGTGGCCGACGAAATGCATTAGCGTGGTCGGAGCGCTCACCGCGTTCAGGAAGGCGTCCGCCGCCGGCTCGTCCAGGCGCTCGACTTGCAGGCCCAGGGCATCGATGCCTGCGGCGACCAGCTCCGCCTGCTGCAGCACGGTGCCGTCGTCCTGTGCCCGAACCGGGTCCTTTGCGCGCACCAGGAGCGCGTGAGGGGAAAGCGCCTGCCGATAGCGGTTCGGGGCGAGCAGATCGCTCAGGTGACTCAGCGAAGGCACCCGGCAGATGACCTTCCTCATGCCCAGGAAGTCGCGCCCGTCGTGCAGCGCCTCGAGCGGCAATTCATCCAGGGTGCTCTGGTTCGGAGGGGAGTAGTAGATCGTGTCGGCCGCATCGAGCAGGCGCTGCACCGAGGCCGGCAGCAGTTCCCACACCTTCCGCGCCGCCTCTTCCATGGCGCTCGCGCCGCTTCGCTTGAGGCCGACGATGCGCATGCTGATCTGCTCGCTGGCGTCGCGCGTCGCTGCGATGCAGTCGAATAGGGACTTCACGGCGCTGTTCGGGATGCACGCCACGTCGATGCGCTCGGCCAGAGGACGGTTTCCACTCGCCAGGGTGGTGAGCACCATGTCCTCGGCGCCGGTTTCCCACACCAGCAGCACCGCGTCGGAGACCGCCGACCAGCGGGCGAGCAGCAGGTCAACGCCGAACCGGGCCGAGCGGTGCGCGTCTTCATCGCCGACGGCCAGCGCGGCGACGGCATTCGGCGTGCGGATCGCATAAAGCACCTGCAGCAACGACTGCAGATGATCGGCAAGTGTCGCGGGGTCGGCCGCGATGATGTTGACGAGGAGGCGATAGGCCGACAGCAGCATCGCCCGCGTCCATTCGTCGTCGGGCGCCGCGAGGAACATGCGCTCAAGCTCGGCAGCGAGATCCTTCTGCGCCCCGAGCACCGCGCTTCCGGCACCCTGGCGCCATCGGCAGCTCACGATGCCGAAGCGGCAGGCCATCGTAGCCTTCGCGAAGCCGAGCGTCTCGCTCTGCGGCAGGAGCCGCTCGTAGGCCGCCTGCGCCTCGGCGTGGCGGGACAGCTTGGCGAGCTGGTTCGCGCTGTTCAGCTCCAGCTGCAGCACCCTCGTCGCCGAGTTCGGCAGCGCGCCCGGCTGCGCCGCCAGCCGGGCCGCCGCATCGAAGAGCCTTCCTGCGTTCTCGTAGTTGCCGCACATGTCCTCGGCGTCGCCGAGCTTCGCCTGCACCTCGATCTGCATCAAGGCGCGCATCGGAGCCAGCGAAGCGGCCATCGCCTTGAGCGCTCCAGCATCGGTCGCCGTCGAGGGCCGCGGTAGCTCGCCGGTGACCACGGCCGAGAGGAGGGGCGTCAGCTGCTCGCTCCATGCGATCGTATCGGCGGCGACCGTGCGCGCGAGCTCGATCGCGCCCAGGCTGCCGGCGAGCGGTATCAGCCGGTTCGCGTCGTTGAGCACGCCGTGCGCGAGCCGGTCGTTCATCCAGGACGCGCGCCTCAGCAATTCCGCGGTATTCGTATCGGCGCCTGCCGCGGAGCACAGCTCGAGGAAACAGCAGTCGATCTCCGCAAGCAGTGCGTCGAGCGCTTCCCTGCTGGCGAGCGCCTCCCGGCCGACCGAGACGTGGCCTCGCCAGGCCTCTTCGGCCCAGCTCAGGGCACGCTGCGGCTCGTCGAAGGCGCTTTCGACGTCTGCCTGGCAGCTCGCCGCGTCGGCCCGCCAGAGCAGCGGCGTGTCCGCGGTTGCTGCCGCGAACGCGGCGTCGAGCCAGCCCTGGGCTCGCCCGAAGCGGCCAATGCGGCGGCAGATGTCGGCCTGGAGGTACGCCGCCCAGCGCCTCTGCGCCGGCGACCGCTTCTGGTCCTGACGGAACCGGTCGAGATCCGCCCGGTCGCTCACACCGCGGGCGGAGCGCGCGGCACGCCGCAGCAACTCCTCGAACATGACGGTCAGCCGACGCGCCAGAACGGGAGGTCGAGGTACTCCAGTCGCCGCATCGGCAGGTATCGCCTGCCTCCCGGCAGGACGTAGTCGAGGCTGCAGGTGAGCGACACCTCTCGCTTGCACGTCACCCCCGCCGAAACGCCGACGCCGGCCAAGGTGGCCTTGAGGCCTACCTCGAGCTCGGACGTGCCGCCGAGCTCGATCACCTGCGACATCTTCTGGCCGACGGGATCGGCGGTGAGGTCGATGGCGGGGCCGGCCTTGTGCGCCAGCACCGGCTCGTCCTCCGGCCTCGGCTCGCATAGGGGACACCGCGCCAGCTCGCGTGCGCTGGTGCCCACATGCTCGACGACGTCGGAGCGGATTTCGATGTCGGCGGGCGCCTGGCCATACGCATAGCCTCGAACGCGCACCTGGAACGCCTCGACCAGGGTCATGCAACGCTTGCGTTCCTGGAAGTCGCGCTTCAGCTTGGCCTGGACCGTCCAGCCATCGCCCAGGCCGGTGCCCGCGAGCGAGAACTTGATGCCGCCGGCGTCCTTCTGCGAATCCGAGAGCTGCAGCTGGGCGCTGCCCGAAGGCGGGACGTGCAGGCACAGCCACGGAACCTCGACCGCGTGCACGCCGTAGTCCTCGACGAGCTTGCGGCCGCGAACCCGTGAGACGATCTTGCGCAGAAGGTCGCCCGCTGCGCTCTGGTCGCCGGGCATGCCCGTTCCCAGGCGAGCAGCCACCTCGGAAAGGCGCGACGCCAGCTCGGTGTCGCCGAGGTCGGATGCCGCTTCGATGCTCGACGAGAAACCGCCGACGGGCCGGTCCTGGATCACCGTGGAAGCGATCTTGAGTTCGTCCATCGCCGCTCCTTCCGAAATCGCTAGTTCCGCGCTCGCGCTTGTACTCCTTCCGATGCGATCGCGCCAGGGGGTATGGTCGACGGCGCCGTGGCCCCTCGTTGCGGGGCGCCATCGGGCGCCCGCTCGGGCTGCCGGCCGATAGCTTGCACGCGCGCGGCTCCCGACGTGGTGAGCCCCCACAGTCGCAACTCGCGCGCGAGCCTCAATCGCTCCGAGTGCCGCCTACGTGTGTGAGCTCGCTGCCGCGAGAGCTCCTCCGGGGCCTCACTCGGACGCGACCGGCAGCTTTTAGAGGCGGCCAGATCAGGACAGCCAATGGCTGTTCAGGGTCGACTGCGGGTCTTGCCGCTTCCAATCCCGTTGCCTGAAACCTGTCGTTCGCGGTTGTCTACCCAATAGCGGACGCTCGCGTACATCCGCAGCCGGTGGCAGACGTTGGCGAGGGACATCTCTTGAACGTGGGGCCGACCGAGTCCTAGGAAGTGGCCGCTCACCGGCGACTGCGGATACCAGCTCCCGACTAGCTGCGGCTTCTGAAGCTCCATCTCGCACTCCCTTCAAAAAATCGGTAATACGGCCCAACCCGCCAGAAAGCTGGCGTCGTTGCAGCGTCACCCCCTGTAAATTGGTCCGCTCGCCCGCCGTCGCCTTCCGGTACGGCCGGCGCCTTCGCGCAGGAGCCGAAGCATGGAAACGGCAATTGCCTCCCCGAGCGAGATGCCCGACGCCTTGAGCGAAGAGGCGGAATCCCGTCTTCGAGTCAGGCAGCTCGATCAGATCTTGAGCCATTCGGCCATCGCGGCCGTGCTGTCGACCGTCTTCGCGGCGGTCCTCGCCGCCTTCTTCGCACCCGCCCTCGGCGCGGGCTTGGCCAAGGTGTGGTTCGTGGGCAAGGCCCTCAGCGCCGCCCCGCGGGTGGTGGTGGCTATCGGCTACAAGCAAGACTGGCTGCGGGAGATCGTTCGAAATCGGCCCTGGGTGTTCCAGGTCACCATCCTCCTCGACGGTGCAATCTGGGGCCTGCTCGGCTTGGCAACCTCCCGGGCTCCGGCAGATGCCGCGTCCGCACTCGTGTCCTGCCTGGCCGTGGTAGCCACAGTCGCGACGTTGGGCCTGCAGGTGCAGTTGCTCGCCACGGCCCTCTTCGTGACACCGATCATCGGCCTCACGATCATCGGGCTCCTCCTTCGGCTCGACAGCCTGGGACTCTTCGCCTCCATCGGCCTGGGCCTGCTAATCATCCAGCTGTGGGCTTCAGCCTATTCGACCGGCAAACGACTGGTGCGGGAGTTCGTGTCGCACGAGCAGCTCTCGCGGGCCCTGCAGCTGCAGTCCGAGACGGCCGAGCGCCTCGAGAAGACCACCGAGCAATTGCGTCGCGAAGGCGCCGTGAAATCCATGTTCCTGGGCACCATGAGCCACGAGCTGCGCACGCCGCTGCACGGCATCCTCGGCATCACGGCCATGTTGAGGCGCGAGCGGCAGGACCCGCTATCGCTCTCCCGGCTGGCGATCGTGCAAGCGCAGGGCGAGCATCTGCTCGGCCTGATCGGCGCCCTGCTCGACGTTTCGCGCATCGAGACGGGGCGGCTGGAGCTTCACCCGGCGCCGTTCGACCTTGCGATAGAGGTTCGCCAGCTCGCCGAGCTCTACAAGGTGCGGACGGCTGGAACCGGCGTCGCGTTCGTGCTCGAAGCGCAGATGCCTTCGACCTGCTGGGTCTCTGGCGATGCGTCCCGCGTGCGACAGGTGCTGCACAACCTTCTGGGCAACGCCGTGAAATTCACCAAGCAAGGCTGGATCAGGGTCAACGTGACGAGGGGCGAGCACGGCGAGACGGTGTTCGCAGTATGCGATACCGGGCCGGGAATTTCCGCCGAGGATCAAGCCAGGGTCTTCGAGGCGTTTGCCCAGACGGCTTCGGTGGCCACGCAACCCGACGTGGGAACCGGGCTCGGCCTTGCCATCTCGAGAGAGTTGGCGATCGCCATGGGCGGCGCGGTCACGGTCGAGAGCATCGTCGGCGTCGGGTCGAAATTCCGATTCAAGGCGTCGTTGCCTGCAGCGGATGCTCCATCGAATAGCGACGCTTCGCATCTGTCCGCAGCCAACTCGACGGCGCCGCATTCCTTTCACGGCTACCGCGTGCTGCTGGCCGAAGACAACGACGTCAACGCGTTGATCGCCGAGGCGGTTCTGCTGCAACGCGGCGCCGAGGTGGCACGCGTCACCAGCGGCCGCGATGCGGTGGCGGCGGCGATGGCGACGCAAAGGCCCCACGTCGTCCTGATGGACCTGCGCATGCCCGACCTCGACGGACTCGCGGCAACGCGCGAGATCAGAGCCAGGGAGGCAGCGGCCCGGATATCGCGGGTGCCGGTCATCGCGCTAACGGCGAACTCCAGCCGCGACGATGTCGCGGCCTGCGAAGCCGCGGGAATGGACGGCTTTTTGAGCAAGCCGTTCACCGACGAGGGGCTGGCCAGGGTCCTGGCAGCCCATCTCGGTCCCGGCATCCCGCTCGTTGCAGACGAAAACGAGGATCTAAGCGGAAGCTACAAGGCTCAGCCGTGGAGCGGACGAAGCGGCGCCGTGCATTGAGGAGAAGCAGATATCCGGATGGTCTGTCTCGACCATGAACCGCAGGAGGCGGTGCCTTTGCTCGGACCAGTCCTTCGCCGCATTCGCGACGTCGAAGACGAAGATCCGGTGGGGCAGCATCCAGCCATGGCCGAGAGGCACCAGGCGCTGATCGCCGTAAAGATCCTTCGCTCCGAGATACTCGTACTGCTTGATCAGCCCCGGCTTGCGTGCGCCGATGATCAACCACTGCACGCGCGAACTAGCGCAGCGCAGGTATCCGGCCTTCCATAGCGCCGCCTTCACCAGAGGATCGGACCCGGGAGCCACGACCAGCCGCGTCATCTCGCCTCGCGTGTCGTGGATGATGTGCTCGGGAACCTCGAGGAACTCCTCGATCTCGAGCTTTGCGCCGCGCGCGTTGTCGACGACCCGCATGGTGCCGACGGCCGCTCCCGACGCCTTGTCTTCGCAAAGGAAGACAGTGGTCCACGGCGAGGCATCGAAGAGATCGGGCTCGGCCATGTGCTCGCGTAGCGCAGGAGCGTGGCGACCGTAGCAATCCGCGCGGAGCTTGCAGGCCTTCGCGAGATCGTCCTCGGTTTCCACCTCCCGGACGGTGAAGCTCAGAAAATCGACAGACATGCTGCTCCTCCCATCCCTAAGCTCTGGGTCTGCGCCAGTTTCGCGCATCGTACTGCGACGCCGGGAAGTGATGCTGATGCGCCGGGCGTCGCGAAAGCGCTCAGGCTTCCGCGAATGTCGCGCGATCTGAGCGTCTCGGGCTCGGGAAGCTCCGAGGCGGCCCCGGCCGCCTGTGGCGCCCCGGGCCGGCATCACGAACCTCGGCCCTTTCGTGGAAGCGGTAGGCCCGCAAGGATTGAAGCTGATACCGGCTCAGCGATCCGTCGTCGACTCGGACGGCCATCTGAGTTCGCGCGGGATTGATATCCAGCTCATGGACCTTCGCGCGGGCGCGGGGCATGCGCCTTGGCCGTGTCCTGCAGTTCCAGTTCCGATTCGAGCTGCGCATAGCGTGCGTCCTTGCGCAACGGGTCGAGCCGTGGATCGACGCCAAGGTAGGCGATCCATGCCGAGCGCGAAGCTATGGCATCTTGAAGGCGTCCGAAGGCCGCGTCGGCGTCGCCGAGACCGGCGTGGATCACGGCGGCCTCGTAAGCCAGGCGCTGCTGCCGATCGGCTGCCGCCTCGAACTCGCGCAGCACATCGCACGCCCGTCGCTTATCACCGGCCACCGCATAGACGTATCCCAGTCCGGCACGCATCACCACATTGCCCTTTGACAGCTCGCATGCTTGGCGCAGCGCGTCGACGGCATGCTCCGCACGCCCGCACATGGCACAGGCCATGCCGCGAAAGAACGGTGCCCAGTGGTCGGTCTCGTCGAGGTAGGCGGTGCGCCGGGCCTGTTCGATGGCCGCCTCGGCATTGCGATCCAGCCAGTGATGCCACGCGAGATGCCCGTTGATGATGATGTCCGGCGGCCGCAGCTCGAGCGCGCGCTCTCCGGCAGCCAGCGCGTCGTCGAGGCGGCCTCGCGCCACCAGCAGATGTGCGTGCCAGTGGTGAGACAGAGATGAACATCTACAGACCCCTTCATCGAACGCATGGTGGCGAGGGGGGATGCGAAGGCGAGCTACCCGGACGCATGCGGAGCGCTATTCCATGGCCCAGCCCGGTGCAGAGAACCCGACACATTGCGTGGGGCACACGCCTTGCCAGCCGATGCCCATGGTCACGGATGGTTTCGTTCGGGTTCGAGGCGCGCGAGAGCACAACCTGCGTTCTGTCGACGTCGACATCCCCCGTGACGCACTGGTTGTGTTTTCCGGCATCTCCGGCTCTGGTAAGTCTTCGCTGGCGTTCGGTACCCTGTATGCGGAAGCGCAGCGGCGCTACTTCGATTCTGTATCGCCCTACGCACGGCGGCTGATCGATCAGGTGGGCGTGCCCGACGTCGATTCGATC
>Ga0163162_10004544_pt1 | contig 13372 bp, 12 predicted proteins | sample S55metaG_FD_115310 | JGI IMG/M metagenome (GOLD analysis project Ga0163162, IMG submission 115310) | Switchgrass rhizosphere microbial communities from Kellogg Biological Station, Michigan, USA - S5-5 metaG | ecosystem: Host-associated > Plants > Roots > Rhizosphere > Soil | place: USA...
CGGATTCGTCAAGGCCGGCGGCGGCGGCGACGGCCTGCGCAGTTTCCGGATAGTCTCCGGTCAACATGAGCGTGCGCACGCCGGCCGCCGCCGCGTCGGCGACCGCTTCGCGCACGCCGGCGCGCACCGGGTCCGACAGACCAATCAGACCGAGGATCTCGAAGGTAAAGCCCCGCTGCGAAATCGGCAGTTCGTCGTTCCCGCGAACGCCGAAAGGGTGTTCCGACCTGGCTGCAGCGATGATGCGCAGGCCGGAACGGGCAAGTTCGGCAACATCGGCGAGCAGGGCTGTTCGAGTGTCGCGGGGCAGGGCGCAGAGGTCAGCGACCGCCTCGGGCGCGCCCTTGCAGGCGACGACAAAACGATCGTCGGTGCGCCAGACATGCGTGTGCGCGAGCAATTCGGGCGTCAGCGGATATTCCTCGACCAGCGTCCAGCGATCGCGCGAATCCGTCCACGTCGGCCGTGTGGCGAGAATGGCCTTTTCCATCGGATCGAATGGCGTGAGCTCGCTGGCGAGCGCGGCGTAGCGCAGCAGTTCGTCGAAGGCAGGCGGGCTGGCATCGCTAACCTGCGCTGCGCTCCACCGGTTCGCACCGCAGCGCAATGCGGTGACGGCCATTCGGTTTTCGGTCAGCGTGCCGGTCTTATCCGCGCACAACACCGTGATCGCGCCAAGCGTTTCGATCGCCGGCGCGCGCCGCGTCAGGACCTGTTGCCGCGCCAGGCGCCACGCCCCGAGCGCGAGGAAGATCGTCAATACGACCGGGAATTCTTCCGGGATGTTGGCGATCGCGAGCGTGATGCCAGTCAGGAGTGCGTCGACCCAGCCGCCGCGCAACGCAAGATACAGGATGGTCACGACGCCGCACAGGCCAAGGCCGATCGCGGCGAAAACGATCACGACGCGATCGACCTCGCGTTGCATGGGACTGCGCTCGGCGACGATCGAGCCGAGAGCACGGCCTATCCGGCCGACCGCCGTATGCACGCCGGTCGCGGTGACCTCGGCGGTCGCGTGACCGCCGACGATAAGCGTGCTCGAATAAAGCCATGCGGAATCGGGCGTGCCGGCTTCCGGTGCGGACTCGCCTTCGATGCCAGGCCGCTTGCCGACCGGCATCGACTCGCCGGTCAGCAGCGATTCGTCCGCGCGCAAGTCGTGACAGACGAGCACGCGCGCATCCGCCGGCATGCGATCGCCTTCGCCAAGCACGATGACGTCGCCGACGACGAGTTCGCGCGCGGCAATACGCGCGAGGTTTCCGTCCCGAACCACCGCTGCACGCGGACTCGACAGGTCGCGCAGCGCTTCGAGCGCGCGTTCCGATTTCCCGGCCTGTCGAACCGTAACGCCGACCACGACCACCACGGAGGCGCAGAGAACGAGCGCTTCCTGCACGTCCCCAAGCATGAAATACAGTGCCGCGGCCGCGCTCAGCAGCAGGAACATCGGCTCACGCATCACCTCGGCGACGATGCGCAGCAGCGAACGATGGCCGGCGCGCGGCAGTTCGTTGAAGCCGTCGCGATCGAGCCGGCGTTTTGCCTCTTCCGCACTCAAGCCACCGCTGGCGGGATTCATCGTTGGAAAGGCTACCTTGAGATCTCGCGTCGACGCTATCAAGCTGGCGCCAGCACGCGCTTGATCCTGGTCAGCTGTGGGGCGAACAGACGGTCCTCGAGCACGCGGCCGGGAACAAGTGCGCGAAAGAAGACACCAAGAAAGAGCAACCCGCGGACATCCGTTACGCCGGATGGACAGGGCGCAGTTGTTTGAACGTGCGGTTGATGCACATCAAGTTGCAGCGCGGTCCAGGCGCCCATGCTGCGATCGAAACCGTCGGCCTGCGTTCGCGTGCCATCCGCGCCCGACCAGGGGCGGATGCCGTACTGTTGGTTGGGAGATCGGCCATGACGTCCCGAGTCGCACTGGTTACCGGCGGAACACGTGGAATCGGACACGCTATCTGCATCGCGCTGCGCGATGAGGGATTTCGCGTGGCGGCGGTCTACCACGGCAACGAGGCCGCCGCGCACGCATTCAAGGCAGAGACTTCGGTTCCGGTGTTCAAGTGGGACGTCGGCAACTTCGCCGCCTGCCAGAGCGGCGTTGCAGCAGTCGAACGCGAGCTCGGCCCTATCGAAGTGCTGGTCAACAACGCCGGCATCGTGCGCGATGCACCGCTGCACAAGATGACCGAGGAGCAATGGTCGAGCGTCGTGGCAACGAACCTGGACTCGCTGTTCAACATGTGCCGGCAAGTCATCGCAGGAATGCGCGAGCGCCGGTTCGGCCGCATCGTCAACATCGGTTCGATCAACGGCCAGAAGGGGCAGTTCGGCCAGGTCAATTATTCGGCCACCAAGGCGGGCGTCATCGGTTTCACCAAGGCGCTTGCGCTCGAAGGCGCGCGCAACGGTGTCACGGTCAATTGTGTGGCACCGGGCTACGTGGATACCGACATGGTTGCCGGTGTGCGCGACGATGTACTAAAGGCGATCGTCGCAGCCATCCCGGTGGGCAGGCTCGGCAGTCCAGGCGACGTTGCGCGCATGGTTGCCTTTCTCGCCCGCGACGATTCCGATTTCATTACCGGCGCGACGTTCTCGCTCAACGGCGGGCAGTACCTCGCATGAGGCAACGGTCGCCTGGGATGCCTTGATCCATGTTGGGGACGACAAAGGGGTGCGGGGGCCGCAGGGTGGCGCAACCGCGGGTGGGCAAGTCCGGTCCCGGCCGTGAGTCGGTAATGCGTGTGGACAGCCATTTTGAAGAAATCAACAAAATAAGCCACTTAGAGCGGACGCTGGTGAGCGTCTCTTAAGGGCCGGAAGGTGTCGTCGCCTGCGTCCACGTGGCCTCCGCTCGTCGCTTCGATGTCCGACGTCACCGCGGCGCCTTTGTCCGGATTGCGCGCGGCAATGACGACTGTGAAGCGAAGGGCAGATAGTTTGCTCGCTGTCGCCTTGCCCACGCCCTCCGTCGCACCGGTTATTAGGCACACCGGGGGCAGATTTCTCCTCGACGGACGCATTCACGTGGGGATCCCTTCAGGGTAGGGTTCAGGGCGGGGCGGTTTTGTGCGGAGCGAATATGCCGACCGACAGCATGATCAGGGCAAGCCCGGCATGCCCCCAGCTATCGAAGAGGCTGTTCATGATCAAGCCGAAGATCAAGCCGTCGCCAACCACGAAGCCGACGCCGGCGAGTAGCGCATAAAAAGCGCCGAATATCTGGAACCACAAACGCGCTGGTTTTGCCCCAAACAAGGAGGCGGCTATGAACATCGCTCCGGAAGCGATATGCATCACATTGTGCGCGGTGTTGACCATGAAGAATCCGAAGTACATGCCATCCTTGGTGACGCCGGGCACGAAGGCCAGCATTCCACCGGCCAGGAAAAGCGCACCCATGATCAACCCTGCCTTCTGCACCAGCATGGCGAACAGCCTGGTTGTATTATCGTAACGATCACTACGATAATGTCGACATTGCATCGAGGCGTCAAGTAGTTTAATAGTGATCGCTATGAAAAAAGCGTCAGCGACCCCGAGCCGATCGCGCGGCCGACCACGCACGTTCGACAAGGACAATGTCCTGGAACGCGCCATGCATCTGTTTTGGGAACGCGGCTATGAAGCTACGTCCGTGAGCGAACTCACTGAGGCGATGGGCATAACACCGCCGACGCTGTACACGTTCTTCGGCGATAAAGAAAGCCTGTTTCTGGAAGCCGTCGAGCGTTATCAGTCGGGCCCGGGGTGTTTCGCGAAGCGGGCGCTTGCCGAGGAGCCAACCGCAGAAGACGCGATTCAACGTCTGCTGCTCGACGCTGCCGATTCTTTCTCCGGACCGCACTTACCGAAAGGTTGCATGGTTGTCCTGGGCGCAATCAACTGTGCCGCCGAGTCGACCGCTGTCTTCGAGGCGCTGGCTGTACGCCGCCGTGCCGCAGAAGCTGCGGTGCGCGAGCGCATCGCGCAGGGACAGCGCGCAGGCGAACTCTCGCAAGACACCGACATCGGAGCGTTGGCAGGTCTCGTTGCCACCACGCTCTACGGGCTGGCGATCAAAGCGCGCGACGGTGCGTCAAGAGCAAGCCTGCGCAGGATCGTCGCTCAGACAATGCGTGCATGGCCGCGTCATCGCCGCTCACGCAGCGATTGATAACGGCGAGGCGTCCAAATCGCCACGAGGCGCGCAGGCTTGCCAGCTGAAGAGGAAAAGGAAGACTCGCTTGAGCGACGATCGCGGACCGGCATCTGTGCAATGCCTGCTGGAAGATGGCTGGTCCTATCACGATCAGGAAAGTATACGCCTCGCACAGGAGCTCGAAGCGGCAGCAGACAAGAGTGCTCGGGGGATGGGAACCCCGAGGCGCGCTGGCGATCATTCTCATCAACGTCGCACGCCACATAACGCCACTGAGATGAGCTCAAAATCCCTTCATCGTCGATCATCTTCCGTTGCCGAAGGAGACATTATTGACGTCAGAAGATGGCGATGATGGAGAAATTCCATTTTAGGCGCGCGTTAGATCCGGAGGGTCCCGACGTCTGTGTGGAGTATCGCTAGATCGACTAGGTAACTCGCTCGAACCCGTCTGCGCTCCAGTCCTCACTGCCGACGCTGTGGTGAACGAAGAACAAGCCTTCGGGGTCGTAGCGCCGCTTAATTTGCTTCAAGCGCGCGTAGTGGGCGCCCCAGAACGCCTGCTGCCAGTCGGCTTCGAAGTAGTCGGTCTCCGAGACGTAGGACGCCGGCTTTTCCAGAAGCGCCAGCAGCGGCCCAAAGGCGGCCTTCATTTGCTTAGCGTCGCGCCGGCCGTTGGCAACATTCGGTTCGTGGCCAGCGACGCCGGGATAGGCAGCCGGCTCCTCGCCGCCGGCGATGGCGAGCGCGAAGGCGTTGACCACCGCGGGGTTCATCGCCGTGCCCAGCGTTCTCGCCTGAGCCTGCGGGGTCGCGCCAGCCATGCCTTTGTTGAAGTGGAGTGAGACACCCCAGCCATTCGCAGCGTGGATCAGTGCATCGACCAGCGCCGCTCGCCGTGCGGGTTCCAAAAGGTCCTTCGAGAGCCAGGTTGATTGATAGCCGTGGAGGACCTGGCCGGCTTGGCCGGCGTCGCCGTCCCAAACATCGCCCTCGACTTTGAAGGCGTAGGGTGTTGTCTCCGCACGCTCCTCCAGCTTCACCACGGCGGGAAGGTCCTTCAGAATCGCATTGTTCCAAAACACCCGCGCCGGCAAGTTCAGCCACTGCAGCCCGCTTAAGGCATAGTCGTCCGGCCGCGCCGTGACCCAATCCAAAAACGGCTTCCAAGTGGCTTGGGCTTCCGCCTGGCTCAAGCCTTGGAAGACCATGCTGAGCCCGACGCGACGTTTCGATCGAAACCGGAGCTGCTCGCCCCAGTGGGGGTTTAGAAGGCTGTCGCGGTAGAACCGCAGCAACCCATCAACTAGCGCCCGATAGGCCTCGTCGGATGCGGCAGAGATCGTCCCGATCACGCCCCCGAAGGTCGCCGGCAAATCGTAGGTCCTGAGCGTGAGCCGCGTGACCACGCCGAACGTCCCGCCGCCGCCGCCTTTCAGTGCCCAAAATAAATCTGAATTCGTGCAGTCGTTGGCGATCCGCACTTGGCCGTCTGCCGTCACGACCTCGGCCTCAAGTAGGTTCGAAGCACCAGTACCGAAGCCCTTCGAGAAACTCCCGAAGCCGCCGCCCTGTACGAACCCCGAAACCCCCACCGTGACGCAGCCACCGCCCTGGACATAGCGCCCGGCCTTCCTCGTCACTGCATCGTAGGCCTCCAGCCAGACGCAGCCCGACCCGAGGCTGACCGCCGTCTCCGGCGCACTCTTGCAGCCCTTCGGGACGAACGCGTCATGCAGTTCTATCGCTCGCATCGGCTTGGTCCAGATCAACAGCGAGTCGGGTGCATTGGAGCCGCCAAGATAGCTGTGCCCGCCGCCTTTCACGACCAACCGCAGATTGTGCGCCGTGGCGAACTTGACTGCCTCAGCCACGTCAGCCGCGCTTTCGGCGGCCACCATGTATTCGCTCGGCTTCGAAATCCAGGCATCAATCCAGCCCAGGCTCTGGGTGAAAGCAGGCGTCTCGCTATTGTGGAAGCTATTACGGACCGCCTTGAACAGGGCCACGGTCTCGGGGCTGTCCGGCGCCTTGGCTGCGGCCTCCCAGGGCGACACGATCTTGCTGAGCCGACCACCGACTGCCTTGCCGAGGCTTGCCCAGGCCGCCATATCAGGCCAGCCCGCATCCCCCGGCCGGACCCGTCTGCGCGCGGTCGCGGCGAAAGTAGCGACGGGCGCCAAGCCCGCCACGGACAGGGCGGCGACGCCTTTCAGCAGATTGCGTCTCAGCATGACAATCCTCTTTATGTCGAATGTCTAGTCGATCTGCTTTGTCTAGCGCGTTCCATTGAGCCGCCGTGGGCCATGCGGCATCGGCCGGGCGCGGGCGGTGAAAAGCGCTCCCGGCCTTAGCCGATAAGCGAATTCCCCCGGAGAATTCAACGCCAAGCCGGCCGCCACGGCCTCCGTCTGCACATTTTTGGGCTTATCCTTCGGTTGTCCGGTTCTATACTGGCTCCTAGCCAACCGTTGGGGAGGTCCATGTCCTCGATCGACGAACTCTATGATTCTGCTGAAGTCTTGCCGCGCAATAAAGCGCCCAGGGATTGGCGGCGTGAAGCCCGTGATTGGCAGCGACGGCTTGGGATAAGCGGCGACTCTTCGGGGACGAACGGCAAAGCAAGCCGAACCGGGCTCTATACGTTTGGGATCGTAGCGGCGATCTCGGGCGGCATCACTACGGCCAATGTCATCACGCTGTGGCATGGGGCGCCCGCCCGAGGCTTGCTCTGCCCCGTCATTACGGAAGGCTCAAGCTTCATTACGTCTCTTTTGTCCTTCTGGATTATATGGTTGGCGTGGTGCGTAGCGCCGCCGACGGTTAGACCGCGCTGGAAGCTTTTGGCCCACGGACCCGCAGCTATCCTTTATTCTCTCTGTCATGTCTTGGGGTTCGTCTTGCTGCGCAAGCTGGCCTTCGAGCTTTCGGGTACGTCTTATGAGTTTTCGGGAAATACCGTCCGTGAATTCCTTTACGAGTTAAGCAAAGACACGGCAGGTTATGTTCTGTACCTGGGCGCTTTCACTTTCGTCAACCGCCTTTTGAACCCGCCGATGCCTGCCACGACTCCAGTATCACAGGCAACATTCGACATTCGTGATGGCGCCAGAGTCTCCCGCGTTCATCTCGACGACATCGTGGCGATCGCTTCCGCGGGTAACTATGTCGAGTTCAAGCTGCGCGGCGCGAAAACCTTGTTGATGCGTTCAGCTCTATCCGCGATAGAGCAAGAACTGGCTCCCAGTGGTTTCTTGCGCACACATCGTTCTTGGCTCGTCAACACCAAGCATGTGCGCGGGTTCATGCCCGAAGGATCGGGTGATTACAAGATCAAACTGGAGGGTTTTACGGTTCCTTTGTCGCGGCGCTTTCCGGAGGCCTTGGCGAAATTACGCGGCACCTAGAGAAGGTCCAAAATCAAAGTCTCGACAAGCGGCGCTGATGGTGGGGCCGACACAATCTCCGGCACGCAGCAAGCCGAGTGGGGTATTCACAGTCACCGCATCTAGACCGCCACGAATGTGAGCTGAAAAGGCCAGCTGACCTTGTCCGCTTCTGGCCGATTCCCGCCAAACGATTAGGGAACGTTAGCGCGGGTAGGGCTCGCGGACCGACGTGCGGGTATCGCCGATGAGGTGGCCCTTGGTTTCGACGACGTCGTTATTGGCCATCAGTTCAAGAGCACCATCCATCCCGGCAATTTTCGGATCAATACATTACTCACCGGTGCGGACGGGTTGCTGCCAAGACTACGAGCTTTGGAAAGTTGCGTGAAATCAGTAAGTGGCGCGAACTTCTGCGTTTGGTCACGAACTCAAAAGCCTGACTCCGTGTGGAAGGTGTTTTGGCGGCTATCTAGTATTTGACATAATATATATATGCACTCGTTTCGATCCGGTAGCCGTACAAGGCCCGACCTGCGCGCCGTTCATCCTGGCAGTCCACTCTTTTCACTTTCATCCAGAACCATGGACCGGCGTTGCGGATTGTCGACTTGCATCAAACCGCTCCCGAGCGCGTTGCTGTTAGGATGCCGGCCGATGAATCACCGCCCTGACTCCTACTCGACCGACAAGAAGGCAATCGTTTCAGCGCTCGGTCGCCGCCAAATCGCACTCGTGCTGCTGGCGATACTCGGCGCCAAGCTGATGATCCTGCTGCTCGACCCGAACCCGCGCTTCTTCCTGTGGGATTCGGTCACGTATCTGCGCGGCGCAATCGATGGCACTCTGCCTCGCGACCGTTCATTCCTGTACAGCCTTCTGATCGGCGCGATCGCTGTCCCGACGCATTCCCTGCACGCTCTGGTCATCGCCCAGAGCCTGGCCGGTGTCGCCAGCGCATTTTTCGTCTACCTGATCGTGCGGGTGTTTCTCGGCGTCAGGTTCGCATTTGCTCTAATCGCGGCGTTGCTCGTGGCAATCGAGCCGGGCCAGTTGTTTTACGAACGCATGGTGATGGCCGAAGCGTTCGGCAGTGCGATCTGGTTGGGATTCCTTCTGCTTGTACTGGCCTACGTGCGTGATGGGCGCACGATATGGCTTCCAGCAATCGCACTCGCGGGTATCGCGGCGATCGGTTTTCGCCTGAACGGGACAGCTGTCGTGCTGCTGGTTGCTCCGTGTCTGCCGCTGTGGCGCGCGTGGTTTACGCACAGCGGACCGCGAACGGCCGCTGAGCGGTCGATGCAACGCCGCCGGGTCGCGCTGCAACTCGCCGTTTCGGTCGCGATGACGCTCGTCCTGCACGTTGGCTATCGCCACGTCGTCGCCGAGATCGCGCACACTCGTCCCGGATATATAGGCACCGAAGGCCTGTTCCTGCTCGGTTTCACCGCGCCGGCTGTGACCGCGGCAGATTTCGACGGCACCGGTTGCGACCCGACGGTACTGAGCCATGTGCAGAGAGCCCTAGACGATCCGCGCACGCGCGAAGGCCAGCTCTGGGGTAAAGGCGGTCTGTGGGAAGCCATGCAGCGCGATTGCCCTCGTCCCGAAGCGGCGGCCGATCTTGTGGCGAGCCGCGCATCCCATCGGATTTTCGGCAGCGTCGTGCCGATGGCCCTGACTACGACTGCGCAATATTTCGACGATGCCGAGGCAACTTGGCGCATGGACAGTGACTTGGGCCGCAAGGGCATGTTGCCGCTCGAATTGATCGATCTAGTGAAGAAATATTTCTCTCTTGACGCGCACCTTGTCTGGTTCACCGACACCCTGACCAGTCGGTGGTTCGAGCACGCCCGCTGGTGGTTCACCGCCTGTTTCCTGCTCTTGCCGTTCGTCGGCATCTGGCTGGCCGTGCGTCTGCGCCGCGATGCGTGCGCAGCGGAAGGTCGACTGTTGGCACTGGTCGTTTTTGGGCTGTTTTTCAGTCAGTTCCTGCTTTCCCCGATCATCGCGTTCCGCTATCTGCATCCATTTCCGCCCTTGATGCTGGTTTGCGCCGCAACGCTGCTGGCCCGCCATCTCGCCGGCCCGGGATCGCGTGCCCATTCGGCGCAGCAGATGACCGGGCTGTCGCAGGTCCCCCTTGCCGGATCACGCGCGGCCTGACACCACGGGCAGCTTCCAATTCAGGCGCTGTTTAAAAGCACGGACCGGGCTGCCGCGAATGCCCGGCCTGAAATAGCAGGCCGTCCTTGTTCGCCGTATTCTTCCTTTCGGCGAACGGATGTAATAGAATAAGCGGCTATTTCAAAGCCTTATCCATTTGGACCTCCGCCATGAAAGTTCTCTCTTCGCTGAAATCCGCCAAGTCGCGCCACCGCGACTGCAAGATCGTCCGCCGTCGCGGCAAGGTATTCGTGATCTGCAAGAGCAATCCGCGTTTCAAGGCGCGCCAGCGCTGATACAGGTTGAACTCGGTATAGTCGAATTTGATAAAAACAGGGCAGCCTCGGCAATGAATGCCGTTCGACAGGAACTACACCATGTTGAATCGTCTGTCTTTCCTTATCGGATTCGTCGCCCTCGGCGCCTCGGTTGCGCCAGCGGCACACGCTGAAACCTTGCTCGTGGAACGCGTTCAACAGGAACGCGGCGCCGGGCTGCCTGCGCGTGGCATGACCATGGCGCAAGTCGAGCAGCAGTTCGGTGCACCGGCCGGCAAGCTTGCGCCGGCTGGCGGCGACGCGCCGACTCATCCGGTCATAAACCGCTGGAGCTATGATCGATTCACGGTCTACTTCGAGCGCGACCGTGTCATCGATAGCGTCCTGACTCGCGCGAGCGCGACCGAGATCGGCCCCAAGGGAGCCGAACCGGATAAATGACAGGACACACGAACCGCCTGCCTGCGGAATGGGAACCGCAGGCAGGAGTATTGCTCGCCTGGCCACATCCGCAGACCGACTGGGCGGAGCGACTCGCTGAAACGGAGTCTGCCTACAGCGCGCTCGTGGCCGCAATCACGCGCTTCGAACCGGCGATCATCTGTGTGGCCAACCAGGCCGTGCGCGAACGCGCGACTGCCCTTCTCGTCGCGACATCGGTCGATCTCCAACGATGCCGCTTCGTCGAAATCGAATACGACGACACCTGGCTGCGGGACTCCGGCCCTATATCCCTGATTAGTACCGGGACCGATCCAGCCGGATTCGTGCTTGCAGATTTTCGCTTCACCGGCTGGGGCGGCAAGTTCGCCGCCAGCCGCGACGACTGCCTGATCGGCGGACTATTCGCCCGCAATCTGTTTTCCCGGGCGGAGCACCAACGCGTCGACTGGGCGCTCGAAGGCGGCGCGATCGAGAGCGACGGCGCCGGCGCGCTGCTGACGACCTGGCGATGCCTGCATCAACGCCACCCCGAGCAGAGCCGCGAACAGATGAACCGCATCTTCGGCGAACACCTTGCCGCGGATCGCGTCATCTGGCTGGAGCATGGCTACCTGCAGGGCGACGATACTGACGCGCACATCGATACGCTGGCGCGCTTCGCGCCCGCCGACGCGATCGTATTCCAGGCCTGCGACGACGAAGGCGATCCGCACTACGCCGAACTCGCGCGCATGCGCGACGAGCTCACGACGCTGCGCACGGCGAGCGGCGCGCCGTACCGCCTGTTTCCGCTTCCCTGGGCCGATCCGATCCTCGACGATGGCCGACGGCTTGCCGCTTCGTACGCGAACTATCTCGTCGTCAACGGCGGCGTACTCGTCCCTGCCTATGGCGACAGCGCGGACGCTGAAGCCGCGCGCATCATCGGTGCCGCGCATCCCGGTCGCGAAGTCATTGGCGTACCATGTCGTCCATTGATCTGGCAGAACGGCAGCCTGCATTGCGTGACGATGCAGCTGCCGCAGGGACTACTGGCATGATGAAGGCGCCGCTTCGCGTGGCATTGCTGCAGGAAAACGACCACGGCAGCGTCGAGGCAAACCTCGACGCGATCGAGGCCGGCTTGCGCGAAGCCGCGGCTGGGCACGTCCAGCTTGTCCTGTTGCAGGAACTGCACAATGGCCCGTATTTCTGCCAGCACGAGAGTGTCGACGAGTTCAATCGCGCCGAACCAATTCCCGGGCCGAGCTCGCAGCGCATCGGTGCGCTGGCCGAAGAACTCGGACTCGTCATCGTCGCCTCGTTGTTCGAAAGGCGCGCGGCTGGCCTGTACCACAACACCGCCGTCGTATTCGATCGAAAAAAGGAAATTTGCGGCAAATACCGCAAAATGCACATTCCCGACGATCCGGCCTTCTACGAAAAATTCTACTTCACTCCGGGCGATCTGGGATTCACGCCGATTGAAACTTCGGTCGGCAAGCTCGGCGTGCTGGTTTGCTGGGACCAGTGGTATCCCGAAGCCGCGCGCCTGATGGCGCTGGCCGGCGCCGACCTGCTGCTCTACCCTACGGCGATCGGCTGGGACCCTGGCGACGGCGCCGACGAGAAAGCTCGTCAACGCGATGCCTGGATCACCGTGCAGCGCGGTCACGCCGTCGCCAACGGCCTGCCGTTGCTTGCCTGCAACCGCTTCGGTTTCGAGGCTGCGCCGGGCAGCGGCAATCGCGGCCTGCAGTTCTGGGGATCGAGTTTCGTCGCCGGGCCGCAGGGCGAGGTTCTGGCGCAGGCGCAGAGCGACCGGCGCGAACTCGTGATCGCCGATGTCGACCTTGGGCGCAGCGAATCCGTGCGGCGTATCTGGCCATTCCTGCGCGACCGCCGCATCGATGCCTACGCCGATCTGCTCAAGCGCTTCCGCGACTGACGCGGATCACCGGCGCACCCACACTCCCCTGACGGCACGTCTCATGGATCAACCGGATTCGTCCCTACACGTTGCCGACGGCGCCTCAGCGCTATCGGGACAGCCGCTGGCTCGCGTTGCGCGCGATGGCGTCGAGTACACGATCCTCGGCACCGCACACGTGTCGCGCGCCAGCGTCACTGCGGTGCGCGCGCTGATGCAGAACGAAACCTTCGACGCCGTCGCGGTCGAACTGTGCGACTCGCGCTACCGCGCGATGCGCGATCCCGAGACCTGGCGCAATCTGGATCTGCTGCACGTGATCCGCCAGGGAAAAGCCGGCATGGTCGCCGCAAACCTCGCCTTGTCTGCCTACCAACGGCGTCTTGCCGAGCAGTTCGGCATCGAGCCCGGCGCCGAAATGAAAGCCGCGACGGACCTTGCCGACGAGCAACAGCGGCCCGTCTGGCTGATCGACCGCGAAGTCGGCGTTACGCTGAAGCGCGCCTATCGCAGCGTGCGCTTTCGCGATCGCATCGGCATCCTGTCCGGCCTGATCGCGAGCGTATTCGAACGCGGCGACATCGCCGAAGCGGAAATCGAAAGGCTCAAGGAAGGCGACGTGCTGCAGAGCGCGTTCAGCGAGTTCGCGCAGCAGTCCGAGCCGCTCTATCGCAGCCTGATCAGCGAACGCGACAGCTACATGACCGCCAAGCTGCGCGAGCAAGCCCGCAAGCATCCCGTGCAACGTGTGCTCGTCGTCATCGGCGCCGGGCACCTGGCAGGGATTGAACGCGAACTTGTCGCCCAGCAGGAAGATCCCGCGACGCTCGCGACGACGCTGCAGATGCCGCCCCCGGCAGCGCGCTGGCCAAAGTGGATCGGCTTGGGCATCCTCGCGTTGATCCTCGGCGCGATCGCTTATGCGTTCACGCGCGGAGTGGGATTCGGCGCGCTCGCGGTTCGCGACTGGATCCTGTTCACGGGTTGCGGCGCGGCTCTGGGTGCGCTCGCCGGTGGTGGCCACGTC
>Ga0163162_10004545_pt1 | contig 13371 bp, 16 predicted proteins | sample S55metaG_FD_115310 | JGI IMG/M metagenome (GOLD analysis project Ga0163162, IMG submission 115310) | Switchgrass rhizosphere microbial communities from Kellogg Biological Station, Michigan, USA - S5-5 metaG | ecosystem: Host-associated > Plants > Roots > Rhizosphere > Soil | place: USA...
AATACCGTCCGAATGGCAGCCTATCCTTCCTATAGCCTGGCTGTTTAGCAAGTCTTCAATCTCTTCATCACTAAGTTTCCCTAACATAATCTTTGTATAAATAGCACTTCAGCGCCGCAATTACTAATCAAAAATAACCGGGATATGAGGTGATATAAATGACCGGCGTCAACTATCAGATTGACTAACATCATGTTTGAAACAAGCGTGCTGCGAGGCTATATATCACCAAATGCAATTACCCGTTTGATGCTCAGTTCTCTGATTACAAATCAACAAAAAATACTATTTTTGCGACATGTCAGCAGATCACGACCACTCCCACGGTCATCATCACCATCATGATCACGCCCCAAAGCTTGATCACCTTAATACCGCATTTATTGTTGGCATTATTTTAAATTCTCTGTTTGTCGTTATCGAAGTGGTAATGGGTTTGGCAACTCATTCTTTGTCGTTATTAACCGATGCCGGCCATAACCTGAGCGATGTTGCAGGACTGGCGCTGGCGCTTCTTGCTTTTAAACTCACCAAGGTGAACGCCACAAGCAAATATACTTACGGCTATAAACGATCAACCATCATAGTATCGTTTTTTAATGCGGTAATACTGTTTGCAGCGGTAGGGTTTATTGGATATGAGGCCGTTATACGCTTTATGCATCCTGAAAAAGTGGCAGGGGGAACAATGGCATGGGTTGCGTTTATCGGAATAGGAATAAATGCCTTTACTGCCTGGCTTTTTGTTAAGGACAAAGATACCGACCTTAATGTAAAAGGAGCCTACCTCCATATGGCGGTTGATGCCATAGTTTCTTTTGGTGTTGTTATATCTGGGGTAATCATTTACTTTACCAACCTGTATTGGATTGACAGTGCCGTGAGTTTAATTATTGCCATAGTAATATTAAAAGGCACCTGGAGTTTGTTGATTGATAGCTTAAGGCTGGAAATGGACGGCGTCCCGAAAGAGATGGACCTTGCAAAAATCAAGGCTGAACTGTTAAAAGGGAAGGGGGTAATTGGCGTGCACCATATGCATGTATGGGCCTTAAGTACCACAGAAAATGCACTTACAGCACATTTGGTTATCGACCCGGCATTTATGAAATCGTTCGATGATATAAAGCATGATCTGCGCCATCGTTTGGAGCACCTCGACATAAGTCATAGCACCTTTGAGCCCGAATTTTCTGACGAGGATTGCAAGGTACAGGACTGCTAAAAAAAGAAGACGCCCTGTTTAGCAGGACGTCCTTGTCAAATTATCTTTTCGAAACTAACAACGCACTTCCGGGTCTATATGCGCAAACTGAATTAGTCTTTTTTAGCCGGTGCCCTTTTGGCTTTTGGCTTAGCTTTCGGTTTGGCGGGCGCTTTTTCAGGAGTAGCTGCTTCGACAGGCTTCGCGGCTTCTTCAGCAACAATGGGCGCTTCTTCAACAACCTGGGTGCCCGGATCAATTTCATTAAAGAGGGGGAGATCCTTTAGCAGCAAATACCAGTTCAATACTTTTTTAATATCCGAAGTATAAACCTTCTCTTCATCATGGTCGGGTGACACTTCTCTGAAAAATTCTCTGAGCTTTTTCCCATCAGCCTTTGGATCGGGGATATTAGAAGAATTTTTCATTTTTTCAAAGATATCCCGGAGCTTGATATCGTCCTCGAGCCCGAAAATAGTAATCTCATTTAAAGCCGCCATCTTAGCCGTAGATAAGTTAGCGATCAGTTTGGTTTTATGCGCGTCAAGGCTTTCTAAAATATACCCGGTTTTATTTTGCGCCAATGCCCTCCATAAGCCCGGTTTTCCTGATACCGCTACAATTCCCTGTAAATTCATGTATATATGTTATAATAGTTGTAAGCGTTGTAAAAGTTGAAGTTGTTAGGAGTATTTTAAACTAACCTTTTTAACTTTTATAACCTTTACAACATTTTCCAACCTATTCCTCAATTACCTCTATTCCTAAAATTTTATCACCCTGGCGTATGGCGTCAACTACGTCAACATTTTCAACAACTTTACCGAAAACGGTGTGGTTCCTGTCTAAATGCGCGGTGTTAGCACGGCTGTGGCATATAAAAAATTGTGAGCCACCGGTATTACGCCCTGCATGAGCCATGGAAAGAACACCGCGATCATGATACTGGTTTTCACCGGTTAGTTCACAGTCTATCTTATAACCAGGGCCGCCAGCACCGGTACCGGTAGGATCGCCGCCTTGTATCATAAAGTTAGGGATTACCCTGTGGAAGGTTACATTGTTGTAAAATCCTGATTTAGCCAGCTTTTGAAAGTTGGCAACGGTATTAGGGGCATCTTTGTCGTAAAACTCGACGGTCATGTCGCCTTTTTCAGTTTTGATAATCGCTTTGCTCATGTGTTTTTTAAAATAGTTGGCAAATGTAATAAAAGGTGGTGAAAGCAAAAAGGTAAAAGGATAAAGGTTTGCAAGCTAAGCCATCAAACGATGAAGGCAGTGCTTTAAACCGTCAAGCATGCCTACCGACGGGTGCGCAAATAACGGCTAAGTTTACTTATTCGATTTACCTGGCGTTAAACCGTGCAATTATTTTTTAACCACGTTAGCAGCCCTCACCTTTTTAACCTCGATTGCAGTAACTGCACTTGCCTTGTTGCCGAAGCTATTGCGCACATAGGTTAAAACATCTGCGATTTCCTTGTCTTTCAAATAGGAGTGGGAGGCCATCACGTTTGAATAGGTCTCGTCATTAATCTCAACTTTTTCGCTAAAGCCATTTAACACTATCGAGATGAGTTTTTTCTTGTCGCCCAAAACGTAGGTGGTTTTAATAAGCGGCGGGTTCAGGTTTTGCACACCGCCACCGTCCGCCATGTGGCAGGACAGACAAATACGTGTGTAAACCAGCTTCCCGCTTGCTATTGAAGCTTTTAAAGTGGTATGATGAACGGGTAGCTGTTTATGTTTAGTTTGAGCAAACAATCCGGTCGAACTTAAAAGACAAGCCGAAAATATAATTGCCGCTTTTTTAGAAAATCTCATGCGTTATTTTTTATAGCTGATTTTGTAGATAGATCCCCTGTTATCATCGCCAACGTAAATGGAGCCGTCAGGCGCCATGGCCAACCCGCATGGCCGATGTTCTGCACGCCCCGAGGCAGTCTGGGCTTTTGAACCGGCAAAGCCATCGGCAAATACTTCCCATTTTCCATCGGGCTTGCCATTTTTAAAAGGCTGAAATACTACAAAGAACCCCGCTTGCGGTTCGGGCGCCCGGTTCCATGAGCCATGAAATGAAATGAAGGCGCCGTTTTTGTATTTTTCAGGGAACTGGTTACCAGTGTAAAACAGCAAGCCATCAGGCGCCATGTGGCCGGGATAAGCGGCTACCGGGTCGATAAACTTCGAATCACCTTCTTTTTTACCGTCCCCGCCGTATTCCGGCGCTAATATTTTTTTGTGCTGAATCTGGTCATAATACATAAAAGGCCATCCGGCGTTATCACCTTCTTTGATGGCGTACATACATTCAGCCGGTAGCTCGGCATTTTGTTTAACGGTATACAGATCTGGAAAAATATCATGCAGTTGATCGCGTCCATGCTGCATTACAAATAGCTGGTTATCCTGGTGGTTCCAGTCCATACCTACAACATTGCGTAACCCGGTTGCATACCGCATACCATCCTTATAATGTTGGTTCGGTTTATCTGCCTTGAACATCCATATTCCTGCGGCTGAATCCAGCACCGGGCAACCCTTAACGCCCATTGATCCCTTTTGGCGATCCTTTTCCTGGCACGAGTTGGAAAATGCGCCGATATTTACAAAAAGGCGGCCGTTATTATCAACCAGTATGGCTTTTGGTTCGTGCTCGTTCCGGGCGATCAAACCGGTCACAATCTTTTCTGGTTCATTAGGGTTTATTACTTCGTTTTTGTCATTGAGTTTATAACGAAAAACCTCTTCATCAGATGAAGCATATAAATAGCCATTTTTTATATACATACCGCTGCCTGCGAAATCGCCAAAGCTGGTTTTAACGGTTGCTTTATCACCATCATCATGCAACATAACAATCCCTCCCTTTATTGGACTGTTTTTCCTGATCCTGAATAGCTTAACGTAAATATCTCCTTCGGGGGTAGGTGCAATTTCTCGCACGCCTCCTGGCAGGCTTTCAACTATCATGGAGGCTTTAAAACCTTCGGGCAAGGTAAGGCCCGCGTTAACCGCGTCATTGCCTCCTGCTTTTTTAAATCCGTTGAATAATATCAGTCCAACTATCGCAGTTACAGGTAGTAATGCGATCAGTATTTTCTTCATTTTCATAATGGTCTATTTTGCAGTCAAAGTTAATGGAAACAACCATAAAGGAAAAAACAGTTTTGTAGTATTATAGTGACAAACACCCGTTTCCGCAGCTGCTTTTAAATTAAAAGGGAGCTGGTATCTGGCATCTTATTAAGCTGGTATTAAAATTAAATTCGTCAATTTTTGATATTTGTACAATAATATTTCGTTTTGTTGCTATAATGTAGTATTAAAGTGGTGGTCGATTAAACCATCGCCGGTTTTGCACGTCATAGCTATATAAAATTTAAACAAAATGAAAAAGTTATTTATAGTATCCGCAATAGCAATGAGTGGTTTAATTTATAATACCGCAAATGCACAAATTGGAATCCGCATAGGCTTACACCTTAGCCCCCGCAGGGTATATACCGCCCCGGTGGTTGTTGAACAGCCGCCTGTTTACAATGACGGCGACGACTACTACTATCTGCCTGATGTAGATGCTTATTACAGTGTTGATGAGCAATGTTACTATTATTTTGATGGCGATAACTGGATTGCAGCTGATTATTTACCGGGAGTATACCATGATTATGATTGGAGGAGCGCCCGCAGGTACGAAATCCGTGAATCGCGCCCTTATTTACATAACAGTGTTTACCGGTCAAGGTATAATGGTTATACCGAAAACGGACGCTGGGAACGCCATGGTGATTACCAGGGATATGCAAGCGCACACTATGGAAATAGCGGATATGGGCATAACGATCATTTCGACAACCATAGGGATGGTGGTTATAGCCAACAACCACAAGCTTACAGGAGAAACGACCGCAACGACAACCACTTTGGTACCAGGAAGCAGGGTGATTACAACCAGCCAAGGCCTTACAGATCAGAAGGCGACAATAGCCGCCATTTTGATAACAGGGGCGGCGGTAATTACAGCCAGCCATCACAACCAAATAATGAGCATGGAAATTACGGACAACCGGCTCAAGGCGGGCATGATCAGCACTTTGATAATAGGGGACAAGGCAGTTACACTCAACCGTCTCCACAAAATAGCGGGCATGGAAGCTATGGCCAGCCGGCTCAAGGCGGACGTGATCAGCATTTTGATAACGGCACCCACGGCACTTCAGCCCAACCATCCCAGCCAGACCGGGGACAGGATCATGGAAACAGGGGAGGTAACGGACAGGGTAACCAGGGCAGTCCGCGCGGCGGCTTCGCAAACCGTAGCATGGCCAGGTTTTAACTACAACTGCTAATTATATATACATCAAAGGCTGCTGCAAAGCGGCCTTTTTTAGTTTAGCTGCGATAAACCGGCCAGACTCGGTTTCAATAACTTCTGTTATCTACTAAGCATAAATTGTAGTATATGCTGGTGGGCTAATAAGACCCGACATAAATAGCGCCGGTGGAAAGTACAATTATCGATATTATAACCACCGCTCCAACAATTGATGAGCCGATAATCAGGATATAATGCCCGGCTGAATGCCTTTTCCGTGTTTTAATAAAGGCCATATGGCGATAAGCCTGCACGTAGTCGGAATCATTGAGCAGCTTGATATTGCTGACGTTGGCTGCATTTGGCTTAAAGAGATCCGAAAATCGCCGTTTAGGGCCTAGCCTGCGAAATGTTTTAAGGTCCTCTTTATTGAGCATGAAACTTTTAGTATCTGCCCTTGCTATTTCGGTAACCGAATCCTTGTGGCTGGTTTGAGCCAATAATGTTCCAGCGCACATCAACGACAAAAAAATTAGAAGGTTCAACTGTTTCATCCGTTAGTTGCCAGTTGGGGATTTTATCAACGGCTGTCTAATCTATGCATTTACCCTGAAGAATTGTTTATTAGTAATTCCAGACTGCTAATATTCCCCCAAAATGGGGGATGTTTTATTTAAATGACCCGACATAGTCATACCATCAAATTTATAATCAACAAATTTCTCCATTATCCTCAAAGTAACAATTATGGTTCTTGCGCATCTTAATAAAAACTTATATTTAAATCTTAAAACTAAAACAATGATAGTAACAACCAGTACATACTTAGAAGGCTATAAGGTAACCCAGCATTTGGGTATTATAAGAGGAATAACTGTACGATCACGCGGATTGGGAGGCAATATATTGGGAGGCCTGCAAACGCTGGTAGGTGGTCAAAATACCGTTTACACCGACCTTTGCGAAACAGCCCGCCAGGAGGCTTATGATTTAATGATACTGCATGCGCAGGAACATGGCGCCAATGCCGTTATAAATATGCGTTATGATGCAAATGATGTAATGCAGGGTGTAACAGAAGTTTTGGCGTACGGTACTGCTGTGGTGGTAGAAAAATTGTAGTTTTGCGGGCTAAATTGTAATTGCCCATGTCGCCAAAAGCCAAAAAAATATTTTTATACCTGAGCATCTGCGTACCATTTGCGATTTATTGTATTTATTATTACGGAATGATACTGAAAGATGCGCCATACAAGTTCGCCGAGTTTAAGTCTATCCAATTTGAATATGGCACAGGCGACAGCCTGGTCAATAAATTCGACTCAAAAACTGGCGAATACCAGTATTTAAATAAACGCGACTCACTGGTAAAAACGCACTTGTTTTTAAATAAAAGTGAGTTGTTATACCTGCACCGGAAAGCTAGCGACCTCGGTTTCTGGGATTTTCCATCAGACGAGCGCAGTAATGATACTTCAAGGCGTGAAGGAATGAAGCCGCCCCGTTACCTGATTGTGTTTAACTATCAGCATAAAAGCAAAAAAGTAATATTCGATGCCAACTTTGCAGGCCCTCAAAAACTGGTAGATGCTAACCAACTAGTAATAAAGGAAATTAAAAAAGTTTTGAATGAAGCAGAAGCGCGTGAGAAAAAGTAACGCTATGAGATGCATTTTTACACTCGTGTTTTCGCTGATCGTTGCATCATCGTTTGCACAGCAAATAAGCTATGCCGACTGGAAAGAAGAGGCCAAAACTCAAATAAATTTAAGGCCCGAATATGGCAATGTTGTAAAGTCACAAGGGGAGGTAGACGAGGACAATAAATTTATCAAAACGGTTTTAGGTCAGGATACGACCCGAAGAAAGGGTTCCGAACACCTTGTAGACCTTGGCTTCAATTATCTATATCGTGGTGATTTAAAGACAGCCATGCGCCGTTTTAACCAGGCGTGGTTGCTTGATCCAAAAAATGAGAATGCCTATTGGGGATTTGGTGCGATTTATTTTAGTTTTAATGACTTTGATGAAGCGTTAAAGCAATTGGAAAAAGGATTGTTAATTAATCCGAATAGCTCGAATATTCTTACCGATAAGGCAACTATTTATACTTCTTTTTATAGAAATGATCACAATCCAGACTGGTTGAATAAAGCTGTTGAACTGTTTAGTAAATCTTATAAAATAGATCCATCCAATCAAAATACACTATTCAAGCTATCAGCGGCGTATTATTATAAAAGCGACTGTATTAATGCAAAGAAGTTTTATGATGAATGCATGAAACTGGGTGGTCGGCCCATACCCGACGGATATGCAGAGGCAATAAAAAAGCTATGCGACAGATAATTTAATTGCATTGCTTTATTTAAATTAATATCCTATATTTGCACCTCGAATTTTAAAAACATAATTAACAAACAATGTACGCAATAGTAAGTATAGCCGGACAGCAATTTAAAGTTGCAAAAGACCAGCAGATCTTTGTACACAGGTTACAAGGTGATGAGGGCGCTAGTATTGAATTTGACAATGTATTGTTAGCCGAAAACGAAGGTAAATTTAAATTAGGATCTGATTTAAAAAGCGCTAAAGTATCTGCTAAGATAGTGTCTCATTTAAAGGGTGATAAAGTGATCATCTTCAAAAAGAAAAGAAGAAAAGGTTACAAGAAGAAAAACGGTCACCGTCAGCAATTCACCAAGATCGAGATCACAGGTATCACGTTATAATTTAAAGTTTAACCGAATTCGCCTTCCTGGCGGGATCATAAAAGATATTAAGAAATGGCACATAAAAAAGGGGCGGGTAGTTCCAGAAACGGCCGCGAATCACATAGCAAACGTTTAGGCATTAAGATATTTGGTGGCCAGCCTGCAATTGCTGGTAACATCATCGTACGTCAGCGTGGTACAAAACACAATCCGGGCCTTAATGTAGGTATCGGCAGGGACCATACCTTATTTGCATTGGCTGAAGGTATTGTAACATTCAAAAAGAAAGCCGATAACCGTTCATACGTTTCGGTTTTGCCTTTTGAAGCTGAAGAGGTTGAAGTTGCAACAGCGCCGGTTGTTAAACCAGTAGCAGCGAAAAAAGTGGCAGTAGCAGTAGAAGCGGCACCAGTTGCGGAAGCGGCAGTGGCAGAAGCTCCGGCAGCAGCAGAAGCACCGGTTGCGGAAGCGCCTAAAGCAAAAAAGGCAGCGGCCCCAAAAGCTAAGAAAGCAACAGACAGCGACGAAGCAGCAGCTGAATAATTAAAAGCTAATAATTGAAAGCCCGGATTTGAGAAAATCCGGGCTTTTTTGATTTTATTTGCCGGAAAGTGAAAAGCTGATCGGAACTGAATAAGCAACGCGGACAGTCCTGCCATTTTGCGTTCCAGGCTTCCATTTGGGACTGTTTCTCATGACTCTTAACGATTCATTGTCGATATCCGGAGATACACTATGTACTACTTTTATGTCACTTAAGGAGCCGTCCCGCTCTACAATGAAGCTGATAATTACCCTGCCCTGAATATGATGGTCGATTGCACTTTTTGGATACACAATCGATCTCCCCAAATAACGACCGAACTCGTTTAGACCACCTGGGTATTCTGGCACATGTTCCACAGAAGTGAAAATTTGAGAATCATTTGGTTTCTGAAAATCCGGTTGATCAATTGTGACATCTTTAGATGAATCCGACTGTGCTTTTACCAGCAGCACAAAACTTAATGCAATTAAAGTAAACAGTGTTTTTTTCATGATTAGTAGCGTGCAAGTGTAAAAGTCAAAGGTAAAGTCCAGCGTGTTCGCACGGGTTTGCCATTATAAATTCCCGGATCCCATTTAGGCATTAAGTTCGCGGTACGCAACGCTTCTTTGTCTAAAGGCTCCGACGCGTTTTTGATGATCTTTAAATTACTGATTGTGCCGTCTTTCTCGATAATCATTTGTAAAATCACCGTTCCTTGTTGATTTTTGTCTCTCGCTATCGCCGGGTAGCGAATAGTGTTTACTAAAAAGCGATTATACTGTTCCTGTCCGCCTGGAAACTTGGGCGGTGTGAATATAGCGGTATCTGCATCTGAACTCTTGTTAACTTCGTTTGTTTGCGCTTTCGCGGATAAAATGAATGCTAGGGTTATCAGCGTAAACAGGATTTTTTTCATGATTAATTATTGGCAAGGGTAAAACTAACCGGAAAAGTCCAAAGAGTTCGCACAGGTTTGCCGCTATAATTCCCCGGGATCCATTTAGGCATCAGGTTTACAACTCTTAATGTTTCTTTGTCTATGGATTCCGAAACACCTTTAATGATCTTTAAGTTACTGATTGAACCATCATTTTCTATGATCATTTGTAATATTACTTTCCCTTGTTCATTGTTCTCCCGAGCTTTAGCCGGATACCGAAGTGTGTGTCCCAAATAGTGATACATTCCCTCTTGTCCACCGGGAAACTCAGGTGGAGTAAATACCAAGGTATCAGTATCTGAAACTTTTATAGAATTATTGGTTTGCGCTTTGGCCGATACAATCCATGTTAACGCGACCAAGGTAAAAAGGAATTTTTTCATGAGCTTTAGTTTAGGCAACATTGTTTGAGTTAATATTAGTGATAATTTATCACATTCGAAGTATGTGGTGTAGAGATTTGTCATCCTGAACGTAGTGTGGGATCTTTTCGAATATGTGTGGGTTACATGCATGGAGCAGAAGATGTTTCACTGCGTTCAACATGACAGGGTGGTGATTGGAATTATCAGCTAATTCTCCCTCACCAATAACCCATCTGCAAAATCATGGAGGTATTGTTTGTGTTCTTCGGGCAGGTTGATGGCATCGAGGGCTGCAAATGCTTTATCGGCATAAGCCTGCATTTCTTCTTCGGCATATTGCCTAACATCAAGGGAGTTGTAGATAGCGGTTACAGCGGCTACTTTTTCGGTGTGGTCAAATTGTTCACGGTCCAGCCATTGGTCCAGTTCTTTTTTTTGCCGTGTATCAGCCAGTTCAAGCGCTTTTATTAACAGGTATGTTTTTTTATTGGAAATAATATCACCGCCTACCTGTTTGCCAAATTTTTCCGGGTCGCCATAAATATCCAGGATATCATCCTGTAATTGGAATGCAATACCCAAATGCTCGCCAAAGCTGCTTAGCAGCTTGGCGTCACTTAAGCCTGCTCCGCCAATCAGTGCACCAATTTTTAACGCACCACCCAATACCACGGCAGTTTTTAAGCGGATCATGTTGATATACTCGTCGATCTTCACATCGTTGCGTACCTCAAACTCCATATCAACCTGCTGCCCCTCGCACACGCCAACGGCGGTGTTGTTAAATATATCGAGTATGGTACGCAGCAGGCGGTCTTCCACTTGCATCATCAGTTTATAACCCTCGATCAGCATCACATCGCCCGAAAGAATACCCACGTTCTGGTTCCATTTTTCATGCACAGTGGTCCGGCCGCGCCGCAGGGGGGCGTTATCCATAATGTCGTCGTGCATCAGGGTGAAGTTGTGGAATATCTCTATCGCAAGGGCAGGAGGGATAGCAGCATCTAGATTGCCGTCAAACAGATCGCAGGCCATCAGGAGCAAGGCAGGGCGCATACGCTTGCCGCCTAAAGAAAGGATATATGTTATCGGCTCATATAATTTGGCGGGATAGCCGGGGAAGTCCAGTTTTTGGACTGCATCACTTATTATTGCCTGTAGGTCTTCGAGTTGTTTCATTTTGGTTGAAATGGTTGTAAGCGTTGTAATTGTTAAAAAGGTTAAAAACTTATAACCCTTACAACTTCTACAACCTTTACAACTTAAATAAACTAATCCTGTACTAACGAAAAATCGATCTGCTTTTTAGTAAGGTCAACGCTTTTAACCCTAATCTTTACTTCGTCGCCCAGCTGGTAAACCTTCTTTTTCCGCTGACCGATGATGGCATAATTTTTTTCGTCTAAAGTATAAAAGTCGTCTGATATATCGCGAAGGCGGATCATACCTTCGCATTTATTTTCTATAATTTCAACATACATACCCCATTCAGTGACACCCGAGATCACACCGCTATAAACGGTGCCTACCTGGTCCTTTAAGAATTCAGCTTGCTTGTATTTGATGGATGCCCGTTCGGCATCAGCTGCCTTTTTCTCCATTTGCGAACTGTGCTGGCATAGTTTCTCGTAGTGCTCTGCATTTGCAGATTGGCCTCCGTTTAAATAATGAAACAGCAGCCGGTGCACCATCACATCGGGGTAGCGGCGGATAGGAGAGGTGAAGTGGGTGTAATGATCAAAGGCCAAGCCATAGTGGCTGGATCCTTTGGTTGTGTAAATAGCTTTCGCCATCGACCGGATGGCCAGGTGGGTGAGCACGTTCTGCTCCTTTTTGCCTTCTACATCCTCCATTAAATAGTTTAAGGATTTGGCAATTTCCTTATCTGATTTGGTGTTGATTTTATAGCCAAACCTTGACGCAAACTGCGCAAAATTTGCCAGCGCCTCGGGTTTTGGTGAATCGTGCACGCGGTAAACAAAGGTGTATTTGTGTTTGCCTTTTCCCATTTTGCTCACGTATTCAGCCACTTTACGATTGGCGAGGAGCATAAAGTCTTCAATTAACTTATGGGCGTCTTTACGCTCTTTAACGTACACACCGGTCGGTCGGCCGTGCTCATCGAGCTTAAACTTAACTTCGGTGGTTTCAAAGCTGATGGCGCCATTTTTAAACTTCCGGTCGCGCAGCTTGTAGGCAAGGGCGTTTAATTTTAATATCTCTTTATCGAAATCGCCAATTTTGCTTTCGATAACTTCCTGCACTTCCTCGTAAGTGAAGCGGCGATCGGAGTGGATGATTGTTTTGCCGTACCATTCGTTGATGATATGGGCGTCTTCGTCCAGTTCAAAAACGGCTGCAAAACATAACTTATCTTCTTTCGGCCGTAATGAACACAGGCCGTTTGACAAGCGTTCGGGCAGCATTGGGATAACCCTGTCGACTAAGTACACCGATGTACCCCGTTCGTCGGCTTCTTTGTCCAGCGCCGAATCCGGTTTTATATAATGCGATACATCAGCAATGTGAACGCCAACCTCGTAATTGCCATTTTCTAACACTTTGAAGGATAGCGCATCATCAAAGTCTTTGGCATCAAATGGGTCGATGGTAAAAGTGGTAACATTTCTGAAATCCCGCCGTCTGGCAATTTCTTCCGGTGTGATAACGTCAGGTATTTCTTTCGATTCATGCTCAACTTCAGCCGGGAACGAAAGCGGGAAGCCATATTCGGCAAGAATGGCGTTCATCTCCGTATCATTCTCGCCCTGTACCCCAAGGATATGTTTAATACGACCGATCGGATTTTTGGCGTCAGCCGGCCAGTCGGTAATTTCGGCGACCGCTTTTATGCCATTTTTAGCGCCGTTCAGCTCACTGATGGGGATGAAAATGTCGTGCATCATTTTGCGGTCGTCGGGAATGAAAAATGCAAAGCGCTCGGAAAGTTTTACAACACCGGTAAACTCCATTTTAGCGCGCTGCAATATTTCTATTACTTCGCCTTCCTTATTTTTTCCTTTGCTTTTGGCATAAACGTACACCTTAACACGGTCGCCGTTTAACGCATTGCGCAGCTTGCGAGGGGCGACAAAGATGTCGCTTTCAAATTCATCATCAGTAACGATAAACGCCGAGCCGTCGTTGGTAAGATCGACCTTACCCTCGATAAATGTTTTAAGTTCCAGCAGTTGAAATTTGCCGGGTGAAAGTTCTTTTAAAACTCCCTTTTTGGATTCATCCTTTAGTATATCAAAAATTACCTCACGTGCTTCGGGGTCGCGGACGTTTAATTTGG
>Ga0163162_10004546_pt1 | contig 13370 bp, 20 predicted proteins | sample S55metaG_FD_115310 | JGI IMG/M metagenome (GOLD analysis project Ga0163162, IMG submission 115310) | Switchgrass rhizosphere microbial communities from Kellogg Biological Station, Michigan, USA - S5-5 metaG | ecosystem: Host-associated > Plants > Roots > Rhizosphere > Soil | place: USA...
ATCAGGGGACAGAACGTTGGTTTCGTCTCCCGCGACATGGCGCCGTATGAGCGTCAGTTCGGTCTGTTCCTGGACGCTGTACAGCCTGAGCTAGTGCGCGCTGAGCAGGTGGCTTGGTCGCCGACCCATGAGTATGCGGGTTCGTTCGATGGAATGCTGCGGCTGCGCCTGGACGAGCATGGCAACCCCGACCCGCAGGGCGAACCTGCGCTGGTGATCGCGGACTGGAAGACTGGCAAGTCCACCTACCCGGACGTCGCGCTACAGATGAGCGCTTACGCGCATGCAGATCAGGTGATCGCGCCGGATGGTGTGGCTGAGCCGATGCCTGAGTTTGATGGCGCTGTGGTTCTGCACATCACCCCGGACATCTGCGACTTCAAGCCGGTACGCATCGATCAGACGGACGTGTTCGCGCAGTTCCTGCACCTGCGGGAAACGTTCGAGTGGGACCGGAAGATCTCCAAGACCGTGCTGGGTGACCCCATTTGGTCCGCTGGCGGGGAGCTGGTGACGGGTACTCAGCGGCGCGCTGCGCGGTAACCGACACGGTCGTACATCAGTGAGGGGCGCGGCGGCGGTTTCAGAACCGGCCACAGGGCCGAGAAATTCCCGCCCCCGCGTCGCTCCATTTCAGACCTAATCACAGCCCCGGAGGACTCCCGTATGGCACTTCGCATTTTCGATACCGACCCGGACGCCAAGCCTGTAAAGCGGGTGCAGACGGAGACCACGTACGAGCGTGCCGCTTTCCAGTTCCGCACCGGCATGCAGGTGCCCGACGAGCGTAACCCTAAGCGCATGAAGGGAATCAGCCTGCCGAATTGGCGGGTTGTGACCGAGGATGAGCAGACAGCCGGCGGTATCGCTGAGCTGTTCGGCGGCACGTCCGAGGAATTCGACCCCACCAAGGCAATGCCCTGGCACGTCCTGACGGACACGAATGCCATTGAGGTTGTCATTGACGGCAGCAAGGCCGTTGAGGACAAGTTGGTCCAGTGGGGTGGGCCGGGCGGTCCCATGCACGAGTGTGATGGTGAGTTCTCTCTCCTGCCTGACGACATCGGCGAACCGTGCGGCTGCCCTGCGACGCTGAGGGAGCGCAAGGATCGCGCCTCCAAGAATCGTGGCCCTAAGCCGAGCATCAACATTGAGTTTCGGCTGCCTGGTGTGGGCGCTGATCTCGGTAAGGGCAAGCTGATCGCGACCGCGTGGTCCCTCGCTGAGGTGATTCACGAGGTCAAGAACGACCTTGACGCTGTCGACGGTCCGGCGCTCTGCCGACTGGAGATCGAACACGTCTCGTACATCAGCAAGGCGCATGGCCCGGTGGATTACTACTGGCCCAAGGTTGTTGTGCTCGGTTCGTTCAACGACGCGATTGCTGAGGACATCTGACCTATGGGCGCACTGATCGATTGGGCGACGGTCCTGCGGGGTGAGGCTGATGCGACGATCAGGCGCCCACTGTGGGAGTTCCCACCAGAGCTGCGACCGGCCATTCTGCATGAGCGTCGCCGCCGTTTCAAGATCGATGATGAGCCGATAGGCGACGCTGAGTACAGCTAGGGGGACGTGCCATGGGTAAGCGCGGAGTGGTCACGGACTACGCGGGGGAAGAGATATACGCGGGGGATCTCATCAACTACGCGGCCCGTCAGGGGAATCGGGTTCGCGTCGCTGATGCCATCGTGCGGGAAGCCACGGCCAAGTTGGTTGACGGGCGGTTGCGCCCCATGCTGCTGGTGGAGCCAACGGGGGTTGAGTCAGGGTTCGTCAAGCGTTCGACGCTGCGGGCCGAATGGGTGTCGACGGAGCATGTCCGGCTAGTGGAACCGGGGCACGTAGACGCATAGCGCTGACGCGCGCAGTAAGTAGGCCGGGTGTTCCTGACGGAGCGTCCGGCCTACTGCTGTTTGGACACCTACTGAATTCAGTAGGCGAGACAGGGGCGGTATGGAACTGATCGTAAGGGTGGGCAATGCCCCCGCTATGGGGAACGTTCGCACGCTGGGGGATGGGGACACCCTTTGGCTTGAGCGCCCGATTCGTGAGTCTCGCGAGTGGTGCCGGTATGTGGATGCCGTCCGCCACGCGGTGAATCGCGGCGCTGACGTCAGGTGGGTGCGCTGATGGAGTGCCGACTATGCAGGCGGGATAGACCCGCTTCCGAGTTTGTGAATTCCAAGGGCAAGCCGTCGAGCACCTGCACCGGGTGCCGCAAGAAATTGGCTGCCAAGCATCGGCGCAACTACTACGCCAAGCTGCCCACCGATAAGCGGCACACGCTGACGCACAAGAGGCGCGCGGAAACCTACGGGGTGGAACACAGCGAGTACTCCCGTACCGCCATCCTCGCTCGCTGGGGCAACGCCTGTGCGTACTGCGGGAGTTGGGCCACGCACCTAGACCACGTCGAGCCCCTGTCCAAGGGTGGGTCTGACGCAGAGTCAAACATTGTGCCGGCCTGTGCCCCGTGCAACTTGAGCAAGGGTGCCAAGACCCTGGCTGAGTGGGCGGAAACCTTTGGGCCTGAGCCGCCCCCGTTCTGATCGCCTGAGGTGGGGTGGGTGACGCTGCCCCACCTCAGGTAACCGACTCCCTCACTCCCCTTTGGAGAACCTTGGAAGGACACACATGCACATTGATGACATCCTCGCGCGCTTCGACGACGTCAGCGAGGAACCTGACGGCTACCTGGCCCGGTGTCCCGCGCACAGTGATTCGCGGCCGAGCCTGCGCCTGTGGGTGGGGGATGACCATAAGGTCCGCCTGAGCTGCCGCGCGGGGTGTGACGCAGACAGCGTGCGCAGACATGCCCGGCTGATGTGGTCCGACTTGTTCAACGCGACTGGTGACGCTGTGACTGTGCCCAAGGAGCGTCCGGCCATGGTCGGCATTGGCGGCATTGCTCAGCTTCGTATGTGGCTCGATGGGCTGCCCCTGGTCGCTGGTCGCACGGCTGCCACGTACGCGCAGGAGCGGTTCGGTATTGGTGCCGCTGAGGCTGAGCGCCTGGGGCTGCGTAGCTCGGTCACCACGGATGCTGTGCCCCGGTTCGTCTCCGGTTCGTTCGCCCGGTTTCCGCGCCTGGTGGTCCCGCTGAACGGGTTCGATGGTGTGGCCCGTGGTGCGCAGGGTCGGGACCTCAGCGGGCAGTGCCCCGGACGGTGGCTGTCGCTGAGCAACCTTGAGGGTCAGCGCTGGTCCCCGTACGGCGTGTTCCGGGGTGAGGCTGGCTACGGGGTAACCCTGGTCACTGAGGGGCCCGGAGATGGCCTTACAGCGGTTGCGGTGGGCTATGACGCTGTCGCCGTTCGCGGTGCGTCGCTGGCATCCTCCCCTGAGCTGATCGCTGAGCTTGCTGAGGGGCTGCGCGGGACTCAGGTGATCGTCGCGGGGGACAACGACACAGCGGGGCAGACGTTCAGCCGTCGACTCGCTGAGGGCCTGGCCCAACACGGCATTGATGTCTATGTGTTGGTCATCCCGCACGCTGGCGACGACCTGACCGACTGGCGGGCGCGTGACCCTGAGGGGTTTGCGGCGGCACTGCACAAGGCTGTCAAGGCTGCGCGCCCGGTGAAGACTCATGCTGAGGCTGAGGCGGCGAACGTGTCCGCTGAGCTGAGCGAGGCAACCGGCGCTGACGTCGTCTCCAGTGACCAGGGTGCCGAGGCTGCCCGCGTGCTCGCTGGTCTGATGGGGCGTTATGGCGAGTCCGATGCGATGAACGCTCACGCGCTGGTCGCGTGGACTGATGGGCGTATCCGGTTCGCGCCTGGTCTCGGGTTCTACGTGTGGAACGGTCGCACCTGGGAGCGCTCTGAGGTCAAGGTGAGGCAGGAAATCCATCGCATGGGTGCGGCGCTGACCCTGGCCGGTGCTGCCAAGCATGCGTTGCCGTTCCTCATGACCACGCGCATTGACGCGCTGATGACCGAGCTGCGAAGCGTGCCCAGCGTCTACGTGGCGGCTGCTGATTTTGATGCGCGCCCCGATCTGCTGTCGTTCCGCAATGGCACGGTGGACCTGCGTACGGGCAAGCTGCGCCCGCACAGCAAGGACGACATGCTTACCTACGCGCTGGACATCGACTACGTGGCCGATGCTGCCGCCCCTCGCTGGGAGTCGTTCCTGTCGGAAATCTTCCCTGCCATGCCTGAAATGGTGCCGTACATGCGGCGGCTGCTGGGGTACGGAATCACCGGGTACACCGATGAGCAGTGCTTCGCTGTGCTGTGGGGCAAGGGTGCCAACGGTAAGAGTGTGCTCACTGACACGCTGACTGCCGTTTTCCGCACCATTAGCACTACCACGCCGTTCGCCACGTTCGAGGACAAGGCAAGCGGCGGCATCCCTAACGACCTGGCGGCGCTGCGTGGTTCGCGTCTCGTCATGGCGTCTGAGGGTGAGTCAGGCCGGCCTATGTCGGAAGCAGTCCTCAAGCGGGTCACCGGTAAGGACGAAATCGCGGCACGCTTCCTGCGGCAGGAATTCTTCACGTTCCGCCCCACCTTCCTGCTGATGCTGGCGACCAACCACAAGCCCCGGTTTCGTGGTCAGGACGATGGTCTGTGGCGTCGCGTCAAGATGATCCCGTTTACGCGATTCTTCGCACCTGCGGAGCGCGATCACAACCTGGACCGCAAGCTACTGGCTGAGGCGCAGGGCATCGCCGCCTGGTGCGTCCGAGGTGCCGTTGAGTGGTTCGCTGACGGGCTGCAAGACCCTGAGGTGATCAGCGCTGCCACGGATGAGTACAAGGCGACGTCTGACGCGCTCGCTGGGTTCTATCCCGGTGTGTTGGAGGCGGACGACAGCGCGCGCATCAACGGGGCTGAGGCGTACACCCATTACCGCGAGTGGTGCGAGGCGGAGGGGTTGCAGTCCAAGGAGGTTTGGTCTCGCAAGCTGTTCTATGCCGCTTTGGAGGAGCGCGGCATTCAGCGGGTGCGGGTAGCCAAGGGCATGGCGCTGGTCGGCATCCGGCTTGCGGATCAGGGCTCCAAGCCTGCGGGTCCGGGCATTTTCTCGGGCGAGTAACCGACACGCTCACTCATCAGCGAGACAGAAACAACACAGGGGTCACCTACTGAATCTAGTAGGTGACCCCCTCGCATGGGGGGAGACACCATGCCAATTCTTGAACTCTGCGCAGGGTACGGCGGACTAGGAATCGCGGTCGAGAACCTGACCGGCGACAAGGTGACCGTAGTCGCTGAGGTCCACAAAGCGGCCTGCGAAGTAATGGCGTACCGGTTCCCGGACGCACCCAATATCGGAGACGTCCGCTACGCGCCTTGGGAAGAACTGCGCGGCCAGGTCGACACCATCACGGCCGGTTTCCCGTGCCAGGACATCAGCAACGCAGGAAAGCGTGAGGGCATCAAGGGTGAGCGCAGCGGAATTTGGTTCAACATCGCAGACGCCATTCGGATCATTCGACCCCGATACGTGTTCCTGGAGAACGTCGGAGCGATCCGAAATCGGGGACAAAGCGCAGTGCTCAGTTCGCTTCACCAGAGCGGGTATGACGCTGCGTGGACAGATCTTCGAGCGTCCGATATTGGAGCACCGCACCAGCGCACCCGATGGTTCTGTGTGGCGACTCCTTCCGACTCCCACGGTCGCTGACTCTGTACGTGGCCCGGACTACGCCAAGGCTGAGCGACCGGGCGCAGGTGGGGACGACTTGGTCACTGCGGTTGCCCGACTGTTCCCGCGTGACCGTGCTGACGTCCTCTTCAAAACGCCTACGGCGAACCTGGGTTCGAACGGCAGTGCACAGCACCCGGACAAGCGCAAGGCCGGCGGGCATGGCCCAACCCTTGAGGATGAGGTCTGTTTCCTCCTGAACGTGTCGCCGGACGACGAACTGCCCGACGATGGTCCGCACTCTCCCGCTGAGTGGTGGGGCCCGTTCGCTGCCGCTGTGTATCGCTGGGAGACGATCCGGCAGACGGCTGCCCCGGTGCCTGTGATTCGCGGTCCGCGTGGCGGCATCAAACTTTCGCCTGAGTTCGCCGAGTGGCTTATGGGTCTCGACCCCGGATGGGTGACGAGCGTGCCAGGGCTCACGCACAGGGAAAAGCTGGAGCGCATCGGTAACGGTGTGGTTCCTCACCAGGCTTTCTACGCTTTCCGCCACCTCAAGGCGCAGCTAGACGACGCGCGAGGGGAGCGCCCTTGATTACGTATCCGTACAAGGTGGCCGGGCAGTCCGTGACGGTGAAGGTTCCGGAGACGCGCGCCGATCTAGACGAATTCAAAGCCTGGGTAGTGGAGGCGAACGCGCGCGGGCCCATTGCGCTGGACACCGAAACGACCGGGCTGGATATCTACTCCAGTACGTTTCGTCTGCGCACGGTGCAGTTCGGCGACAGGCTCACCGGGTGGGTAATCCATTGGGAGCGTGGCGGGTTGTTCGCCCACTACGCAGAACGCGCCTTGGAGTACATCCGGCGCTTTCTGATTCACAACGCTCCCTATGACTGGTGCGTGTTGGACCGGCATACCCGATTCAGCATCGAGAGCATGGCGCCTCGCACGCATGACACGCGCCTCAAGGCCGGTTTGATTGACCCGAGGCAGCCGCAGGAGGGTGGGCGGGGGACTGCCCTTAAGCCTCTGTCTGCGTGGTACGTCGACCCGTCAGCGCCGGATACGCAGGGCGACCTAACGGCCGTGTTCCGCTCGCTGAAACTGACCAAGGCAACCGGGTGGGCGGGCATCCCGCTGGATCACCCCACCTACAACCTCTACGCGGGTCTGGACGTCATCCTGACTGCCCGCCTGGACGTGGCCCTGGACGCTGAACTGTCCATGCTGGGAGTCAGCGCCAAGCTGTTGCAGTATGAGCATGAGATAGCCCGTATCTGTGCGGTCATGCAGCGTCGCGGGCTGATCCTGGACGTCCCCTACACCAAGGGGCTGCAAGCCTCGCTGTCCGAGGACGAGCAGCGTTACGCGGCGGTGGCTGCCTCTTACGGCGTGACCAACCCCAATGCTCCCGCTCAGATCAGGGCGGCGCTGGCTGCCATGGGGGAGGAGTGGGCAGACGACGAGCGGACAGCAACGGGCGCGCTCAAGGTGGACAAGGCGGTATTGCATCGCTTCGCTGACCTTGATTTCCAGTCCGGTGCCCCGTTGGGGTCTCGCCGGCCTAACCCGCTGGCGGCTGCCATTCTGCGGAGCAAGCGCGCAGGCAAGTGGCGTTCGTCGTACGCGGATACGTTCCTTGAGACTGCCGACGCTGATGGTCGCGTGCACCCCTTCATTAACTCGATGCAGGCACGCACAGGCCGCATGTCCATCACGCGCCCTGCGTTGCAGACTCTGCCGTCCAGCGATCAGATGATCCGGCGCGCGTTGCTGGCCGAGCCTGGTCACGTCATGGTGTCGACCGACTTTTCAGCGGTTGAAATGCGGGTCCTGGCGGCGCTCGCTGATGTGAAGCAGATGAAACACGGGTTCCAGAACGCGCACAGCTACCCCAAGGATGAGTATCCGGAGGGGTTCGACATCCACATGTATACGGCGCGCCTGGTCAAGGGCCCGAACGCCACCAAGGCTGACCGAAAGATGTTCAAGGGCGCAGGGTTCGGAAAGGTCTACGGCGGCGGATACAAGGGTGTGGCCAGGCAGACCGGTGCCGACCCCGAGGACATGCGCCGTACGTTCGCCGAATACGACCGCGTGTTCCCTGAGATCAAGCGCATGTCGAACCGCTGGCAGCGCGAGGCGTACGAGACCGGCATGGTGCATGTGTCCGTGACTGGTCGACGCCTGCCGCTGGACAGGGAGCGCGCCTATGCCGTCGTCAACTATGCGTGCCAGAGCGCTGCGCGTGACGTGCTGGGGCAGTCGCTGCTCAATATGGAGGAGGCAGGTCTGTTGGATGCGCTCCGCTTGCCTATCCATGATGAGGTCCTTGCGTCGGTTCCGGAGCGTGAGGCTGCGGACTACGCGCGGGAGATCGAGCGATGCATGACGTTCGATCTGTTCGGGGTGCCGATCGTCGCTGACTCCGAGATTGGCAAGCGGTCATGGGGGTCACTGTATGGAGCGGCTGTGTAGCGCTACGTAGTTTGACCTGGTCATGTACATGGTGGTGGACGCAGGGTGAGGGCGTGACTGCTCTGCGTCCACCTACTGATTTCAGTAAGTCAAGGTTTTGTCACGGCCGGAAGTCCTAGTTCCGGTAGTACCTGACAGGGCATCTAAGGCTGTGCCTGGCATGTGAAGGTAATCGTGCCGTTACGTGGGACCCACACCTATCATCCTTAAGGATGAGACGCGTTACGCCTTAGAAACCAAGTCAACTACTTCCGCCGGCCTCGGGTCTTTTGGGGAGAACGGCTGTTGCACCGACCTGGTGCGCGACATACGTTCTGCACATCGCCCACACAAACGGCGCAGGTAACCGACTCGCTCACCCTCTTCTAGAGACAGCGAATCGCTAGGGGAGGACCACACCATGAGCACCGCCACCACCACCATCACCATCGACGACATCCGCGCCGCGCAGGGCAACGACATCGCATCGGCCAAGGCTGCCGCGCTGATCATCGAAGCCACCGCATCCCGCATTGAGATCCTGGCCACCAAGGCAGCCCAGCGCATGATCGCCTCGGGTGACCAGGTGGCCTATCGGGAAGAGTTCGCACAGGTCGGCCGCATCGCTGTCTGGGAGTCCCTGCCCCGCTTCAACGGCGAAACGGTTGACTCGTTCTTCGCGTTCATCTACTCGACCGTAGAAGCAAAGCTCATGGACGCCGCCCGGTATGAGCGCAACGGTGCCGCTGGTGCAGACAAAGACGCCATCATCATCTTTGGCACGGTCATGGAAGAGGCCGGACACGACGTGCACCGCGCTGAAAAGTTGGCGCAGACCTCCCCGCCCAAGGGCAAGCGCCTGAGCGCAGAGCGTGCGAACGCTGCCCGTCTGGCCTGGCAGGGGACGGTTTCCATCGACAAGGGTGACGACAGCGACAGCGAGGGAAACGCGCTGATTCACTCGCTGGCGTTCGAGGATGAGACCCCGGACGTTATCCGGCCCAAGGTGGGCGCTGGTGCCGCCCTGGAAGCTCTGGCGGTACTGCACCGCTACTCGTCCGCCTACGGTGCCCTGGCCGCCCTCCCTGCGGACGCTGAGGCTGTTGACGCCATTGAGGATGCGATCACGGTTCCGCGTGACCCTGAGGTGCGCCGGTACGTCCTGGACGCCATTGCCATCCTGCGTAGCTACGTGTCGACGGCCACTGATGGTGCGCTGGCTGACGACCTGCGTGACGTGTCTGACGACCGGCGCGACGAGCGGGCTGTGAAGCACGGGAACGTAAACACTGCGCTGGGAAAGATGGGTGCGGGGCAGCGTGACGTCCTGGTCTACTCGTTCGGCATCGGCGACGTGGACGCGTACGGGTGGGGCGCTGGTTGCGACGTAGAGGGACTGGCTGAGCGCCTGTGCATGACCACCCGGAATGTCATTGTCCAGCGCTCTAAGGGCCTGGTGGCGTTCGCTAAGTACTACATTGCGATCGTGGCGCGCAGCGAGGATGACGCGCTTGCCTGGGGCGAGGCTGCCACCGTCATGCGTAAGCACGCGGGTCGCAAGTGAGCAAGGCATGTGGCAAGTGCGGGGAGGTCCAACCCCTCTCCGCATTCTCGCCGGATAAGCGTTACAAGGGTGGCTACAGGCATCAGTGCCGGGCGTGCGTCAACGCATACTCGGCTGCCCGCCGGGCCACCCTGCCTAAGCCCGCGCGTAAGCCTGCCAAGCCGTCCGTGCCCGCTGAGGTGCAGGCAGCGAAGCGCAGGGAGTATCAGCGCAAGTGGCGGGCCGAATGGCGGCGGAACAACCCTGAGGCTGCCCGCGAACAGTGGCGCAAGTATCAGCCGGCGGCGACTGACTACCTGTCACAGTGGCGTAAGGCATAGGTAACCGGCACTGTCACCCCTCTCCGAGACACATCGGAGAGGGGTTTTCTGTGGTTGAGGAACTGAAGCGCTGCAACACGTGCGGCGAGTCCAAGGCGCTGACCAACTTTGGGCGCCACAGCGTCACCAAGGATGGACGCCGCAACGCCTGTAAGCCCTGCGATTCGGCACGGGTCAAGGCCCGGTATCGAGACACGCGCGCGGAACGGCTGGAGTACCAAAAGCAGTACAAGGTGCGGAACCCTGAGCGGTACCGGGCGCTGCAACAAGCCTGGGTTGATCGCAACCGAGACAAGGTGCACGCGATACAGTCACGCCGCAGGGCAGCTAAGCGAGGCGCCACACACGCGCCGTACAGCCGCGCAGCCATCTTCGCTGAGTACGGCGGAACCTGCGCTTACTGCGATGCGCCTGCCGAGCACCTAGATCACGTCGTGGCGCTGTCTCGCGGTGGTGCTGATGCCCCGCACAACCTCCTGCCCGCGTGTGCCCCGTGCAACCTCTCCAAGGGCGCTAAGTCGCTCGCTGAGTGGGTTCTGAGCTGGGGCGCAGCGACCAGGTAACCGACTCCCTAGACCCCCCACAGAGACACCAACCAACCTGGGAGACACCATGCGCACCTACACCCTGCCGACCGGCCACACCGTCACCACTCAGCGAGTCGGGGAGCGCGTTGAGTTCGTCACCTCGAACGCCAAGGGGGGCGTGATCAGCAGCGTCCAGCACACGTTCGCTGAGGCTGTGCCCCTCCTGAAGTCGCTTGCCTGCCGCACTCGATAGCACAACGGGGCTTCGGCCCCTAAGTCCCGGTAGCTCAGCGGAAGAGCACCCCAACCTAGGGCCCGAAAGGGTGAACGGGGAGCGCGCGGGTTCGACTCCCGCTCGGGACACTCGGCACCATCGACAGGGAGACGCCGTGATCAAGGTAACCAGTGAAACCAAGGCAGTCCTTACGGCCGAACGTGGCCGGGTGGTCGGGTTCATCAAGTCGGATGAGCCGCGCAAGATCAGCCTGGCCGTTCCCGCTGAGCGCGCCGTGATGACCCCGGTGCAGGCGGTAGCACTGGCACGGTGGCTCATGGAAGCAGCGAGCGAGCAAGACAAGTTGAGCAGCAACGGCAAGCCTGCCGACTGGCTGAGCGCTGAGCGTGCGCACCAGGCGTCGATTCTGCGTGGTGGTCGTGTCTGAGCCCATCTTCAAACCGCCGGTAATGACCAGCGCAGCGCAACGGCGCGTTGAGGACCTGGCGGAGCGGGTGGACGCGTGGAAGATCGCGAACTACCTGGTACGCGCGGGGGGCGAGTGGGATGCGCCCGTGGGACCTATCGACGTGTTGCAGCTCGCAAGCTTCCTCGCTGGCGACAGCGACGCCTGAGCACATACTGATTTCAGTAGGAGAGACCATGCAGGTTGAGGTACTAGCGAGCACGCTGATGCGCTCGCAGGTGATGGACGATGCATACGGATACGACGCCTTTGCGGCGCCTGGGACCGCACACGCTGACGCGCTGGGTGAGGCAGCCGGCCGACTGTGCTATAAGAGCTGGTCACGCCCCAACCCTCGCACGGCGCACAACGCTGGGTACATGCTCAACATCCTCTCGCAGGGTCATTACAGCGTGCTGGAGCATGCCAGCGTGACGTTCCTGGTGCGGGACGTCTCGCGCGCTCTACTGGCCGAACTGTCGCGGCATCGGCACCTGTCGTTCAGTGTGGTGTCTCAGCGCTACGTCGACTACTCCGAGACGCAGCCTGTCATCCCTCCTGCGGCACGCGACACCATCGCTGAGCACCTGGTGAGAGTGGCGTATGAAGAGTCGCTAGAGACGTACGCAGAGCTGGTAGAGCGGCTGATCGGCGCAGGGTTCAAGCGCAAGGCTGCCCGCGAAGCTGCGCGAAGCGTTCTGCCCAATGCTGCGCCCGTTGACATGGTGGTTACCGGCAACCTTCGCGCCTGGCGAGACGTGCTGGGCAAGCGCTGGCACATGGGGGCAGATGCCGAGATCCGCGAGTTCGCCGGCCTAGTGCTGACTGAGCTGCGGACGCTTGCCCCGAACAGCTTCCAGGATGTGCCCGAGACGCCGTATGCGTACTAAGCCTGGCACGGTCCAATGGGAGAAAGAGCGCGCCGACTACTGGTTCAAGGCCTACTGCAACGCTGTCGACCAGCGGGACACAGCGAGGCGAGACGCGCGCATGTGGCGTGATCGATTCTTCCGAGCAATGAAGGTGGTTAAGCGTGAGCTGTTGCGCTGACGGGTTCTGCCCGCGCATCAACGGCAGTTACCTGCGTAAGCGGTTCGACGAAAGCCTGTGGGAATCGCCACTGTCGGAATACCTGGGCACGCTGACTGAGCTTGAAGCAGACCGGATCACGCGGGACCTGGTGGCACGGCTACTGATGGAGGTTGGTGCGGAGTGAGCGTCGGAGACGCCGTGACTATCGGTGCTGTCCTGGTCTACACCGGGGGCGCTGCCATGATCGTTTGGAGGACCCGTTGAAGCCTGTGTTCTTTGGCGCATCCTGGTGCGTTCCGTGCAAGAAAACCTATCCGCTGTTCGTCAAGGTCACTGGTGAAGATGGTGAGTACGTTGATGTGGAGTATGGCGATAGCCGCGCGAATGACATAACGTCGGTCCCCACAATCCGCGTCTACGACGACTACGGCCAGGTAGTCCGTGAGCACAGGGGCGGTGCAACTGAGGGCCAACTACGGGCCCTTATCGGGGGGTAATGCCATGAGTCTGCGCCGACGGATACTTACTGCCGTGGCGTGGAACGTGAGCCTATTTGTGGGCCCACTGTTCCTCTTCCATCTCGCACGCTGGATAACGCTGTGGGGTGCGTACGAGGGATGGTGGGCCCTTTCGATGAACATGCACTAGGGGAGTGACCATGGCCATTCGTAGCCGGTTTGTTGACCGCGACGGTGCAACCTGGGAAGTGTGCGGACCGCTGGAGCTGCGATGTCTGAATGATCCGGACGCCGATCCGGACGATTGGTTTCCGGGGCTCCCTGTGCCCGTTGAGGACGTGATCAGGCTGTACGGGCCGCTCGATTTCGCGGATGCGGTGGACGCTGATGAGTGACACCCTGCACACGATCACGGGCGACCAGGCGACGTCAGCCAGGTTCCTGCGCCCATCGTTCGATGAGTATTACCTCGCTGGGGCAGCCTGGGCAGCAACTCGGGCCGACTGCACACGTGCGCAGGTGGGCGCCATCCTGGTCAGCCGTGAGCACCGGACAAGCATCGGATACAACGGGCTCATCAGCGGGCTTCCAGGCTGCGCTACCGCCGGTAACTGTCCCCGTGGTCGGCTGACGGTAGACCAGGTCCCGCGTGACAGCGACTACGGCAACTGCGCCGCCACCCACGCTGAACGCAACGCCATTGAGCGAGCACGGCCCGAGGATCTGCCTGG
>Ga0163162_10004548_pt1 | contig 13367 bp, 13 predicted proteins | sample S55metaG_FD_115310 | JGI IMG/M metagenome (GOLD analysis project Ga0163162, IMG submission 115310) | Switchgrass rhizosphere microbial communities from Kellogg Biological Station, Michigan, USA - S5-5 metaG | ecosystem: Host-associated > Plants > Roots > Rhizosphere > Soil | place: USA...
CCACGAACGCCGCGCCGATCGCCGGCCACCACATCCAGTGTATCGGCAGCTGTTCGAACAGGTCCTCGACGCCGTACACGCATCGCGTCACCGCCACGGCGAAGACGCCGATGACCGCCCCGAGAAGTGCGTAGCAGACGAGCGCGGTTCCGGTGGGCTCGTTCACCGCCGGCATCGGAAAGACTGGCGCACCAGAAATGAACGCGATATGAACAGCCGTTGCCGCGCAGGCGGCAAGTGCCACCGGAATGATCGAACGAGCGCGGTACTCGAAGAGCAGCAGCTCAACCGCCAGCAATACCGCCGCCACCGGCGTTCCGAACGTAGCGGCCATGCCTGCGGCCGCGCCGGCGGCGAGCAACGTCTTTCGTTCATCCGCGGTGACGTGCAGTATCTGGCCGATCATCGACCCCATCGCACCGCCGGTCGCGATGATCGGCCCCTCCGCACCAAACGGACCTCCCGTTCCAATCGCCACGGCCGCAGACAGCGGTTTCAATACCGTCAACTGAATCGGGATTCGGCTCTCGCCGTGCAGCACGCGATCCATGACCTCCGGGATCCCATGACCGCGAATCGATGCCGACCCCCAACGCGCCATCGCACCGACGATCAGTCCGCCAATTACCGGAACGAGCACCATCACGGCGCCGACATGCATTCCGGCGAGATCCACGGTGGCGAACGACGCGCGACCGTGAAATGCAACGTTCGTAATCAGTCGAATCAGGGCGAGCAGCACCACGGCGGCCCCGCCTGCGGCAACGCCAACGAGGACGGCAATCGTGGTGAGTTGCACCAGTCGGGCGTCGAACGCGCCCGCATCAAGAACTTCCTGGGGCCGATCGTCGCCGGCTGCGGATTCAATCACTTGCTCATGATCCGCAACTGGAGTGTCCGCCGGCAGCTGTCGCACATCCGCTCGATCGGGTGCTCAATGCTCCGGAGCCCCAGTCCTCCGCCGACCCGGTTCGGCGCGGCACACTTGGGGCATGGCAGCCGCATCGGCAGCAATCGCTGGGTACGGCTCATCTGGCGGGCCGCGATGCCGAGGCCGAGGACCAGCGTGAGCGGGATGCCCAGGAGATGAACGATCGGGATCGGGATCAGCAGCCCCGCCACGAGGACCGTGATGCCCAGCACCGCCAACGCGCGTTTCAGCCGGTCTCCCGGCGAGAAGAGGCAGAGCGTCCCCTTGCCGTGGGTCTCGATACCGTCCGAACTGGCGAGTGTCACGTCAACCGGTTGCTTCGTCACGGCACCACCTACGCCCGCTCAAATAGCAGCGGAGCCTGCGAAGCATCGACGCCGAGCACATCGAGCAGCGCGGCGAGTCCGGCGGAGAGTGCGGCAGCATCAGCCGGCGAAAGGGCGCCGAGTCCCGCGATCAGCGTCTCGGTGGACGATTCGGGAGCCCTCGCCAGCATTTCCCTTCCCTGCTGCGTAATCGTCACCTCGACGCGACGATGATCGTCCGCCGCGGTGCCCTTGCGAACCAGCCCGCGAAAGGCGCGCCGCCCGACTACGGAGGAGACCGTGTTCTGCCGGGTGTGGACGAGTGCGGCGAGCGCGTTGATCGATACCTGCTCGCGACTGGCCACTTGGCGAAGCACGAAGAGCTGGGCATTTGTCAGCCCGGTTCGCGATTCGATCGCGCGGGCCGAGCCACCGAGCATCGCCACCAGTGCTCTCAGCGCCGTCAGCGACTGCGCCTGCACCTCGGCAGGCGAGAGTGCCGCGGTCGGCGTCATGGCGAGGTACCGACGGAGGGATGAAATAGCGACATTGCTGTAAATATAGCGATGTCGCTATGAAATGGAAGGTCGGGTTGCCAACGCATCCCGACCGAAGCCGCCGGGGGTACCCCCCACTATTATTCAGGATTGCCCGCCCTCGCGGCGGCCACCCTGGGAGAACACCTGAGCCACGACGACATCGGCCTGCGGGCCAAGCTGCCGAAGATCATTCAAGGCGGAATGGGTATCGCGGTTTCTGATTGGCGCCTTGCCCGAGCAGTAGCAAGTCAGGGCCAGCTCGGTGTGGTGTCGGGAACAGCCCTCGATTCGGTCTTCGTGCGGCGCCTTCAGGATGGCGATATCGGTGGCCACCTTCGCCGCGCGATTGCTTCGTTCCCGATGCCAGACGTGGCCGCCAAGGTGCTGGAGAAGTACTTCCGCCCGGAAGGACGCCCGGAGGGCACGCCGTACCTCGCGCTGCCGATGTACAAGCGGATCGCTTCGCACTCCAAGGAAGCGCTGACGATGCTGGCGGCGTACGCCGAGGTCTTCCTGGCCAAGGAAGGACACGACGGACCAGTCGGGATCAACCTGCTGACAAAGGTGCAGCGCCCGAACATCGCTACGCTCTACGGGGCAATGCTCGCCGGCGTGAGCTATGTGCTGATGGGCGCTGGTATTCCGCGCGAGATTCCCGCGGTGCTTGCCGCACTCTCACAGCACCAGCAGGCGTCCCTCAAGCTCGACACGATCACGCCGACCGAGACGCAGCTCTATATCACGCTCGACCCGGCGGAGTACTGGGATGTTGTTCCCCCGCCGATGCCGCAGCCGAAGTTTCTCCCGATCGTTGCCAGCAATTCACTCGCGACGTTGCTCGCGACAAAGGTGGCCGGTGGCATTGACGGGTTTGTGATCGAAGGACCCACGGCCGGCGGACACAACGCACCCCCCCGCGGTACGCTGACCCTCAACGATCGCGGTGAGCCGGTCTACGGCCCGCGCGACGAAGTGGATCTCGCCAAGATCGCAGAGCTCGGCCTTCCCTTCTGGGTTGCAGGCGGCGCCGGCCATCCGGAACGCCTGCAGGAAGCGTTGGCCGCAGGCGCAGCCGGAATTCAGGTCGGCACCCTCTTCGCCTACGCTGATGAATCGGGCCTCGATGCGACGCTCAAGCGTTCGGTGCTGGAGAGCGCGACCCGCGGCGAAGTCTCGGTGATCACCGACGCGAAGGCATCGCCAACCGGCTATCCGTTCAAGGTTGTGGACTGGAGCGAGAATCCGGTGCAGGCTGACAAGCGGAAGCGCGTCTGCGATCTCGGCTACCTGCGCGTGGCCTTCGAAAACGAGAAGGGGCGCATCGACTACCGCTGTGCTGCAGAGCCTGTTGACACGTACGTCGCAAAGGGTGGCACCGAGGCCGAGACCACCGGTCGCAAGTGTCTCTGCAATGCATTGATGGCGAACATCGGCCTGCCGCAGTACCGGGCGGATGGTGCGGTCGAACCGCCGCTGCTCACGAGCGGCGATGATCTCGTGCTGATTTCGACCTTTCTCGATGGCCGCACGAGCTACTCGGCAACCGATGTGATCGACTATCTCCTCGGTGCAGCACCGCTGGTCGATGCTACCTCGGTCGCTTCTGCAGCGTCGGGTGAAGGAAGTCTCATCGATTCTTTATAGCGGGCTCATGAGGGGCCCGTAGTTGTTCGGTAGTATTGCTGCATCCTCTGTCGGAGGGCGCAGTGTACTCCCCATCTTCCTTCCCTTGGACTGAAGCAGAGTCCCTCAGCCAACACCTGACCGAGCGCGGCGTTTCGCGCCGTGATTTTCTCGAGTATTGCGGCGGCCTTGCTGCCGTGCTCGGGCTACCTGCGGCCGATGCCAAGCGCATCGCCAGCGCACTCGACATACAGAAGCGGCCGAGTGTCGTCTGGATCCAGTTGCAGGAATGCACCGGCTGCGTCGAGAGCGTGATCCGCACCGCCGATCCCACGATCGGCAACCTCGTACTCGACCTCATCTCGCTCGACTATTCGCACACGCTGATGGCCGCTGCAGGACATCAGGCTGAGAGCGCGCTGCAGTCAGCGATGAAGGACAACTTCGGCAAGTACGTCCTGGTGGTGACCGGATCGACGCCGTTGAGCGATGACGGCATCTATCTCACGATCGGCGGGCGCACCGCGAAGACAATCCTCGAGGAAGCGGCCAAGGGAGCAGCTGCCGTCATCGCCGTCGGTGCCTGTGCCCACTGGGGCTCGGTCCAGGCGGCACGGCCGAATCCCACTGGCGCGGTTGGTGTCTCGGCGATCATCAAGGACAAGCCGGTGGTGAACATCGCCGGCTGCCCGCCGATCTCGGACGTCGTGACGGCGACGATCGTCCACTTCCTCACCTTCGGCCGCCTTCCCGCCACCGACAGTGACGGCCGCCCGCTCTTTGCGTACGGCCAGCGCATCCACGATCAATGTCCGCGCCGCGCTCACTTCGACGCCGGCCAGTTCGTCGAGAAGTTCGACGATGCCGCGGCACGTCAGGGCTATTGCCTGTATGAGGTGGGGTGCAAGGGACCGGCAACGTTCTCGCCCTGCCCGATCATCCAGTGGAACGAAGGGACCAGCTGGCCGATTGGCGCGGGCCATCCTTGCATCGGCTGCACCGAACGGAACTTCTGGGACACGATGACGCCGTTCTATGACCGGCTCCCCGATGTCGGCGGCTTTGGCGTGGAACGCACGGCCGACATCATCGGCGCCGCACTCGCAGTTGGCGCCACGGCCGGCGTTGGTGCACATGCCATCGCCACCGGCATCCACCAATCCCGTCGCAAGAATCTTCCGGTCGTTGACACGGCACCCGCGACACCATCGCCCACCGTCAGCCCCGGGCCCGACCCGCGGCGCGGCAAGGAGTGACCTGACATGGCCATGACCAAGATCGTCGTCGACCCGATCACGCGCATCGAAGGCCACCTGCGGATCGAGGCCCAGACGGAAAACGGCAGGATCACCAACGCGTGGGCGTCGTCCACCCAGTTCCGTGGCATCGAGATCATCATGCAGGGGCGCGATCCGCGAGATGCCTGGGCCTTCACTCAGCGCATCTGCGGCGTCTGCACGGTCGTCCATGCCGTTGCCTCCTGCCGCGCCGTGGAAGATGCGCTCGGCATCGTCATCCCGCCCAACGCCAACCTGATACGCAACATGGTCCACGGGATGCAATTCATCCAGGACCATGTGATCCACTTCTACCACCTGCACGCGCTGGACTGGGTGGACGTGGTGAGCGCGCTGAAAGCCAACCCCGCTGACACGTCGCGGATCGCCAAATCGATCTCGCCATGGCCGAATAATTCGGAAACACACTTCGCGCAGGTGCAGGAGAAGGTCAAGAAGTTCGTGGCGAGCGGGCAGCTTGGCATTTTCACGAATGGCTACTGGGGCCACCCGGCATACAAGCTCCCGCCCGAGGTGAACCTGCTCGCGGTGGCGCACTATCTCGAGGCGCTCGACTGGCAGCGCGACGTGATTCGCCTGCATACGATCTTCGGTGGCAAGAATCCGCACCCCAACTTCCTGGTGGGCGGGATGGCGTGCGCGATCAACCTCGACAATGCATCGACGATCAACGCGGTGCGTCTCGACGAGATCCAGGGAATGATCAACCGCGCGCAGCAGTTCGTGGAGCAGGTTTACTATCCCGACCTGATCGCGATCGCCGGTTACTACAAGGAATGGGGCTCGATCGGCGGCGGCGTCCCGAACTACATGTCGGTTGGGGAATTTCCCGATGCCGACGTGCGCGACACCAGCAAGCTCTACTTTCCGCGCGGCATCATCATGAACAAGGACCTTTCCAAGGTCCTCCCCTATGACCACAAGAAGGTGAAGGAGTACATCACCTCTTCGTGGTACGAGTACAACGATGGCGATCGCGCCGGGCTCCACCCGTGGGAAGGCGAGACCAAGCCGAAGTTTGTGGGAGCGAAGCCGCCATTCGAGTTCCTGCAGGATCGCGAGAAGTACACCTGGATGAAGGCGCCGCGCTACGATGGCCATCCGATGCAGGTGGGTCCGCTGGCTCGCATGCTCGTCGCGTTCGCGAGCGGGCACCCCGATGTGAAGCCCATGGTGCTCGACCTCCTGGCAAAGCTCAAGGTAGGCCCCGAGGTGCTGTTCTCCACGCTTGGCCGCACCGCCGCCCGCGGCATCGAGACGGTATTGCTGGCGCGCCGAATGAACGTCTGGTTCGACCAGTTCATCGCGCGAATCAAGAGCGGCGACACGTCGACCTTCAACGGCGCCAAGTGGGAACCGTCCACCTGGCCAGACTCGGCGGACGGGTACGGCTACCTCGATGCGCCGCGAGGCGCGCTCGGGCACTGGGTGCAGATCCGTGACGGCAAGATCGCGCGGTATCAATGCGTGGTGCCGAGCACGTGGAACTGCTCGCCGCGCGATGGCGAAGGGCAAATGGGACCGTACGAAGCCTCACTGGTGGACAACCATCCGCTGGCGAAGCCGGATCAGCCGCTGGAGATCCTGCGCACGATTCACTCGTTCGATCCATGCATGGCCTGCGGCGTTCACGTACTCGATGCGACGGGGGCGCCGATCGTCGACGTGCAGATCCAATGAGCACCGGGCCGGCCCCCGCGACCCACCTTCCCCGGACCGGAGATTTTCGCTGGGTCAAGCTCTGGGGCCTGCCGATCCGCGCAACCCACTGGACGGCGGCGATCTCGATCGTCGTCCTTGCCGTCACCGGCATGTACATCGGGAAACCCTACTTCATCACAACGGGCGAGGCGAGTTCCCACTATCTGATGGGAACCGTCCGGTTTGTGCACTTCGTGGCCGCCGCACTACTGGTCACGACGGCAATGTTGCGGATCTACGGATTGTTCCAGGGCAACCAGTACGAGCACTGGACCGCCCTGGTGCCCCACCGCGCGCGTGATCTCAGGAACCTCTTTCAACAGGCACGCGCCTATCTCCTGGTCCGCCCCGAAGCCGCGCCACCGTATCTCGGTCACAATCCGCTTCAACAGCTGAGCTACACCAGCTTGTATGCGGTGGCGTCAGCTCAGGTGCTGACTGGATTCGCGTTGTATGGCCAGTACAACCAGGGCGGCGTCTTCTATCGTGCCTTCAACTGGATCGGTGCACTGGTCGGCGGCATGCCGAATGTCCGGTTTCTGCACCATGAGATTACCTGGGTCTTCGTGATCTACCTGCCGATTCACGTCTACCTCTCGGTGCGCGCCGACATCCTGGAACATGACAGCACGATCTCCTCGATCATCAGCGGCGGGCGAATGATCCACGCTGATGCAAAGTTCGAGGATGACTGACATGCGCGAACCGACGCTGATCATCGGACTCGGCAACCTGCTCATGGGCGACGACAGTCTTGGACTCGTGGCGCTCGAGCGGCTTCGAAGTGACTGGGAACTGCCCGAGGAAGTCGAGCTGATGGACGGCGGCACCTGGGGAATGAACCTGCTGCCGTTCATCGAATGCTGCGACCGGGTGATCCTGCTCGACGCCATCCAGAACAACACGCAGCCGGGCACGGTGATCGAGCTTGCAGGCGACCGAGTGCCCCGGATGCTCTCCCACAAGCTTTCTCCGCACCAGATCGACATGCGCGAGGTGCTGGCGGTGGCCAGCCTGCGCGGCACGCTGCCGCGAACCCTCGTCGCGCTCGGCATCGAGCCGCTCGACGTTGAGATGCGAACCGAGTTGAGCGACGTCGTGGCGGCCGCCATCCCGAGACTTGTGACGCGAGCCATTCAGCAGCTGAAGTCGTTCGGCCACCCCTGTGTGCGGCGCATGAGGGTGGCGGTATGCACGAGCTGAGCATCGCGATGGAAGTCTGTCGCATCGCGGAAGAGCGGCTTGACGGCCGCGATGCCGCGCAGGTTCGGACGGTTGCCGTCGAGGTGGGCAACGATGCGAACATCGAAGTGGAGGCATTGCGTTTCTGCCTGGAGGCGGTGCTCGCTGCTCCGCCGTTTGCCGGTGCGCTCCCAACGATCATTTCATGCCCCGGTTCAGACCTCCGGTTGGCATACCTCGAGGTAGACGATGGCTGTCCGAACGATTGAGATTCGCGAACGTGTGATGGCGAAGAACGACGAGATTGCCGCCACGGTACGGCATCGGCTGACGGATGCCAGCATTCCGTGCTTGAACCTCGTCTCCTCGCCTGGATCCGGCAAAACCACGCTGCTGGAACGCACGCTGGAAGTGCTCGGTGACGAAATCCGGATGAGCGTGGTCACCGGCGACGTGCAGACGCAGAACGACGCCGACCGCCTGGCCACCCATACGCACCGGCTCGTACAGGCGGTCGTGACTGGCGGGGCCTGCCATCTCGACGCACGGCAAGTGGAACAAGCGCTGAATGCGATCGACCTCGCCGAGACCGACTTGCTGTTCATCGAGAACGTCGGAAACCTTGTCTGCCCCGCCAACTGGGATCTAGGCGAGGACGCCAAGGTCGTTCTCTTCTCCGTCACTGAGGGCGAGGACAAACCGCTCAAGTATCCCGCAATGTTCCGGGGCGCACGCTACGCCGTGCTCACCAAGACGGACCTGCTGCCGCACGTGCCATTCGACGTCAACCGGGCTGTGGCCTTTGCCCGCAGCGTCAATCCGTCGCTGGAGTTCTTCCACACCTCGGCCCTCAGCGGCGAGGGGATGGAATCCTGGTACGGCTTCCTCCGGAAGCTGGTGCGAACCCGCGCGATGGCGGTTCGGTGAGCGCGCCCACCGAACCTGCCGCGGGACGCCGCATCCGCGTCACCGGCGTCGTGCAGGGCGTTGGCTTCCGCCCCTTCGTCCATCGCCTTGCCATGCGTCACGACCTGACCGGGTCGGTACGCAACGTCGCCGGCGAAGTCCAGATCGGCATTCAGGGCACGGCCGAGCACATCCAGCATTTCATTGACGCACTCACCCGCGAGGCGCCACCGCTCTCCCACATCGACGGGGTGGCGGTCGAGCCGGCCACGCTCCAACCGGTCACCGCGTTCGTGATCGAACCGAGCATGGATCCGCCCGGCCTGCGGCAGCCGGTATCGCCAGACGTGGCCATGTGCGCGACTTGCGCCGCAGAATTGCTCGATCGCGGCAACCGGCGCTATCGCTACCCCTTCATTACCTGCACCGACTGCGGTCCTCGGTTCACGGTGATCGATGCCATGCCGTATGATCGCGAACGCACCAGCATGCGCCGGTTTGTACAATGTGCCGAGTGTGCCCACGAATACCGGTCGCCGGCCGACCGACGCTATCACTCGCAGACGAACAGCTGCCTCAATTGCGGGCCGCGCCTCTGGTTCGCCGGACCGTTTGCCACCGAAAGGATGCCCGAGGGCGAGGCCGCACTGACGCAGGCCGCTGCCCTGCTCCGGTCCGACGGTATCGTGGCTATCCGCGGGCTGGGTGGCTTTCATCTCGCGGTGGATGCCACGTCGGATGTGGCCGTGAAGCTTCTGCGCCTGCGCAAGAACCGCGACGCCAAGCCGCTCGCCGTCATGGTGCGTACGCTTGCCGACGCCGAAGAGCTCGTCGAGGTCAGCGCCGCCGCCGCGTTGTTGCTCATGTCGCCAGAACGACCGGTAGTCGTACTCCCGGCACGGCCCGGGACCACGCTCAGTCCGAGTGTTGCGCCCGGCCTCACTTCGGTGGGCATCATGCTGCCGTCTACGCCGCTGCATCACCTGCTGCTCGGTCTCGTCCGCCGACCATTGGTCATGACCAGCGGCAACGTTGCAGACGAGCCGATTGCGACGGGCAACGAGGAGGCGCAACGGCGGCTCAAGTTCATCGCGGACGGCTTCCTGCTGCACGACCGTGATATCGTGTCGCGCTACGACGATTCGGTGGTCCGCCCGCTCGCCCATCAGCAGATCATTCTCCGCCGTGCGCGCGGACTGGCTCCGCTGCCGCTCACCATTCCCGTCGGCGCCTCAAGGCCGCTACTCGCCTTTGGTGCCGACCTGAAGAACACGTTTGCCCTGGCGGACGGTCAGCGGGCGTATCTCTCGCAACACGTCGGCGATCTCAATTCGCTCGAAGCGATCGCGCACTTCAAGGAAACGCTGCAGCGATTCGAGCGACTCTTCCAGATTGCACCCGAGGTCGCCGTCCGGGATCTTCACCCGGGATATCTATCCACCCGCCTCGCGGTTGAATCGGGGATCGCCACGATCCTCACCGTTCAACATCACCACGCGCACATCGCGGCGGTTCTCGCCGAGCATGGCGAAACTGGCCCGGCTATTGGCGTGGCGTTCGACGGCACCGGGTACGGTGACGATGGCAATGTCTGGGGCGCGGAGGTGATGCTCGCCGACCTTAGCGAGTACCGCAGACTTGCGCATCTCCGGTACGCCCCGATGCCAGGAGGAGACCTGGCCGCGCGCGAGCCCTGGCGCGCCGCACTTGGCTACCTCTCGCTGGAACCGGCGCTGGCCGATGCCTTTGGGACGGCATTCAGCGGCGTACCGGAACGGCTCCACGCCCTGGCCAATACGCAGATGGCTCGACACCTGAACGCGCCGCTTGCTTCGTCAATGGGAAGACTGTTCGATGCAGCGAGCGCGATCATCGGCGCGCACAGCGGACGCCAGTTCGAGGGACAGGCGGCCATGGAACTCGAGGCACTCGCCGGCAGTCGTCCGGGCCGTGTATTCGACATGCCGCTCCAGCGGCAGTGCAACGAACCCTGGGTGCTCGATCCGCTGCCGCTCTTCGCGGCCCTTGCCGATCGACGGCGCGCCGGAGTGGATCCCGCCGATCTCGCGGCCGATTTTCACGCCAGCATCATCGCAGCGACGTCGCGAATGGTGATCGAACTGTGTGAACACTATTCGCTGCCCACCGTCGGGCTCGGTGGCGGATCGTTCCAGAACGCCCGCCTTGCCACGATGCTGCCGATGGCACTCGAAGCACGCGGGCTCCGGGTGCTCCAGCCGCGCCGGCTCAGTCCCAATGACGGTGCCATCAGCTACGGACAGGCTGCAATCGCTGCCGCCACGATCGCTCGCGACGCCGCTGCCTGCCCCCCAATGGGAGGTTGATGATCATGTGCCTGGGCATTCCGGGACGAGTGCTCGAAGTCCATGACGATCGTGGACTCGCAATGGGATTGGTGGACTTCGGCGGCGTGCGACGGGAGGTCTGTCTCGCCTATATCGCGGACGAGGTGCAGCCCGGTGATTACGCGCTGGTGCACGTCGGCTTTGCCATCTCACGCATCGATGAAGCGGAAGCAAAACGAACGTTCGAGGCACTTCAGGAGATGAGTCTGCTCGACGAACTGGAGTTCCTCCGCGATATCGCGGCCCAGGAACTCGAGCATATCGCGGCGCGAGGCCTGGCGTGAAATATCTCAGCGAATACCGCGACGGCGGCCTGGCCCGGCGGATCGTCTCCCAGATACGCAACCTCGCGACGCGGCGCTGGGTGCTGATGGAGGTCTGCGGCGGCCAGACGCACACGATCGTGAAACAGGGGCTGGACGAATTGCTTGGCGACGCCGTGGAAATGATCCATGGTCCCGGGTGCCCGGTGTGCGTGACGCCGCTCGAACAGATCGACAAGGCACTCCTGCTCGCCGCCCGGCCAGAGGTGATCTTTACCTCGTTTGGCGACATGCTGCGAGTGCCGGGAAGCGAATGCGACCTGTTGCAGGTCCGGGCCCGTGGCGGCGCGGTGCGCATCGTATACTCGCCGCTCGATGCGCTCGAGCTGGCGATCGCGAATCCCGACAAACAGGTGGTCTTCTTCGCGGTCGGCTTCGAAACTACGGCGCCCGCGAACGCGATGGCCGTCTGGCAGGCTCGGGAACTTGGCGTGCGGAACTTTACCGTACTCGTTTCGCATGTCACCGTTCCACCGGCAATGATCGCGCTGCTGCAGGACCCGGACAATCGGGTTCAGGGATTTCTTGCCGCCGGCCACGTCTGCACCGGGATGGGGTGGACGGAATACGACCCGCTCGCTGCCGGATTCAAGGTGCCGATCGTGGTAACTGGGTTCGAACCGGTGGACATCCTCGAAGGGATCTATCTCGCCGTCAAGCAGCTTGAGGAGGGACGTTTCGAGGTGGAGAACCAGTACGTCCGCGCGGTAACGCGGCTCGGCACCGTACCGGCGCGCACGGTGGTTGAGCAAGTGTTCCAGCTTGTCGATCGGAAATGGCGCGGGATCGGCGAGATTCCGGCAAGCGGCCTCGGCCTTCGCGAAGCATTTGCGGACTTCGATGCCGAGCGCCGGTTCAATCTCGGCACGATGGTGGTCGATGAGCCGGCCGAGTGCCAGGCCGGCGCGGTGCTTCGCGGCCAGCTCAAACCCCGGCAATGTGGCGCGTTCGGGACACGCTGCACGCCGGAGCACCCGCTTGGCGCACCGATGGTTTCGTCTGAAGGCGCGTGCGCCGCGTACCACAACTACGGGCGTTATCGCGCCGTCGAAATGGCGGTGACGGCATGAGCGCCACGCTGCGGCTCGCCGACGGAATCTCCTGCCCCGTCAGCACGGTTCCGGTGGACCGTGTGCAGCTCGGGCACGGCTCCGGCGGGAAGCAGAGCGCGGCGATGCTTCGCGACCACTTCCTGCCCCATCTCTCCAATCCGGTGCTCGATCAATTGGGGGATGGTGCGGTGGTGACGGTGCATGGCGGAGAGATCGCCGTGTCCACCGACACCTTTGTCGTCACGCCGGTGGAGTTTCCCGGTGGCGACATCGGTTCACTGGCGGTGCACGGCACCCTCAACGACATCGCAATGATGGGAGCGGTACCGCGTTTCATCACCGCCGGCTTCGTCATCGAGGAGGGACTCGATTTCGGGCTGCTCGACCGGGTGATCCGCTCAATGGCGGAGGCAGCGCGGGCGGCGGGCGTGCCATTGATCACAGGAGATACGAAGGTCGTGGAGCGCGGAAAGGCCGACAAGCTGTACATCAACACCACCGGCATCGGCACGCTCGACGGCGTGTGTCGACCGGCGCCCGACAAGGCACAAGCCGGCGACGCGGTCATCGTGAGCGGACCGATCGGATCCCATGGCATGGCGATCATGGCCGTGCGGGAAGGACTGGCGTTCGACGCCGAGATTGTGAGCGATTCGGCAGCGCTCTTTCCGCTCGTGGAACGCCTGGCTCGGGAATGCGGCCGCGACGTGCATGTGTTGCGAGATCCAACGCGCGGCGGCGTGGCGAGTTCGCTCAACGAGATCGCGGCCGCTTCCGGTGTGGGAATCGTCCTCACCGAGACCGAGATCCCGGTTCCGGAGCCCGTTGGTGCTGCCTGCGAGATGCTCGGACTCGATCCCCTCTATGTGGCCAACGAAGGTGTGATGCTGGTAATCCTCCCGGAGCGGCTGGCCGACGCGGCGCTGGCTGCGCTGCGATCACTGCCACTCGGTGCGTCAGCAGTGCAGATCGGACGCGTGGTGCCGGATCATCCAGGAATGGTGATCATGCGAACGGCGCTCGGCGGCAGCCGCGTGGTGGACATGCTCCCCGGCGATCAGCTCCCGCGGATCTGCTGATGCTCATGAGCCTGCTCCCGACCCTGCTCCTGGGCGTGGTTCTCGGGATGCGGCACGCCACC
>Ga0163162_10004550_pt1 | contig 13364 bp, 7 predicted proteins | sample S55metaG_FD_115310 | JGI IMG/M metagenome (GOLD analysis project Ga0163162, IMG submission 115310) | Switchgrass rhizosphere microbial communities from Kellogg Biological Station, Michigan, USA - S5-5 metaG | ecosystem: Host-associated > Plants > Roots > Rhizosphere > Soil | place: USA: Michigan...
GTGATCCTTATGTGTATCAATTGGCCAATGCGTAAAGACAATGTCAGGTTTTTCAGCAGCTAATAATTGCTGCATCTTCATCACCCATTCATTGTTCACAATTGTATCGCCGTCTATTTGCCCCGCAAAAACTGGTTTTGCATTCAGGATCTTTGATGCGGCGGTAGCTTCTTTAGTTCTTATGTCTGCTGCTTCATCATGCGATTTGCCTTCGATGCCGGCTTCTCCTCTTGTCAGGTAGATGATCGTGACCTCATGACCTGCAGCTGCAAATTTGGCCAACGTTCCTCCGCAGATGCTTTCGGGATCATCAGGGTGACCGCCGACGCAAACGACTTTCATTTTTTTGACTGGCCTCCTCGCGGCCTGGATATTGTCAGACATTGCCAATACTCCCAGTCCACTTAATGAGTGCTGTAAGAATTTGCGACGTGAAGAAGATTTCATGACAAGCAGGTTTTGATTATTTAAAAAAGTAGTGTTCTTCGTTATCCTTCACTTTCTGATAAATATGGTCACAAAGCTTGCAACAAAGCACAACTGACACAAAGAAGTTAGGCAAGCTTCCATTTTACTACAACTGCAATTTCAATTTCATTTTATTCAATAACATGACTATACCCATTACTGCCACAGCAAAAAATGCGGACCACAACATTCCGGGCCATCCCGATCTGCAAAAATGCGGTACAATTACAATTCCCAGAAGAGCGGTCAAATAATAAATGATATCAGGGATGATGTATGTCAGTAAAGGATTCGACGCCGCTGGTTTGAAAAAATTCGTCCACCCCTGTATCTTTCTCTTGTCGATCAGCCAGTACAAAAAAGAAAATATTATCGTGCAGAAAGCAGCGCTATACAAACACCATGTGGGTGTGGCATAAATCTTTGATATTTTAAAAAAAGGTCTTAACAAATAACCCGCCGCAAATAACAAAAGTGTAAAGGCGAAGGCGCTTATAAAACGGATATTCTGATTTGCAGGCCGTCTATTGTCAAAAAACAGCAAAGTCACTATCATGCCGCATAGTGCAATTGATGTGTGGGCCGCATCCCCTTTCCGGGCACTGATCCAGTGCCAACCAGAATGTTCGACTTCGGGCATTTTACCCACTGCATAAAATGCCACGCACACGCCGATCATGAGCGCAAGCAAATATTTATTACCGGAAAACAATTGGTAAAAAACACAGGAGTAGAGATAAGCCCACCCGATCAGACCTAAGATGCCCCACCACCGCGGTGTGATATGCTCGCCATTCTCACCCCGGTAAATAAAAGCAAGAATGATCAAGATGATAAATCCAACTGCTCTTAAGGTGTAGATAAGAGCTTTGTTTGATGGTCTGTAAACTTTCCAGATCAATATAACCGCTGCAAAAAATAAAAGTGACCATAGATTAATAGAAATGCCCATTGCCTTTTCATCGTAGCCTCCCTCAGCATTTACCATAAAAAAACCAAGGACCAGCAATCCCAGCGTCCGAAAAAGAATATGTTGTTGTAATTGAATAAAACTTGCTCGACTTTTGAGCCTTAAACTAATGGCGAAAGGAATTGACATACCAACAATAAATAGAAAGCCAGGGAAAACGACATCGACAAAGCTCATGGCGTCGGCATCCCTGGGCATATGCTTCATCCATTGCGGGATATCATGAACCCCTGCGAGCTCATTAACAAAAATCATCACCAGGATCGTGATGCCCCGAAAAGCATCGATGGATAAAACTCTCTCATTACTCAACCGGTTATAGCGCATATAATGTTTGACGGGAATAGTGATGCAAAATAGCTGTAAATTGACACGAACTAATTACAAACGCTTATCAAAATCGAATGAATTGACAAAGATCGTTTACAATATAAGCTTTTTGTTTTGCTGCACTAGTGTGATCATGTCACCCCAATTCGGTAAACCAAAACCCAAACCCGTGATCATTGCCTATGTCGGAGGATTCAGAGGGCTGATTGGCACCGATTCGATCGACGTTTGGCGGCTGTCTCACATTAATTATGCTTTTGTTGACGTAAAAGATAACCGGGCCTGGTTGCATTTTGAAAAAACTGATACGATCAACCTCAGGAAATTAAGTGAATTGAAAAACGTAAATCCAAACCTGAAAATATTGATTTCCCTTGGCGGATGGACCTGGAGTAAAAATTTTTCTGACGCCGTGCTGACTGATACTTCGCGACAAAATTTCGCGACAAGTGCCGTGGCGATCGTTGCGAAATATAATTTAGACGGGATTGATATAGATTGGGAGTATCCCGGAATGATGGGCGACAGCAACGTATATCGACCCGAAGACAAACAAAATTATACTCTTCTTTTCCGCGACCTGAGACATGGACTTGACAGCCTGAGTCAAATTACCCATTCAAAATACTTTGTGACAACCGCTGTTGGCGGATGGAAGGCTTATATCGATCACACCGAAATGGGAAAACTTCAGCAATACACAGATTACATAAATATCATGAGCTATGATTTTACTGATGGATCCGATACCATATCCGGCCACCATACCAATCTTTATAACTCGTCCGCGGACACGAGTCAAAGTTCCGCACATCGGGCTGTCCAGGAATTTATGGCCGCTGGTGTGCCAGCCTCCAAACTGGTGATGGGAATTGCGTTTTATGGTAAGGGCTGGCAAATGCAATCTGGTGACAACAATGGTTTATACCGAAAATCATTAAAAGGAATGCGTGGTGGAGGTTTTACTTATTTGAAAGATAGTGTCATTGACAAAAATGGCTATAAACAATATTGGGACCCAGTCGCGATGGCTCCTTACCTTTTTAACTCTGAAACCAATATTTTCATTTCTTACGACGATGAGAAATCAGTCGAAGAAAAATGCAAGTATGTCAAAAAAAATCATCTTGCCGGGGCGATGTTTTGGGAATATGCCAGTGACAAGAAGGAATATCTGCTCAAGGTCATTGCAGATAATTTTAAGTACAGGAAGAAAAATAAATAGCAGGAGATAAGATTAAAATTCATGATTTCCACATCTGCCTTGCGGCAGGCAGGTGTGGCGAAGTTTTTACATTTATCTTTACCTGCCACGGCTATGAATGCAATAGGCCTTCACTATTAACTACCGGAAACTTCAAAACAAAAAAATTCACAATGGAAGTCCAACTCCACCTGATCGATTATGTCATTATGGTGATCTATTTTGTCTTTGTGCTGGGAATTGGTTGGTTCTTGCGCAAATACATGAAAGACGCCAAACAATTCCTTGAAGCAGGTCGTTCCCTCCCCGCCTGGGTCACTGGTTTAGCCTTTATCTCAACCAACCTCGGCGCGCTGGAAGTAATGGGCATGACGGGCTCCGGGGCCAAATATGGAATGCTCACCACTCATTTTTATTGGATAGGTGCCATCCCGGCAATGGTTTTCCTTGCCATTTTTATGATGCGTTTTTACTACGGATCAAAAGCAAGATCTGTTCCTGAATTTTTGAAATTACGTTTTGATGAAAAGACACGTGCATTAAATGCCATTTTATTTGCGGTGATGACGATAATGGCTTCAGGAATTTCAATGTATGCGCTTGCTCTGCTCATGGAAAAAGTTTTGGGTTGGAACTTTAATATCAGCCTTTGGTTATCGGCTGCGATCGTCCTTGCTTACACATACCTGGGTGGTTTATCTTCCGCCATTTATAATGAAGTGCTCCAGTTCTTTATTATTCTCATCGGTTTATTGCCCATTGTGATCCTTGCATTAATGGAAGTCGGAGGTTGGAGTGGTTTAAAAGAAGGATTGGCACCCATTGCAACACAAAAAGGCTTTGCGCCAGATACTCTAACAACGACATGGAAATACACCAGCGCAGCCAATGCAAACCCAATGGGGGTAAAATGGTATGGAATATTTGCGGGTTTGGGGTTTGTGCTTTCTTTTGGTTATTGGTGCACCAATTTCTTAATTGTACAAAGAGCCATGGCCGCAGAGTCCACAACCGCTGCACGTAAAACGCCACTTATCGGTGCCCTCCCAAAAATGTTTATTCCTTTTCTGATCATAGTACCCGGCGTCGTTGCACTTGTACTCATTAACAATCCCGGTTCAGGATTTAGCATCATGGAAAACGGCAAACCGAATTATGATCTCACCATCATCATGCTGCTGAAACATTATTTACCCGCAGGTGTGCTTGGTGTCGGTATTACCGCATTGCTTGCCTCGTTTATGTCAGGTATGGCAGGAAATGTGTCTGCATTCAATACAGTGTGGACCTATGACATTTACCAAAGCTATATCAGGCCTGCAACAAACGATGCCGCGGCCGATGCAAAACATTATTTGCGCGTTGGAAGACTCGCAACCATCTTTGGTGTATTAGTAAGTATTGCTGCCGCCTACCTCGCAGGTTTATTTGGAAACATCATGGACTTTCTTCAAACTATTTTTTCCATGATCAATGCGCCACTCTTTGCGGTAATATTTCTCGGCATGTTTTGGAAACGAACCACTGCTCATGGCGCATTTGCCGGATTGCTTGGAGGTTTCCTGGTCGCGCTGGCGCATCATGGCTTAACGGCACCTGAGGGAGCGACAACCCTGGTGAAAGGTGGCTGGCTTACTTTGGTCCATACATATCCCGTAGAAATGGCCCAGAATTTCTGGACAGCTATTTATGCATGTTCCTCTGCAACACTGATCACAGTTAGTCTTTCATTGGTAACCCGACGGCAGAAAACCGACGAAGAATTAAAAGGGCTTGTTTATTCATTGACACCAAAGATGACTGAAGAAAACGTTCCATGGCTTAAACGAACGAATACGCTGGCTTTATTTGTTCTGATCATTTTTGTCGTCCTATCTATTTTATTCTGGTAAAAAATTCTTCTATGTTAGATATAAAAATTCCTATCGGTCTCATGTTTTTTGTATTTGGTGCGATCCTGACGATCTATGGATTTGCTACTAATAATGACACCAAACTCTACCAAAAATCTCACTCCCACAATGTCAATCTCTGGATGGGAGTTTTGATGCTTGTTTTTGGAGGGGTTATGTTGTTGTTGGTGAAGAGAAAGAAGGCATAAAGAACAAACAGGAAATAAGAGCAAACCGATCTATGCCGTGACTCCCATGCCATTTGCCTTGTAAGCCTGGCTTGTACGTGTTATGCCGTGTGGGTGTTCCTATCTCAGATCTTTCACTGCTAAACTATCTTTTAAAACTAATAATAAAATTACTTCCCCTGTCCAGTTTAGTCTCTACGTTGATGGTTCCCTTGTGTGATTCGATGATAGAATAGCAAGCGGCGAGTCCAAGACCCATTCCATTCTTCTTGGAGGTAAAGAACGGTTCGAAGAGTTTGGGTAAGAATTCATCGGGAATTCCTTTACCATTGTCACGGATGGAAACACTATACGCTGTAGGTAACGCTACTAAAGAGACAGCTAACTCACCTTTATTTGTCTCCATCGCTTCAATGGCGTTTATGACAAGGTTGGTGAACGCAATGATCAATTTTGATTTGTCGACTTCAAGTTCTATGGGCGAATCAGGATAATTTTTCTCAACCCTGATGTGTTGAAGGTTGATCCTGTCGGTTGCAAGTAACAGACTTTCGTCGAGTATGTCCTGCAAAGAATGTTTTTCAAATTTTAATTCCAGTGGTTTGGTAAGATCAAGAAGCTCCGTAATGATCTTATTGATCCTTGTGCAATTTCGCTGAACAATGCCCACAAGATAGTTTTGAATTTCTGCATCGTCATTCGGCGTTTTCAATTGATCAACCGCTAGTGTGATATTATTCAGGGGGTTCCGTATCTCGTGAGCAAGAATGCGGATCAACCGTTCGTTGGCGGCCAGTTTTTGCGCCTGGATGTTTGCCTGCTCTGCTTTTTTGATGTTGGTGATGTCGTGAATAATACCATGAATCAAATGATGAGGCTGTGAGTCAAGCTGAAAGGAAACAGAAAGAAGACAGGGTTTTACCTCCCCCTGCTGATCACGGATCTGTATTTCGATATCGCTTGTATTCTCTTCTTTTGCGAGGAGGTCGCGCAGCTTTTCCTTTTGTTTTTCATCATTCAAAAAATCAAAAAGATTGCACTGCGATATTCCGCCGTTTGCAAAACCAAATAAAAGCGAGGCAGCCTGGTTATATTCTGTAAGCACTAAGTTCTTGTCAGAGATGAATACAGCGTCCTTCGATCCTTTAAAAAGATTCCGATACTTGCTTTCTCTTGTCTTTAATTCCCGTAAAGATTCGGCGCGATCAAGTGAGTAGCGAATGCAGCGCTCCAGCTTTTCTGAGTTTAGCTCTGATTTGACAAGGTAGTCAGTGGCACCGCTTTGCATGGCTTTTATGTCAATAGCCCTGTTTCCTTTTCCCGTCAATAAGACAATAGGGCTGTCGCATTGCATCGCCGTCGCCTCCTCTAAAAGCTCCAGGCCTGTCTCATTCCCTAATCTATAATCAAGAAAATAAAGGTGATAGCCGCCCGTTTTTATCTTTTCAATAGCCGCTTTATAACTGTTAAGCCAATCGATCACAAAATTTACATTCTTGATCTCGCGAATATATTCTTCGATGATAAAAAAATCGTCTTCGTCGTCATCTATAACGCCAATGCGGATTTGGTTTCCTTTTAGCATGTATGGTTAGTGGGTTTCGGGTAAAATTAATGTAAATCGTGATCCTTCATTTTCGGTTCCTTCTGCATATATGATTCCCTCGTGATTGCCTGCAATTTTTTTACAGATGGAAAGACCAAGCCCGCTTCCTTCATATTCGGACTTTGAATGAAGTCGAACAAAGGGTTCAAATATTTTTTCAGCATTGACCTGGTTAAAGCCAATGCCATTATCACTCACTTCAATTTTATAATATTTTCTGTTTGCCGGGAGGTTGAAAAAAATCTTTTCATCATTTGCGAGCGTTTCAGAGCTTACGCAGATCTCGGGCGCAATATCTTTTCTTCTGAACTTAAACGCATTTTCAAAAATATTCTTGAAGAGCTGCTGGTACTGAACAGGACTTCCTTCCACCACGGGCATGGCGTTCACCTCGATGGTTGCATGCGCTTCCCTAATTTCTTCGTTCATCGTATCCAGTGTTTCGTTTATGATGACATTCAGATCACAATCAATGAAAGAAAATGTATCCGCATCTGTTGTCGCCAACTCGGTCAGACCATCAATTAATGATCTCATTTGTTCAACACACGTATTGATTCTCGTTATATATTCGTTTGCATCCGGCGAAAACTGTTCGGCGTGTTTTGTAAAGACGCGATCAATTAAAATGGATAGTTTTCGCAAAGGCGCGTGCAAGTCATGTGCGGCCGCTTCTACAAAATCGGAGACCTGTTGTTCTTTATATGTTTTTATTTCATCCATAAACAGATTGAAGCTATAAATAACAAAATTATTACCTAAAAATGCGTCGGTAATATTGCGTATGTAGGGCTCAATTTTGGTCCGTAATTCCAAAAAGTGTGGAATATTTTCCCAGTTATCAGCAATAGGAAATCATGTATTGAATAGCCTGCACCAGGTCACTCACCCTGGACGGTTTAATGAGGTAATCGTTGGCACCAAGTTCGAGGCATTTCTTTCTGTAGGTCTCGGTGCCTGAAGTGCTCCATATTATTTTGGGTATGCCGTCGTATCTACTCTTGTTTTTTAAGCTTTGCAGGATGTCCGCACCGTTCAGCTCAGGCATGTTATAATCCAGTATCAACAGGCACGGCAACTCGTTGTCGGAAAGAGTATCCAGGTGTTCGATCAATTGCCGCCCGTTATTTATAAACGTTAGTTCGAACGTGCCATCTACAGATGAAAACAATTCTTTTAGAAGCTCTTCATCATCAAGATCATCCTCACCCAATAATATGAATCTTGACGATGGGCCTTTTTCTATTAAATTTTTCTGATTCTGGTGGCTATGTGGCACAATGTTTACGAGTAATATCTCTCTAAGATAGGCATTTCCATTTTTATTACAGGCCCTGAAACATTTGAACGTCCCCTGACAAATTCAGTCTTTTTTAATATTAATGTTTGTTCAAACAGCCATTACGCTTTTAATTTCATAAGATGAAAAGGAAAACAAAGGCTTCCGCCAAATCTATGTCCCCTGCAAACATTGCCGCAGGCCTCGAGCCGGAAACTGTTGCGATCATTAAAAAGACCAACGGCACTAATGGAAAACATAAAGCCAGGGTCGCAGCCAATGGCATCAACCACGATGACCTTGATGCACCCGAACTTTTGAGAGTATTAGGCGAAATAAGAAACGGGAATTTTAGTGTAAGGATGCCGATCGATAAGATGGGTATTAATGGAAAGATCTGCGATACGTTAAATGATATCATTTCTCTCAATGAAATATTAGTGGAGGAGTTAACGGTTGCGAGGAATACGATCGGGAAGCAGGGACGATTGAATCACAGGGTAGAGCTACCTAAATATGCCCGCGGTTCCTGGAATGCCGGTGCTGATTCCATCAATAGTTTGATCTCCGATCTTGTATATCCAATGATCGAAATTGCCCATGTTATCAGTTCGGTAGCAAAAGGAAACCTTTCTCAGGAAATGCCTTTGAAGATCGGGGATCACATTTTACAGGGAGAGTTTGCAAAAATTGCCAAGGAAGTAAACGACATGGTGAAACAGTTGAACCTTTTCTCCATGGAGGTTACGAGAGTCGCGCGTGAAGTAGGTTCGGAAGGAAAATTAGGAGGACAGGCTAAAGTAAAAGGCGTGGCCGGTGTGTGGAAAGACCTTACCGATTCGGTGAACCAAATGGCCGGTAATCTTACAGCCCAGGTAAGAAACATTGCCGAAGTGACAACAGCAGTTGCAAAAGGTGACCTTTCAAAAAAGATCACGGTTGATGTGCAGGGAGAAATTCTTGAATTAAAAAATACGATCAATAACCTTGTTGACCAGTTAAACTCATTCTCTTCTGAAGTAACTCGTGTTGCAAGAGAAGTGGGTACCGATGGAAAGTTGGGAGGGCAGGCAGAAGTGAAGGGAATTGGTGGTACATGGAAAGACTTGACTGATTCGGTAAACCAGATGGCCTCCAACTTGACTGGCCAGGTGAGAAACATCGCAGAAGTAACCACTGCCGTAGCAAGAGGTGACTTATCAAGAAAGATCACTGTGGATGTGAAGGGTGAAATTCTTGAATTGAAGAATACGATCAACAACCTGGTTGATCAGCTCAATTCATTTTCTTCGGAAGTTACGCGTGTTGCAAGGGAAGTTGGTAGTGAAGGAAAGTTGGGTGGACAGGCAACGGTGAAGGGAATTGGTGGTGTATGGAAAGACCTCACTGACTCCGTAAACCAGATGGCGGGTAACCTGACAGCACAAGTAAGAAATATCGCCGAGGTAACAACAGCCGTAGCAAAGGGAGACCTTTCGAGAAAGATCACAGTGGATGTTAAAGGTGAAATTCTTGAACTTAAAAACACCATCAATACGATGGTGGACCAGTTGAACTCATTTGCATCAGAAGTAACGCGTGTGGCACTCGAAGTAGGTACGGAAGGGAAGCTCGGTGGACAAGCAAAAGTGCAAGATGTGGGTGGTACCTGGAAGGACTTGACTGAGTCAGTAAACCAGATGGCTTCTAATCTTACCGCCCAGGTAAGAAACATCGCAGAAGTAACAACAGCGGTTGCGAATGGAGACCTTTCGAAAAAGATCACGGTAAACGTCGAAGGTGAAATCCTGGAATTGAAAAATACTATCAACACGATGGTGGACCAGTTAAACTCATTCGCATCAGAAGTAACGCGTGTCGCGCTTGAAGTGGGTACAGAAGGAAAACTCGGCGGGCAAGCCAAGGTGCAGGGAGTGGGGGGTACATGGAAAGACCTTACTGATTCAGTAAACCAGATGGCGTCGAACCTCACAGGACAGGTCAGAAACATTGCAGAGGTAACAACTGCCGTGGCAAAGGGAGATCTGTCCAGAAAAATCACGGTGGACGTAAAGGGTGAGATTCTTGAATTAAAAAACACCATCAATACGATGGTGGATCAGCTAAATTCATTTGGATCGGAAGTGTTTCGTGTTGCACGTGAAGTAGGTTCGGAAGGTAAACTCGGTGGGCAAGCAGATGTACCGGGTGTGGAAGGGCTGTGGAAAGATCTGACCGATTCCGTAAATAAAATGGCATCAAACCTTACTTCGCAGGTAAGAAATATTGCGGAAGTAACAACGGCTGTGGCAAATGGTGACCTGTCAAGAAAGATCGAAGTGGATGTAAAAGGCGAGATCCTTGAGTTAAAGAACACGATCAATACAATGGTTGAACAATTGCGTGCCTTTGCATCGGAAGTAACACGTGTAGCTCGTGAAGTAGGTACCGAAGGAAGATTGGGTGGCCAGGCCAGTGTGCCGGGTGTCGGGGGTACATGGAAAGATTTGACGGATTCCGTGAACCAAATGGCCGGTAACCTTACGGCACAGGTGCGAAACATCGCAGATGTGGCCATTGCCGTAGCAAATGGTGACATGAGTAAGAAGATCACGGTGGATGTACGCGGAGAAATCTTGCAATTGAAAGAAACACTGAATACGATGGTGGACCAGTTGCGTGCATTTGCATCGGAAGTAACACGTGTGGCACGTGAAGTTGGTACAGATGGTAAATTGGGGGGCCAGGCGTTTGTTCCAGGTGTGGGTGGTACGTGGAAAGATTTGACGGACTCAGTAAATCACATGACAGGTAACCTTACATCACAGGTGAGAAACATTGCGGAAGTAACAAAGGCTGTGCAATCTGGTGACTTAACGAAAAAAGTAACGATCGATGTAAAAGGAGAAATTCTTGATTTGAAAAATACCATCAACACGATGGTGGATCAGCTGAATTCGTTTGCGTATGAAGTAACAAGGGTGGCGCGTGAAGTAGGAACAGAAGGAAAATTAGGGGGGCAAGCCGAAGTACAAGGTGTTGCGGGCACATGGAAGGATCTGACAGACTCAGTGAACATGATGGCCTCCAACTTAACTAACCAGGTGCGTGTAATTGCCAAGGTGGTAACTGCCGTAGCGACAGGTAATCTGAAACAAAAACTTTCGATTGTATCGCGTGGTGAAGTAGCACAGTTAACTGATACGATAAATGAAATGATCGACACACTGGCCGTGTTTGCTGACCAGGTAACAACGGTAGCTCGCGAGGTTGGTGTCGAAGGACGACTGGGAGGCCAGGCAAGTGTTCCGGGGGCATCAGGTATTTGGAAAAACTTGACAGAGAATGTGAACCAGCTTGCAGAAAATTTAACCACGCAGGTACGTGCTATTTCTGAAGTAGCGTCGGCGGTTACAAAGGGTGATCTGACACAAATGATACGTGTAGACGCAAAGGGTGAGGTGGAAGAATTAAAAGATACGATCAACCAGATGATCGCAAACCTGAAGGATACAACATTGAGAAACCAGGAGCAGGACTGGCTGAAATCAAATCTCGCAAAATTCACCCAGATGTTGCAGGGCCAAAAAGACCTGAATACGGTTACCCATCGTATCCTTTCTGAATTGGCACAAGTAGTAAATGCACAGAAGGGTATGTTTTATATCCTTGAACAAATTGAAAATACGACTGAGCAGAAATTGAAATTATTTGCGGCGTATGCCTATGGTGAAGAAGTGAGGACAGCGAAAGAGTTTTCTCTGGGAGAAGGCCTCGTGGGACAATGTGCGCTGGAAAAGAAAAGGATCCTGTTATCGAACGTTCCAAAAAATTACATCAAGATCGGGTCCGGTCTCGGAAAAGCGTCCCCTGCCAATCTCATTGTATTACCGGTACTTTTTGAAAAGGAGATAAAGGCTGTTATTGAACTCGCATCATTTGATAATTTCAGTGAGACTCACCTCGACTTCCTTAGCCAGTTGACTGAAAGTATCGGCATCGTGTTAAACACACTCGAGGCCAATTCAAGGACCGAAGGTTTGTTGGAACAGTCACAGTCACTTACCGAAGAATTGAGAAGAGCCAATGAAGAATTGCAGGATAAAGCGCACCTGCTGGTAAAACAAAAAGAGGAGGTAGAAAACAAGAACAAGGAAGTAGAAGAAGCAAGAAGATCGCTCGAAGAAAAGGCGGAGCAGCTGCAGATAACTTCCAAGTACAAATCAGAGTTCCTTGCAAATATGTCGCATGAGTTGCGCACGCCATTGAACTCACTGCTCATTCTGGCTCAACAGCTTTATGAAAATGCGGACGGTAATCTTTCAGACAAGCAGGTGAGCTATGCAAAAACCATTCACAGTTGTGGTGATGACCTTATACAACTGATCAATGATATCCTTGATCTGTCCAAAATTGAATCGGGCTATATTTCGACTGATTTTATCAACCTGCGCTTCCAGGAGGTTACTGCATTTGTTCAAACCACATTCCGGCATGTTTCTGAGAGCAAAAATTTGCGCTTCAGTATTGATGTGGACGAGAAGTTACCTCAAAGCCTGGAAACAGACGCACAGCGTCTTAATCAAATTCTTAAGAATCTTCTTTCCAATGCGTTTAAGTTTACGGAAAAAGGTGAAGTTAAACTTCGCATTTATGAAGCTGACCGGAACTGGAAGCAGGGAAATCCCAGCCTCGATACAGCTCCTCGCGTTGTCGCGTTCGAGATAAAAGATACGGGTATCGGGATCCCAAGGGATAAACAAAACATCATCTTTGAGGCATTTCAGCAAGCGGAGGGTTCAACAAGCCGCAAATACGGAGGAACGGGTTTGGGTTTATCCATCAGTCGCGGACTGGCAGATCTGTTGGGAGGAACCATCGAACTTTCGAGCCAGGTGGGTGGGGGAAGCACATTTACCTTGTTCCTCCCCATTGAGTATGATCCTTCAATTACTACCACAAGGAGGGAAAAACAAACCAGCCGGAAAGTAAGCGAATACAGGCTTGCTGAAAGTTCAGACAGCAGCGATGATGTGGCCTTGCAATCAGTGCCAACCATCAAAGTAAGCGATGATCTCGATGTGCTGAATGAGATCATCAATGATGTCGGTGACGACCGCAATAACATCCTGAGCACTGATAAAGTTGTACTGGTGGTTGAAGACGATGTCAACTTCGGAAAGATCATGTTGGAAAAGGCCCATGAAATGGATTTGAAAGCTGTGGTCGCAACCAATTTTAGTGAAGTCTTCGATCTCACAAATAAATATAACCCGATCGCCATCACACTTTATGTAAAATTACCCGACTCAAGCGGATGGCGAATTCTGGACCTCTTTAAAAATGATATTAATTTCCGGCATATCCCTGTGCATCTTATTTCGGGAGAAGAGAATTATTTGTTGGCAATGCAGCGGGGCGCAAGAAGTTTCCACCTAAAACCATTGA
>Ga0163162_10004551_pt1 | contig 13362 bp, 8 predicted proteins | sample S55metaG_FD_115310 | JGI IMG/M metagenome (GOLD analysis project Ga0163162, IMG submission 115310) | Switchgrass rhizosphere microbial communities from Kellogg Biological Station, Michigan, USA - S5-5 metaG | ecosystem: Host-associated > Plants > Roots > Rhizosphere > Soil | place: USA: Michigan...
CGGACGGCGTGCCGGGCTACGACCTCTGCCCGATGACGCAGGAGCAGGCGGCGGCGGCCGGCGTCGAGTTCGTCAACGCGGCCGCCGACTCGCTCGCGGCCGACGGCGAGCGCTGGCGCGTGGTGAGCGCGGAGGGCGAGGTCGTCGCGCGCGCGGTCGTGATCGCGACCGGCACCGCGATCGCGAAGCTAGGCGTGCCGGGCGAGGAGCGGCTCGTCGGCAAAGGTGTGAGCCAGTGCGCGAGCTGCGACGCGCCGCTTTTGCGCGGACGCACGACCGCTGTCGTCGGCGGCGGCGACTCCGGCATGCAGGAGGCGCTCACGCTCGCAGACCACGTCGGCAAAGTCGTGCTGCTCGAGCGCGGCTCGGCGCTCACGGGTCAGGCGAGCTACCGCGACCGCGTGAGCGCACATCCGAAGATCGAGCTGCGCTTCGGCACAGCTGTCGCGGAAATCCTCGGCGACGACGCCGTGCGCGCGCTGCGCCTCGAGGACCGTGGCCGGGAGTCCGAGCTCGCGACGGACGCCGTGTTCGCGTTCCCGGGGCTCGTGCCGAGCACCGGCCTCGTGCGCGAGCTCGCGACGCTCGACGCGAGCGGGCACATCGCGGTCGACGCGGAGCTCCGCACGTCCGCGCGCGGCATCTGCGCGGCCGGCAACGTACGCGAGGGCTCGTCGAATCGCGCGGCGGGCGCGATGGGCGACGGCGCCGCGGCCGCAACCACGCTCGATCGTTATCTAGAGAGCGGCGAATGGCGCCGCGATGAAAATATCTAGAAGTGGCCTGCCGTCGGTAGATGCGGTGCTGCGCACGGCGCTCGCCGCGACGCTCGTGGAGCGCTTCGGCCGGCCGGCGACTGTCGCAGCGATCCGCGACTCGGTCGCCGCGGCTCGGGCCGAGCCCGGTGACGTCGCGCTGGGCGCGGACGCGGCGGCGACCGCGGCGCTAGGCGTGCTCGAGGCGCGCTATCAACCGCAGCTCAAACCCGTTTTCAATTTGACCGGCATCGTGCTGCACACCAATCTCGGCCGCGCGCGTCTCGCCGAGGAAGCGATCGCGGCGGCAACGATCGCGATGCGCGAAGCCGTCGCGCTCGAGCTCGATCTTACGACCGGCCGCCGCGGCGAGCGCGACGACCACGTGCGCTATTTGCTTCGCGAGCTCACCGGCGCCGAGGACGCGACGGTGGTGAACAACAACGCCGCCGCCGTGCTGCTCGTGCTCAACACGCTCGCGAGGGGCCGCGGCACGCTCGTCTCGCGCGGCGAGCTCATCGAGATCGGCGGCGCGTTCCGGATGCCCGAGATCATGAGCCGCGCGGGCACGAAGCTCGTAGAGGTCGGCACTACCAACCGCACGCACTTGCGCGACTACGAGGACGCGCTCGGTCCGAAAACCGGGCTCGTGCTCAAGGTGCACACGTCGAACTACCGCGTGCAAGGCTTCACCGCCTCGGTGTCGACGCGCGTGCTCGGCGCCCTCGCAGGCACGCACGGCGTACCGCTCGTCGAGGATCTCGGCTCGGGCACGTTGCTCGATCTCGAACGTTTCGGGCTGCCGCGCGAGCCGACGGTGCGCGACGCGATCGCGGCCGGAGCGGATCTCGTCACGTTCTCGGGCGACAAGCTGCTCGGCGGCCCGCAAGCGGGCTTCATCGTGGGGCGAGCCGAGCTCGTCGAGCGGCTCAATCGCAATCCGCTCAAGCGCGCGCTACGGATCGACAAGATCCGGCTCGCGGCGATCGAGGCGACTCTCAAGCTCTATCGCGACCCGGAGCGCCTCGCGGCGCGTCTGCCGACGTTGCGCGCCCTGTCGCGCAAGGTCGAGGACATCGACGCGTGCGCGCGCCGCCTCGCGCCGCTCGTCGCGGCGTGTCTCGGAGGCGACTACGAGGTCGGGATCATCGCGTGCGCCAGCGAGGTCGGTTCCGGCGCGGTGCCGGTCGAGACGCTGCCGAGCGCGGGTCTCGCGCTGCGGCCCGCCGCTCGCCGGAGCGGGCACGCGCTGAACCGGCTCGCGGCGGCGCTGCGTAGGCTGCCAACACCGGTCATCGGGCGCGTAGCCGGCGACGCTCTGCTTCTCGATCTGCGCTGTCTCGACGAGGAGCAGACTTTCCTCGACAACCTCGGATCGCTGCAAACCGACTCGCAACGCGACGCGCCGGCATGATCGTCGGCACCGCCGGCCACGTCGATCACGGCAAGACGGCGCTCGTGCGCGCGCTCACGGGTGTCGACACCGATCGGCTGAAGGAAGAAAAAGAGCGCGGCATCTCGATCGATCTCGGCTTCGCGTACCTGCCGACGGACGATGGCACGATCGTCGGGTTCGTCGACGTGCCGGGCCACGAGAAGTTCGTGCGCAACATGCTCGCGGGCGCGACCGGGATCGACTTCGTGATGCTCGTGGTCGCGGCCGACGACGGCGTGATGCCGCAGACGAGGGAGCACCTCGCGATCGTCGACTTGCTCGGAGTCGCGCGCGGTCTCGCCGCGCTGACGAAGATCGACCTCGTTTCGCGAGAGCGGCGCGCCGAGGTCGAGCGGGAGATTCGCGACGTGCTGAGCGGCACGGGGATAGCCGATGCGGACATCGTCGGCGTCTCGGCCGTGACGGGCGAGGGGCTGCAGACGCTGCGCACGGCGCTCGACGCCGCCGCTCGTACCGCGGGGCCGCGCGCCGTTCACGGCCGATTTCGGCTGGCCGTCGATCGGTGCTTCAGCATTCCCGGCACGGGCACGATCGTGACGGGCCCGGTGATGTCGGGCGCAGTGAGCGTCGGGGACGCGGTCGTCGTGAGCCCCGCGGGGCTCCGCGCGCGCGTCCGCTCGATTCATGCGCAGAACCGGCCCTCCGAGCGAGGCGTCGCGGGCGAGCGCTGCGCGCTCAACCTCGTCGGCGACGGCGTTACGCGGCACGCCGTTTCGCGCGGCGCAGTCGTGCTCGATCCGCTGCTGCATGCGCCGACCCAGCGGATCGACGCGACCCTCCGCGTGCTCGCGAGCGAGGCGAGGGCGCTCGCGCACTGGACGCCGCTGCGGCTGCATCACGCGGCCGCAGAAGTCGCGGCGCGCGTCGCGGTGCTCGAGGACGCGCCGATCGCGCCGGGTACCTGCGGTCGAGCTCAGCTCGTGCTCGAGCAGCCGATCGCGGCCGCGGTAAGCGATCGTTTCGTCGTGCGCGACACGAGTGGCGCCCGCACCATCGGCGGCGGTCGCTTCGTCGACCTGCGGCCGCCGCAGCGCCGGCGCCGCACGCCGGCTCGGCTCGCGCAGCTCGACGCGCTCGGGCGCGAAGACCCGCGCGAGGCGCTCGAGGCCGCGCTGTCTCGCTCACCGTTCTTCGTGGACGTCGCTGCGTTCGCGCGCGACCGCGCTCTCGACGAGCGCGAAGAGCGCACGTTGCTCGAGGCCGTTCCGCACACGCGGCTCGCGGTCGGCGAAGGGAGCGTCGCGCTGTCTCAAGAGGCGTGGCGACGTCTTGCCGCTTCGATCCGGGCAACGCTCGAGGCCGCGCATCGCGCGCATCCCGAGCAGCCGGGGCTCGCGCCGGCGCAGATGTCAGGCTCCGTCGAGCCGCGGCTGCCGGCGCGCGTGCTCGCGAGCGCCGTGCGCACGCTCGTCGACTCTGGAGTGCTGCTGTCGGAGGGCGGCGCACTGCGCTTGCCCGAGCACCAACTGAGCCTCGACGAGCGAGACAAGCGCTCCTGGTCACGCATCGGACCGCTCATTTCGGATGACGAGCGCTTCCGTCCGCCGCGTGCCGACGAAATCGGTAAGGAGTTGCGCTTACCGGCCGCGGAGGTGCGGCGCGTGCTCAAGGCGCTCGCGCGCCAGCGAGTCGTGGTCGAAGTCGGGTTCGATCGCTTCTTCAAGCGCGAAACGGTCGACGAGCTCGCCGGCATCGTGGTCGGGGTCGCGCGAGCGCAGAAGGACGGACGGTTCGCCGTCTGGCAGTTTCGCGATCAGTTGGGAGGCGGAAGGAAAGTGGCGATCGAGATCCTCGAGTACTTTGACGGTCGCGGCTTGACGCTGCGCGACGGAGAGCTGCGCCGCTTGAATCCGCGCCGGCTTGACTTGCCGAAACGCGAAACCGAGAGTGGCTCGCGCAACCCGCAGTGAGGAGGAGAATCGTTCCCGGTGGAACGTCCGGACTTCAAATCCGGGAGGGGCTGTCAGCCAGTCCTTGGTGGGTTCGACCCCCACTCTCTTCCGCCGGCTAAGTGGAGGTTCCCATGCCGCTGAACAACAAGGTCGTCTCGCACGAACAGTGGCTCGAAGCGCGAGCGGCGTTCCTGAATCGGGAAAAGCAATTCACGCGCGCGCGCGACGAGCTCCATCGACAGCTCCGCGAGCTGCCTTGGGAGGCCGTCGACAAGAACTATGTGTTCAACGGCCCGGACGGGAAAGAATCGCTCGCCGAGCTCTTCGACGGGCGGAGCCAGCTGATCGTCTACCACTTCATGTTCGCGCCCGATTGGGACGCGGGTTGCCCGCACTGCTCGTTCTGGGCCGACAACTTCGATCCCGTGATCGTGCATATGAATCAGCGCGACGTGACGATGGTCGCGATCTCGCGCGCGCCGTACGCGCGTCTCGCGGCGTATCGCAAGCGCATGGGCTGGAAGTTCAAGTGGCTGTCGTCCGCGGGCACGTCGTTCAACTTCGACTACGGCGTCTCGTTCACGGACGACGAGCGCGAGCGTGGCGAGGCGTTCTACAATTTTCGCAAAGGCGATCCGGGCGTGTCGGAGCGCGAGGGCTTCAGCGTTTTCTACAAGGACGCTGCGGCTAAGCTGTTCCACACGTACTCGGCGTACGCACGCGGCATCGATCTACAGAACACCGCCTACAACTACATCGACGTCGTCCCGAAGGGTCGCGACGAAGGTGGCCGCTCGCAGTATTGGGTGCGCCGGCGCGACGAGTATCCGGTGGCCAACGCGAAGATGGGCGGCGCGGCGAAGAAGAAGCGCAAGACGAAGCCCGAAGGGACTCGCAAGAAGAAAGCGAAGCCGAAGCGAAAGAAAAAGCGTTAAGAGACGAAAACGATCTTGCCTGTCGACGCCGTGCTCTCGAGCAGCTCGTGCGCGCGCCGAGCTTCCGACAGCTGCAGCCGCGCCGCGACGGCCGGGTGGATCTCGCGCTCGCGAAGCAGCCCGAGCAGTGCGCGGAAGTCCTCGTCGAACCAGTCTTGGTGGTGGGTCCGCAGGACCTGGACTCGATAAGAGAGCACGCGCCGGCTCGGCGACAGCAGGCCCCAAAGCGCGACGGCCGCGGTCGACGCGTACCACCCGAAGACGGCGGGCCAGTTTTTGCGGCCATGCGCGATGGTCGCGTAACGGCCGAACACGACGAGCCTGCCGCCGCGCCGCAACGCGCGGAACGAGCGTAGCGACAGCGGGCCGCCGAGCCCGTCGAGCGCGACGTCCACGCCATCGCCGGTCCGCTCCCGAACGCGCGCGAGGAAGTCATCGTTCTGATAGTCGATCGCGACGGCCCCGAGCCGCTCGACGACGGGAAGGTCCCGCTTCGACGCGGTGCCGAACATCCGTAGCCCGGCGATTGCTCCAAGCTCGAGGATCGCGGAGCCGACTCGCCCAGCTGCGCCGTGCACGAGAATCGTTTCGCCCTTGCGCGCGCGGGCGGCGCGGTGCAGCAATTGGTATGCGGTCATATAGGCGAACACCAGGCTCACGACCTCCGCCGGATCGAGATCCTCGGGAACGGTCACCGCGTAGCGTTCCGGCACGCATACGCGCTCGGCGTTCGCGCCCCAGACCGTCAGCACGCCGACGCGGTCGCCGACTCCGAGCCTCGTGCAGCCCGCACCAAGCTCCTCGACGATGCCCACGAGCTCGTATCCCGGCGTGAACGGTGGTTTCGGACCGCCGAGATACGTGCCAGCGCGGAGCTGCGTATCGGTGAACGATGCGCCGGAGGCGAGGACCCGCACGCGGACTTCGCCGGAGCCCGGAAGCGGCGTGTCCGTCTCGACGACATCGAGGACCTCGGGACCGCCGAAGCGTGTGACGACTACTCGCCTCACGGCAGGGGACGCTAAGGCGCTCGCTCGGGCGTCTCAATACGAACAAACCGCAATCAATCATGCTTGGTCCGCCGCCTGACCGCGATCGAGCTCAGAGCCGAACCTTGCGCAGTGACGCGTCGAGCCTGCTCGCCATCCGAACCGGCGCGCCAATCCGCGGCTTCCGCTAGACTTCCGCAACGCCAACAAGAAGCAGAACGCCATGAAAACCCTCGTCGTCGCGATCGTGTCGCTCGCCTTCGTCTCGTTCACCGCGCAAGCCCAGCCGAGATCGGCGAAAGCCGTAGCGGTGATCGAGGATCTCGTCGCCGCGAATCGGATCTTGGCGAAGCAGGGAATCCTGCCGGGCTACGGCCACGTGAGCGCGAGGAATCCCGACAACCCGAACCATTACTTCCTGTCGCGGTCGCTCGCGCCCGAGCTCGTGACCGCCGACGACATCGTCGAATTCGATCTCGACAGCAACGCAGTCGACGGCAAGAAGACCGCGTTCTATCTCGAGCGCTTCATTCACGGCGAGATCTATAAAGCTCGGTCGGACGTGCAGGCGATCGTGCACAACCATTCGCCGGGCGTAGTCGCGTTCGGCGCCGGATCGACGCCACTGCGCCCCGTGACGCACGACTCGTCGTTCCTGCTCGGCGGCGTGCCGATTTGGGACTACCGCGATTTCGGCACGAAGAACGGCGCGCTCGTGGATACACCGGAGCGCGGCCGGGCGCTCGCCAAGTCGTTGGCGAGCAGGCCCTTGGTGCTGATGCGTAACCACGGCGTCGCGATCGTCGCTCGCTCGTTGCCGGCTGTCGTCGAAAATTGCGTAGCGTTGGAGAAGAACGCGCAGATTCTGAATACGTTGCTCGCGCGCGGCGACGAGATCACGTATCTCGAGCTGGACGAGTCGTCACGGGATCAGGGCGGTGGCCAGCCCGGCGGCGGCCGCGCGTGGGAGCTCTGGAAGAAGCAGGCCTTCGCGCAGAAACACTGAGGCAGACGACTCCCGTGGCGATCAAACGAACGAATTGGTCCGCCGGCAGGCTCGTCACGCTCGAGTACACGTCGCGCGTGCTCGCCGACAACCCGCTCGGCGATCCGCACGTGCGTCTACTCGACGTCTGGCTGCCGCCGCAGTACGACCAGGCGAAGGGCCGCGGCCGCGGCGCGCGCTTCCCCGTCGTCTACGACCTCGTCGGCTTCACTGGCACTGGCCGCATGCACACGGCGCCGCGCAGCTTCGAGGAGAACGTGCCCGAGCGCGCGGCCCGTCTCGTGCACGAGCGCAAGATGGGGCCGATCATCGTCGCGTTCCCCGATTGCTTCACCGCGCTCGGCGGCAATCAATACGTGAACTCGACGGCGATCGGCCGCTACGCGGATTACTTGACGCGCGAGCTCGTGCCGTTCGTCGACAAGGAGCTCCGCACGCTCGCGTCGCGCGAGCACCGCGGCTGCTTCGGCAAGTCGTCGGGCGGCTACGGCGCGATCGTGCACGGTATGAAGTACTCGCGCACGTGGGGCGCGGTCGCATGTCACTCCGGCGACTCGTACTTCGACTGGGTGTACGGCGCGGACTGGCCAAACACGCTCGACGAGCTCGCGAAGTTCCGGCTGCCGAAGCGCAAGCCGGGCAAGATCGACGTCGTCAAGGCTGCTAAGAAGGCCGGCTACGACGGCCGCGACGACGGCCGGATCGGCCGATTCCTGAAGCACGTTTGGGGCAAGACGAAGCTCGGCGAGGGCGAGGTCCATGCGCTGATGAATCTCGCGATGGCGGCGACTTACGACGCCGACCCCAAGGCGCCGAACGGGTTTCGCGTGCCGTTCAACCTCGAGACCGGCGAGCTGTTGCCGGAGCGCTGGAGGCGCTGGCTCGAGCACGATCCGGTGCATCTCGTCGCGCGTTACGCGAAAGAGCTCCGCACGCTGCGCGGAATCTTCATCGACTGCGGCTGGCGCGACCAGTACCGAATCCACTACGGCAGCCGCCTGTTGTCGAAGGCGCTCGCGCAGCACCGCGTCGCGCACGTCTACGAGGAGTTCGACGACAACCACTCGGGCATCGACTATCGGATGGAGCGGAGCTTGCCGTTCCTCTACAAGGCGCTGCGCTGAGCGCATCTACGCTGGAGATCACATGACTACCAATCGAGAAGCGTCCTGGCTCGCTCGCTCGCGCGTGGGCGCCGCGCTTGGTCTGGTGCTCGCCGTAGCGCTCGGCGGCACCGAAGCCGCCCACGCCGCTGCCGATGCGCAGCTGATGACGGCGATCAAAGCCTGCGAGCCTGACGCACGCGCGCTGCTGGAGCGCGCCGTCGCGATCGATTCAGGCACTGGCGATGCCGAAGGGCTGAACCAACTCGGTGCGCTGCTCGCGCGCGAGCTCCGATCAGCGGGCTTCACGAAAGTCGACGCGATTCCCGCGGAGCCTCCGGCGGTCGGCAACAATCTCGTTGCGACCGTCGAGGGTACCGGCCGCGGCAAGATCCTGCTGATCTCGCACATGGACACGGTGTTCGCGCACGGTACCGTCGCGCAGCGCCCGTACCGAGTCGTCGACGAGCAGGCGTACGGGCCAGGCGCCGGCGACGACAAGCAGGGCGCCGTTACGGCGATCTGCGCGATGCGCGCGCTGAAGGCGATCGGGTTCAGCGACTTCGCGCGCATCACGTTGATCGTGAACTCGAACGAGGAGACGGGCTCGTTCGGAACGCGCAAGCTGTTCCGCGAGCACGCGCTGCTAAGCGATGTCGCGATCAATCTCGAGCGCGGTGTGCCGCCCGACGGGGTGCTCGTTTCGCGCAAGGGTGCCGCCGTCGTCACGCTCGAGATCACGGGTCGAGCTGCGCACTCGGGGCTCGAGCCCGAGAAGGGCCGCAACGCCGCGCTCGAGGCCGCGCATCAAGCGCTCGCGATCGGCACGCTGGCCGATCCCCAGCTCGAGACCACGGTCAACGTCACCGTCCTGCAGTCGGGCGACAAATTCAACGTGATTCCGGATCGCGCGGTCGTGAAGGCCGACGTGCGCGCATACACGCCCGCAGAGTTCGACCGCGTCGAGCGCGCAGCGAAGGATCTCGCGATGCGCACGACTGTGCCCGACGTGAAAGTGGTGGTGGCGATGGAGCGCACGTTCCCGCCTTGGCCGCACGTGCCCTCGACCGACGCGCTGCTCGAGCGCGCGCGGGCCGTGTACGCGGAGATCGGCGGCAAGCTAGCGGCCGTCTCCGTCGGCTCGTCGGCGGATGTCGCGCTGACGGCTGAGGCCGGCACGCCGTCGATCGACGGCTTCGGCATCCTCGGCGACGGCGCCCACGGGCCCGACGATCACGCGGACCTGCGCAGCATCGTGCCGCGCGTCTATCTGCTCGCGCGGTTCGTGATGGACCTCGGACGGAGCCCGCCGGCGAAATAGGACGTTCAGCGAGATGGAGTCCCACGCTCGGGACGCGACTTTCCGAATCAGGGACAATCAGAGGGGTCTCGGCACGAGAACGTCTTGAGCGGCCACGTATTGGTGCGGCGTGGCGGGTGGCACAAACCCTGCAATTCCGCGACATCGAATCGAGGCTCGGCTCATTGCGCACATTCGTCCGTGACCTGCGTCTTGCCGTTCGGGTGCTGTTCAAGACACCGGCGTTCACGTTGCTCTCGATAGCGACGATCGCGGCGGGAATCGGCGCGAGCGCGGCCGTGTTCAGCATGGTGAACGCCGTGCTCGTTCGACCGCTGCCGTTCGTATCGAACGGCACGCTGATTCGCATTCGTCAGCCCTCGGCCACGTCGCCCGACGCGCAGCTATCGACGCCCGAGATCCGTGACTATCGCGCGCAAGTCCCCGAGCTCGGCGCCCTCGAGGAATACCACTCGATGGCTTTCGAGTACTACGGGCGCGGCGATCCGCAGCGCGTGCAGACAGGAGTCGTTTCCGACGACTTCTTCGACATGCTCGGCGTGAAGCCGATCCTTGGCCGCACGTTCTTGCGCGGCGAGGAAGAAGTCGGCGCGCCGCCGGTCGTCGTGTTGAGCTACAAATACTGGACGGGCCATCTCGGTGGGGATCCCGAGGTGATCGGGCAGACGTTCACGATGAACGATCGCGTCCACACTATCGTCGGGGTGCTGCCGCCGCTGCCGGATTATCCCGACGAGAACGACATCTGGATGCCGGCCGGTGCGTGCCCGTTCCGGTCCGCGCCCGAGATGCTTGCGAATCGGAGCGGGCGAATGCTTGGAGCATTCGGAGTGCTGAAAGCCGGCGCGACGATCGAGGCGGCGGCGAACAGCTTCCGGCTCGTTTCCGCGCGCCTGCACAACGAGTATCCGGCGGACTATCCCGAAGCTCGCAAGCTCCGCGTCGACATCACGACCGTGCGCGAAGACACGACGAACCAATCGCGGCCGCTACTCTATACGCTGCTTGCTGCGGCGGCGTTCGTGTTGCTCGTTGCTGCGGCCAACTTCGCCAATCTCGTGCTGCTTCGGCAGATGACTCGCGGACGCGAGATCGCGCTGCGCGCGGCTCTCGGCGCGAGCGCCGGGCGTTTGTTCCGCGCAATAGCGACTGAGAACCTCTGCGTCACGTTGCTCGGCGGCGGCGCGGGGATCCTGATCGCATACGCGGTGCTCGGTCTGATGCGCTCGCTCGCGCTTCGCGTCACGCCGCGCGGTGCGGAGATCCAGATCGATCCGACGGTCCTCGGTTTCGCGGTCGCCGCAAGCGTGATCGTCGGACTGCTTGCCGCTCTCGTCCCGCATTTGCGGCGCGCACCGAGTATCGAAGCAACGTTGCGACAGGGCGCACCGTCTTCGACTCCGGGGCGCGGGGAGGGTCGGCTCCGCAGCGCGCTGGTGTTCGTGCAGGTCGGCGTCGCGTGCGTGGTCCTGATCGCGGCCGGGCTAGTGACGAGGAGCTTGCTCAACCTCGAGGCCGTTGCGGGCGGCTTCGACACCAAGGTGATGACCGCTCGCGTCGACTTGAACTGGACGCGCTACCGCGAAAGGTCGCAGGGGCTCGAGTTTGCCGATCGGTTGCTCGAACGCCTTATCGCTGCGCCCGGCGTCGCCGCCGCGTCGTTATCGAGCGATTTGCCGTTGAACGGCGGTCCGAGCAGGAGCTTGATGTTCGTCGTCCGCGGTCAGGACGTCTCGCCCGAGTTGCGCGATGAGCAGAAGGCGAACGCGACGGCAGTGAGCGCCGGGTATTTCGAGACGGCGGGCGTTCCGATCTTGCGAGGCCGTGGTTTCTATACTTCGGATCGCGACAAATCGAATCTCGTGATCGTCGTGAGCGCCCGGTTGGCCAAGACGTTCCTCGGAGAAGAGCCGCTCGGGCAGCAAATCTCCTGGGACAACGGCGCGAACTGGGCAACCGTCGTTGGTGTCGCCGGCGACGTTCGAATGAGCGGCCTGTCCGCTGAGGCCGGCAACTGGTTTTACGCGCCATACCCGATGTACCCAACGAGCGACATTCGCGTTCTCGTCCGAGGACAAGGCGGTGATCCGTCGTTTGCCGCGTCGTTGATTCGCAGCGTGGTGCGCGAGCTCGACGACAAGCAGGCCGTGTCCTCGATTCAGACGCTCGACGAGCTGCGCGGCACGCATTTGATCGCACCGCGAGTCACTGCGCTCTTGCTCGTCGCATTCGGTGTGCTGGCGCTCGCGATTACGGCTGCGGGCCTCATCGGTGTCGTCGGCCAATCCGTGAGTCAGCGGATCACGGAAATCGGCGTGCGCGTTGCGCTCGGCGCGCGTCCTGGTCAGGTACTTTGGGCGATGATGCGCAGCATGGCGGCTGTCATCGTGTCGGGGATCGCTTTAGGTCTCGTCGCAGCGGCGTTCGCGGCTCGCATCATCGGCGATTTGCTCTACCACGTGACGCCTGTCGACGGCGTCACGTATGCGGCTGTCGCCGTCTTGTTGCTCGGTCTCGCCCTGCTCGCATGCCTCGTCGCCGCGCGCCGGGCGCTGCAAATCGAGCCAATAGAGGCCCTTCGCAATTCCTGAGCGCGGGCGCCGGCGTTAGCGCTCGAAAGCTTCGTCGAGCGGCGCGATCGTCACGCGGTCCACCGCGATTCCGAGCGGAAACGCGGCGATCTCGCGATCCTCGGCCGTGATCTCCGCGGGCTTCGGATTGTCGTACGAGATCGGCGTCGGCGCGCCGCTCGTGAGCGCGGCGGCCAAGCCGGGCGCGTCGCCCGTCACGATCGCGATCTTCAGGTTCGCAGTCTGTAAGTGGCGCTTGATCGCTCCGTTCACGTCGTCGAGCGTGAGGTCGTCCATCATTTTGCGGAAGCGCACGAGATGGCCTTCGCCGTCGATGCCGTAGAAGCGATCGTCCACGGCGTAGCCGAGCCGCGCCGACGTCGTCTCGGCGAAGTGCAGCGAGTACTTCTTCAAGAACCCGCGCGTGAGCTCGAACTGCTGCTCGGTGAGCCCGTGGTCGACGAGCGACTGAAGCTCGCGCAGCGCGGCGCGCAACGCGAACACGGCCCTGTCGTTCGGCAGCGTGCGAATCCAGATCTCGAACAGCTGCTCGCGACGCGGCACGTTCACGGGCGGCATCGTGCGGTGCCCGCCCTCGGGGAACGCCTCGATGTACGAGTAATCGCCGTAGTTGAGCCCACGGTGCTCGCGGATCACTTGGAATAGGTGGCTCGCCTGATTGCGATGCTCGCCGAGCCACGAGTTCGCGATCCAGAGCGCATAGAAGTCGCGCTCGCCGCGGTGCACGTCGACCGGGAAACCGAAGCTGATCGACGAGTCTGCGCCGGGCTTCGCAATCAGGAGCACCGAGCGGCCCGCCACGGCCTCGGGTTCTATCGCAGGTGCCGCGGGCCGGGTGCCCGCGGGCAGCGTGCCGACCGCGGCCTTGAAGCGCGCGACGGTCGCGTCGTCGTAGCCGCCGCCTAGACCTAAGAGCGCGCTCGCGGCGGTGAAGCGGCTCTTGTAGAACGCGCGCACGTCATCGAGCGTGACAGAGCGCAGGCCCGCGACCGTGCCCTCGCTCGGATGGGCGTAGCGCGTGCCGCGAAACACGAAGTCCTCGAACGCCGCTTTGCCGAGCTCCTCGTCGGAGGAGTAGCGCAGCGTGTTTTCGATCTCGTTGATCGCGTCGTTCTTCACACGCTCGAAGTCCGTTGCCTTGAACGCGGGCTTTAGAAATGCGTCGCTGAAGAGCTCGAAGTACGCGGCGACGTTGTCGCGATGCGTGCGGCCCGTGAGCGTCGTGCGCTCGCGGTCGACCCGCATGTTGTAGCTCGACGCGAGCGGGTAGAGCGCTTCGAGGATTTGATCGAGCGAACGCTTTTCCGTCGCCGC
>Ga0163162_10004554_pt1 | contig 13359 bp, 10 predicted proteins | sample S55metaG_FD_115310 | JGI IMG/M metagenome (GOLD analysis project Ga0163162, IMG submission 115310) | Switchgrass rhizosphere microbial communities from Kellogg Biological Station, Michigan, USA - S5-5 metaG | ecosystem: Host-associated > Plants > Roots > Rhizosphere > Soil | place: USA...
AACTGATAATTTCAAATTGACTGTGGCTTTACGTGCCGATTATGCTGGTGTGCCAAACAAACAACCATTGAGTGATAAAACAACCAATGCTCCGGTTGATCCAAACTATGGCAATACTTTTACGTATACCAAGCCAAAAGATATCAAACAAAATTACCTGGGTAACATAGAGTGGAACCCACGCGTATCATTTAACTATGATGCAAACGGTGATCAAAGCGTTATTTTGCGTGGCGGTAGCGGCTTCTTTACTGGTCGTGTTCCGTTTGCATGGTTTGGTTACGCGTTTTATAACAACGGTGCTACTTATGGTGCTTATGACAAAAAATCATCTGCCGGGCCGTTTACAGCTGGTACTAACCCTGTACAAGCGCCATCTAATGGTGGTTTAAATTTCGTTAATCAACAAGGTGGCGTTAATACTGGTTCTACCGGTGCTACCCAGGTGGATATGATCGATAACAACTTCAAAATGCCACAGGTATGGAGAAGCAGTTTAGCTGTTGATTATACTACTGACAACCAGTGGAAATTTACTGCCGAAGGTATTTATACCAAGGTTATCCATGACTTGAAATTTCAGCAGGTAAATACTAAGGATAGCGTAACTTATTATCCTTATGATACCCAACACCAGCAGCCTATATTTATTAACAAGGGCATTAACTCAAAATATACCAATGCTTATTTGTTATCAAACACAAGCGAAGGTTACCGTTACAGCGCAACTGTACAGGTAGCAAAATTCACCCAGTTTGATCCGCAGAGTGCATTAAACTTCTCGGTTGCTTATACCTATGGTCATTCAAAAGATGTTACCAACGGTATCCGTAACTCAATGGAGTCGAACTGGCAGTTAAACCAGGCTTTAAATCCTAACAATCCAGGTTTAGCCAATTCAAACTTTGATATCCGTCACCGTATCGTATCAAACGTGAATTTCAAGCACGATTGGGATGCTGGACACAACTATACAGCTAACTTTACTTTCTTCTTTAGCGCGCAAAGTGGTAACCCATACACTTATGATACCTATCCAAATGCTACAGACGGAACAGGTCAGCAATTAAGTTTGGCTTACATCCCTAACAGGGGCGAAACATCTAAATTTATTGTTGATCAGGTGAAAAATGGTGTAGTAGTACAAACTGCTGCACAACAAGTAGCTGCGTTTGATGCATTTATTGATAACGATAAGTATTTAAGTACACGTCGCGGTCAGTTTACCGAGCGTAATGCTGCCTTTACACCATGGAATAATCAATTAGACTTCCGCTTTACTCAAGACTTTAAATTTGGTAATGGTAAACACAAACAGATGATCACATTTACTTATGACATCATCAACCTTACCAATTTATTGAACAAAAGCTGGGGCCAATATTATTTCTCAGCAAATACATTCAACTCTTCGGCAAGTGTTGGCTTAACACCTGTAAGCAAATTACCAGGTGCATCTGGCGGCCCTACATTTGTTAAAGATGGTAATGTGACTTCATACCCAACTTACAATTTCACCAATCCAGGTGTACCATACTCAGTTGATTTGTTCGCTTCACGCTGGCAAATGCAGTTTGGTATACGTTACAGCTGGTAATTGTAAAACAAACTATAGCTAATGAAAACGCCTCCGATAAACATCGGAGGCGTCTTTGTTTTTTTGGGGGAATGATCTGTGACCTACCAAACCAACCTATAACCCACCGTGCGAATGGTGATGATCTGCACATTAGGGTCGGCTTTTAGGTGGCCGCGCAGTTTGTTAATAAATACATCGAGGCTGCGCGCGTTAAAAAAGCTATCATCGCCCCATAACTCGTCAAGTAACAATTTTCTGGGTATTATTTCATGCCGATTTTTACAGAGCAGCTTCAGGATATCGCTTTCCCGATTGGTTAACTGCCATGTGTTAATGCCTTGCCGCACCGTATTTTTAAGCGGCGTAAAATTGATGCTCCCTATCTGGTAGTTTTCATTTTCAGGCTTTTGCTTTGGTGTATCGAGTAAGCGGTTGCTGCTTAACAGCACTTTTATCCTGATGATAAGCTCCTCCACACTAAAAGGCTTCTTCAAGTAATCGTTAGCGCCAGACTCAAAGCCGGCTACAACATCTTTAGGCTGCGAGCGGGCGGTTAAAAATATAATGGGCGTTAGCTTGTCTGTTTCACGAATTTTTTCAGCTACCTGAAAACCATCCATTTTGGGCATCATCACGTCAAGCGCCATGATATCGGGTTTGGAGCTTTGATACTTTTGCAGTGCCTGTTCGCCATTGGCGGATAGTATTACTTCAAAGTTGCTTTCTTCAAGGCTTTCGCGTACAATATGCGCAAGCGCCAATTCGTCCTCAGCTAATAATACGCGGATCTTATTCATTATTTTGTGGTAGGGTGATGGTAAATTCTGTGCCGGTATTGATATCACTTTTTACCGTGATTGTGCCTTTGTGAGCCTCTACAATATACTTAACGTAACTTAGCCCAAGCCCTGTGCCTTTCACATTATGCAGGTTACCGGTAGGTACACGATGAAACTTATCAAAAATATGGTTGATATGCGATGCTGGTATACCAATGCCGTTGTCTTTAACTGATAGCTGTACTTTATTGGCATTTGACTGGAGGTTTATATAAACGGCGGCAGGCTCGTTTGAATATTTAATTGCATTGTCAATAAGGTTGGTGATCACATTTCTTAAATGAAGCAAATCGGCATTAATATGCTTAATCCCGGTTTTATTGGTATAAGTTATTGAAACCTCTTTACCGGCTTTCAGTTTTTCAGAAGTTATCACCTCATCAATTAACGTATCAATTTCGATTTTTTCTTTTACCAGCGATATTTCATTGTTTTCAAAAGCGGCTACGTTAAGAGCTTTAGTGACCAGTTTGTTTAAGCGGTTTAACTCATTGCGTGATGTTTGCAGGTATCGCTGCGTTTTTTCAGGATCATTTAAACCATTGAATTTTTGAAGTCCTTCAATAGCTACTGTTATAGTGGCAATGGGGGTTTTAAGCTCATGCGTCATATTGTTGATGAAATCGTCTTTCAGTTCGGCCAGCCTTTTTTGTTGTTTTAGCGTATTTACAATATAGTAAAAGCAATAAATGGTAAGCAGAATGAGTAACACCGAACAAATAAGTGTGAGCACCATCCCTTTTATAACAGCAAATTGTACCTGACGAAAAGTGGCCCTGAGAAATAAGGGATCGAAATTATGCTGATTAAAAAGAAGGAACGCGTTATATCTATACATATATTCAGTGGTTTCGCTGTAACTTGACGTAGGGCTTTGCAGCCGGGTAGGGGTATTTGTTACAGCTATATTGAACGGGCTATAAATGTGCATTTTCTTAAGTTCGGCAGTGTAGTATTTTTTGACCTTCAGAGCGGTAGCCTGCCGATAATTAGGAGGCATAGAAAAGGTAGCGTTTTTAAAAATAGAATCATAAGGCAATGGTTTAGCGCCCGGGCTTTTTGATGATGCTGGTAGGTGGGAGGGGAACACTGGAATATCGCCAATACTTAGTATGCTAATGATGTAGGATGCTAATTCGGGCGTATGAAAAGCCATTTCAGTTAATACTTGCGGAACGGTAGCTGTACTGCCAACTTTGTGTTTATAGTAGTTGTATATCGGTACGCTTGAGGGGATAGGATTACTTGATAAGGAATGGTGATTAGAGAGCCAGATGTTGAGCGGAGCATTGGCATCATTTTCTTTAGTCGGCGGCTTAGCTTTTGCAATTATCGCGTGCGAACGTTTTTGATTTGTTTGACCGTAAACAGTATCAACAATATCATTCTGAAAAAAGCGTTTTTGAATACCTTGAGAGCGAACGGTATCGATCTTTATAACAACATTAGGATCAGAAAGTCTCCTTAATAAAACTGTTCTTATCGAATCAAAGTAATCTTTTTTACAACTATCGAGCGCATGCTGCATAGCAACATCAATATTTGTATCAAAGTTTTTTTTGTTTACCTGGTAGGCGTTTATACTCCAGTAGGTTTGAAAAACAATGATGCCGCTTAGCGATAAGGCTATCAGTACTAATACAATTTTTAGTTTCTTTTTCATGTAAGTTATTTGCTTACGATAAATGTAGGTTCGTCATAAGCAGGCATGGCAATTTGTTAACATTGCTTAACATTAAATAACCGGTGTTAATATTGTCGCAAAAAAAATGCCGCCTCAAAATATGAAACGGCATTGATAAGTTTAACGGTAAATGGAGTTATTATAAATTTTTCCCCAATTTATCTAATATATCCTGTGGCACCTTTTCAAGGTCGAGCACCAGGAAGCCGTCAAGGCAATCGGCAAACTTAGGATCGATGTTGAAGCTGATGATCTTGGCATTTAGGGCAATGTATTGGCGAAGCAATACCGGCACTTTCATGTTGCGGGTTTCCACTTCCGATATCAGGTTATCAAGACCTTTAAAGCTGTCTTCGCCGGCCATAAGCAGGTCGGTATCAATTTTTGCAAAGTCGACCTTGAATTTTTTGCGCGGTTTAACATACTGCGCCATTTCATGGTCAAAATGGTTGCGGTTGATATAGTCAACAATAAGTGATTTGGAAAACTTAGAAAACGAGTTGCTGATACTTACCGGGCCAATCAGGTAACGGTATCTTGGGTTATCTATCAGGAATTTCAGGATACCTTTCCACAGCAGGAACAGTGGCAGCGGCTTGGTCTGGTATTCCTTACGGATCCACGAGCGGCCTAATTCAAGACTGCGGCGCAATACAGGGATAAATTGCGTTTTAAGCTTAAAAAGCTCATTTACATAAAATCCCTTTTTGCCTACGCTGTAAAAAATCTCATCTCCTAAACCAATCCGGTAGGCTCCCACTATCATTTTGGCCTCAAAATCCCAGATAAAGAGGTGGTTATAATAGATATCGTATTCGTCAAGGTCGATGCTTTTATTGGTGCCCTCGCCAACTTCGCGGAAGGTGATCTCCCGTAAACGGCCTATTTCACGAATCACATTAGGGATAGTTGAGGTAGGTACAATAAATACCTCGTAGTTTTTTTCCGTCCAGGCTTTATAATTTTCACGCAGTGGCTCAATCTCTTTTTCCAAAATGGCGCGATCTATTTCTGGAGCGATATCTTCGGCTTCGCGTTTGATCTTAAACAGGTTGCGTGGACTAAAGATCTTCTTTTCCTCTTCTAATCCGGTTCCTAAAGCATAGGTGCGTGCACGTAAAAAGTTAAGGAGTTTGGTGCTGTTGGTATAGTCGGGTATGTCCGTTACATTGATAGGCTTGCCTATGCGTAATTTAATGGTATGGCCGTGTTTGTTAAATAACTCTGAGGGTAGTTTGGCGGTACGCAGCGCGGGGTGCAGCAGGCTAAGCAGGTTAAACAGCAGACCGTTATTACCATGAAAGTAGATTGGTACAACAGGCACTTTTGCTTTGGCAATGATCTTGCCCACAACCGGGTGCCACATACGGTCGGTTACCTGTTTTTGCTCCACTTTAAAGGTTGATACCTCGCCGGCTGGGAAAATCCCAATTGGGGTTCCCTGGTTCAGCAGTTCGAGCGTATTTTTTAAACCGCTTATGCTTGATGAGTGCTCAACGTTTTCAAAAGGGTTTACGGCTATGAAATAATCGGCAAGATTAGGGATCTTTTTAAGCAGGAAGTTGGCCATCAGCTTTGAGTCGGGGCGGGCCATACATAGTATCTTTAACAATACCATACCCTCAATGCCTCCGTAAGGGTGATTGGCTATAGCTATAAATGCGCCATCTTTAGGTATGTTGCGCAGCTCACGCTCATCAAATTCAACATCAATGCCGCAGCCTTCTAATATGGCGTCAACAAACTCGGGGCCCTGCTTTGGCTGTGCCTGGGCAAACAGGTCGTTAACCTGGTTTATTTTCATTAGCTCCATCAATAAAGCGGCCAGGCCCGGCATTTTCAACTTATCCAGTTTGGTGGCTTTGGCAAACTCTTCGGTGGTTATAACTTTCATTGTTTTAAATAGCAGTATGTTTTAACAAATAAATATCCTAAATTTTTATTTAATTTAACGCCAGGAACATATATAAATGAGGCCGCAAATTAAAAACTACCTGTCTGTCACTAAAAAAGAGTGGAACGGAATGGTAGTGTTGATTATTTTAATTGCAATGGCTTTATTAGCCCCTTATGTATTTCAGGCAAACCACAAAGATAATACAATAAATTTTAAGGCTTTTGATAAAGCGACGGCCAATGCCGATAAAACCGGCGATCTAATAGCAGAAGAACACACTTTTACGGGTGATCATAAGGCCACGCCTGCTGCGCTCTTTAAATTTAACCCCAATAATTTGCCGCTTAGCAGCTGGATAAAACTTGGCCTTACTGGGCACCAGGCACAGGTAATTAAAAATTACGAAGAAAAAGGCGGACGTTTCTTTACCAAAGGAGATGTGCAGAAAATGTACACTATTAGTCCGGCAGAATATAAGCGTCTTGAACCATATATTAATCTACCGGATGGCCCTGCCTATCATATCAATAAAGCCAAACCGGGCGAAGTGATAGAGATCAACACAGCCGATTCGGCAAGGCTTACCATGATCAGGGGGATAGGCCCTGCCTTTGCCCGGCGCATTGTACATTATCGGGAGCGGGTGGGCGGCTTTTACAGTAAGGAACAGTTAAAGGAAGTTTATGGCATTAATTTGGAAAAGTATAACCAGATAAAAGAAGGCGTTGCGGTTGATAGCAAGCACATAATTAAAGTCGATATTAACACCGCTACATTTAATGAACTCAGGCGCTTTCCGTATTTAAGCTTCAAACAAATGGATGCTATTGTTGCTTACCGTGATGAGCATGGTAATTACAATGCTTTGACCGACCTGAAAAATATTGCCATACTTAATGACGGAATTTTGCGTAAAATTGGGCCTTATTTAGTTTTCAAATGATAGCCCAGCAAATTAAAGCAGCCATAAGGGATATTCCCGATTTTCCGAAACCTGGGATTATTTTTAAAGATATCACGCCTATCCTAAAAGATCCCGCATTGTGCGAAAACATTATTGATGCTTTTATTGAGCAATTGCAAGGCACCCGGATCGATGCAGTGGCCGGTATTGAAAGCCGGGGCTTCCTGTTCGGGCTTACACTGGCTACCAAATTGGGGGTTCCGTTTGTTCCTGTACGTAAAGCCGGAAAGCTGCCGTTCACCATAAAACAAAAAGCTTATAAACTGGAGTACGGCACCGCAACCATCGAACTGCATACCGATGCCTTTGAACCCGGTCAGCATATATTACTGCATGATGACCTGCTGGCTACCGGCGGTACGGTAACCGCGGCAAGCGAGCTTATCAAAGAAATGGGCGGCATAGTTGCCGGTTTCTCGTTTGTGGTTGGGCTTGGTTTTTTGAATGGTAGGGACCGTATCACGCCTATTTGTGATAAGCTGGTAGTACTGGCCGATTATTAATCATTGTTTTTTATTACCGAAAATGCCCGCGTTAGGGATGGTAGAGGAAAGCCCGCAGCGTGTGATGTGAATGTGGCAGGGAAGGCGAGGACTTGCAACGTACAGCCCGGGCCGGAGGCAACGCCATAATTTTGTTTGCAGTAATCGGGGCACAATGGGTAGGGCATGTTGATTTGGAAATATGCTTTTTTGCTACTCTCCGAGCATTATACACGCAATCGCGTTAAATTTATTCCTCCCTGTGAAAAATATTTTCTGCAAATTTTCCCCTCCCAAAACCACCCTATTTCAACTAAACCTATAATTCATACCAGATACTAAATCGTTCTTGATTTGCAGGCTTTTACGGGCAAACCAATCTCATTTTTTATACGTTATTTTGTTAATAACCAATTATAAAATGTATGGATGCTTTGTTAACAGATACCCAATCAACCGGTGGGTATGATTTTGCTATGAACGAAAATCAGCAAATGGTTGGTCAGATGGCCAAAGATTTTGCCGAACGCTATATTAAACCTCATGTAATGGAATGGGACGAGGCCCAGCATTTCCCTGGTGACTTGTTTAAACAACTGGGCGAGCTTGGCATGATGGGCGTTTTTGTACCTGAACAATATGGCAGCTCAGGTTTCGGCTATTTTGAATATGTAACTGTGATCAGCGAGATAGCCAAAGTTTGCGGCGCTATAGGTTTATCGGTTGCTGCCCATAATTCGCTTTGCACAGGGCATATCCTGGCCTTTGGTAACGAAGAACAAAAACTTAAATGGCTGCCCAAACTGGCTACTGCCGAATGGCTCGGAGCCTGGGGATTGACGGAAGCTAATACCGGATCGGACGCGTTGGGCATGAATACCACCGCTGTTTTGGATGGTGATCATTATGTTGTTAACGGCTCCAAAAACTGGATAACTCACGGCAAATCGGGTAATGTGGCTGTAGTGATGGTACGTACAGGTAGTAAAGGCGATTCGCACGGTATCTCGGCCCTGGTGATTGAAAAAGGTACTCCGGGTTTTACGCATGGTAAAAAGGAAAACAAGCTGGGCATGCGTGCCTCCGAAACTACCGAACTTATTTTTGATAATTGCCGGGTGCCTAAAGAGAACTTGCTGGGTGTTGAAGGCGAGGGCTTTAAACAGGCTATGAAGGTATTGGACGGCGGCAGGATCTCGATAGCGGCCCTATCATTAGGGATTGCCAAAGGCGCCTTTGAAGCAGCCGTTGCATATGCCAAAGAGCGCCATCAGTTTGGCCAACCTATAGGTAATTTTCAGGGGATAGCGTTTAAACTGGCCAATATGGCTACCGAAATTGAAGCGGCCGAACTGCTGATAATGCAGGCTGCCGACTTGAAAAACCGCCATCTGCCGGTGACTAAACAATCGGCCATGGCTAAATATTTTGCCTCTGAAACGGCAGTACGTACGGCAACGGAAGCAGTACAGATCTTCGGTGGGTATGGTTATACCAAGGATTTCCCGGTAGAGAAGTTTTATCGAGATGCCAAACTTTGCACCATAGGTGAAGGGACGAGTGAGATCCAGAAGATAGTGATTAGCAGGGAAGTGTTGAAGGGGTAGATAATTGGCTAATTTGATCTATCAGGTTGGATGTTAATTCGGAATGTTGATTATTGGGAAAATTGAATTGTTTTATAGTTAAATATTGTATTTTATGTAAAATAATTGTTTCATTGATTTGTTTTTATATCGTATAAGTATTATTGTAGATATAAATTAATTATGAAACATATTTTTTTACCTAAAGTCAAATTATCACTACTGTCATTCGGTGTCGCTTTGTTGCTTACCTCCTGTAGTAAAACTAATTCTGTTAAACAAAATCAGCCTAAGTCACTGGATGATCTTATTGAAGCATCGGCCACTAAAAAATTAGCGCCAGACGCTACCCCTGGGGTGGAAAAGACAACTACTTGTGAGTTTAAATTCAGTACTCAATACGAAGGAGGTTGCGGAGGTTCGGCATTTGGTTCGCAGCCGCGACTCATAAGTTCAGTTCCTTTTTTTGGTACTCATGGTCAAATTGAAGTTGGAGAGGTTCAGGGAGGTTATGGCGGTATTGTTATGAGTGCGAGATATGTTGCTGCAACTGGGCTCAAATATGGAGATGGATTTGCAGTAAAATATCCATTTAAAAAAGGTGTAACTTATAAAATTATTGTTAATGGTGGCGGAACTTATGAACATCCTCCTTTGTTGAATGCGCAGCTTACAAATCAAATTCCCACAACAAACTGTAACGACGCTCAGGCTGTTTATTTTGATCAGATGGGATTGCCCTGGCAGCAGTTTCCTGCTTTTCCTGGTGCCAGTGCTCCGCAATACAATAGAACGTATGTTACAAAACAGATACAATTTGCTCCTGATGGGTGTTATGATTATTTATGGATTGCAACTGTGCCATCATTTACAGATGATAATAAGAATGATCTTTTATTAAATAGTTTGCAAATTGTTGAGGTTAGCCATTTGGAAGTTACGGGAGATGCTAATTTTTGCACCGGAACAACTAAAACTTTTCAGGCAACCTACGATGGTAATTTGTTAGCGGGGCCTTTTACCTGGACGGTTACTGGTAATCTTGCTATTATAGGAAGCAATGTAGGTAATACAATACAGGTTCAGTCTACATCAACACATGGTGTAGGGACGGTGAGTTATACGGCTGGTGCTAATTGTTTATCGATTGTTTCGCGCGACATCGTAGTTGGTGCGCCAACACCACAATTTCTTTTAACTCAATTAGATCCTACTTTGGGGAGGATCCGTGCATCTGTAAGGCCAGTCGCTAATGCAACTTCGTATAATTGGTATTTTAATGATGCTTTAATTAGCAGTGCTCATGGGGAGTCAGTTACGGTAGACGTTAAACGAAATGCCTGTGGTATGACTTACGATTTGAAGGTTGAAGCAATTACAAGTAATTGCGGACTTTCCTTGAAAAATGGTGTTCGTTTAAGTTCACCTCCATGCCAATAACCTTTGTTGAAACTTTGATGCCGATAGAAGATTATTAGAATATGCCCCCAAATTATACTGTTTTGGGGGCATAATTAAGAATTGGTGATATAACGTTGTTAAGCCTATCGGCCAATATATAAATCTTGACTTCCATCTGCGTAGATTATCATCATCAATTGATACATGCCTAAAGTCAAAAATAAATTGTTCCTCTCTATTTGATATTCAAAACATTGTGATTATCTTTGCCCTCCCTTGAAAGGAGGTATTTTAGGAATTATGATCATTATTAACGTAAAAGACGGCGAATCATTAGACAAAGCATTGAAACGCTTCAAAAAGAAATTCGAAAAAACAGGTGTTTTAAGAGAACTACGCAGTCGTCAGGCTTTCGAAAAGAAATCTGTAACCCGTCGTCATGTTGTTAAACATGCTATATATAAACAAGGTTTAAACCAGGAAACTGTTTAATTCTTTTTTGTTGAAAAGAATTAATTAATTTCTTGACACTATATTAAAACTATTTGTACATTCATCATCCCGGATGTATAAATAGTTTTTTATGTTTTTAGCGCGTTTTATCCAATACATCAAGTATGAAAAGCGGTACTCAGTGCACACTGTTTCCGCATATCAGTCTGATCTGGATCAGTTCATGCGCTTTTTAAACAATCCCGGCGGTGCCGATCCCGCACCTGAGCCGGTTATTACCCATCCATCGCAGGTAAGCTATCATGACATCCGTAACTGGATGGTTGAACTTATTGATCAAAAACTTACAGGCCGTTCGGTTAACCGCAAAATGGCTACGCTGCGCAAATACTTTAAATTTTTATTGCAGGAAGGTGTTGTTGAAACTAACCCGGTATCCAGGGTACGGTCGCAAAAGGTTGCTAAAACCTTGCCCGTAGTGGTTGAAGATGCGCGCCTCACAAAAATGTTAGATAGTGATGACATTTTTACAAATGATTTTCCGGGCCTGCGCGATAAGCTTGTTATTGAACTTTTGTTTGGTACCGGCATACGCCTTGCTGAACTGTTAGGTATTAAGGAACAGGACCTTAACCTTGATGGGGGAGTGGTGAAGGTATTAGGTAAACGCAACAAGGAACGCATCATTCCTGTTAATAATGAGCTCAAGATCCTGCTGCCCGAATATCTGGAGTTAAAGAAAAATCAAAATTTTGATAACAATTCCTTTATATTAATCGTTACAAATAAAGGAGCCGATGCTTATCCGAAATTGATTTATTTAATAGTGCAGAAATACCTTTCCAACATATCAACCCAAAATAAACGGAGCCCGCATGTGCTCAGGCATACGTTTGCAACCACCATGCTAAATAACGGGGCCGATTTAAATTCAATTAAAGAACTTTTGGGACATGCTAACCTTAGCGCCACCCAAATTTACACGCACAATTCAGTTGAACGATTAAAATCTATTTATAAACTCGCCCATCCAAAGGCTTAAAAAGGAGGAAACATGAAAATTACAGTGCAGTCAATTCATTTCACCGCAGACAAGAAACTTTTAGATTTTATTCAGAAGAAAACGGACAAGCTTGATACGTTTTATGACCATATTATTAGCGGTGAAGTTTACTTAAAGCTTGAGAATGTGGAAGATGAATGTAATAAGATAACAGAGATCAAATTATTACTACCCGGCAATCAGATATTCGCAAAAGAGAAGTGTAAGAGTTTTGAGGAAGCTACCGATCTGGCGGTTGAAAGCCTGAGGAAGCAAATTGAAAAGCATAAACAAAAGAAGGCCCTTGCTGACGCTACAGCCAAAAAAGCTGTTTTAACAGCAGCAGAAGAGGGTTTTTAATATTATAACAAGGCTTATTTTAAGCTTAAATCGGCAGGTTTTTAGCCTGCCGATTTTTTTTGATAAAAAATTTTGACGTGGTGTTATTTTTTGTAGATTTGCAGTCCCTTTCGGGGAGGTATTTAACGCCTTAAAAAAAAGTTAAAATAGTTCTTTAAAATATCAAAAAGCTTATTACTTTTGCGCTCCGTTATCGGAAGCCACTTTAGGTTTAAATAACGAAAAGGCAAATTTAAATATAAGCCTCCTTAGCTCAGCTGGTAGAGCAACTGACTTGTAATCAGTAGGTCATTGGTTCGATCCCGATAGGAGGCTCAGTTTTTTTCGGATTGAGGTGTTTAGCTTCAATTTTGGACATCACAAATCCGGAAACAACTACTGGGGGGATACCAGAGCGGTCAAATGGGACGGACTGTAAATCCGTTGCTTCGGCTACGAAGGTTCGAATCCTTCTCCCCCCACATATTGAGTAGGCAGTTTATAGTTCGCAGTTAGCAATAAGTTAACGGGATTGTAAACTGCTGACTTGATTAAAGAGGTTTGAGGAATGAGGTTTCATTAATTGAAAGCAACAAACCAAAAGCTTAACAAGCGGAAGTAGCTCAGTTGGTAGAGCGATAGCCTTCCAAGCTATAGGTCGCGAGTTCGAACCTCGTCTTCCGCTCGGTTGGTTCATTAGTCGGTTAGTTCATTTGTTCATTAGTGGCAGCCGCAAAAGACCAATGAACTAATAAACGAGTGAACCAATGAACAAAAATAAGCCGACGTAGCTCAGGGGTAGAGCACTTCCTTGGTAAGGAAGAGGTCATGGGTTCAAATCCCATTGTTGGCTCAACAGAATAAAACATAATAAAGAATACATTTTTAAGTATAAATTAACCTACAAATAATTATAAATCATGGCAAAAGAAAAGTTTGACCGCAGTAAACCGCACTTAAACATCGGTACAATCGGTCACGTTGACCACGGCAAAACAACCCTTACTGCAGCTATCACTAAAGTATTAGCTGATGCAGGTTTATCAGAAGCTCGTTCATTTGATTCAATTGACTCAGCTCCTGAAGAAAAAGA
>Ga0163162_10004556_pt1 | contig 13356 bp, 11 predicted proteins | sample S55metaG_FD_115310 | JGI IMG/M metagenome (GOLD analysis project Ga0163162, IMG submission 115310) | Switchgrass rhizosphere microbial communities from Kellogg Biological Station, Michigan, USA - S5-5 metaG | ecosystem: Host-associated > Plants > Roots > Rhizosphere > Soil | place: USA...
GCCGCAGTAATCCACCCGGACGCGCGCGGATCATTTGGAATTCGCCGGCAGGTTGATCATGTCGCGGTAGGTGACTTCGCTTTCATTCAACAACTGCTCAACCTCTCCAGCATCGACCATGCGTTTCAATTGCGCGTCGATCTCCGGCATACGATTGGCCAAGGGCGATTTGCGTGAGACGGCCACCCGCAAATAGTCGACGCTCAAGGCATTCGGTAGCGCGACGATGTCTTGCGCGCCCGGCAGGTTCTCGACGTAAAGCTGCCCGGTGCGGCGTTCCGAGGTGATGAAATCGATGCGCCCGCGAATCAGTTTGCCGAAATTCTGGCCACTGTCAGACACCCATTCAATGTTCTGATGCTCGGCCACCAAGCGGTCGAAATCCACGCCGTAACTTTCGCCGAACAACAGCCCGCCGCGGTAATTTGCCAGGTCTTCCAGGCGCTCGAATTTCACCGGGCGCTGACGGTTGATGAATAACGCCACCTCCTCGCGCAACACCGGCACCGTCGAAAACACCATGCTCTGCTCGCGTTGCGCGGTGCTGTAGGCCAGCACCACATCGACCCGGCCTTCGGCGGCGTCGAGCAGGCAACGTTTCCAGTTGCCGAGCACGACGATGTCGACGTCGTAACCCAAACGCCCGAAGAGGTTTTTAACGACGCTGGGGGCGAGGCCGCGAACCTGTTTGCCATCGCTCCAGGAAATCGGCGGGTACACCGGGTAATCGCAGTAGCGAACTGTTTCCGCCGCCATCGCACCGTTCGCGACCAGCGCCAACAGCAGGCCAAACACCCGCCGCATGGTATTCAGGCCGCCACGCTGGCGGTGAACAGGTAACCGGCACCGTGAATGGTAATGATCAATTGCGGTTCGGCCGGGTCGTCGTGCAACTTGCGACGCAAGCGTCCGACCAGCACGTCGATGGAGCGATCATTGGGCACCCATTCGCGGTTGCGGATCTGATCCATCAGTTGATCGCGGCTCAAGGTGTGGCCGCTGTTGCGCAGGAACACGCTGAGCAACTGGTACTCGCCGTGGGTCAGCAGGGTTTCGGCGCCGGTCTGGTCGATCAACCGTCGACGGTCAGTGTCCAGCGCCCAGGCGGCGAATTGCTTGACCGGTTTGGCGATGGCCGCTGCAGGTTGCGGTGTCTGCGCGTGGCGAACCCGGCGTATCAGGTTTTTCGCCCGTGACACCAATTCGCGTGGGTTGAGCGGTTTGATCACGTAGTCATCGGCGCCGCATTCAAGGCCGACGATGCGGTCGATTTCGTCGTTGCGCCCGGTGATCAGAATGATCCCGACTTCCGAACGGACCCGCAGCTCCCGGGTCAGGGTCAGGCCGTCCTTGCCCGGCAGGCGGATATCGAGCATCACCAGGTCGACCGCCTGGCTCGCCAGGAAGGTTTCGGCCAGCTCCGCCGTGGCGGCGCAATGCACCTCATAACCCTCTTGGGACAAGTAGGCCTGCAGCAGTTCGCGTATCAGCGGATCGTCGTCGACGATCAATACCCGAGGAGTCATCGCATGGTGTCCCGCGTATGCCCGAAGGCGTGTTTCTTATTAGAGTGTTTTACTGCTTTGGCGCCAGAGAGTATCGACAGCTGAACGACCGATCAACAGCCCGTCGTCTGGACGCAAAACCGTTGCCGGCCGCCCGCCTGCAATCCGTCGACCCAGGCTTCGCAAATCTGGATGCCCTGTTCCGGGGTGAACGTACCGGGGTTGAGCCCCGACTCCAGCCACAAGCCGTCGAGCAAGGCGCTGAGGCTGATGGCGGCCAGATCGGCGTCGAAGTTTTCCCAGCTTTCTTCCTGCGCCAATTCGGTCAGCACCTTGCGCAAAATGCCGCGGTACTCGCCATAGGAATGCTCGTGCGCAAGGTTGATCGACTCCGCCGTGCGTACCGCGCCCCAGAACGCCAGCCAGGCATCGATCAATTGCGGGTCGAGCAATTCGGCGGAAAACGAGCCCCGGAAGAACGCCGACAATCGCTCGCGAGCAGTCGGAGCCGCCTGCGCCATGGACTCGCGCAACAGGTTCATGACCCGACCGGTAATCGCCCGGTAGGCCTCGGCCACCAGTTCATCCTTGCCGGAATAGTGATGGCTGATCAGCCCGACCGAGACACCGGCTTCGGCGGAAATCTTGCGGATCGAGGCACCCTGGAAACCGTGGCGCTTGAGGCACACCAGCGTCGCCTCGATCAGATTGGCCTTGCGCAACTCCGGCTCCATGCGGGAAAAACGGGCTTCCTGACTCATGCGCGACACTCTCTGTGGATCAATCGTTGGGGATGCGGCTGGCTAAGCCGCGCGCTGAACGACTGTACAGCAAGAGAGTGGCAAGTCTCTAGTCGGTTGCAGGGTTCTGGGACCGTGTCGCGCCCATCGCGGGCAAGCCACGCTCCCACATTTGATCTGTGTGTTTTCATTGTTTGCGTCCAACACACAACCCTGTGGGAGCGAGCTTGCTCGCGATGGGGCCAGCCGATTAATACATGAACATCGGTCAATCCCGATAACCCGGTGCCACCCGATCAAGCAATCGCAACATCGCAGCCCAAGCCAATTGCATGGCGTCCGGGTCACTCAACTCGCCTTCCTCCAGCGGCCGGCCTGGGTCGTTGAACTGACGCTCGGTATATTCGCAAACCTCCGCCGGCGGCAACACCAACTCACCGGCAGCTTGCGCGGCGAGCTGAATTTCGCAAGCTTTCTCCAAGTAATACATACGCAAAAACGCCTGGCTGACGGTTTCACCCACGGTCAGCAAACCGTGGTTGCGCAGCATCAATACCGGTTTGTCGCCGAGGTCCTGCACCAAGCGCTGTTGCTCGCTCATGTCCAGCGCCACGCCTTCGTAGTCGTGGTAAGCGACCCGGCCATAAAACTCCATGGAAATCTGGTTCACCGGCAACAATCCGCACTTCAACGCAGCGACCGCACATCCGGATTTGGTATGAGTGTGCAGCACGCACTGCGCGTCTTCACGAGCCCCGTGAATCGCGCTGTGAATCACAAACCCCGCCGGGTTAACCGGGTACGGCGACGCCTCGACGGCCCGGCCATCGAGGCCGATTTTCACCAGATTGGACGCGGTAATTTCATCGAACATCAACCCGTACGGATTGATCAGGAAGTGATGCTCAGGCCCCGGTATGCGCACCGAGATGTGAGTGAAGATCAGATCGGTCATGCGAAAGTGCGCGATCAATCGATAACAGGCGGCCAACTCCTCGCGCAGGCGCTGCTCGGTGGCGCTGCGCTGAGAAAACGTGGCGATATCGTTCATTGTTTTAGTCTCCAGGCTGATCGGCTGCGCAGACAGTAAGGCTGGACGCCTTGAGGCGTCCAGCCGCGTGCGATTACTTGCTGGCCCAGGCGTTGAAGCGCTCCTCAAGTTCTTCGCCATGATCGACCCAGAACGCCACGTCCATCGACAGCGCGCCCTTCAGGTTTTGCGGCGCGGTGGGCACCCATTGCGCGAGTTGGCTATCGAGTTTGGCGGCCGCTTCGGTATTGGTCGGGCCGTAAGGAATCTGCTCGACGTACTTGACCTGAGCGTCCGGCTGATTGGCGAAGGCGATAAAGCGCTTGGCCTGATCGACATGTTTGGAGCCCTTGATGATCGCCCAGTAATCCATGCCATACAGGCTGCCCGGCCAGACCAGCCCGAGGTGACTGCCGCTTTGCGCGGCGGCGGCCACCCGTCCGCTGTAGGTTGAAGTCATTACCACATCCCCGGCGGTCAACCATTGCGCCGGTTGCGCGCCGGCCTCCCACCACTGGATGTAAGGCTTGAGTTCTGTGAGTTTGGTGAATGCACGGTCGACGCCTTGCGGAGTGTTCAGCACGGAATACACGTCCTCGACTTTCACGCCGTCGGCCAGCAAGGCGAATTCCAGGTTGTACACCGCGCGTTTACGCAGCCCGCGCTTGCCGGGGATTTTCTGCACGTCCCAGAAATCCGCCCATGACGTCGGGGCCTGCGCCAGCTTCTGCGTGTCGTAGGCAATCGCCACGCTCCACACCAGCGCCGCCGAACCGCACGCTTGTGCCGCATCGGGAATCAATTGCTCGACGCGGCCGAGTTTGCTCCAGTCGAGTTTCTCGTACATGCCCTCATCGCACCCGCGCATCAAGTCCGGGCCTTCGATCTGCACCACGTCCCAATCGGCATTGCCGGTGTCGACCATCACTTTGATCCGGGCCATCTCGCCGTTGTATTCGCTCTGGATCAGCTTGCTGTGATCCGCGACGCTGAACGGCTGGAAAAACGCCACATCCTGGGCTTTCTGGCCGGCGCCGCCGTAACCCACCACGACCATGTCCGGGGCGGCCTGAGCGCTACCGAGCCCCATGGCGAGGGACAGGACCAAGGGATAAAAACCGTGCTTGAGCGTATTCGATTTCATCGGTGGTTCCTCTTGCAGGTGCCACGCGACCCACGCCGCCGTGACCCATTTTTATTGTTGTGAGGTTCGCCCCAGGTGCGGGCGCCAAATGAATCTACTGCGAGCACCAGTAAAAAAACAAGTTGATTTTTTACTGAAGGTAAATTTCTATAGGCAAATAATAACAACGCCGAAAACCCGGCCTTTCGGCTTCAGCCAGCCTGGAGTAACCGCACCATGCCGTCCTCTTCCGCCGCTTTTGCACACCTGTTCGAACCCTTGCAGTTGCGGGGCAAACGCCTGAAAAACCGCATCATGTCCAGCGGTCACGACACCTCGATGCCCACCGACAACCTGGTCAATGAGCAACTGATCGCCTATCACCAGGCGCGAGCCGAAGGCGGTGTCGGGCTGATCGTGTTGCAAGTGGCCGGGGTGCATGACAGTGCGCGGTACACCTCGCACGTGCTGATGGCCACTGACGATGCCTGCATCGAGGGATATCGCAAAATCGCTGAGCGTTGCCATGCACATGGCACCGTGGTGCTGTCGCAGATCTTCCATCCGGGTCGGGAAATCATGGAGTCTAGCGATGGTCTGCTGGCGGTCGCCTACTCGGCTTCGGCGGTGCCTAACGAACGATTCCGGGTGATGCCGCGTGCGCTGGATCAGGCGATGATCGACGAGATTGTCGCCGGTTATGCCGCCGCCGCCCGGCGTTTGCATCAGGCCGGGATCGACGGAGTGGAAGTGGTCGCCAGCCATGGTTACCTGCCGGCGCAGTTCATCAACCCGCGGGTCAACCGTCGCACCGATGGCTACAACGGCGACCTGGAGCAGCGCCTGCGCTTTTTGCGCGAAGTGATTGCCGCCGTGCGCGCCAGCACCGATGAACACTTCATTATCGGTCTGCGCATCTCCGCCGATGAGCGCGATCCCGAGGGGCTGACTGAAGACGAGTCCTTGTCGGCCGTGCAATTGCTGCAACCGAGTTTGGATTACGTGCACATCGTCGCGGGCACCTCGGCATCCTTGGGTGGCGCGGTGCATATCGTGCCGCCGATGGCGATCGAGGCCGCGTATCTGGCGAAGGAAGCCGGAACGTTCAAGGCCGGCCTGTCGATTCCGCTGTTCGTGACCGGGCGCATCAACCAGCCGCAGGAGGCCGAGTTGATTCTGTCCCGCGGTCAGGCCGACGTTTGCGGCATGACCCGCGCCCTGATCTGCGACCCGCAAATGCCCAACAAGACCGACACCGGCCACCTCGAAGATGTGCGCGCCTGCATCGCCTGCAATCAGGCGTGCATCGGCCACTTCCACAAAGGCTTGCCGATCTCCTGCATCCAGCACCCGGAAACCGGGCGCGAGCTGATTTTCGGCCAGCGGCAAATGACGGGGCAACGTAAACGCATCATGATCGCCGGCGGCGGCCCAGCCGGGATGAAAGCCGCTGCCGTGGCCGCTCAGCGCGGACATGACGTGACCCTTTACGAAGCCAGTTCGCAACTCGGCGGCCAGGTATTGCTCGCGCAACTGCTGCCCCGGCGCAGCGAATTCGGCGGCGCCAGCACCAACCTGCAACGTGAAATGGAACTGGCCGGCGTGCGCATCGTGCGCAACACCCGCGTCGACCGCGCTCTGGTGGAACGCGAACGGCCGGACGTAGTGATCGTCGCCACCGGCGCCGAGCCGTACTGGCCCGCGTTCGAGCGCGGCGGCGAATTGCAGGTGGTCGACGCCTGGCAAGTGCTGCGCGAGGAAGTGCCAATCGGCCGCTCCGTGGTGGTGGTCGACTGGCGCTGCGACTGGATCGGCCCCGGCATCGCCGAACGCTTGGTACGCGCCGGGCATCAAGTGCAACTGGCGGTCAACGGCACCCATTGCGGGGAAAACCTGCCGCTGTACGTGCGCGATCAACTGGCCGGCGAACTGCACAAACTTGGCATCCCGATCACCCCCTACGCCCGCCTGTATGGCTGCGACGACAACACCGTCTACCTGCAACACACCGCCAGCGGCGAACCGATGATCTTCGAAAACATCGACACCCTGGTGCTCTGCCAGGGCCATCAACCGGTCGACACCCTCGGCGCAGAACTGCAAGGCCTGGTGGAGTTTCGACGCATCGGCGACTGCCTCGCCCCGCGCACCGCCGAAGAAGCCATTTACGAAGGTTTGAAAGTCGCCTGGGAGCTTTAAGGCTGTTTATACTCCGGGGTTTTGACAGATCCCGGTTTGGAGCACGCCATGAGCAACAGCAGCAAGATGCAGCCTGCCACCGGCGCGTCCACACCGGACAGCGCCAGCGCTGAGCCGCACTTCCTCGGCACGCGAATTCGTGGGTTGCGTAAACGCCGGGGCATGACCCTGGCCGAATTGGCGCAGATGAGCGAATTGACGGCGGGGTACATCAGCCAGCTCGAACGCAACCTCGCCTACCCTTCCATTCCGGCCCTGTTCAACATCGCCCGGAGTCTGGGCGTGACCATTCAATGGTTCTTTGCCAGCGAAACGCAAACGGCGCCGGAGGATGACGGCATCGTGGTGCGTAAAAACTCCCGGATGAGCGTGCATTACGAAGACGGCATCGTTGATCACCTGCTGACACCGCAGCCGAATCGACAATTGGAAATGCTGCATTCGCGGTTTCCCCCTGGGACTTATAGCCAGCAGAGTTATAGCCATGAAGGGGAAGAAGCGGGGTATTTGCTGTCGGGGAGTTTTGAGTTGTGGGTCGGGGAGCGGCACTTTTTGCTGGGTGAAGGGGATAGTTTCAGCTTTTCCAGCCAGGAACCGCATCGGTATGGGAACCCTGGAGATGTGGATGCGGTAGTGATTTGGGTGGTGACGCCGCCGACGTTTTGAGAGGGGCTGAATAACACCCTCTCACCGTTGTTTCTGCTGGGTTGAATCACCAGCGGGCAGTATCAACGTTTGTTCCTCAGTCAGCGCCACATCGTTCTCATGCTCCGCTTGAGGCGCGGGCTTGGCAGGGACAAAACGGGCCACTAAACGCTTCACCGTCCTTTCAATCAGTGAAAGGAATCCAAAAATGATGAAGCCGAAGATCAGCCCGGTCACCAGAATGCTCAACGGATGTATTCCCGTGGCGTCAGGGCTGTCCAGCATGTAGTAAAAAGCCTGGAAACCAGCAGCCGCACAGGCCGCTACGGCTGCAGCCAGCTTCACTCCCAACCAAAACCGTTGCCATTTGTTCATGCACTCCCCCGCTATCCGGTGATTTGCTCTGTGTGCATGATAGCTAATGACGTGGAGGTGTCTTGTTTCTGTTGTCGTCAGGCATGCGCCTCACGATCTGGAACGTCCCGGGTTAGCCCTAGATATAAACGACATCTTCGCTCGGTACCCAATGCAGGATGCGGGCAAGATCATGCCACGGGTAGTGCTGGGGGTCCGCGCGAAGACAACTGCTCTCATGGGGGAATGGCAAGTTGGCTTCACTGGCTTTTTGCCCGCTGCCACAGGACGTACAGCGCAGATAGACACCACTCAAATACCAGTGACGGGAAAACTTCAATACTTGGTTATCTAGCCCTGTCAGTCTTGGCGGTGGGAGCTTTTCAGCCAACTCGAACTCGTCATTCATTGCGTGAACGTCCCCAGAATTGCGCCGCCAGCAGTTGAAGGCGCTCGGCCAGTTTGGCGACATGGGCAGCAGTCGTGTGGCTCTGGCTACTGGCAAGCACGTTACTTTGGGTGGCTTGACTGATACTTTTCAGGTTGCACTGGATACTGTCACCTACCGCGCTCTGCTCCTCCACGGCGGTGGCTATTTGCACACTCATGTCGCTTATTTCACCGACTCGTTGGGTGATCCCATCCAGCGCCCGGGCGGCAAACAGTGCCTGTTCAACACTGGTTTCGGCCTTGCTGTGGCTACGCTGCATCGCGACCACCGCATCCCCCGTGGAGCGCCGTAAGGTATTGATGGTTCCCTGGATTTCTGCGGTGGATTGCTGGGTGCGCGTAGCCAGCCCGCGCACCTCGTCGGCGACCACGGCGAAGCCACGCCCAGCCTCGCCGGCGCGAGCGGCCTCGATAGCGGCGTTGAGGGCGAGCAGGTTTGTCTGTTCGGCGATGCTTTGGATGACCTCGACTACACGGTTGATTTCTTGGCTATGTTGTTCCAATTGATAAATCACCGCGCCGCTCTGTTGCACCTCGCTGGCGAGGCTGTCGATGTGCTGGCGGGTTTGCTCGACCAGTTGTCGACCTCGGTCGGTTTCTTGATTGGCCAGACTCGCGGCGCTGGCGGTGAGCTGAGCGTTGCGCGCCACTTCCTGCACACTGCTGGCCATCTGGGTTATGGCGCTGGACACCTGAGCAGTTTCCCCTTGCTGCTGTAGGGTCGCGCAGTTGTTGTTGTCCACTGCGGCGACGAGCTCTTCGGCTTCTTTGTTCAGTTGACGGGCCGAGTCGGCAATGCGGCCGACGACTGCCAGCGTCTCGGCTTCAAGCATTTTCAGGGTGAAATCGATCTGTCCAAATTGGTCGCTGCGGCCGCTGTAGAGCATTTGGCTTAGTGGGTTATCGGCGATATTTTTAGCTTTTCTGGCAAGGGCGTCCAAGGGGCGCAGGCTGTAGCGCAGCATGCCTGCGAGCAACAAACTGAGTAGTGGCGCAGCGATAACCACCATGTTCCAGGCGAGGGCACCGACCATGCCAAGGACGGTAAAACCGAGTAGGTTCAGCCCGGTGCCGGCGAGTGCTACGCGCATGCCGACAGACAGTCGTGACGGCGTCAGGTAGCGTATTTTTTTACCGTTGCGCAACTGTGTATAGAGATGTTCGGCGGCGAATACCAGTGCTTTCGGCGGGAGCGTTCGAACCGACTGGTACTCTACTATTTCACCATTGCGCTGCATCGGCGTGACGTAGGCGTTGACCCAGTAGTGGTCACCGTTTTTACAACGATTTTTTACAAGGCCCATCCACGAGCGTCCGGCCTTGAGGGTCTGCCACAGGTGTGCGAAGGCTTCTGGCGGCATATCCGGATGACGCACGATGTTGTGATTGACGCCGACCAACTCGGCCTCACTGAAACCGCTGATGTTGATGAAATCCGGATTGACGTATGTGAGGGCGCCCTTGGGGTTGGTAGTTGAAATAATGTTCGCATCGACGCTGAACTCGACAGCACGACCACTGACCGGAAGATTGATTTTCATTATTTGCCTCCTTAGCTGATGGATACCGCTGGGTGCCTGCTGTGCTTACTGCAACGGGCACCCAAGCCCCTCGAAACTGTCTTCGCCGCTGAATAACCGTTGCATCTGCGCAGCCGGTCGTGCTCGGCTGAACCAGTAGCCTTGGCCGTAGTGGCAGCCTTCACTGATCACAAAGTCGAGTTGTGCCGGGCTCTCGATGCCCTCAGCCACCACTTCCAGGCCCAGGCTACAGCCGAGGCCGATGATCGCCTGGCTGATCGCGCTCTTTTTGTGGTCGTACGGGATGCCGCCGATGAAGCTTTTATCCAGCTTGAGGATGTGCAGCGGAAAGCGCGTGAGATAGCCAAGCGAGGAGTAACCGGTGCCAAAATCGTCCAGCGCCAACAACACGCCAAGGCTGGCCAATTCGTTCAGACAGGCCAATGTGTCCTCGTCGTCGTGCATCAGTTGGCTTTCAGTAATCTCCAGGATCAGGCTGGCGGGTGGCAGGCCGCTTTCTTGCAAGATGTCGATTAGCCGGAGGGTGAAGTCGACTTGTTGCAATTGGAGGCTGGAGATGTTGACCGAACAACGCAGGCTTTCATGACCGGCCAGTTGCCAGAGGCGGGTCTGCTGACAGGCTTGGCGCAATACCCATTCGCCGACGGGGATGATTTCCCCCGACTCCTCCAGCGCCGGGATGAACTCCAGTGGTGAGATCAAGCGTTCGCCATGGCGCCACCGCAACAGCGCTTCGACCCCAGACACGAGGGGTGCCCCTTGATCAAGACGATAGATCGGCTGGTAGTGCAGTTCGAATTCATTGTGTTTCAGCGCCTGGCCCAGAGCGGACTCCAACTCCAGATGGTGCTGTGCGGTGTCTTGCAACGCCTCGCTGTAGTGGGCGAACCGCGCCTTGCCGGCAGACTTGGCTCTGTAGAGGGCCAGGTCGGCGGCCTGGAGGACATCCAGCGCCTTGCCGTTATCATGTAATGGCGCGATCCCGATGCTGGCACTGACCACCAGGGTCCTACCGTCCATGTGCAGCGGTTGATGCAGGTTGTCGAGAATGCGCTGGGATATTTGCTCGGCGTCGCGGCCGCAGGTGAGTTCATGAAGCAATACGATGAATTCATCTCCGCCGAAGCGGAATAGCTGATCACTGGGGCGCAGAGAGTCTCTCAAGCGCTGTGCCACTTCTACCAGCACTCGATCACCGACGTTGTGGCCAAGGCTATCGTTGATCAACTTGAAGCGGTCGAGGTCGATGAACAGCAGCGCCTCCTGGACACCTCCCTTGCGCTGTTTCATGAAGGTTTTCTGCATTTGCTCATCAAGGCGCGTTCGGTTGGCCAAGCCGGTCAGCGGGTCATGGTGGGCGGCATGTTTAAGGCGCTGCTCGGCATCCTTTTTTGCACTGATATCGGTCTGTGAACCGGCCATGCGCAGTTGGCCCGGTGTCGTCGCTTCGGCGACCCCACGCACCAGTACCCAAATATAGCCACCGTTGTTTTGGCGGATGCGGTACTCATGGTGAACAAAGGAAGTCTGCCCCTGTAAATGGGCATCGATGGCTTGGCGAAAATCCGGCAAGTCGTCCGGATGCACACGACCGAACCAACTGGCGCTACTCTCGCCGACGCTGTCGCGGCTGAGGCCGAGCATGTTGGCCCAGCGTTCGGAAACATACAGTCGATCCAGATCGACATGCCAATCCCAGATACCGTCGTTGGCACCGCGTAGCGCTCGGGCGAAGCGAGCCTCACTGTCCTCCAGAGCCTTGTGCTGGGCCGCACTGTAAGTGTCGATGGCCAGAGTCATGTCGAAAAAAACCGCTTTCAACAGACTTGAATAGAGCGTGGTGTTTTGGCAGTCGCCGAACACACTTGCAAGCATGTCGTTGAGGTATAGACGATAGGCGCCCAGATACCACTTCAACTCCAGGCCGACCTGCTGGTGGATCACACCGATGCGCAGACGGCCGTTGACGTACTCGTCATCGTAAGGCCCGCCCCACAAACACTGGTAATACTCGACCTGGCTGTGCTTCAGTCGGGCGGTGACGTCCGGTGCGCGAAGCAGCACAGACGGAGTAGGAAATTTCGCCAAGTGACCGTACAAATGATCAACGAAAGCCTGCTGAGCCGAGGCCATATGCGGGGCTGCTGCGCCGAGACGTTCGCCATCTTCGGCACTCCAGTCGAGAAAACGGAAACGCTCGACGATCTCCTCGTGATCGAGACGGATGCGCCTGAGCAACTCCGTCAGATCTTGTGTCACCTTCATTCTCACTCCCCGGTGTTTGTACGGATGACTTTTTACTGACAAAAAAAAACGCCGTGACAACCAGTTCTTGACCAGAACTGGTTGTCACGGCGCTTCGTCTTCCAGGCCCATTGTCCTGCTCGGCAAAGCCGGCCCCCGCCTTGGGCGGAACCTACTAATGGCATATTTACATCATTCTGGGCTGTCTGACAATTTATCTAGCAATGCCTGCAATCGTCGTCGTAGCAACCCCAGTTCGCGAGATTTGAAGGCATGTCTTGTCTGCTCTAAAACCTCTGTAGCTTCGAGCAAAGCGGACTGTATCCGCCCGGTTGGTCCCAATTGCCCTTCACCGAGCCAGCGGCAAAACGGCGCGGCAGTGCAATTACCCGGCGCGCTCAGCACCTCGCAATCTGGCGCTATCTGAACCAAGAGAGGGCGCAATTGATCGGCTAGTTCACGATCATTGCAGATAACTCTGGCTGTCTGGTTGGACTCGTACATAACACATCATCCCCATAAGGTTGATGTGCTGTTTACAGCACTGTTCTTGTCATTTTATTGACTAAAATCAATGTTGTAGCCGTTGCTTTGGATTCTCTATTTACCCTGTGAAACTCATCACTCTTCATTCCATTCAGGGAGCCGGGAGGGGAGTCCGCGAAAGCACAAAGCCATGCTGGTCCAAAAAAGTAGGGGCCGGGATTTTTTCAGAAACACAGAAACGAAAAAGCCCTGAATAATCAGGGCTTTTTCGTATATGTAATGGCGGAGAGATAGGGACTCACCATAAAGAAAAGTTTCGACCAACAAGGCCACTATTCATGGGCTTTCAGTGTGCGTAGTAGTACAAGTGAGTAGTACAATCCGCTGTACCACTCCCCCACTTCACGGCGCTCCAATGGCAGATAACCTGATTCAGAAAGCTGGCGAATCCACATGGTATGTGCGACTGGCAGTGCCTGTTGATGTGCGAAAAGCTTTGGGCGGGAAATCCGTTCTGATTCAGTCATTGAAGACTGGGTTACGGTCTGAAGCCATGACTCGACGTCTGAGCATTTTGGCTGGCTGGAAAGCAGCGATTGGAGAAGCGCGAGAGAAACGAGCACTACCAGAAGACTGGCAAGCAGGTGTCATTTCCCAATTGGAGCAATTCGATCAGATTGCACTTGAACAGAAACGCAAACTGATTGGGGAGGCAGTGCCGGACCTTCCACAGGCTGACCCTGAAATGCTGAAGAAAATGAAGGCTGATCCCAAGATGGTCGCGCTCGCCACCAAATTGGTTACTGACAAAATGAAAAATGGTCTGGCGGGCCAAATCCGATTTGAGGACAACCTTGCCCACCTGTTCAAACGGTTGGTTCCTGCCCAGCTCGCAAAAAACTACCAGTTAACCGCAACACAACAGACAGAACTGGGTGCCTTGACCGGCAACCCTTCCAGTTACAAACCAACCTCACCGATCACGAAGCAGCGTATCGCCACGTTCCGCCAGTATCGTGAAACGCGAAATGTCGCAACC
>Ga0163162_10004563_pt1 | contig 13344 bp, 9 predicted proteins | sample S55metaG_FD_115310 | JGI IMG/M metagenome (GOLD analysis project Ga0163162, IMG submission 115310) | Switchgrass rhizosphere microbial communities from Kellogg Biological Station, Michigan, USA - S5-5 metaG | ecosystem: Host-associated > Plants > Roots > Rhizosphere > Soil | place: USA: Michigan...
GGAAAATTCATGGAGCCGGAAGGTCCGGAGATCCTTTCCTTGAAAATGCTGGAAGGCGCGAGGACTGGCCTCAACGACCCTGCATCCATCCTGGTCTCCGCCTCGACCGCAAAGGCGTTGTTTGGTAATGCAGAGGCATTGAACAGAACTGTCCGCATCGATAACAAGGCAAGTGTAAAAGTAACGGGCGTATACGCGGACCTGCCGTCCAATAGCCAGTTTCGTGATCTGCAGTTCATCTCCTCCTGGCAAATATTCCGGTCGATGGACCCCGAAGTGGCGAAAGTAGAGACCGACTGGGGATGGGATGCCGTCGAAATATTCGTCCAGTTGGCCGACCACGTAGACATCGGGCAGCTCTCTGCCCGGATCAGGAATGCAAAATCGGACAAGGTCAAGGACAACAAAGAGCTCGCTGCCTATAAACCCGAATTATTCCTTCATCCGATGAGCCGCTGGCATCTCTGGCAGGAATTCAAAAATGGAAAGAATACCGGTGGCCGTATCCAGCTCGTCTGGCTGTTCGGGATCATCGGATCGTTCGTACTGCTGCTGGCTTGCGTGAATTTTATGAACCTGAGCACGGCCCGGTCGGAACGCCGGGCAAAAGAAGTGGGTATCCGTAAAGCAATAGGGTCTTCCAGGGCCCAGCTCATCGCTCAGTTCTTTGGAGAGTCTTTGCTGGCTGCGTTTTTTGCATTTATACTGGCATTGGTCATTACAGATGTGGCCCTGCCTTTGTTCAACGATCTCACCCATAAGCAAATTTCCCTGCCCTGGCGCAATGCCTGGTTCTGGACATGTAGCCTTGCTGTCACCATGTTCACAGGACTCGTGGCAGGCCTGTACCCGGCCCTCTATCTTTCGGCCTTCCGGCCGGTGCAGGTCCTTAAAGGCGTATTCAAATCAGGACCATGGGCAGAGAACTTCGTCGGAGCTGCTTCGACACGCTCCTTCCTCGCTCGTAACCTTCGGTCCCCTCGGTTACCCCGCAGGGCGTTGGTAGTGCTCCAATTCACCGTCTCTGTTGCTTTGATCATTGGTACGGTGATCGTGTATCGCCAGGTGCAATTTGTGAAAGATCGCCCGGTAGGGTATGAGAAAGAAGGGTTGATCTCCCTGCAAATGACTTCGGCCGACTTTTTTGGCAAACTGGAGCTCCTTAGAAATGCATTGCTCAGGACGGACGCCGTCGTTGAGGTAGCCGAATCCTCCAGCCCCGCAACCTGGGTATGGATGAACAATGGCGGATTCGGGTGGCCGGGGAAAGATCCGGCCGTACAGGCAGAGTTTGGAACCATTTCCGTATCCCACGGTTATGGGAAGACCCTGGGCTGGCAATTCAGCAGCGGCCGCGATTTTTCAAAAGATCTGCCGACGGATTCCTCCGGGTTCATACTGAACCAGGCCGCCGTCGAATTCATGGGCCTGCAGCAGCCCGTGGGACAGACTATCACCTGGGGTGACCAAAACTATCGTGTCATCGGCGTGATCCGGAATATGCTGATGGAATCACCTTATGATCAGGTGAGGCCCGCGATATTCTATCTGGGTGCAGGAACAGAGGCTAATTTCATCCTGATAAGAATGAAACCCGGATCGCAGCTCAAAGCATCGCTGGGTAAGATCCAGGCTGTCTTCCAGCAGTACGTGCCTTCCGCTCCCTTTGATTACAAATTTGTGGATGAAGTATACGCAGACAAGTTCAGGGATGAGGAGCAGGCAGGCCGCCTCTCGCTCGTGTTCACCGCCCTGGCGATCTTCATCAGCTGCATGGGATTGTTTGGCATGGCATCCTTTATGGCTGAACAACGTATAAAGGAAATAGGTATACGCAAGATCCTGGGTGCGTCCGTATTTAATGTATGGTATCTGCTGTCAAAAGAATTCGTCCTGCTCGTGATCCTGTCCCTCCTCATTGCAGGACCGGTCGCTTACTATTGCATGCACAGCTGGCTGCAGCATTATACTTACCACACGGTCATCGCCTGGTGGATCTTTGCGTCTGCAGGACTGGCCGCCACATTCATCACCCTGTTGACAGTGAGCTATCATGCTTTGAAAGCGGCCCTGTCAAACCCGGTGGAAAGCCTGCGGAACGAGTGATCAGAAGTCTACGCCCATCGATACATTCATCACCGGCTTGCCTCCGAAAAAAGTGTTCATCTGCCATCCGGCGTCAAAACGAAGGAAATACCCCAGTAAGGTGCTGCGTGCCCCGAAGCCATAGCCTCCCGCAAAAGGCCCGATGCCGCCAGCCTTCAGCTTGACATTTAATGCTCCGCCCGTTCCCTGACCCAGGTTGGGATCATCGCTCGGTATAACGAGGGTGGGCCGGGAGAGGCCCCCATAACCGCCATTCCAGGCCGAGCCCAGGTCGAAGAACTGCACGACTTGGAAATTACGTAAGAAAGCGTTGTTGATAGGTTTGTTAAAGAGCGTTGCGAACAAAGGCAGCCGCAGTTCACTGTTCAGGATCAGCGCATTATTGCCATTGGCTACATTCTGTTTGAAACCCCGCAGGTTCACCGCCAGCGACTGGAACGCATAAGTGGCGTCAGGCGCCGGCTGCGGTTGATTGTTTGCTTTAGGGAACAGCCAGCCATCGGTACCGCCCAGGTAGTAGACCACTTTCCGGTTGCCCCATGAAAAGTCGCCTGCGAACCGCACCGCCCAGATAAAGTTGCGATAGATGGGCAGATAATGCCTTGCATCGAACCCAAAGTTATACATGTACTTGCCTTCTCCTGCGCCCGGAGTGGTGTTCAGCTGCATATTCCAGTCCATATAAGCCTTGGCGCGTATGCCGTTGTAGATATTGGTGGCCTTCATCAGGGCATTGTCATATACATATTCCAAACGGAGGAGACCATACGTCTGCTTGTTTTGAGGGCCCAGCTTCAAAATGACAGAGTCGGTGATGTCGGGCACGCCTGTGGGAGGATAGCCATAGGGACGTATCTGCACTTTATCCGTGCGTATCCCTACGGAGAGACGAAGGCTTTTCACCTTGTCGAAAGGATATTTGATGATGGCTTGCCAGAGATTAGTATAGGACTTGGCGTCAAACGGAATGATAAGCCCGCCTGCCAGCACGGCAAGAGAGTCGTCATAATAGGAGCCTACCTGCGTTTCCCTGTAGTATAACAAGGAAAAATCAAACAGCTTTTTCAGATAGTCCACCCGGGCGAACCATTCTCCGCTGCCGTCAAAGAAAGAAGAGCTGCCGGGTACAAAGGTCCGCCCTCCCTGTGCTGCAAAAGGCGCTGCGCCGGAACCGCTGCCGAAGAAAGGCAGGCGCATGGCCCCGGTGAACCGGATGTCCTCGAACAGATCGAATATAGAGGCCTTCAGCATACCATTGAACTGGTCCGTACCGCTGAGGTTGATAGGCAGGCTGCCGGTGAATGGCTGATAACGGGTAACGAGGACATCGTTATTAAATCCGGCAGAGAAATTGTCTACCGAGAATTTAAGGTTATAATCGAATAGTTTGGCTTTCTTTAAAAGAGGCTCTTCCCGGGACGCCTCCGGTCGGGTAGAAAAAGGATTGACGTCATTGCTGACAGGAGTAGGACGGCGATTGGCGCCGGTGTCCCGTTTGTCCTTGTCGAACTCGCTTTCAAAAAAGTCATTCGCGCGCCGGGACGTGTCTGCACGGGCAGGCCGGGCCTTGGGTGAGAGCACGTTCGCTCCCTGTACCTGCGATTCTGTCACCGTCCTTTTCCGATAGTCCGTCATCCGCGCTATTACGTTGCGCTTTTTCAATGCAGCCTCATCCACCTTCAGCTTGTACAGATATTTTTGATCGCCTTCCTGCCTTACTTCGGTCACTTGCCCGACGTCACCTCCGATCTTGGTCTCCGAAAGGCCGCTTGCATAGTTGGTAATAGGGAAAATGTAAGAGGAATCGCTGGTAATGGCAAATGAATAAATGGTATCGGGCTGCTCTTTATTCTGGGCCTTTAACACGGAATCCACGTCTTTAGGATCGGGATTGTGCAGCAGCTCGTCCCCGATCTTATATACCGTGTCGATACCGGCCCTTTTGGTCGTAAAAAAGCCTGCATATCGGTTGTTGATCCCGTTCTCGTCGCTGATAAAGGTGAAGTGGTTGACATTGTACTGCGTCGGATAGCGGGCATTGCCATATTTCAGATAGGTCAGCTGGGAGATCTGCTTGCCATCCATGTCATTCCAGTTATCCACCAAAAAAACGTTGTAATGATAGTTGGAAGGCAGGACAGTATCCGCGTTCCTGGCCATGCCGGAAGGACGATTGGAGGAATAGATGATGCCCGTCTTGTTAGGAAAGGTCACAAAGGTTGCATCCAGGTCGTCATACACGTCATTGGTGATCTGCCTGTACTCGTCCTTATCTATCTTATAGACATAGATATCGGATTGGCCATTACGGTTGGCGCTCATCAGCAGCGTATTGTTGTCGAGCATATATTTCATGTCCTGCACCTGCTGGAAGTCCGACAGGTCCTGCACGACACGTTTGTACCTGGACACAACGTCATAGACGAATAGCTTCACCTTACCCCTGTCCCAATAAACACAGGCCAGCCGGGTTCCCTTATTATCCCAGGCGATCAGGGGATAGTGCGGGTCCAGCTGCTCCGCATCGGAACGGACCCCATTCCTGAGCAATACTTTCTTATTGATGAAGTTCTCATGCAGTACAACGGAATATTTACCATGCTTGAACTCTACGACGGCATAGGTCTGGCTGCGGGGAGCAGGGTTGGGGGAGAAGTGGAAGAAATCTTTATGATCGTTGACGTCCTCTACCACCGCTACAGTGCCCTTGGGGAAATTGCGGCGCCCCCGGATATCCTTTTCGAATACATCTTCCTGTTCCGCCATAAAGTCTTTCAACACTTCCTTGAACTTCTTTTTGCAGATGCGTTGGGAGGCGTTGTTGAGATTTCGGTACACCCGCGCGAGATAGAGAAAATACGTTACGTTCTCCTTCTTATACTTCGTGGCCATATAATACCAGAAAGCATGTCCCGCCAGAAGCGGCTTTTCAAAAGCAAACTGGTAAAAATTCTTATATCTTCCCGAAAGTATGGCCGATTTCAGCTGATCGTCCAGGGTGGTGCTCCAGGTTTCTCCCGCATATTCCACATATCCGTCCGTAAGCCATTGAGGGAGGTCCAGCAGGGCCTGGTTGGTGGCAAACTCTCCCAGGTCATCCCCAAAAAGGATATTCTCCAGCAGGATACGGGCAATGCCTTGCCTGATCTGGACACGGAGATGGTTGTGGTCCCCGTCAAAATAGACCACCATCTTATTGTTCACCAGCTTGGTGATCCCCCCCGTGGTCTGCCAGTCCAGGCTCAGTCCGATATTGGACTGCTGCATGTCATTGTAGCTGTTGTAAATTACGATATTGGCCCGGCGCTGCAGGCCATATTCTACGAATTGCTCCAGACCGGGCAGCTCCTTTTCCGCCAGCTGACAGACAAATTTGCCCAGGTCCTGCCCACCCTCGCTGAAATACGTATTAAAATTTTGGGTTTGGTAGTATTTCCATTTGAACTTTTTGAATTGTAGCCGGTTCTTACCAAACTCTACAGTATTGACCTGGGCTGAAGCTCCCCCGGCAATAAAGAAAATCCCCAGTAAAACGAAAAAAAAATAGTGTGACTTCGACGTAATCTGAGGATCTTTAGGATCTTTCATACCCATTCTTTAGAGTTTTAAAGTTATAACAATCCCTATTACCGATGAAATTGATTTTCCCGGTTTTATAAGGGACGGAACGCAACTAAAAAAGGAACGTATGCTGACAGTAAAAACCTTTGTTTTCAACCCTCTGCAAGAAAACACATACGTGCTATTGGACCAAAAGGATGCCTGCTGCATCATCGATCCCGGCTGTTATTTCGGTAACGAACGGGTGAACTTACAGGAATATATTGAACAGCAGGGCCTAACGCCCGAAATTTTATTAAATACCCATTGCCACCTGGATCACGTCTTTGGTAACAAATTTGTCTATGACACCTGGGACTTGCCCTTACACCTCCACGAAAAAGAAAGACCGGTGCTGGAAAATGCTCCCGCCGCAGGCCTTCGCTGGGGCATGCCTTTCGAGAACTATGTGGGCCCTCTGGTGCTGCTGGAGCCGGGGAAGAAAGTACAATGGGGGGACGATGAGCTGGATATCCTGTTCCTGCCGGGCCATTCGCCGGGAAGTGTTGGCTTCTACTGCGCTGCACAGGGTTTTTTGATCGCAGGAGACACACTGTTCCGTGAAAGCATTGGCCGGACGGACCTGCCGGGCGGAGACCACGACGCCCTGCTCCAAAGCATAAGAGCGCAATTATTCACCCTGCCCGATGACACCATCGTCTATCCGGGCCACGGGGAAGAGACCACCATCGGCTGGGAGAAAAAATATAATCCATTCCTTAGATAGCTTGCAGCTAAAGATACTTCCCCACCACAGGTAACCTCCGGAATTCCTTCCGCTCCACCCGGAGGATGAAGATGGCATAACCGCCCGTCAGTAATGTGGCCAGAATAAGGCTGAAGGCCTGGTTGCTCCAGATCCGGGTGAGGCCGTAATGGATAAAGAACAGCAAGGCCACAATAACCATATAGGCCACCAGCTTCTTCCAGGCATAAGGCACCCGGTAGGCTTTCTGCCCCCAGTTAAAGGAAATGACCATCATGGAGCCATAACAGATGAAAGTGGCCCAGGCCGAGGCCCAGTAGCTGAACCGGGGAATGAATACATAGTTTATGACGAGAGTGATCGCTGCGCCGATCAGCGTAATATAGGCCCCCGCGCGGGTATTGCGCGACAGCTTATACCAGATGGATAGATTGTAATAGATCCCCAGGAACATATTAGCAAAAAGGAGGATGGGTACAACCCCCAGCCCCTTCCACATGCTCTTGTCCCGGATAAATTGTTTCCAGATATCCAGGTACAACGCTACCACCAGGAACATGAGACAGATGGTGATAACGAAGAACTTCATGACCCGGGCATAGGTGCGGGGGGCGTCACCCTCCGTTGCCTGCCGGAAAAAGAAAGGTTCGGCGCCCATCCGGAATGCCTGTACGAAGAGAGAGATCAGTAAGGACAGCTTATAGCAGGCAGCATAAATGCCCACATCCAGGTCGGCTCTTGAGATGTCCAGCCGCCGGGCCAGCATGATCCGGTCAAAGGTCTCGTTGATCATTCCCCCGAAGCCGGCGATGGTCAGGGGCAGCGCATAGATCATGACGTCTATCCACAGCTTTTTATCAAACTTCCACCGGAATTGCAAAAATTGGCCCGACAATGCAAGAAATTGAAAAGCCGAAGAAATGAGATTGGCCAGCAACACATACCCAACCCCATAGCCGGGACTGTAGATCAGCCGCCAGATACTGTTGGGGTGCGCTTTCACCAGCTTAGGGCAGAGGGAGAGAAAGAAAAAGGTAAAAAAGATGTTTAACAGGATGCCCGTCACCCGGATAAATGCAAATTTCTTAGGCCGTCCTTCGTGACGCAGCTTGGCAAAAGGCAGGGCCGACAGCGCTTCCAGACCAATGATGGCGGCCGTGAATGTAATATATTCCGGGTGGTTCTCCAGGTGAATGAAGGCGGCAATAGGGTGCCGCAGGATCAATAAGATACCCGTGATCAGCAGGGTATTGAGGAAAAGGCTGTACAGCAGGGTGTCATACAGGTGGGCTTGCGCCTCCTTCTGCTGAATATAGCGGAAATAGGTCGTATCCAGGGCAAATACCACAGCCACATTCAGGAAAGGGATCAGGGAGTAGACCAGGCTCATCTTGCCAAAATCAGTGGTCCCGCTGAACATCAGCGTAAGATAAGGGGTCAGCAGATAGTTGAGGAATCGTGCGAAGATGGAGCTTACTCCATACCACATCGTCTGCCCGGCTAGTTTTTTTATGCTGCTCAAAAAGGCGGTTGTTTGTTTCTGATGGACAAAAATATCCTCTTACGGGGATATTAACGCTTAATTTTCAAAATACCATATGTAACTTTGCGCAAAATCAACCCCTGTATGAACATGAAGCGCTATCTCTGCCAAAGCATACTGTTCTCCTCGACCATGATAGCCTGCTGCAGCGCCACGCAGCAAGCATATGCGCAGCAGCCTAAAACCTACGAATCCCAGGTCAGCTACCAGAAAAGCGTCCAGACGGCTATCCTGGTTGACCTGCCTTACCCAACGGATGTAGTGGAATCCTCCATCAAAGAATATATGGCCCGCAATGGCTGGAAAGGCGCCAGCAGCCGCGGATATAAGGTCTATAAGAACATGAAGCTGGACAATGCCGATACCTCCCTGAGCGATCTGCACATTATGGTCGACCGTAAAAGCAGCCGCGATAAGAGCAATTCCATTGTTACTGTGCTGGCTGCACGGGCAGGAGAAGACCCCGCTACCCGTACAGGCAAGGATGCCGTCATGATAAATAAAACAGCCGCTTTTATGGAGAAGATGCTGCCCGCCATCGAGGCCGGTGACCTGGAAGACAGGATCAAAACCCAGGAAGGTGATACCAAAAAAGCACAGGATAAACTGGGCAACCTCCACGATGAGCAAGGCTCTTTGGAGAAAAAGATCCGTAATACGGAAGATGACCTGAAGGAAAATAAGGCCGACCAGATAAAGGAAACACAGGCCATGCAGTCCAGCGTAAAGAACGATGACGCAGCAATGAAGAAATCCCACAAAAAAATAGATAAGCTCCTGGATGACCAGACGAGCCTGCAGAAAAAACTGGCTAAATACCAGGCCGACCTGGAACAAAATAAGAAGAATCAGGAGTTTCAAAGGACAACCGCTGGCCAGCAGCAGCAGACCCTCGATTCATTAAAGACCTTAAGGAAACATTAGAGGATATCTTCTTCCCTGATGAGATTGTGCCGGAGGGCGAAGACCACGACGCCTGCAGTGTTCTTCACCTCCATTTTTTCAAGGATACGGGTGCGATAGCCTTCCACCGTACGCTTGCTGAGGAAGAGCCGTTCGCCAATCTCCTGGGCGGTGTGCTGCAGGCAGATGAGCTCGATGATCTGCCTTTCCCTTTCCGTGAACAGATCGCTCGACTTCTTCTTGTGGGGATCGAACTTGCTCTTGACGATAAGGGAGGCCAGGCGGGTGGAAGTAAGTTTGCAATAAAAGATATTGCCTTCATTCACAGTGAGGATAGCTTCCTGTATCTCCTTTTTGTCTGCATTCTTTAATAAATAACCCTTTGCACCTGCTTCCAGCATTTCCACAATGAGGTCTTCCTCATCAAACATGGACAGGGCAATGATCTTAAGCAGGGGATCCTGTTGCAGCATGAGCCGGGTGGCTGCAATACCATCCAGGTAAGGCATCTTGATATCCGTAATGACAATATCCGGCTTCTTATCGTTCACCAGCTGGATCAATTCACGGCCATTGCCGGCCTGTCCAACAAGAGATAGATGTTCCTGCTTGTTGATCATGAGCGCAAGACCGTCCCGAAAGATCTCGTGATCGTCTGCAATTACAAGGGAAATTTGCTTTTTCATTCAGTTGCAAGAGGTAGGGTCCAAATCTAAGCAAATCCGGCCGTCAGGCCAAACCCCTCTACCCAACCGGTATCTTAATAAAATAATTCGTCCCCGTCCCCGGCTTCGACTCCAGCGAAAGCACCCCATTGAGTATCTCACAGCGGCTCTCCAGACTACGGAGGCCCAGACCGTGGGAACCCGCCAGCACTTTCTCCTTGTCAAACCCTTTCCCGTCATCCTTGGCCAGGAACAGCAGATACCCCTCCTCTTCACTGAAGCCTATTTGCAGATTGCGCGCCTGGGCATGCTTCACCGTATTATGAACGATCTCCTGGATCATCCGGAAGATGTGGATCTCCTTTTCTTTGGGCACCTGGATCTCTTTCACTACGTACAACTGAATATTGAGGGATGCCTTGACATTTATCTGGTTGATGAATTCGCGGATGGCTTCCAGCAATCCTTTTCTCTCCAATGTATTGGGCAGGAGATCGTGGGATATCCTGCGCATGCTGCCGATGATCTCATCCAGATAGCCGGCCGTCTTTTCAAGCACTTCCTTATCCTCCTTTTGTTCCACGTCTACATTGCTGATATTGAGCTTTACCGCCGCCAGAAGAGGGCCCATGCTGTCATGAAGATCGCCTGCAATGCGCTTTCGCTCATTCTCCCGGATAGTGATCTCCGCAAAGATCTTCTCCCTTTGCAGCCGCACATAGCGGCGATGGTGGCGGATGATGGAAATAAAGAAATAGACGATGATTGCCCCAATAATTAAAGAGAATAGTAAAGTAATATTTAAGATCTTATTTTCCATCAAATGCTAAAGTACGACCATTTACAGATTACTGCTAACCTTCTATAGAGCATCTCGTTAGAAGACCCTTTCCCTGTACAAACCCCAGACCAAAATCCTATTTAAGGGTGAATTTCTGAGGGGCGGGGATCAACAGGAAAGCAATTGCATAGATAATATTTGAGAAGGCATTGACATAGGCCATTAAGAATATGATATGGTTGGATATATCCGATTTTTCAAACAAGCTGACATGGTAAGCCCAAAAATAGACGATCATATACACGAAATAGACAATAAATCCTATGCAAATAAGGAATCGGGGGTTCCTGAAAAGATTGCGGCTCTCATGGGTGATCATAAAATTGATCTTATTGATGCTAAGCAGTACGATCAGGAGGAAATATAGGAACCGGAAATAAGGAACGAGGTGGTTGATATTGCCCAGGACAAGGTTCTCCACTATCCAGAACAGGATGGGTAAGATCAGTAAAACATAGTATAAATTTTTTTTCTGTCGCAATGTTCCCCATACACGGAACTGCCAGGCTATGAAGATCCATTCCAGCGCTACATAGATATTGACGACTACGAGGTTGGTGCCCTGTAATTTGATGGTGATAAAACTGGCCACCTCGGTGAGCAGACCAATGATCAACAGCAAAAAAAAAGGCTGATAGTCCTTGTCTAGACGACGCAGACGTATCAGCCCTATGATAAAAGGTAAAAGTATAGATTGACTCAGTAGAAAAGCGAAGGTCCTCATAGTTGTCTGTTAGTCTACCCCCTTATTAAGGATTAAGCGGGCTTGTAGGAGAGCAAAGGGTGGGACACAGCTGCCCCTGCTCCATAGCCTGAGCGCCATCTCCTGCTGTAAGGGATTCCGCTTTTCTCTCCTTGGAAGAATCGCCGGGTATGGGCTTGACATCCGTACTGATCAGGTGGTTAAGGATATCATTACCATTCTTGTCATAAGGCACCATCACCAGCTTCATGACCCCTTTTTCATCAAGGCCGTAATAAATGCGAATACCCGCTGCAAGTGCCCCGGTTGAATCTTTTTGTTTCAGCAGGATTCGGTACGTGTCCCTATTGAAAGCCTCCGCATATCCCGTATTCAGGGCATCCTTGAAAGGCGGGCACTTCACTTTCAGCGTGTCCGTAACAACCCTGAACCTGGAGCAGAGCGCCGCCGCCTCTCTAATGGAAATGGCATGCGGTCTTACACTGTCTTCGTCAATAGTGGGCTCGGAAGGGCCTCCGCCACATCCTGACAACGTCAGGGCTGCAGTGATCATCAGCAGACCGGCAGCAGCCGGCAGCATCCTTGAAAAGGAAGTTGGGAATTTGTTCATAAGGAAAATTCTGATTTAAAGGGTGATTTTAAGTAGTGATCGATCAGGCGGCAAAATACTATTAACCGTCAGAAGGTAAGATAAGTATATACACCTAAATATAATAAGTATAATTACGCGCGTTTTCCCGTATGATTGCGCTAGGCTGATTGTTCTCAATAATGGACCTTTGGCGTCGAATCCCCCGGCGGACCCGGGGTTTTGGAGAGATAATTTGCAAACCCCTAAACCATCTCCGTAGAGCACAGATACCATTTACCATTAAACAAAACGGGTCAACCTCCTCCATCCTGACCGGGTGGGGGAATTTTTTAGCCCCCCGGTATCAGTGTTGTATCTTTTTCCGGCCTTCCTTGATCTGCCCCTGCTTCTTTTTGGATTCCATCCTTTTTTCCTTGGACCCCTTCGAGGGCTTCGTAGCTATCCGCTTTTTCTCCTTTTTCAAAGCCAGCGCGATCAGATCCAGCATCTTGCGGACAACTTCCTGTTTATTGGCCAATTGGCTCCGGTGGACCTGGGACCGCACCTGCAAAAAGCCATCGGCATTGATCTTTCCCGCCAGTTTTTTTTCCAGCACGGCCTTTTGCTGCTCCGTCAGGATAGATGAAGCGCGGACCGGGAAATAACCCTCCACCATCGTCTCCACCTTATTCACATTCTGGCCGCCTTTACCCCCGCTCCGGGCTGTCTGAAAAATAATTTCTTTGGTTATATCGATCTTCATGCTATTTTGATGGGCCATCCATCCCCTAATAGTATTAACTTGATTTTAAATCAGCTTCCCGAAGTTAGCGCTAAATATGGTCCGACAATTGCAAAACGATCCTAATATGCCCAAAGACCGCTTCATCCAGGTATCCGGGTTGCATCTCTCCGGGAAAAAATGGTTTGCCAGGCTGCTGCCTCATGGCGTGGCGGTAGTGACCTTCCTGCTGGTGGCCGTGATCTATTGCAAACCCGTCTTTCAGGATAAAGTGCTTTCCCAGGAAGATCTGGTGCAATGGAAGGCAATGGCCCGGCAATCTTTCCAGTACAAGCAGACGCATGGGCATTTTCCCCTGTGGACCAATAGCATGTTCGGTGGTATGCCTGGCTACCAGATAGCCATGGACGGCCCTTCCATCAACTTTTCTTCCTTACTCTATGGAGTGTTGACGCTCCACCTTGAGAAACCGGCCAGTTTCTTCTTCCTGGCCTGTATCTGTTTTTACTTCCTCGCCGGCGCTCTTCGGATCAACCCTTTCATCGGCATCATTGGCAGCCTGGCCTACGCCTATGCCACCTATAACCCCGTCATCGTTGCCGTAGGCCATGATACAAAAATGCAATGTATTGCCGTCTTGCCGGCATTGATAGGTTCAATGATCCTGGTCCTGGAGAAAAGATATTGGCAGGGAATGGCCTTGATGGCCCTTTTTGCCTCGATGATGATCGCGACGGGGCATATGCAGATCGTCTATTACACATTCCTGGCGGGCATGTTCCTCTTTGCCGGCTATGCCATCCGCTGGATCCGTGATAAGGAGCTCCGGCGTTTGCGCCATTCCGCACTGGTATGCATCGGGGCGGTCCTGATAGGAGTGCTGGCGAATGGCATTGTACTTTTTACCACCAATGATTCCTCCCATGAGACCATCCGGGGAGGCAGCGAGCTGGCCAGCCACCAA
>Ga0163162_10004564_pt1 | contig 13343 bp, 15 predicted proteins | sample S55metaG_FD_115310 | JGI IMG/M metagenome (GOLD analysis project Ga0163162, IMG submission 115310) | Switchgrass rhizosphere microbial communities from Kellogg Biological Station, Michigan, USA - S5-5 metaG | ecosystem: Host-associated > Plants > Roots > Rhizosphere > Soil | place: USA...
GGGTTCAGATGTAGCCAGGGAATGGCGGCACGCCGAGGAACACCGAACCGGCGCCGTCGTACAGGCCTTCACTGAGAAATGCGTGCTGGGTGACCACCATCGAATCGCGCAGGTAGCGCTGCAATGGATGGCGCAGATAAATGGCGGTGGTGCCGGCCAGGCTGTATGCGCTCTGCACCACGGCCGCACCGGCCTGGGACACGTGAATGGCGGACAGGCGCAGCAGGCTGGTTTGCTCAGGCGTGACCGGGTTGCCGGCGAGGATCGAGTTCCACACCTGCTCGGTGGCGTTGTAGAAGAACCCGCGTGCGGCGGCCAGTTGCGCTTCGGCCTTGGCGATTTCAATCCGCACGTAAGCGCGGTCGGCCATCTTCGGCGCGCCAGTGATGCCGCTGCCGGCGGCCATGCTGCTGACTTCGTCGAGGGCGGCGCGGGCCAGACCGAGGTTGACCACGGCCAGCACTTGCGCAGCGTAGGCAATCGAGGGATAGCGGAACAACGGCTCGTCGATGGTGGCAGCACCGCCACGGATGAAGGTCCAGCGCTCATCTACGTGTTTGTCGGTGACGCGCAGGTCGTGGCTACCGGTGCCTTTGAGGCCGACCACGTCCCAGTTCTCGATGATGTCGACCTGGTCCGCACGGAACACAGCGGTGCGTGGTTTGCCGCCGGCCGCGCCAATGCCGACACCGAGCAGGTCGGCGCCTTTGCAGCCGCTGGCGAATTTCCAGGTGCCGTTGACCTGCCAGCCGCCATCAACCGCTTCCGCCGGTTGCAACGGGAACAGGCCGCCGGCGAACACCAGATCAGGACTGTCCGCGTAGATTTCAGCGAGGGTTTCTGGCGGCAACGCAGCGAGATAAACACCGGCACTGCCGAAGCTCGCCACCCAGCCGGCGGACCCGTCGGCTTCAGAAATGCGTTCGATCATCTGCAGGAACAGCGCGGGGGCCAGCGCATCGCCGCCGAAGCATTTCGGCGTGGCGGCGCGGTAGATGCCCACTTGCTTGAAGCGTTCGATCATGTCCCGCGGTACATGAGAGCCGGCGTCGAATTCATCGCGACGTTGGCGCACTTCATCCAGCACCCGCTGAAATTCCTGGCAGTGGACGCTGGTGTCGTCGACGCCTGGCAGAGGGTCTTTCTGCGCGGTAGCTGAACGCAGCATGGGCTTCTTCTCCGTTGACTTGTTATTAGACGGAGCCTGCCTCGTGGCGAGGCGACCGTTGATGGGTTCAGTGTAAAAACCGCATCCGCTCGCCACTATTGGTGCGTGTAGCCTCCCTGCTAAAGAAAACCCCTAGGCCCAGGCGGGTTACCTCTGAGCGCATCCCGAAGCGCAAGCCGGTATAAAACGCCATACTTCTACCTCACCCGTAGTGGACCCCTCCGTCGTCAAGGGCTGCGCGATGTACCTGCCAAAACCGAATGACTTCTACACCCTCATCGAAGCCATGCCGTTGTGCATCATTCTTCACGACGCGCAGAGCAAGGAAATCCTGTGGGCCAACGCCGCGGCCCTGGCGGCGCTCGGCTTTACCCTGGAAGAACTGACGCCGCTCAAAGCCCCGGACATGACCCGCAATGAGCCCAAATACCGACGTTCGGTGGGTTTGCGCTGGCTGGAAGGCGCCGCGCGCACGGGTCAGCGCGCCATCGAGTGGTGTTATCGCTCCAAGCAAGGCGTGGAAATTCTCTCCGAGGCGGTGGCGACGCTGGTGCACCTGGAAGGTCGCGATGTACTGATGGTGCAGTTCCGCGACATCTCCAAGGAGGTCCGGGTCAAGCGCGACCTCAAGCGCTTCGAAAGTCGCCTCAAGGCTTTTATGCAGGACCTGGCCGAAGGGGTGGCGGTGCTCGGGCCGGACGGTGAGATTCGTTTTATCAGCGACTCCGGTGCGCACTTGCTGCACAGCGAGGAGCCGGCGCTGATCGGTGAAAATTTCCTGACCTGGTGCGACGACGATTCGCGCCAGCGCCTGTTGCAACAGTTGGCCGGCGAGACACCCGAGCACGCGCCCTTCAGCGTCCACTACCACGTGCAGCGACGTGACGGTGAATGGCGCTGGCATGAGGCAACGTGTCGTTTTATTGAAATTGAAGATGATCTGGTCGGGCATCTGCTGCTGTTTCGCGACGTCACCGAACAGGTGCAAGCCGAAGAAGCGCGGCGGGTCAGTGAGCAAAAGCTTGAATACCTGGCGCGCTATAACGCCATGGGCGAAATGGCCGTGGCGATTGCCCATGAGTTGAGTCAACCGTTGGCGGCCACGCGCAACTTCATCGAAGGCGCGGTGATCCGTCTGGGCCATGCTGACACCACCGAGCAAGGCGTGGCCTGGGGTTTGCAGAACGCCGTGCGGCAAATCGAGCATGCGTCGGTGATCATCAAGAGCGTGCGTGAATACGTGGTCAAGCTGGAGCAATCCGAAGAGCTGATCGACCTCAATGAACTGCTACGCGATTCCCAGTATTTCATCAGCCTGCGTGCCGACCCGAGCCTGATCAAGGTCGAGATCGTCACCAGCCCTGAACCGCTGCTGATCAGTTGCGAGAAGGTGTTGATCGGACAGGTCATCCTGAATCTGGCCTTTAATGCCATTGAAGAGATGAGCGATTTACCGCCGGAACGACGCGTGCTGCGCATTCATGCCAGCGCCGACAACGAGGTTGCGTTGGTGCGCATTGAAGACTGTGGTCGCGGCATCCAGGCCCAGGCGCAAGAGAAACTCTTCGACGGGTTCTTCTCGTCCAAAGTCAGCGGCAACGGCATTGGCCTGGCGTTGTGTAAAAACATCATCGGCCGCCATCGCGGGGATATCTGGGCGCAAAACCTGGAGCCTTGCGGCGCGGTATTTACCTTCTCCCTTCCCCTCGCGAACCCCGCCTGACACCCAAATCCCACGCCGGCCTGTAGCAGCTGCCGAAGGCTGCGTCCGGCTGCGCAGCAGTCGTAAAACCAGAGCGCGCGGTGTGTCAGAGGGACCGTGTCATCAGGGTTTACGACTGCTTCGCAGCCGGACGCAGCCTTCGGCAGCTGCTACAGGTATGCCGCGTTGCAGGCTTAGGCAGAAGCCACAGGTGCGCCGCGTTTGCAGTGCTTTTCGCCGGTTTTCCGCGACTGGCACAGACACACAAACACTTGGCAGCCACAGCAATTCCAGGGGTTTCCCGGCGAGGCAGAATCGAATTGTAAAAATCTGCCCAAGCACCCGCGATCTGCGTGAATAACAATTCAGGGAGTTCCCCTAATGCGAACCAACAGGATCAACGTACAGTCAGCGCTAGGTCTGAGCCTGCTTGTACTCGGCTTGACCAGCGCCCGTGCGGACCTGCCGGCTGACACCATCGGCCAGACCGTTTTGGCGTTTCCGCCAGAAGCTCACCGGGCGTATATCGTCGACGTCGAATTCGACAGTTTCGTGGCTGGCCGCGTCACCGTGGTCGACCCCGACAAAAAACGCATCCTCGGTATGGTGCCGACGGGCTTTGCCGCGCCTTCGACGCTCAGCCGCGACAAGAAAACCCTCTACAGCGCCGACATCTTTTACTCGCGCGGCACCCGCGGCACGCGCACCGATGTGCTGACCGCGTGGGACACGTCGACCCTGGCGCCGGCCTGGGAGCTGTTGATTCCGACCAAGCGGGCCGAATCGCTGACCCAGCGCTTTGGCTTGGGCACCAGCAGCGATGACCGCTTCGTCTACGTCTACAACTTCACGCCGTCGACGTCGGTGACCGTGGTCGACACCCAGACCAAGTCGGTCGCCGGTGAACTGGCGATTCCGGGCTGCGTGCTCAACTACCCGGTCGGCGCTCGTCGCTTCGCTTCTCTGTGCGGCGATGGCAGTTTGCAGGTGATCACGCTGAACGATCAGGGCCAGGAAACCGCGCGCAGCCGCACGCCGTTCTTCGACCCGAATGCTGAAAAGCTCATCGAGCGCGCGGTAAACGTCGGCGATACGTACTACTTCACCACCACGACCGGCACCGTTCGCCCGGTGGATTTCTCGGCCGATGCGCCAAAGATCCTGCCGTCGTGGTCGTTGACCACCGACGCGGAAAAGAAAGCCGGTTGGGCGCCAGGTGGCTGGCAGTTGATGGCCGTGGCGCCGAAGCTCGACCGTTTGTACGTGCTGATGCATGACGCGCACGAACCGATGAAGTGGGAAGACCCGAGCCCGCTGATCTGGGCGTTCGACCTCAAGACCCACAAAAAAGTGGCGACGCTGGAAGCGCCGGCGCCGGTCTGGAGCATGCAAGCCACTGGCGATGACAAGCCGCTGTTGCTGGGCGCCGACGTCGAGGGCGGTTTGCAGATTTTTGATCTGAAGACCAACAAGCTCACCGCCAGCATGCCAAAAGTCGCCAAAACCGCGACTCAGGTCATGAGCTACTAAACGAGGTTCGGCCATGCTTTTAGATCCGATCTTCATCATTGCCTGCGCCCTCACCATTGCGGTGTTGCTGGCCAGTGCCGCGACGCACAAGGTGCGCGCTCCGGCACGCTTTGCCAAACAGTTGGCGGACTACCAACTGCTGCCCGACGCGCTGGTGCGTCCCGTTGCCCGTGTGATCCCGGTGGTAGAGCTGGCGATCGCGTTTGCGCTGCTGGTGCCGGTCAGCCGGCATTGGGCAGCGTTGACGGCAGCCAGCCTGATTGCGCTGTACGCCGCCGCCATTGGCATCAACCTGTGGCGCGGTCGCCGCGACATCGACTGCGGCTGTGCCGGTCCGGACCAGGCGCAACCGCTGCGCCCGGTCCTGCTGCTGCGCAACAGCGTGCTGGTGGGGTTGGCGCTGTTGGCCAGCACCCTGCCGATGGCTCGCGACCTTGGTTTTTTTGATGGCTTCGTCACCGTTGCCGCCAGCGCCGTTGCGCTGCTCCTGTACGCCGCAGCCGATGGCTTGCTGGCGAACTCCCCTCTTCTGCTCAAACTGATTGGTAGGTGATCAATGGAAGGCTTAATTGTTTCCAACGTTTTGCTCTGGATTCTGCTCGCGGCCGTGGCGTTTGCCGTCATGGGCCTGGTGCGTCAGATTGGTGTCCTGCACGGCCGCCTGGCTCCGGCCGGGGCGCTGATGATGGACAAAGGCGTGGCGGTCAACGAAGCCGCGCCGCAAGTCACCGCGTCCGACCGTAACGGTCGCCCGGTGAACTTCGGTTATGCCGGCGAAAAGAATCAGCTGCTGTTCTTCCTCTCGCCGACCTGCCCGATCTGCAAATCGCTGTTGCCGGCGATCAAGTCCATTGCCAAGGAGCAGGCTGATCGCCTGGACGTGGTGTTTATCAGTGACGGCGACATGGACGCCCAACAAAAGCTGATCCGCGAACACAAACTGGAAGACGCCACCTACGTGGTCGGGCCGGAAGTCGGCATGACCTATCAGATCGGCAAGCTCCCTTACGCCGCCCTGATCGATAAGTCCGGCACCCTGCGCGCCAAAGGCCTGGTCAATTCCCGCGAGCACCTGGACAGCCTGTTCGAAGTCGAGCACCTGAAAAAGTCCACGCTGCAGGAATACCTCAACAGCCAGCCGCACCCACACGACCACAGCCACGGCCATAGCCACTGATTAAGGCAGGGAGATTTTTATGAAACTGCTAGACCTGCTGTTCGAGCGCTCGACACGTCGAGTGGCCGACACCACCTCACGCCGCAAACTGTTGTCGCGCATGGGTTCCTTGATGGTCGCCGGTGCCGCACTGCCACTACTGTTGCCGCTGGACCGCACCAGCAAAGCCCTGGCCGCCGATAACCCGAAGGCCGGTGACCCGGGCGATCCGAACAGCTGCGACTACTGGCGTTACTGCTCCATCGACGGCTTTCTGTGCAGCTGCTGCGGCGGATCGGTAACGTCCTGCCCGCCGGGCACCGAAGCCTCGCAAGTGACCTGGATCGGCACCTGCCGCAACCCGGCGGACGGCAAGGACTACATCATTTCGTACAACGACTGCTGCGGTAAGCAAAGCTGCGCCCAGTGCGCCTGCACCCGTAACGACAGTGAAGAACCGGCTTATCGCCCGTTCAACAACAACGATGTGAACTGGTGCCTGGCCGCCAAATCGCACATCTACCACTGCACCGTTTCGGTCATCCGTGGCGTCGCCGTTTAACGCGCATTGCCGTCGGTTGCTCACGCAATCGACGGCTTTTTTTTGCCCAACGCAATCCCTGTAGCAGCTGGCAAAGCCTGCGTCGGCCGGTCCGCGCTCGGGCAAAGCAGTCGTAAACCCTGTGAACAAGGTCTTCCTGAAAAACCGCGTGCGCTGATTTTACGACTGCTGCGCCCGAGCGCGGACCGGCCGACGCAGGCTTCGCCAGCTGCTACATAAACGTGTGTTTTACCGTAGAGGTGCTTGTCATGCGTAAGTTGCTCTTTCTCGGTCTGGTCTGTGTCATGAGCGCCCCGCTCGCCTATGCCCGTGCCATTCCCGACCCGGCGCAGCGACATGCGCCGGGCAACGAAGCACCGCAAAAACCCATCGCCGAGGCCGGCTACGGCGTTGGCGTGAACTACCAACTGCAATGCGCTGGCTGCCACTTGGGCAACGGCATGGGCTCGGCCGCCAATGACACGCCTCGGCTCACAGGATTTGTCGGCAACTTTCTGAAGGTGCCGGGGGGCCGAGAGTTTCTGGTGCGTGTGCCGGGCATGTCGCAATCGGCGCTGAACAATGCGCAGTTGGCCGATCTGCTCAACTGGTTGATGCGCGAAGATGGCCTGGCGGGCAAAAGCACGCCAGCAAACTACCAGCCTTACAGCGCGGAGGAAGTTGCGGAGTTACGCCACAAAGCCATGCTGAACCTGCCGGGTACACGGGCAGAGTTGATCAAGGAAATGCGCGCGCAAGGGATCGCGATCGAAGATGGAATGAGCAATTGAGTCGCCCGACCGCCACCCCCCTATTGAGGCCATTTACGCCATTTTAGACGCTTTAATTGCTATCACTCATTCAGCGGCCAACCGTCTTCTAGACTCATCGAATCAGGCGGAGCCCCGCTCCATACGCCATCCCCTATGTTGATGAAAAACAAGGAAAGCTAACCTTGAAGGCTTCAACAGTGTGCCTTGCGTTCAGCGTGCTCTTTTCGGCCATGGTTTCTGCCAACGGGGTCATTCCTGTCATCGATCTCGATTTCACAAGGTCAGCTGACCAAACGCTGAAAAAACTGAACATCAACGACGCTTGCATTATTGCGGCGGCGACTCCCATGACGTTCACCTACTGCCGGGAAGGCTCGTTAACACTCTGGAAGTATCAGGCGCTGGACATGGAACAACAGCCGATCATCCACACTGGCGCCCAGCAGTCCCCAATGGCCTTAGGGCGAATCAGCGTTGTGGAAGTCGAGAGCGCTGCCTGCCTTCACGAATACCAGTCAGACCTCAAACCGGTTGTCACTCGCCGGATTGTCTTGAGCCTGATCGCTCTGTTTCTGCTGATCAGTTCGCGATACGCCTACAAGGTCATCGCCCAACGCCGCTCCCAACAGTCGGCGTATTCAGAGCCCTTCTGGCAACAATCGACCGAGTCCGAGCCCGCGCACCATGCCATTGAAAAAGCAGTGGGAGCCTTTGCCATCGCTGCGGTGCTGGCACTCGTTTATGGTTGCTGCAGCGTCATTTAACCGGCCCTGGCTCCCGCGCCACCGGCATGTGTCCTATCCTTGCATCAAACCCATCGATGCGAACAATGAAATGCCCGATCCCGAATCCACCCTCCTCCAGAGTTGGCACCACAACGCCCGCGCCTGGATCGAAGCCATTCGCAGTGGCACCCTCGCAAGCCGCGTTCAGGTCACCGACCAGGCCATGGTGCTGGCGGTTCTGGGCCGCCAGCCCGAACGCGTGCTCGACCTGGGCTGTGGCGAGGGCTGGTTGTTGCGGGCGCTGACTGAACGAGGCATCACCGCGGTCGGCGTGGATGGCGATGCGACGCTGGTGGAGGCCGCGCGGGCGGCGAGCGCTTCGCCAGTGTATTTGGCGAGCTATGCAGATCTGGTGGAGGCGAAGGTGGACGTCGGCCGCGACTACGATCTGATCTGCGCCAACTTCGCCCTGCTGCATCAGGACATCATTGCGCTGCTTGCCGCCATGAACGCACTGCTCGCCCCCGGCGGCGCGCTGGTGATCCAGACGTTGCATCCATGGAGCGTCGCGGCGGGCGACTATCAGGATGGCTGGCGCGAAGAAACCTTTGCCGGGTTCAACGGGCAATGGCAACCCATGCCGTGGTATTTGCGGACCTTGTCCAGTTGGTTCAATGCATTGGACATGGCCGGTTTTTGCCTCGCCGCGCTGCAAGAGCCGCAGCACCCGCAAAGTCCTGTGCCTCAATCGTTGCTGTTGGTGGCCGAGAAACGCAGTGACCACAATAAATGATTCCGGGACGACAACGACTAAGCTTTAGCGACTGAACCTCGCCTCTCAAGGAGACGTCCATGAGCGCCGCGCCCCTGTCCGAACTCGATGCAGCCCTGCCTTGCCTGGCGCGCAAGATCCGCGTGCTGGATGCGCTGTCCTGGCCGGATGGCGTCGAGGAAAGCTTCCTGGCGCATTGGCGCGGCGGACGGGCAAAACTGCCCACCGTCGAATTGCACCCGCGCGACCACAGCTCCGACATTGCGGCCCTGGAAGATTTTGTCAGCCGTTGCGACCTGGGACATCCGGCCGGGAATCACCTGGCCATGACCGCGCAAAGCTATGCCACGGCCGGCCGCCTGTTGGGCGCCATAGGCACTCCCGCGTTTACTCAGTATTCATCAGCGCTGTACCGGCGGCCGGATTTCTACTACCCACGCCTGAACCTGAGCATGCTCGACGCGGCCCGCTTTTTCCTCAAGACCACTGACGCCCTGCTGGGCAATGCCCGAATTCCAGCGAGCCAGGCCGACATCCCGGCCGAGGCTTTCGCCGCCTGGATGCAGCCGGAACTGGACCGGTTTTTCGGCCCGGGCCGGATCACGGTGGTGCTCGATTCGAGTCTGGCCGCCAAGGCCATCGCCGGCTCAAGCCGCATCCGCCTGCGTACCAGTGCTCTGTTTAGCGAATTGGACAAGCATCAGCTTTTGCAGCATGAGGCCTTCGTGCATGTCGCCACGGCCCAAAACGGCGCGCTCCAACCCAACCTTCGAAGCCTGGGCCTGGGAGCACCACGTACAACCCAGACTCAAGAGGGCATCGCCACGCTGGCCGAACTGTTCACCGGCAGCATGGACATCAACCGCTTGCGGCGCCTCGCCCTGCGCGTGCTCGCGGTTCAGCAAGCGCTGGATGGCGCCGATTTTATCCAGGTATTCGAAGGTTTTCTGGCGGCCGGGCAATCCCAAGAGGAGTCTTTCCGTTCCACCCAACGGATTTTTCGGGGCGCCAACCTGCAGGGCGGCTCGGCGTTTACCAAGGATGCCGCTTACTTGACCGGATTGATCGGGGTCCACACGCTGTTGCGCATTGCCATCCGCGACAACCGTCCGGAACTGGTGAGCCACTTGTTTGCGGGGCGCCTCACTCTGGGTGACACCGTGCGTCTGGCGCCACTGTTCGAATCCGGCTGGCTTCAGGGCCCCACCCATCTTCCGGCCTGGGCCAGCGACCTGCGCCTGCTCGCCGCCAACCTGGCCTTCTCGGCGTTTATCTCCCGAATCAAGCTGGATGTGCTCGATCTGGAGGTGCTCATGGCCTTTGCAGACGAGCACGAAGTCAACGCCAGCGCCCAGTGATCGCGGTAGCTACAGACCTGCTCGGCATTCAATGGCCGGCAGGATCAACCTTCTCAGCCCCCCAGCGATGCTCGGGGGCATGATCCAGATTATTAATATTTGATGTCACGCGCAGTGTCGCGCGTGTCCTGCTTGGTGTCGCGCTTGTCCTGGCGGCAATCAGGACGACTCTTTTCATCGCCAGACTTGCAGGCTTGCTTGGTTTCCCGGGCAGTGTCGCGCCCTTCCTGCTTGGTGTCGCGCGAATCCCGGCGCTGGTCAGCCTGGTCGGTTGCGTAGGCCAGCGTCGGCGCCCAGCAACTGCCCGCAGCAATGGCCAGCGTGACCAACACAGGCAAATAACGTTTGCGAATCATGATGTTCCTCCTTCCAGAGTCATCGATCCCGTTGTGCCCCAATCACTCATCGCACAGGGCGGACGGGAGCTGTTGTAGCGTGCAAACAGAAACACTCCTCACAGGGTGGAATTTAACGATAGACGACGTAGGCGGCCCTACAAGGAAGCGGGTTTCCGCTGGTCGGTGAGAGCTGGAATAACTGTCAGAAGTACCCGTTGTAACAACCACCTCATTTCTACAGGCGCCGGTTTTACCAGCTGCTACGCTTCAAACAAATAGCCTTTTAGCGCTTTCCTGGACACCGGTGCACGCGCGCTCTGTGGGCTGATGGAACAGTCGCATTACCAGATCCTGTGCCCGCGCAAGTTTGACTTCGTTGAGCAAAGGAGTGGACATGTCCCCCCGCAAAAGCAGGCCTGCCAGCAGCCTGGCAAGGCCATCGGAAAACACCGGTGACGAGTCAATCTTTCTCTCGCGCAAGGAGCGTCTGTACGCGGGTGAGCAATTACGCGAGCGTCTGCCACATGCGGTTCACTCCGTCTGGAAACCACCGAGCAAACACCGCGACCCCATAGAGCTTCTCGAAGAGTCCAACCGCTATCGACTGCCCAACCTGGTGCCACTGCGCTACGGGCGCATGTTGCGCAGTCCCTTCACCTTTTTGCGCGGTTCTGCAGGTTTGATGGCCCATGACCTGGCCACGATCCCGACCACTGGAATTGAGGTGCAGGCCTGCGGGGATTGCCACCTGATGAACTTCGGGTTGTTCGCGACACCCGAGCGCAATCTGATTTTTGACATCAACGATTTCGACGAAACACTCCCCGGCCCCTGGGAGTGGGATGTGAAACGCCTGGCGATCAGTTTTACCGTGGCCGCACGCGATAACCGACTCAGCGACAAAGACGCTCGGGCCATTGCTGCCAAATGCGTTTGTGCCTACCGCGAAGGCCTGCGCAAATTTTCGAAAATGGGCCCACTGGAGGTCTGGTATGACTGCCTGGATGCCCAAGCGATCATCGATATGGCGCCCAATGCTGAAATAAAGAAAACTCGTGAGCAGGTGGTCGCCAAGGCCAAGACGCGTCTTGGCGATTACCTTTTTCCAAAAATCAGCAGCGAAGTGGGTGGGCGTCGACGGCTGATCGATCAACCGCCCTTACTGTTCCATGTGTATGAAAAAGGCTTCAACCAGCGCGTCCGTTTGGCACTGCTGGATTATCGCTTGTCACTGCCCCATGAACGACGCGTGCTTTTCGATCGTTACCGCCTCGAGGACATTGCAGTCAAAGCGGTCGGGATCGGCAGCGTCGGCACCTATTGTTTCGTCGGCCTGTTCTTTTCCGCGGAAAACCACCCTTTGCTCCTGCAATTCAAGGAAGCCTGCCCCTCGGTACTGGCGCCCTATGCCGGCAAGAGCGAGTACGAGAACCAAGGGCAACGCGTGGTCACGGGGCAACGGTTGATGCAGTCTTCCAGCGACATTTTTCTGGGCTGGACACGCGGTAAAAACGATCGGCATTTTTTTGTACGCCAGTTACGAGACATGAAAATGTCAGCGCCCATTGAAGGCATGTCCGCCGCACGGATGAAAATGTATGCCGAGTGGTGCGGTCATACCCTGGCGCGTGCCCACGCCAAATCCGGGGATGCGGCACTGATCAGTGGTTACTTGGGCAAGTCGGACTCCTTCGACCAGGTCATCGGCAAATTTGCCATCGCCTATGCCAATCAGAATGCGAAAGATCATGCCGCGCTTATCGCTGCAGAAAAATCAGGGCGGATTAATGCACTACGAGAAGAGGAGTGATGAAGCCGATCCGTTGCGTTGTTTTACCTCGTGCGCTTGAGTTGCCGACGCGGCCAGTCCATATCGCAAGGTGTGTAACGTTATGCACTCGGTGCGCGCCACGGGAGTCTGGCCCAATACCTTAAGCTGATATCATTCAAACATTTACGAGCCGAGTTGAAAAAGATGAACCGCCAGAAAAAAATAAAGCAGTTATTGAAGGCCCACGCCAAAAAGGCCAGCGCCAAACTGGCACCACGAAACACCTCTAAATACATCAGTAAAGCGGACCGATTGAAGCTTGCGGCTGAGTCCGGTCAAGACGTCATCATTTCCTCTGAGAGCGGCTCTCAAGGCTGATATCGGCCCCTCACGGGAGCTGTAAAAGCGTTCTTTTTTACCCACCAGGGTTTGTTTGCAGCCGGTGGTGACGGGCTGAAACCGGCCATTTGCATTCGGTCGGAGGTGACTCAGGCAAATCGAGAGTCACTTCATCTGATTCGATGGATAAAGACCGGCAAGCCGCGCAATCACAACACCAACGTAAAAGACGCCTGAAAACTCTTCGACCATCACAAGTGAGCGGGCGTGGTTAGTCAACGGGATAACATCACCGTAACCGGTGGTTGTGAGCGTCGTGAGGCTAAAATAAATCAGCTTGAAGAAAGTGCCGGGCTGTACGAAATCGAGGTGACCAGGGCCGAATGAGCCAGCGTTGGATATCTCGACCAGGGCATAAACGAAGGACCAAACGAAGGCCAGCATGATGTACCCCGCAAGCGCGCCATGCAGTTTGTCGGCTGTAATTGGCCCGCGCTTGAGAATATAGCTAAGCACTGCGCTAAACGAGACGGCAAGAGACGCCGCATAAGATATTCCGGCGAGGTTAAGAATGGCGATGCTCTCAGCCCACAAAGCGGCCCATTGAAGGCCAACCCCAAGCAATGCCAGGCCCAGTTTGAGGATGAACCCTTGCCGAGTCTGCCTGGTGGCGAAAGCACCCACGAGCAGCACGATGGAAAACAGAATGCCGAGCAACGTGCGAGCAAACGTGCCCTCCTCAAGGAAGGGAAACACAAGGATCAACCCTAGTAAGAGCAGCAATAGATAGGTGCAGGGCCCTAGCCCTATAACCATCTGAGCTAAATCCTCCTCAGGTTCGGTTTTATCTTGCGGACTTGTCATACCGGTTTCCCAGAGGCTGAAATAGCGCTCGTGTCCTGACGTTGTACCGTTGAAACAGGACCTGATTTTAGAATCTGGTTTTAGAATAGTCGGCAGTGAAACTCTAGTCGCGAATGCATAGGAGAGGATTCAGCCTGACAGACAACTCTGAGTCGTTTTCTGTCCTTCGCGACGGGCAAAAAACGGCCAAAACCGGACGCTCATCAAGACCGTCTGAAGCTAGAGAGATTTACTGAAACGGTCACATCGCGAAGCACCTACTAGCCCTGCGTTCACCCCCCCGCCTTCCCCAGTTTGTCCCGTCAA
>Ga0163162_10004566_pt1 | contig 13337 bp, 18 predicted proteins | sample S55metaG_FD_115310 | JGI IMG/M metagenome (GOLD analysis project Ga0163162, IMG submission 115310) | Switchgrass rhizosphere microbial communities from Kellogg Biological Station, Michigan, USA - S5-5 metaG | ecosystem: Host-associated > Plants > Roots > Rhizosphere > Soil | place: USA...
CGCTGATCCATGGTCGGCGCCGCGCCGAAGAGATGCGCGAAGCTGCGCACACCGTCGCCGAGGCTGGGCTTGCGCCGCGCATGAGTAACGCCTGTGCCGAGTGGCAGGAGTGGGCGGCGGATCATTCCGCCGCGGCGAATGAAGCGCTCGAGCAGATGCTCGATACCGACACCGCCGCCGGGATGACGCCGTTCTGCATCGTGGGGCATCTCGGCTCGATCAACGTCGGCGCCATCGATGACATCAATGCGCTTGCCGACATCGCCGAACGGCGCAACCTCTGGCTCCATCTCGACGGCGCGTGCGGTGCGCTCGGCGGCATGCTGCCTGAACTTCGCGGCATCCTGGGCGGGATGATTCGCGCCGATTCCGTTTCGTTCGACGCCCACAAGTGGCTCGGCGTGCCGTACGAAGCGGGCTGCGTGATGGTGCGTGATATCAGGAAGCTGAAGCGAACGTTTGCGATGCAGGCAACGTACCTGTTGCCCGCCAAGGACAATGAGTACAGCGGCGACAACTACTTCGACTATGGGCCGCAGCTTTCACGCAGCTGGCGCGCACTCAAGGTGTGGCTCACGCTGCGCTACTACGGCGCCGAAGGGATCAGGACCTTCTTCCGGCAGACGATGGTGTGTGCCAAGCACCTGCATACACTGGTGGAGCAGTCGGATGATTTCGAGGCGGTGCAGCCGTCGCCGTTGCTCTACATCTATTCGTTCCGCTGGGCACCGAAGGAATTGCGCGGCAATGATGCGCTGCTCGACGAATTGAACCAGAAGCTCTGTGATGAGTTGCAGCGACGCCTGATCGCCTTTGCAATGACGACGCGGATCCGCGGTCGAGTGACGCAACGGCTGTCGATCTGCTCGCACCGGACGACGATCGCGGATATTGATGCGACGTTCGAAGCGATGCGGGGAATTGGGAGAGAGTTGATGGCGGCCCGGTAGTTGTGAGATACGGGACAACGGCAAAACGGGCCCCGCTCCAATGAGCGGGGCCCGTTTTGTAATGGCTAGGGCCAGAATCGAACTGGCGACACCGTGATTTTCAGTCACGTGCTCTACCAACTGAGCTACCTAGCCGCGAGCGAGCACAAGCTTAAGGGTGTCGGGGCAGCGTTGCTACCGCCCACCGTGTCATCGTGAGCGAAGCGACGGCGCAGCCGTCACGAAGCCGCAGAACCTCAATCCCTGACCCTCAGACCAATCCCACCACGCCCTTGGCGCCTCTCCAGCCGCGAAAACCGGATTTCGCTCTGATTTTTGATGCCAAAATGACTAGTCTGTCAGACATACTGCCTAGTTTACTTGACATTTTGCAAGGCTGGCGTTAGCGTTTTGCCATGAACGAAGCAGCGGGAGGTACGGTCCGGCTCGGCAATCGGCTCAAGGTGGCCCGGGCGGAGCATGGAATATCCCAGGAAGAACTGGCGCGGGCGGTGGGGGTGACGCGCCAGACGATCAGTTCGATCGAGACGTCGACGTACTGCCCCTCCACCCTGCTGGCCTTCCGGCTGGCGGAGTACCTGAAGGAGAACGTGGACGAGTTGTTCTACCTCGAAAAGGAGCAATCATGAATGCCGCGATGGTTGAGCGCGACGAGCGCGCCGTGATGGTGGAGAACGCCGGGAATCGGCTGGCCGCGACGGTGATGTCGTTCGGGCTATTGCTGGATGTGATGTACCGGAGCTGGGTCCGACACGAATCGCCGTGGGATCTCTTCGCCCTGGTCATCGGCGGCGGCCTCGTCGCCACGGTGTACCGGGGAGCCAACCACACCCTGGGCCGTCAGTGGGCAACGTCCACGACGATGGTCATGGTCATCGCTGCGGTGATCGCGGTGCTGGTTGTGTTGTCGAAGGTCGTGTTGAAGTGGTGACGAATTCGGCCAGTCGCTAAAGCGACTGCTCGGCTGGGGTCGCTGAAGCGACCTCGATCTCGCTCGTGTCGAGATCGCTGCGGGGGAGCCAGCCAGGGATTGCGTCGGCGGGATGGTGAGATGGCTGAGCCCGGACGTAACTCGCGACCAGATGGAGAGCGCGTTCACTCACGGACTGAAGGTTGTAGCCGCGTTCCCATCCGCCGGCGTCGGTATTCAAGGGGGGCCGATTCAGGTGGCTGGAGGTGGATCCCTTCAACCGCTGCATCAGGCGCGGGATCTCGGTGTTCGGGTGCAGGCGAATCAGCACATGGACATGCGTTGCAACGATGCCGATCTCGAGGACGCGGGCGCGTTCCTGCCGCGCAACGATTCGCAGGTGCTCGTCGAGGTAGTGGGCGACATCAAGGTCGATCAGCCGTTGCCGGTCCTTCGTGGTCCAGACAGCGTGTACATAGAGTCGGTGGCGCATGCGGGAACGGTGGCGACTCTAGCACGGCACCGAAAACACAATTCAGTGCAACCCGGTCCCGCGCTACGCGCGCTGTCGCTCGGAGTAGCCTGATCGAGGTCGCTTCAGCGACCCCAGCCGAGACGTTGCTTTAGCAACGTGCCCATACCCCTCATTTCGCCAGCTTGAGCCCCACGATTCCGATGATGATCAACGCAATCGAGGCGAGTCGCAGCGGCTGACGCGACTCGCCGAGCAGGATGATGCCGAGTGCTGCGGTCCCCACCGCGCCGATTCCCACCCACACCGTATAGCTCGTACCCGCTGGCAGCACGCGGATGGCCTGGGCGAGAAGCCACATCGAGGCGACCATTGCGAACACCGTGAGCGCGGTTGGTGCCGGGCGCGAGAAGCCTTCGCTGTATTTCAGTCCGATTGCCCAGACCACTTCGAAGAGACCGGCAACGATCACGTAGAACCAGCCGCGGGATTCGGTCATTTCGTGTTCCTCACCCCACCACCGCGTCGGCCTCGATCTCCACCATCATCCGCGGATCGATCAGCTTGCTCACTTCCACCATCGTGGTCGCCGGCATGACATGGCCGAATGCTTCCCGATGCGCCCGACCCACCGCTTCCCACTGCGCGATGTCGGTCACGAAGATTCGCGTGCGAACAACATGCTCCACCTGCGCGCCGGCTTTCGCAAGGGCCGAAACTACATTCGCGATCACCTGTTTCGCCTGCGCGTACATGTCGCCGACACCGACGATCTCGCCGTCAGCGCCGGTCGCCGTCGTGCCGGTCACATACACGAATGGCCCGACCCGAACCGCGCGCGAATAGCCCACGATCGACTCGAACTTCACGCCGCTCGAAATGTTGGTGCGCTTCAGTTCCACGTCATCCTCGCAAACGGGCCGTTGGTTAGCGCTTACGCGATCCGGCAGAGAAGACCAGTCCGAGACCGACGAGTGCCACGACCCCGCCGATCAGCGGTGAGACCGGCTTCTTCTCGTCAACCGAGAGGCGCAGCCCACCGAGATCCACCACATTGTGACTGGTGCTGTACTGCACGCCGCGCGCGATGATGATTCCGCCGAGCAGAATCAGGGCCGCACCAACGATCATTGCAATCCGTGACATGTTGCCGACCTCAGGAGAGGAGCGGGTCGGCGAGCGGCGGCACTGCCACCGTGCCGAGCCCGTTGGACTGGCCGGTGACGACGCGACGATGCATGTCGGCCTGTCCGAGATGGTAGGTCAGGTGCGTCGCGAGGTGCACCAGGAAGCGGCCGGTGGAGAGCGTGGTCTTGCCAACCGGAATGGGGAAGTCGACCGAGAGAACCGCTGGATCGAGCTGGTCGAGGGCCCGCGACACCTCATCGCGCGTCACCACGAGCAGCATTTCCATTTCCACCCGCTGCAGTCCGCGCACCGCAAACTCGGCGTCGCGGTCGCGCACGTATCCGCTCCGGCCGAGCGTTGCGCCAATGAAGTGGCGCAGGTTGCCGCACGCATGCAGCGTGAGCGTCCCGGTAGAGTTGTTGACGCCTTGCGGCAACGCCCACACCGACGCGTCATCGCGATAGGCGTCGAGTTCGAGCGCAAAGCCGGCCAGGTCGCGCATCAGGCAGCGCTTGACCGCGTCAATCAGCATCGATCCGTCGCTCACATCGTCATCGTGAACATGATGTGCGCCTTCGGCGTCCCGCCATCCATCAGCCACGGACCATTGGCAATCGGCTGGTCGGGAAGTCCGGTCGTTGCAGCCGTCGCAAACGGCAGGTACACCGAATAGCGGAGCTTCACCGCATCGGTCACTGTCCCTGCCACTGCGTCCACGCCGCTCCACGGACCATCCATCGCCCACAGCGTCGCGGCCTGCGTCGGCACTTTCAGCTTCCCGGCCTTCACTTCCGCAAAGCGCACGCTGTCCACGTTCTTCACGCTGTCGGCGCGCAGTGCGCGACCGCGCGCCATGAACGGTTCCATGCCGTCCTGGTAGCACGCCGGATGAAAGCCGTCACCCTTGGGATTGCTCATCAGGCAGATCATCGCGCCGGTGCCTTTCCGCAACGTCACCAGTTTCCCATCGGCGTCGAAGCCGAGTACCGATGCATCGGCGCGGAAAGCCTTGGGCAGCGGCAGGAGCGCCAGCGCAATCTGCTGCTCGGCCGTCAGGTTCGCGGGAGCGACCGACGGAGCGGCCGGCGGCGGCGGTGGTGGTGGCGTTGGCGCTGCTGCCTTCGGAGTGCACGCCGCGAACGGCAGAACAAGGAGACCCGCAGCAAGATTGACGTATCGCATGGTTCGCTCGGTAAAGAGGACGCACAACGATGGCACGATCGGGGCGGGCGCGCTATGGGACTTGGGACTTGGGCCTTGGGACGTGGGCTTTGCAGACCCCTCGCCCTGAGCGCAGCGAGGGACCTTCGGGCTCCGCTCCATACCAATCGTGGAGGTCCCTCGCCTTCGGCTCAGGACGAGGACCGCCCAAGTCCCAAGCCGCAAGTCCCATGTCTCTCAACCCACTCGCCCCGCCAGCACCGTCAGCGGCCACCTCACATCTCTTCGCCCCGCTCCCCACCGCTCCCGGATCTCCGCCACGAACGGCGCAATTGGATCAGTACCGATGGCCGCGATGTAGCGCCGTGTCGCCGACCAGGTGCCGAGATAGCCGGCCAGCTCGTCGATCGACCAATGTTCGCGCATATCGAATGATGGCGACGAGAGGCGCTCGAAGGGAAAGTCGATGGTGTGATATCCCTGATCAACGTGGCCGCGTTCCTTCGGCCAGAAGGGGCCCACGATGTCGTCGTGAAGATGCCGCAGCGTCGGCGTGAGCGCGTCGTCGTCCATGAACGGGACACCATAGCTCCATGCGACCGCCAACCCGTCGCCGCGCACCACGCGCAGCACCTCGGCCCAGAACTTCGGCAGCTCAAACCAGTGCAGCGCCTGGGCGACTGTCACCGCGTCGACCGACGCGGCGTCGAGCCCGCTCGCCTCGGCCGGTGCGACGCTCCACGAAATCCGGCGATGCTGCGGGGCCTGCGCGATCTGCTCCGCGCTCGGATCGGTGGCGAAGATCCGTTCAAATCGTTCGGCAAGCGGGAGCGAGGCCTGTCCGTTACCGCAGCCGCAATCCCACGCGGCGCCCCGTGCGGGCGCCGCCGCGGCAATCCAGTCAAACAATGCGGGGGGATACTTCGGACGAAACCGCGCATAATTCGCGGCAACAGCAGAGAAGTGGTCGGGAAATGAGGTCACCTGGAGATGCTCGTGTCTGAAGCCCAAGCATTAAGGCCTAAGGCCAAAGCCCTAAGGCCTAAAACCAGAACTGTTAGGCCTTGGGCCTTAGGCCTTAGGCCTCAAACCCTACAACTCCGATTGCTTCTCGATAATCGTTCCGACCAGTCCATATGCCTTGGCCGCGTCGGCGTCGAGCCAGAAGTTGCGCAGCGTATCGTCCTCGATCCGTTCGATCGACTGCCCGGTTTCGCGGGCGAAGATCCGATTGAGGCGCTCACGCATCTTCACGATCTCTCGTGCCTCGATGGCGATGTCCGACGCCGTGCCGCCCATGCCGCCGGCCGGCTGGTGCAGCAGGAAGCGGGTGTTCGGCAGGCAGTAGCGTTGCTTGCGGGGCACCGCGACATAGATCAGGGCGCCGGCGCTGGCGACCCAGCCGGTGCCGATCATCCGGATCGGCGCGTTCACGAAGCGGAGCATGTCGTGAATCGTGTCGCCGGCCTCGACGTGACCGCCCTGCGAATTGATGAAGACGGTGATCTGCTTGTCGGACTCGGCGGCGAGCGCCAGAAGCTGCGTCATGGCGCGGCCGGCAACGGCCTGATTGATCTCGCCGGAGATGATCACCGTGCGCGCCTTGAACAGCTTGGGCGACATCGGATCGATCAGCGAACCGAGAAATGAGCTGTCGGGAAGTTCGGTATCGGGCATCACGGAAAGCTAATCACCCACCGCTGTCCTTCCGGTCCAGCACGCACGTTGCAACCGGGTAGTGCGGCCGTGTCTTGCCGCTGTCCGTCCGCGCGCGCACCAGCGAAAAGTCCACCCGCAGCGTTGTGTCGGCCGCGATCACGCCGTCGCTCGACTTGCTGGCATACCCGGCCAGCGCTGCCTCGAGGGTAAATGGCGTACTGGGAACGCCGCGGAGCCGGTAACGGCCGTTAATGTCGGTAAGCGTGGCGGCACTCGAGCCAATCGCCGTCAACTTGACGCCGCGCAGCGGGCATCCCGTGGTATCGTCGAACACCCGGCCGCTGACCGCCGGAACGGTCGCGACCTGGGCCTGCGCCGCAGGAACGGCGAGGACCGAAAGGGCTGAGATCAGCAGGATGAAGCGCTTCATTTCTACCGCCGGATCGAAGGTGAGAGAGGCACTCGGAACCGTTGCCCCGGCTCCGTCCCCTATGACGCGCCAGCCCCGTACCGACACACCACCGGCAGGGGCGGCAGCTGCCGCTCAGCTCTTCCCGGGTTTCGGTGTCGGCCGGCCCGGCATTGGCCGAACCACGGACAGGTGTCCCACGAGGAACTTCCAGCCCGAATCTCCGTGCACCGCGGTCATCGATATCGCACCGGCGAGCCCGAACGTCTCGCCGGTGCTGTCGGTGATCCGCTCGGCAAAGTTGCTGGTCACCTCCGCCACGCCTGGCGCCACCGCCGTGATCTGTGGCGCGACCAGCGACATCTCGAGGGCACGGAATGCCGGCGCTTCGGCCTTCATCGTGTCTCCAAGCTCCTTCGCCGTGCGAAACTTCAATTCGCCATTCTCGAACCAGCGAAACGCCGAGTCACTCGAGTAGAACGTCGCCGCGCGCGCAAAGTCCTTCGCGTTGAACGCATCGCGCCATGCCGTGAGCATCGTCTGCACGCTGTCCACGATGGCCGCGCGGTGCGTCGCCGTGAGAGAAGACGATCCCGACGGCGCACAGCCGACCAAACAAGCGGTAATCGCGGCGACGCACCGTAAGGGCGCAGCCCGCTGCGCCCGTGCAAGCGCCCACACCTGCGTCCGCACCCGCGCCCCTACACCCGCTGGTATGTGCATCCATGTTCCTGCGATGCCGTGAGCATCATCGTGTGCGACGGCACCAGCTTCACGCCAGGCAACAGCCCTGCCTTGAATTCGGCGTACACCACGTCCGCCTTCTGCTTGGTGGCGTCTGCCATCATCCCGCTCACCAGCTGCAGCGCATTATTGCACATCCAGAAGATCACCCCGCGTGACTGCAGCTTCTGCACCGTCCAATTGGCTGCGAGTCCGGTCTCCTTCGGGTTCGCAAACGTGTTGCGTTTCGAGGGCGCCTTGGTCTCCGGGTCGGTCACCTTCCACTGTTCGCCGAGCGGATACTTCGCCCAGATGCTGTCTTTGAAGTTGATCGGAAAGCCGTTGCCTGCGATGCCGACGATGGCACCGAGCTTGGCGTCCGTGCTGCCGGCGTACACTTCGTTGTGCGCATTCAGCCAGAAGTGCGGGAAGTGCAGTGGTGATACTGGTCCCGTTTCGAGCGTGCCGATGTCGAACACCTGCTTATGCGCCTTCGCCTTTACGGCGTCGAGCCAGGTGAGATCCCACTTCTGCTGCGCTTGGCCAACCAGCGGCGGCGCAGACGCGCTGACGAGCGACGGGGCGACGAGCGATGCGGCGCTCGCGGCAGCAAGGGTTCCTAGAAACTGGCGACGATCTGGCATGGTCGGACTCCAGGTAAGGGGTGGATGAATGAGAATAGCCGAAAAGCCGGGAGCTGGGGACTGAGGCCTAGGGCCTAAGGCCAAAGCCCAAACCCTTAGGCCTTAGGGCTTGGGCCTTAGGCCTCAAGTCCCAACTCCCTTATTCCACGCTAACTTCCCTCCATGCCCCCCGGCCTCACTGTCATCGACCATCCCCTGATCCGGCACAAGGTTGCCCTGCTCCGGTCGGCCGCGACCTCGACCCGCGATTTCAAGCAGCTGGTGAGCGAGATCGCCGCACTGATGACCTATGAGGTGACCCGCGACCTCCCCACCCGTCCGGTCGAGGTGGTCACGCCACTGGAGAAGACGGCCGGGGAGGAGATCTCCCGCAAGATTGCGCTGGTGCCGATCCTCCGGGCCGGTCTCGGGATGATCGACGGCATCGTTCAGTTGATCCCCAACGCACGGGTCGGGCATATCGGACTCTACCGGAACCATGACACCCTTCAGCCGGTGTCGTACTATTTCAAGGTGCCGACGCCAGCCGCCGATCATCGCTTCTTCATGCTCGACCCGATGCTCGCCACCGGCGGCTCGGCGATCGAGGCCGCCAACGAGCTCAAGCGCGCCGGCGCGAAGGACATTTCCTTCATCTGCCTGGTGGCCGCCCCTGAAGGGGTGGCTGCATTCACTGCCGCTCACGCCGATATTCCGGTGTATGCGGCCGCCTACGACCGCGAGCTCAACTCTCTGGGCTACATCCTCCCAGGCCTCGGCGATGCCGGGGACCGCATCTTCGGAACCAAATGAGCGCCCCACGCACCCTGACGTTTTTTGGTGGAGCTGCCACCACCACTGGCTCGATGATGTTGCTCGAGGCCGCCGGCGCGCGCATTCTGCTCGACGCCGGGCTCTTCCAGGGCAACGTGGTGCAAGCCGCCGACAAGAATCGCGAGCTGCCGCTCGATCCGTCGAAGGTCGATGCGATCCTCCTCTCGAGTGCGGCGCTTGCAGCGGCCGGCCGCACGCCTCAGCTCGTGCGTCACGGCTTTCGAGGTCCGGTCTATACCACGCCGGCGACCCGCGATTGCGCCGCCGTGCTTCTCGCCCATGCCGCACTCGAGCTCGGTACTGCCGGGGAGACGCTGTTCGGATTGGACGACGTGTTCGCGACCCAGCAACTCGGCGTCGCGCAGCCGTACAAGCGTCCGGTTTACCTGCGCCGGAACCTCGTCTTCGAGTTTGCCGAAGCGGGACACACGCTGGGATCGGCGAGCATCGACCTGAAGACCGGTGAAGGCGGATCGCACCGGATCGTCTACTCGGGATCGATCGGTCGACCCGGCTCGACGCTCTTCCGCGATCCGGCGCCCAACCCGGGCGAAGTGGACACGCTGATCATCGGCTCCCCTTTTGCCCACCTCGAGCACCCAACCTTTGAGGAAGCGCGCGCACGCCTCGCCGCCGTCATCCATGACACGATCGAGCGCGGCGGACTGATTCTCGTTCCCGCAACGGCGGTCGGGCCAGTTCAGGAACTGGTGCGCACCGTCCAGCAGCTCTTTCACGCCGGCGCGATTCCGGAAATTCCGATCTGGCTCGATCTTCCCACGCCAGTGGCATTGCCGACGATGCTGCGTCTTCACCCCGAGTCGCTCGCCGACGCGGCCGACGCCTACGCGCACGAGTCGGGCGCGTTCGATCGGTCACTGCTCAAGTACATCCCGATCGGCCAGCCCGATTTCGCCGACACCATCGTGGGGCCGGCGATCATCGTGGCGCCCAATGAGACGTGCGACTCCGGCCGCTCGGCGCACCACCTTCGGCGCTGCCTCGGCGACGCCCGTCACACCATCATCTTTGCCTCGTTCCAGGAAGAGGGCTCGGTTGGCCGACTGCTGCAGGACGGCGCAGCCAGTGTCGAGTTCGACGGCCACCAGGTCGAGCGTCGCGCGACCATCGAAACGATGACCGCCTATTCCGGTTTCGCCGATGGCGAGGAGATGCGTCGCTGGATCCGTGCACTCGGCGGACCGGTCAAGCGCGCGTTCGTGGTGCAAGGCGACGATCTCGCCGTGGCGATGATGGTCACGATTCTTCGCGAGGAAGGTGTCCGCGACGTCATCGTGCCGCGCCAGGGCGAGTCCTTCCCCTTCTGAAGGTTCGCCCGTTTCGCTGGCTGCTGCGACTCACGATCGTCGCCGTCGGCGTCTACCTGCTCGCCCTTGCTGACGTCGTCGTCATGTCACGGCGCGACGAACGGCGCCCCGTCGATGCCATCGTCGTCCTCGGTGCGGCACAGTACAATGGCCACCCGTCACCGGTCCTGAAAGCACGCCTTGATCACGCCAACATGCTCTTTCATGCCGGTCTGGCGCCAACGATCATCGTGACCGGCGGGAAGGTCGAGGGGGACCGGATGAGCGAGTCAGCCGCCGGTGCCCGGTACCTGGTCGCGGCTGGTGTGCCTGCAACTGCCGTTGTGGAGCAGGCCGGTCGCACCACGGCCATGTCGATGGATTCGGTTGCCGAATACCTGAGGCAACGGCAGGCATTTCGCGTACTGCTGGTGAGCGATCCGTTTCACCTTGCCCGCCTCCACCTTGAGGCGTGGCGTGTCGGGCTCACGGGGTATACGTCGCCCACCCGTACCTCTCCTATCTCGCGCAACGCCGGAGCGGAACTGGGGTACTTTCTTGCGGAAGCCGCCAAGCTGCCGTTCATCCTCGTCAGGGGACTGGTGTCATGACCACGTCGATCACCTTCTGGGGCGCTGCCGGACAGGTCACCGGCTCCTGCCATCTGCTCGAGTGGAGTGGCCATCGCGTCCTGCTCGATTGCGGACTTTTTCAGGGAAAGCGCGACGACTCGGCGGCGCTCAACGCCGCGCGGCCGTTCGATCCGCGGCAACTTGATGCGGTGATCCTGAGTCACGCCCATATCGATCACTCGGGACGGCTGCCCCGGCTCGCCGCGCAGCAATTCAGTCGCGCGATTCATGCAACACCGGCCACGCGCGATCTCTGTGCATCGATGCTCCCCGATGCGGCGCACATCCAGGAAAGCGATTTCAAGTGGCTGCAGAAGAAGGGGCGCGCCGGCCCGTCGGCGGCGGCACTCTACACCATGGCCGACGCGGTGCGCGCCGTTGAATTGATGGAGACGCACCCCTATCAACGTCCATTTACGGTGGCGACCGATCTCACGGTCACCTATCGCGACGCCGGACACATCCTCGGCAGCGCAAACGTGGAAGTCGTCATCGCCGGGTCGTCGCCGCACCGGCTCGTCTTTTCCGGCGACGTCGGTCGCTGGGGACAACCGATCATCCGCGACCCGAGCGGCCCGCGTGGCCCGATAGACACGCTGATCGTCGAGAGTACCTATGCGCTCAAGAACCACGACACCTCGATCAATGCCACCGAGAATCTCGGTGAGATCGTGCGGCGCGTCGTGGCGCGCAAGGGAATCATCCTGATTCCATCCTTTGCACTCGGGCGGACCCAGGAACTCGTCTATGCGCTCCACGAATTGGCGCTCGCAGGAAAGATTCCGCAGGTCCCGGTCTATGTGGATTCGCCACTAGCGGTGGAAGCAACCGCCGTCTTCCGGCTGCATCCCGAGCTCTTCGACGACACCGAGGCACTGGTTCGCTCGGAAAGCCAGCTGTTCGACAATCATCTCGTGCGATATGTCCGCGACCTCAATGAATCGAAGAAGCTGAACACGCTGACTGGTCCTGCCATCATCATCTCGGCCTCCGGGATGGCAGAGAACGGACGGATCACGCACCATCTCGCGAATCATTGCGAAGATGAGCGCAACTGCATCCTGCTTGCCGGCTTCCAGGCCGCGTACACTCTCGGACGCCGGATCCAGGATGGACAAAAGGAGGTTCGCATCCTCGGCGAACCGCATGTCATTCGTGCCGAGGTCGCCACGATCGATGGCTACTCGGCGCACGCTGGCCGCGACGAATTGCGCCGCTGGGTGAGAGAACTCGGCGGGCCGATCCAGCGGGCGTTCTGTGTGCACGGCGAAGCGGAATCGCTCCTCGCAATGCAGAAGATCCTGCAGGAGGAGGGGGTCAAGGAGGTGATCGTGCCGAAGCACGGCGAGAGGTTCGAGATCGCATGACCCTCCTCAACACAACCCGCGTCTACACCGGCCGGATCGTCAACCTCGACGTTGATACCGTCCGCTTTCCCAACGGCACCGTGGGCGACCTCGAGATGCTGCGTCATCCCGGCGCCTCGGCGGTGGTGCCGTTCGTCGACGATCCGCGCAGCGACGATCCACGCCTTCTGCTGATCCGCCAGTACCGCCACGCCACCGGAGATTACCTCTGGGAGATTCCCGCTGGCCGCCGCGATGGCAGCGAGTCGCCGGAGGCCACGGCCGTGCGGGAACTGCGCGAAGAGACTGGCTACGCTTGTGACAACCTTCACAAACTCACGTGGATCTGGACCACGCCCGGGTTCACGGACGAGGTGATCCATCTCTTCATGGCGACAGGTCTTTCGCCCGGCCCCACCGAGCACGAAGCGGACGAAATCCTCGACGTACACACACGGCGCTGGTCGGAAGTGCGGACGATGATTCGCGAGGGAGTGATCGTGGATGCGAAGACGCTGGTGGCGTTGCTCTACGTGGAGGCGGAAGTAAGGCCTAAGCCCTAAGGCCCCAACCCTAGGGCCTTAGGCCTTAGGCCTTGGATCTTCGACCGGAACGATCACGCCCCACTAGCTTTCCCCCATGCCCCGCCTCCCCTTCAGCCGCCTCGCTTCGTCATTGAAGTCTGGCAAGCCTTCGCCCGTCTATTACATCCACGGCGCGGAAGGAATCCTCAAGGATGAGGCACTCGCATTGATTCTCGGTCGGGTCCTCGATCCGGCGACTCGCGACTTCAATCTCGACATGCTGTCTGCCCAGCAACTCGATCCCGCCGAGCTGGCGTCGGCCTGCGCCACCTTGCCGATGATGGCGGAGCATCGCGTTGTGGTGCTGCGCGACATCGAGGCGTGGAAGCGCAAGAGCAAGGCAAAGCAGCCGGCCGTTCAATACCTGGAAAAGCCGATGCTCGACACGGTGCTCGTGATCGTCCAGGGAAACGACGACGATCCGGACGGAGATCTCGCGTCACACGCGACGACCGTGGAATGCACCGCACCGGTTGGCGACCAGCTCGAGGCGTGGCTTGATGAACGCCTGGCAGCGCAGGGCGTCACGGTGGTTCCCGAAGCGCGGGAGCACCTGATTCGCGCCACCGGAGGTGACCTCGGCTTACTCACCGCCGAAG
>Ga0163162_10004567_pt1 | contig 13337 bp, 11 predicted proteins | sample S55metaG_FD_115310 | JGI IMG/M metagenome (GOLD analysis project Ga0163162, IMG submission 115310) | Switchgrass rhizosphere microbial communities from Kellogg Biological Station, Michigan, USA - S5-5 metaG | ecosystem: Host-associated > Plants > Roots > Rhizosphere > Soil | place: USA...
ACCGCGATTCTTTAAAGCGTAAGTTCTAGCGGCCACTGCTTGAGCCTTTAAGGCTTCAATCGCCGGATAGCCGCCTGGCGATAGTTCGTTTGCGACGACTCCGCGGACGTAATCCTCGAGCCCCAATTCGTTAACAACAGTCAAACTGCCGCGCAGATTTGTAAACACCTCGAGTCGGCCCCGGTAAGGTCGATCATTGAACCGCACCGGAGTTGCCGCTTCATTATCAGAAGCAAACTGGACCGGCGCGCTGGAACTAAACTGCGCTCCGTTAGTGGGCGACGAGGCTACCACTTCTCTCGATGGTAGCATCGTGCGCGACACCAGTCGCACATTTGGGGTCGACAAGGATTTGTCGTTTGCTACTGCTGAGACTGGGCGAGCTTCATCATGATTTTGGATAGGTGGTCCAGTAATGGCTGCATCCAATCCGGCGTCTTGAAGTCGATCTCGCAATTCTTCTGCTTCAGGCTTTGGAAGTTTTCCCCCAACTGCTACGGACCAGGTTCCCGTCACTGTGTCATAAGCTGGCTGAGTCTCTTCACCAGTCAGCTCTTTGATCTCTTTGGCTTTGTCGTCTGCTTCCGCGCGAGTCGCTTCACCAGCCACCAGCACTCGAAAATCCGCATCTGTCTTATAAGGCACCGGTGAAAGGAGGCGAGGCTCAACTCGAACTCGAGCGGTATCGAGCGGAAGCAGAGTTGTGCCTCCGCTGGCATTCATCAAGTGACCTGTTGTGGAGATCACTGCCGAACGCGCGTCGGTCGTCAATGCCACTCGGATAGTGGGTTCGGGACCGCTAAGCGTAGTAAGTGTAATGTTGCTTAGCGGAGAAGCAGTAGTAGCTGGTTGAGGCCAGTCACCCTGAGTTCTTCGTGGTCTGGTTTCTTCGCGGGTTGGCTGTTGAGCAAAAGTGAATGGCGAGACAAGCGCCTGGGCTAGCAGGAAAACGGCGACTCTCCTTGCGAGGGAACTGGACATACTTTCTGGGTCCTTCGCGGTTCTTGGTCTCAGGGAGGGCTTACCGCGCGGTCATATTACTACAGAACGAGCTCTTTGCAGGATCAGAATTTCAGGAAAGGAAATGATCTCGGCGGAAAGAACGATGGAGTTCTATTGGTTATTGGTCATTGATCATTGCTCATTTTTCATTTATTCCCTTTGCCGGGGCGCCAAGAAAGGCTGCGTATCGTTCGAAACGTTGCGAACGGTTCAGGAAATGACAAATGGAACAATGGAGAATGACCATTGACCAATGACCTCACCTGACCAATAACCTCTCTTCCTTGCCAATCCCACGCAAAATCGTGAATTTACTCACTCTCAGCGGTCTTTAGTAACTAACCATCTTCCCACGAGCCCTCATCCTGTGGTATAGACGGATCAACCCCCGTAAGAACATTGCGTCGGTCCCAGCTTTCACAGCCGATTAAGGAGGAGGTTAAGTCCTCTTGCGGAATGCTATTTCCCGACGGATTGTATTCCCATTTGCTGTTTCGCTTGTCTTGTCTGTGCTGGCTTTAAGCTGTTTACCCAAGCCACAGTCAGAGACGGGTGACCTGTCGATTACGCTCTACGGTTTCTCGATCATGAAAGAATCGCTTGAGAAGGCGATCTTTCCAGGTTTTGCGGCCAAATGGAAAAAAGAACATGGGCAGGAAGTCAGGTTCACGTCTTCTTTCGCTGGCTCAGAAACTGTCACTAATCAGATTCTGCGGGGTGCACCTGCGGATGTAGCAATCCTATCAATCGAGCGTGACGCCCAGAGGTTAAAAGAAAGCGGCTTTGTCACAACGGACTGGCATACCTTTCCGAGCAAGGGGATCGTCAATAAAACACCTTTTGTGATCCTGGTTCGTGCGGGAAACCCAAAAGGAATCCACGACTTTCCAGATCTTGGTAAACCCGGCGTCAGGCTGATTCACCCTGATCCTATCAGTTCAGGTGGCGCGCAATGGTCCATACTTGCGCTCTATGGGTCGGAGCTAAAAAAATCTGAGAAGCAGTCGTCGGAACAAGACAAGCCACGCGCGCTCCGCACCCTGCAAGCTATTTGGAAGAACGTCATTTCGACTCCGGGATCGGCACGTGAGGCCCGTACGACTTTCGAGCTTGGTAACGGAGATGCTCTCGTAACTTATGAGCTCGAAGCATTATTGATGAAAGAAGCAAAGGCGCCGATTGAAGTAGTCACGCCACAGGCCTCCATCTTTAGTGAACATCCCGTGGTAATCATTGATAAGTCGGTCGCTCCCAGCAAGAAGCCCGTCGTCGATGCATTTATTCAATATTTGTGGAGTGACGAAGCACAACAGGCGTTTGTTAAGTTTCATTTCTACTCGGTCACAAACAATTCATTCAATGAGGCTAACAAAGAGTTTGGACATATCGAGATGCCTTTTACCATTGATTACTTTGGCGGATGGGAACATGCCTATCCAGATATCATTGAAAAGATTTTCCGCGATCAAGTGCAGCGTTCTAAGTAGATGAGTACAGTTGCTTCGACAATGCGTCACGTACGCGGGTTCGATGTGGCGCGCCCGCTCAGTATCGGCATCCTCGTGTTGATGATGCTGCCGCTTGTGTTTTTGCCCTTACTTTCAATTTTCATTTTTGGTACCAGCAACGGGCTCGACAAATTCTGGGCCGCTCTTAGTGCTCCTGAAGCGATCTTTGCGCTGAAGCTATCGATGGCGACCAGTTTCTGGGCCACCGTCTTCAATGTGCTTTTTGGCTTGTTCGCGGCCTACGTTTTATCGCGCTACAACTTCTGGGGCCGTAACGCGCTGATCGTGACAATATCTCTACCTACCGCGATACCTACTGCCGTCGCCGGATTCGCGTTGCTACTGTTGTGGGGACCTTACGGCACGCTTGGTCGGTTTCTTGCACCACAGGGTGTGCAACTGATGTTTACAGCCGGGGCAATCATTCTCGCTAACATCTTTGTGACTTTTCCACTTGCCTTTGGGGTTATTAAGCCAGTTTTCGACACGATGAGCCGATCTTTGGAAGAGGCTTCGGCCACTATTGGCGCGACACGCTGGCAAACCTTTTTCCATGTGACGCTGCCATCGCTCCGTGGTGCTATCGTTTCCGGAGCATTGCTGACTTTTGCGCGCGCGGTTGGAGAGTTTGGCTCGACGATTCTCGTCTCTGGGAATCTTGCGGGTCGAACCCAGACTGCGCCACTTTATATTTTTGCGAAATTCAATGAAGGACAGATCGAAGCAGCGAATGCAATTGCCATTGTTCTGGCACTTTTTTCGTTTCTAATTTTTAGCGTGCTTTTTTTCGCAAGAGATTGGCTCGATGTAGACTGAGGCATCACTTTTGAGAGCGAAGGAAAAACTGATCGAAGACCTGGGAGAAAAACAACCGCGCGCGAGCGTGATGCAGAGTGCTGCGAGTGTGATAGGCGTCAGCAAACGTTTTGGCAAGACGAGCATTCTTGAGAACATCAGTTTTGACGTTGCTGAAGGAGAAGCGTTGGTTTTACTCGGAGCTTCTGGCAGCGGTAAAACTACGATCCTGAGAATTATTGCCGGACTTGAACAACCGTATACCGGAAAGGTAATTCTGCATGGCAAGGATGTGACTGAATTGCCCGCCCGAGAACGCGGGGTCGGTGTCATTTTTCAGTCGTACGCTTTGTTTCCAAAAATGACCGTAGAAAAGAATATTGGTTACGGTCTGCGCATCAGAAAGAGGAGGCGCAAAGAGATCAAACAAACTGTCAACGATTTGTTGTCCCTGGTCCAACTCGAAGAACATCGCAAGAAATATCCCTCGCAACTTTCCGGCGGCCAACAACAACGTGTGGCAATCGCACGGACACTCGCCTATAAACCCGAAGTGCTCTTATTCGATGAACCATTCGGAGCGCTCGATGCACAAACTCGTACTCACCTTCGTCGTGAAATCAGAGCACTTTTAAGAAAAGTAAATGTTCCGGCAATCTTCATCACACACGATCAAGAGGAAGCTCTGGAACTGGGTGATCGTGTGGCAGTGATTAACAAAGGGCACATCGAACAGATTGGTACTCCGTTCGAAATCTACAATAAACCTGCGACAGAATATGTCGCTACATTCCTTGGCGCCGCTAACATTCTGGATGGAGTAGCCCGAAACGGTTTAATTGAGATCGGTTCGGCAAAACTACAGGGCAGGTTGGATCCGAATAATTTTCGCGATGGAGAGAATGTGCGCGTTGTTTTTCGTCCGGAAGATGTGACTTTAAGCAAGAGCGACTTTCCTCCTCCTGGCAATGTGCGGATTGCAACAGCTCGGGTAGCCGAAATTACTTTCGTAGGCGCTTTTGAAAGACTTCGGTTACTTCTCGACCGACCGGAAGATGCAGTCAGTGAAGACGACGCGTATTACTTGACCACCGAAGTTCCCGAAAGAGCGAAGGCTGCATCAATCATAGCCACCAGACCAAAACCTGAAGCGAGCGCCACGAAATTACAGATCGGTGATCGTGTGGTAATTGGTCTCAACTCCTTTACCGTGTTGCCGGCATTCCCTCAAAAACGCGACACAAAAGAACGTAATTGATCTTCGAAGATCGGCTGCCTTTCGCCGTGAGGTTGGTTGTTCTCGAACTATGGGTCTATTCGGAAAAAGTCTTCAATCCGGGCTGCTGGCACTATTCACGGTTTTTCTGGTATCTAGCGCCGTCAGAGCTCAGCTAGTTTCTCGATCAGATACGCAGCAGTGGAATGACGTCGTGTTTTCTGTGCCACTGTCAAAGTCGATCGATTTCAATTTTGGCGGAACTTTGAGACTCGGCCGCGATCTCGAACGACCTGTCGACGAGCGAGTTGGATTCGGCGCGACCTTCAAATTCGGCAACCATCTATCGGTATCTCCCAACTACCAGTACATTGGAATGCAACCTTTTCGTGGCCGGCGAGTGTGGGAAAATCGGCTGTCGTTACCCATCAATGTGCGCTTTGACCTGGGTAAGTTTCGCTTGACTGATCGAAATCTCTTTGAGCGTCGCATTCGACATCCGGGAATCAATTCCACCCGCTATCGAAATCGGATTCAAGTTGAACACCCGATTGGACCACCGAAAATTAAGTTATCGCTTTTTGTTTCAGAGGAAGTTTTTTACGACTGGAGTTTTAACGCGTGGGTGCGAAACCGTGCGGCGATTGGGGTAACGAAGGTTTTCAACAAGGCCTGGACACAGGATTTCTATTACTTACGTCAAAACGATTCTCACAGTATTCCCGGTGACTTGCATGTGATTGGCACCTCCTTGAGATTCAGACTCTGAAAAACATCCACAGATTTCTCCGATTTCACGAATAGTCAAACAGCGTCGACTAACCAGTTAATCGCCGCAGAACCTAATAAGCAAGAACGTGTTGTTCTTTCTAGAGCTTTCTAATCAAAATCTGCGAAATCTGTGACATCTGTGGATAGGCTTTATTCGAGAGCGTGAGCAGCGATGCTGTGGAATTCTCGACGTACAGCGTTGATGTTGGCGAAGGGCAGTACATGATTGTGAGTTCGATTTGTAAACAGCAGAAAGACTCGTTCGTTCCCGGCATCGATCCAACAACTGGTGCCGGTAAATCCATTGTGGCCAAAACTATCAGGTGGGAGATCTATGCCTGCTGTTGACTCATTCGTTGAGGCCAGTTGCCAGCCAATCGTCCGAGCCTCTTCAAGTCCCGGCGTCATATTCGTCCGGAAAAGTTCGCAAGTATCTGGTTTTAAGAGTTGAGAGGTGTGCCCGATAAATTGCTGGGCCAACACCAAAACGTCAGAAACTGTAGAAAACAAGCCAGCATGTCCGGCTGCCCCGCCTAAAAAATAAGCATTGCCATCGTGAACTTCGCCCCAGATGATGCGTTTACGCGAGTTGGCATAATTGCCTGCACCCATTTGCTCGGCCATTCCCAGTTCGTAGGCATTGCCGGTTTCACAGGCTGCAATACCTGTTTGAAGCGCCATCTCTGGACGGAAGTAAGTGTGCTCTAGTTTTAGTGGTCCAACGATCTCTGCCTGAGCCAACTGCGTCAACTCGTGACCCGTGAGCCGCTCGAGCAACATGCCCAGCGTTATATATCCCAGGTCCGAATAGACCACTCTCGTTCCCGGTTTATAGTCCAAGTCGAGACTGGCGATCGCACCTGCAGTCCGATCGGGTTCGTCCTCCGTCAGAAGGTAGAGTGGACGCCAGGCAGGTAAACCCGACGTGTGCGTCAGTAATTCTCGAATCGTAATGGTGTGTTTGTCAGTCCGATCGAATTCGGGAAGAAAGTGAGAAACCGAACTATCCAGGGTCAACTCGCCAGCCTCGATTCGTCGCGAACAAAGAAGACCGGTTATCAGAGGTTTTGTAAGGGACGCGAGATCATAAATGGTGTTCAGGTTACTGGCCACGCTGTAAGGCTGAACAGTTGAATGGCCCAAAGCGTCCGCATAGATCGGGCCGCCGTGTTCGGAGACCAAATACACCGCCGAGGGGAAATCACCACTTTGTATGTGCTGTTGCAGTAACTCCGAAATCTTTTTCTGTGGCGCGGCCATTGTTTACTTGACAGTTGCTGTTAAGCCGCTGACTCCGGGATGCTCGGCATGTTCTTTGATTCTTTCCAGAGTTCGCAGGGCAAGGTGTAGAGCGTTCCGCCCGTCGCTTCCCGATATTGAAGGGGGTAATCCGAGAGCTGCTGAGTTGAGGAATGAAACGATTTCCGCTCGAAGTGGTTCGACGTCGATCACATCCAGATTCATAACGTGAACGCCTGGCCACGCTCCATTGGCAGTGGGTGGTGAGAGACTGCTCACGGAAGCGCGCTTGGTTGTGTAGTCGATGGCGATGTAGTCATGAGGTTGAAAGAAACGCATCTTACGGATTTTCTCTGTTCCCACTCGTGACGCCGTAATATTAGCAACTGCCCCGGTTGAAAACTCGAGACGTGCATTTGCAGCATCGACCTTGTCCGTAAGAATTGCGATGCCCACTGCATGAATTTCAGTTACTTCAACGTCCTCGCCAACGAGCCACTGAACGATATCCAAATCATGGATCATCAAATCAAGGACGACGTCAATGTCGAGCGAGCGCGCCGTAAATTCGCCGACCCGATGGATTTCAAAATAAACGGGATTGCGGACGTGCGGTTTTAGCGCGACCAGAGCAGGGTTGAACCGTTCAAGATGTCCGACCTGCAATAACGCGTTGCCGCGCTGCGCAGCCGCAATCATCGCGTCTGCCTCTTCAAGAGTGCGCGAGATCGGTTTCTCGACGAGTACATGAATGCCAGCTTCCAATAAACCGCACGCAATCTCGCAATGAGCTTCGGTTGGGGCAGCGATACTGACAGCGTCAACTTCGCCGATGAGTTCACGCCAGTCAGTGGTCCAACCCGTGGAATGGTCGGTGGCCACTGACCGAGCGCTGTTTTCATTTAAGTCACACACCTTCACGAAGGTGGCGAGATTCTCCGCAGCTAGTGCAGCGTGAACTCGAGCGTGTTGTCGGCCAAGGCTTCCAACACCGATCACACCGGTTCTTAATTTGTTAGTATGAATTTCTTCAGAAGTTGTCTGCGGCATCCTTTTCGATGATACTCCCAAATCCTGGAACGCTGGGCACTTCTCATTCGCGAATTTCAGGCTTAGAAATATTTGTAGCTGTGGCCCTAAACATCCCTTCAAAACAAATCAGCCCGATTGGGAGTTGACTATACTTGCAACCTTCAGCGCTTGCCAAGCGAGTCTATCTTTTCCTGCTTTTGGCGATCTTAGCCTTCTACTTTTTCGGGCTGGGCGCCCTTCCACTTGTCGGTCCGGATGAGCCGCGGTACGCGCAGGTGGGCCGCGAGATGTTTCTCCGGAACGATTTCGTGACGCCGACTCTCGGGGGCCACACATGGTTTGAAAAGCCCGCCTTGCTGTATTGGATGATGATGTTGGCCTTCCGTGGTTTTGGCGTAAGCGAGTGGTCGGCACGTCTTGGTCCGGCGTTCTGTGGTGTGTTGACTGTGCTGTCTGTCTGGCTTGTTGCTCGCCAAATTGAACAACAGCGCGACACTGACTTGAGATCGCTTGGACTCTGGACCAGCATTGCTACAGCAAGTTGTATTGGAATTATTGTTTTTTCTCGTGCTGCAAGTTTTGACATCGTCATTACGATGACCGTGAGTTGGTCATTGACGTTCTTCTTGCTTTACGAGCTGTCCCGGTATGGTCGAAAGCCAGTTTCGTTCCTGGCCGGATTCTATATCTTCATCGGATTATCGCTGATCGCAAAAGGCCTCGTTGGAATTGTTATTCCGGGTGGAGTCGTTTTTGTCTATTACGTTCTCAAAAGGCGAATGCCCGAACGCGCTGTATTTGCGAGTGTGCTTTGGGGGATACCGCTCGCGGTTGCGGTGGCTTCCATCTGGTATGCACCCGTAATTGCGGAACATGGTCGCACCTTCATTCAGGAATTTTTTATCGAACACCACTTCGCTCGGTACCTATCCAACAAGTACCACCATCCCCAACCATTCTACTTTTACGCAGTGGTCATCCTCCTTTTGACGTTGCCCTGGACGCCGGTATTCATTGAAGCAGTACTTGAAATTCGATCGTGGACATGGCGGGATAACAGTTCCTTGACCACCTTGCGCGTCTTCTGTCTGGCATGGCTTCTTTTTCCGTTGCTCTTTTTTTCCTTCTCGGGTTCGAAGCTTCCAGGCTATATCCTGCCAGTTTTGCCGGCTGCCGGTTTGCTCATAGGCGAACGGCTGACACACACGAGTTGGTAAGAGCGATCATCAAGTTGGTCGCTGGTTGCTACCGGTGCTTTTTGTCTGCTGCTGTCCGTTGCCGGTCTGGTCTATGCCTTGAAAACCAGGCAAGTAAGCTGGCAGTGCGCAGTTCTGACTAGCGCGCCACTGTTGATTGCCGGACTATACACAGTCGCATGGACGAGCAGGCGTGATGTAGCAATTGCTTTAATAGCGATCGCGATCTGTTTAATGGCGGCACTTGCGCTCCGGTGTGTAGCGCCAGTTTTCGGGAGACGTGAATCTGTCAGAGATCTGTTACGAGCGGCTGACGAGCAAGGTTATGCGGGCTTACCAGTGTTGGCCCAACGAGGCGACGATCGGTCAATAGAGTTTTATGCGAGTGGCAGAGTGGTCTACCGCTCTGACGGAAAGATTTTGCCAATCGACGAAGTTACGAGTGACCAGGCGCGCAAGCTGGGTCGTATGCTCGTTTTCGTTTCGAACGAGCATCTTGATTATTTTCGCAGCGTTCCCGGAATGGAGTTGCTGGGTGACAACGGTCGCGTTGCCTTACTTGCCTGGACGCCCCGGTGAAGAATTGGTCAAGTGTCGATCGAAGAACTCGATCACGATGCGATCGTAAGCTTCGCCTTGTTCTCCTGTCGCTGAGGGAAGGTTAAGTCCACTTAACGGCAAGTCGCTGCGCATCTCTACTCCTGCGGTGGGTTGGAAACAGCTCTTGAGATTGGTGGTGGTTGGTTGCAAATCGCCAGAGTCCGAACCTGATAACACAAGTATTTGTTGGTCGCGCAGCAGATGGGCCAGATCGCATGTACTGGTATTGTCATACGCACCAAGCAAGTAGAATTTCGTGGCCGCCCGGCTAAGGGAGACGAGAAAATTGCTGTCTAATCCGATGCAGCTGGAGATCTTGCTGTTGAGCAACTGATCGGGTGAACTCGGGATCGAGTCGACCACCAGCACTCGAATTTGATTGTCGATGCCTGCCGCTTTAATAGCTGCATAACCACCGAGCTCAGCGCCATAGACTCCGAAGCGATCGTTTACCAGTTTTGTTTGATTGTCCGCCTTGAGGTTTCTCAGAAAATTGAGGGCAGCGACTACGTCGTCGCCTTCACGTGCTCCAAGTGAGGTCCATCTAACTGGTGGGTTTTCGCCATGGCCCCTTAGATCCAGCCAGAGAATTGTAGCGTTTGTCGTTTCGTAAATCTTCACCCCCAGATTAAAGAGCCAGGAACGATCGGCGCCGTAGGTGTGCAATAGGACCACAGCTGGTGAGCCTGGAGATCCTTTCAAGAGCCAGCCGCGCTCCCGCTTGCCATCGAGGGTGGACCATGTCTCATCGGTAACTTTCAGAACAGTTCCACTGATAGTTGAGAATGATTGCGGAGTTACCAGATAAGGCCGTTTTGTTGGATGTGTAACGCAATAAGCAGTGAAGGCAAGGAATCCGACCACCGCGAGCGCAATTACCAGTGCTATCGGCGTGAAGGACCTGACAAATTTTCTACCAATTCTTCGGCGGGGCGACATTAGTATATGTAAAGGTTCCGGCGCTGCAGGTGACTCAGGTTAGGTTTGGTGTTGCGGAATGCTTCCGAGTCGCCTCATCATAGTCTTCCGGCGTATTGATGTTAACAAAAAATTCCGTGGCGTGGTTGAGCGGCTTTAACTCCGCAAACGGAATCCACCTTGTTTTTACCCGGTCAAGTAGGTCCAGGGGACGGCGCTTCCCAACTTCAATTAAAGATGTAGCGACTTCCAAACAAGGACTCTTTCTGTAAAGCGCGCACAATGGTTGGGGACGTCCATCTTGTTGAACCGGCACCACAGCCTCAGAGTCGCTGCGGGTCGCTGCGAGTTTCTCGAAAAGTTCACTGGTTACAAAAGGCAGGTCACAAGCGACGACTAAGGCCCAGTCGGCTTTGCAAGCTGAAAGAGCCCCGTGCAGACCACCAAGCGCTCCGATACCGTTGAAAACATCCTTTGCGGCGCTCAGATTCTCTGGAACCTTCGCACCGCCGATCATTGTGACTCTATCGGTAAACCCTAATAGTTCTGCGGCGATTCGTTCTGAAAAAGTTTGCTCGGCAATACGTAGCTGCGCCTTGTCCCGTCCCATTCTGCTTGAGGATCCACCGGCGAGGATGAAACCTTCGATCTCATTCATTGTTTTTGACTGCGCTAGGGAAAAGGCCGCTCCAACACCCGAGCGACGTTAACACGCGTACTTAGCGCGGATCAATGATTGGATTCGTAATTGATTCAAGGAGATCTCCGCCGGCAGAGAGATTGGCGCCGGCTCTGGAACACCTCAGGCAGATTGGGTGTCAAACTTGTGGCCTGAAAACCTTGACCGCATTCTTTTGTGAAGTTTATAGTCGCTTGGTGTCCGCTGGGTGCTTTTTTAGCATCTATATGTCAGCTAGCTTGATAGCCCATCTGTTTGAAGGAATCCATATAAGAGGCCGTTAATGAATAGATTTTTTGCAATTGTTTGTATCACTTGCCTGCTTGGCGCATTCACTCTGTCGTTCGCGCAAACTTCGACATCGGCAGTTCCTACGCCGAAGATTGCGTTGTTCAATCTGGAGGATCTTCGTCCGGGAATGAAAGGAACTGCAAAGACAGTCTTTAGCGGAACAGAAACTGAAGAATTTGGAGTCGAGGTTTTAGGTGTGTTACCCGGGTTTCCCGGTCCGCGCCAGTCGGCGATTATCGCCCGGTTGACCGGACCGAACGTCGAGAAAACCGGTGTTTTTGCTGGCATGTCTGGCTCGCCAGTGTGGATAGACGGCAAGTTGGTAGGCGCGATAGCATTCAGTTTTCCATTCTCGAAAGAGCCAATCGCTGGAATCACGCCCATCAAGCAAATGATAGATCTGTTTGATAAAGGCTCGGAGAACAATACCAAGCCTAAGGAACCGCGTGCCGTATCTTTTTCGCAACTGGCTTCTACTGATTTCAAAGCGAATCTGCCCAAGCCTGAAGTTTCTTCAATTTCCTTGATGGCACCAGTCTCAGCAGGATCACCACTGATCCCGTTGTTGGGTCAACAGATGACTCCAATTGCGACTCCTCTCGTATTCTCCGGTATTAGCCAGGAGTCGTTATCGGCTTTTGGCCCGCAGTTGATGGCAAATGGTCTTTTGCCCGTGTCAGGTGCCGGCGGTTCGGCGGCGATCACCCCAATGGGATCAGTTGATGAAAAGACCTTTCCGCCAGGCAGTTCCATCAGCGTACAGCTCGTCCGCGGTGACTATTCGTTGGCGGCATCTGGGACTGTGACGCTCAGGGATGGCGACCGGATTTATGCGTTTGGTCATCCATTCTTAAGTCTTGGTTCTTCAGATATGCCGATGACTGAGACCTCAATCGTCACCGTTATCCCTAATGTAAACAACTCGTTTAAGTTGGCCGTACCGGGCAAAATGGTAGGTGCCATCTCGCAAGACCGCGCGTCGGGAATCTTCGGCATGTTGCGACAATCTCCACGAATGATTCCGGTAAAAGTAAACCTACATACCAGCCGCGATCGGACAGAAACATATTCCTATGAGATCGCCAACGATGCGTTCCTAACGCCGCTGTTGTTGAACATCACCCTCTTTAACACAATTACATCGAGCGAACGGGCTCTCGGTGATTCGACCATCAGTTTGAAGGGGCAAATAAAGGTCAAGGGACAGGACCCGATCGAAATAGACCGCAGATTCTCAGCAAACAATTCGGCGGTCCTCGCGGCCGGATCAGTCGCCGCTCCTGTAAGTACGCTCCTGACCAGCGGATTCGATGATGTTCAACTCGATGGTATTACTTTAGACATCGCTTCGACTGATTCGAAGTACGCGGCCACGCTTGAAAGAATCGCACTCGATCGCACCGAAGTTCGACGGGGTGAAAAAATCGAAGTTCAGGCTTATGTCAGGACCGAGTCTGGAAAGCAGTTTGTGCAACGGATTCCCGTACAAATTCCTGAGGACGCGGCGGTGGGCCAGTTGCTCGTTTTTGTTGGCGATGGCGGTGCTTTACAGGAAGGCTCACCAACCAAGGCTTTTGTCCCACAGGATCTGAGCCAACTAGTTCGTACGATTAATACCGTTAAGAAGAGCGATCGGCTTTACGTTAAACTCTTCCGAATTACATCGGGAGCAGTGATTGGCACTAGTGAATTGCCAAATCTTCCGCCTTCAGTGGTTGCTACTTTAAATAGCGAACGCACTTCCGGCGGCTACACTCCGACGGTTCTATCACCCGTCTCCGAAATGGAGTTGCCTCCGGCAGATTTCGTAATTTCAGGTCAACAGTTGATTGCGATTGACGTTGTGCCATAACGGGATTTTCTAGTTTCAGAACCAGGAGCGTAGCGACTGAAACCCACCGCTTTGTCGGCAGCAGTCGCTTCGCTCCTGGTTCTCTGTCTAAGCCCAACGCAAGTATAAGCGTTGGGCTTTTCGCACTTTGGAAGCTACTTATTTGGTTATGTTCGTCAGCGTTGTGATTCGTTCTTTGAACGCTGCAGTTAGCGAGTCAACATTCGCTGCTGAGTAATTCGCAGCGCGGAAGGCATCC
>Ga0163162_10004569_pt1 | contig 13336 bp, 6 predicted proteins | sample S55metaG_FD_115310 | JGI IMG/M metagenome (GOLD analysis project Ga0163162, IMG submission 115310) | Switchgrass rhizosphere microbial communities from Kellogg Biological Station, Michigan, USA - S5-5 metaG | ecosystem: Host-associated > Plants > Roots > Rhizosphere > Soil | place: USA: Michigan...
ATCCACAAGTATGACCCCAATCAATTCGGCACCGATGATTTTGTGCGCTTCTGCCATCTCACCGGGGCGGAACCGTACCTGGCGGCGAATCTACGCAGCCTCCCCGCCGGAGAATTCGATCGCTGGGTTGAATACTGTAATTCCCCTGAAGGAAGCACCACGCTGGCCGACCTGCGCAAGGCTGGCGGCTCACCCCAGCCCTTTAACGTCCGTTACTGGGGCGTCGGCAACGAGTCCTGGGGATGTGGTGGAGAGTTCACCGCCCAGGAATACGCAGTGGAATTTCGCCGCTACAGTACATGGCTGCCCACCTATGGACAGAAACTGCAGCTGATCCCTTCCGGGCCAAACGACGACGACTGGAATTGGACTCGTGCCTTTCTCGAAGAAATTACCCGAAAGCGTCCTGCGGATCGTTCCGGCATCTATGGTCTCGCCCTGCATCACTATGCCTGGGATCTCAGCCGCGGCATCCCCCAGGTTGGAACCACCGGAAATGGAGATGCCATCAAGTTCGAACCTGTGGATTGGTATGAACTGCTGCACCAGGGCAATCTCATGGAAGGCCTCATCGAAGGCCACTGGCATGTCATGGAAGAGTTCGACAAAAATCACAATATCAAGTTAATCGTGGATGAATGGGGTCCATCGTATAAGGCGGGCAGCGAAGCCACGCCGGGAGACATTCTCGAACAGACTCCCACGCTGCGTGACGCCGTCTTCGCCGGCATGACTCTCGATACGTTCAACCGGCATCCTGAAAAGGTCGCCATGGCAAACTCCGCCCAGCTCATCAACTGCCTTAACAGTCTCTACCTCGCGCATGAAGATCGTTTTGTGATCACGCCGGTAGGTCGTGTGTTCGAAATGTATGTCGCCCACATGGGCAATCAGGCCGTCAGGACGAACATCGCGGCCCCGCGGGTACACTACGATCGTGATGGCAAACCTGCTAGTTTCTGGGGGCTGCAAGGTTCGGCATCGCTGGCGAACAAGAAGCTGATACTCACGGTGGTGAACCCGCATGTCAGTGAAGCACGCCTCACTGAAATAGCGATCCGCGGCGCGGCCGCGAAAGCGGGAACAATCAGCATCCTGACCAGTTCAGATATTCATGCTCACAACACCTTCGACCAGCCCGATATTCTGGTTCCGAAGAAAAACAAGATAGATGTAAATGGCTCCCCTCTGGTCCATGAGTTTCCGCCCGCGTCGGTCTCTGCACTCGAAATCGAATAGGTTTGATATTGCGTTACAGGTCACGGCCCTTGCGCTGAAATCGCTTTGCCCTGGTAATGCAACACGCTGTCAGGTTTACCCTCGACTGTTTCTCCGGTGCCGTGCCCGGGCGAAACCCAAACGATATTGAATTGAAGTTCCTTGGGCATGCCAGGGTACTGGCCTTCGCGATCTCCGATAGTGAGTTTCTTGTCGGTCTCCGACCAGCGGACCGGAATCAGAGCGTGCGCTCCCTTTTCGTAGTTGTAGTTGTCGCCCTCATCCTGGTACAGATCGAAGCTGCCATCAGCCCCGCGAAAAATTCGCAGTTCAATAGGACCTGCAGGCTTCTCATCGGCGTACTCAATTTCCGGTCCGAGAGGAACGATCGAGCCCGCGCGGACGAACAGAGGAATTCGATCGAGCGGCGCTTCGGCCTCAACGTCGCGGCTCCCCTTCATCGATGCCCCGGTCCAGAAGTCATACCACGACGGTGACTCCGGTAAATACACCGTGCGATGTGTCGCGTCCTGCTTCATCACGGGATTAACGAGGATGGCAGGCCCGAACATAAACTGGTCTCCAACGTTCCACGTCTTGGGATCCGTCCGCCAGTCCATCACCAGCGGCCTCTGTATGGTGTAGTCGTCGCTTGTCACCTTCCAGGCAATCGAATAAATGTACGGCATCAAGCGATAACGCAGCTTGTCGTAATTAAGAAGGATGGGTTCAACTTTGTCGTATGTCCACATCTCGTTGTGGACTCGATGGCCATGCGTGCGGAAGACTGGACAGAAAACGCCAAACTCAAACCAGCGGGTATAGAGCTCCTGATAAACCGGATCATTCGGCGGCCGATCATAAGGCTGCCAATATCCGCCAATGTCCGTCGTCCAGTAAGGGTGACCCGAGAGCGCGAAGTTCAGGCCTCCGGCCACCTGATGGCTTAGGCCCCAATACGTGCTGTAAACATCGCCGGACCACACTGTCGCCCCTACCCGTGCCTGGCCGGCGAATGCCGACCGCGTCAACAGAAACACCCGCTTCTGATCGGTCGTCGCCCTCCAGTGTTCCTGGATTCCATTCGTGTGAATCAGCGGAAAGATATTCGTATAGCGCGCACCATTGCCGATCGCGAGTTGCTTGTCCCGCAGAATCGCATCTCCCATATGCGGCCAGTATTCCTCTGGCTCCGCGCTATCCAGCCAGAATGCGTCCCACCCCTGGGAGAAGAGCGGGCCCACCAGATTTTTCCAATAGAAATCCCGCGCCTTGGCATTGGTGGCGTCGTAGACATGGGCGTTCGGCACCATAAGATTTTGGGCGTCCATCTTCTTGAAATTCTCTGATTCCGAATTGAACAGCCCCCACACCGAGAGCATGGCGTGAACGTGCTCGTCATGCAGCGTCTTCAGTTCGCCGGGAATGTCCGTGAAATTGGAATTGAAAACAGGATCGCCTTCCGTCTTCCACCAGAACCAGTCCTGCACAATCGCATCCAGCGGAATGTGCTCCTGGCGATAGCGATGCGCAATCCCTAAAATCTCCTCCTGAGAAACGTAACGGTCTTTCGATTGGAAAAAACCGTAAGCCCATTTTGGAAGCATCGGGGCATGGCCGGTCAGTCCGCGATATTCGTGGATGATCTGGTCCATCTCCGGTCCAAAGATCATGTAGTAATCCACCGCGTCGCCGGCCAACGAAGTGAACGTGGATTCCAGCGGAAACCGATTGTCCACATAGGTAAAAGATGCGGTGTTCCACAGCACTCCATAACCTTTACTCGAGGCGAGGAGTGGGATCGCGACATCTGTGTTGTTCTGCCCGAGCTCGACCGTGCTGCCACGGTAATTGAACATTCCGCTCTGGTGCTGGCCCAGACCATAAAACCCTTCCGTGGCATCTGGACGAAAACGATCTGCCACGTGAAACGTACTTTCCCCATTCAGCTGAACCGGCTCATAGGTGCGAGGTATGGCATCGCCTTCGCGCAGCAGGTCCTGTCCACCAATGCTGCTGTATTTCAGGTTTCCACGTTTCAGTGAAAGCTCCACTTTCAGAGTTGCGGTCGTCAGGACTGCTGCGTCATCGGACTGCGAAAATTGGAATTGGGCGCCGGGGCAGGATTGTTTTGCATCCAGAATCCACGTCTGGTCAAGATGAATAGATTCAGGCGGTTTTGGCGTAGCCACGACATGAATTACCGAGGCGCTGCAGACCGACACTTGCAAAGTCTCATCGCTTATTTTGGCGGTCAGTCCATCGCTGGTCCGGGTGACGACCACGGGAGGTAAAGCTGGAATGGCCCCGAGAAGTTGAGCGGCCACAGGCCTGGAACCAACGAATAAGAATAAGAAGAATAAAGAGAGCGCATGGGCCCCACCGGACCTAAGTCGCGTCGCCCGCCGCGGACGATTGGTAGACAATGTTCTTGTTTTCACTTGTTGAATTCCTTTGCGGGTTTCCGTGAGACACAGCACGGCCCGATACGCGTAATCATCGAATGCGCTTTAACCAGTGAATCCCTGATTTCTGAATAATCGGGAAGAGCGAAAAGAAGCGAACTGGATGGCGCTTACGCGCCATCCAGTTCAGCAGCCTAGAATTTAAATGTAAGCGCGAAATCCAGCTGTCTCGGGGTGGTTCCCAGCGCCATACCATGAATCGTGCCCGCACCGCTCGCGGCCGTGCAGTCAATACAGGTATTGCCTGGATTTGCAGGGTTGATGACGTTGAACACGTTGAACGCATCCATGCGGAATTCAAGCGACATGGCTTCGCGGATCGGGAAATCCTTCATCAATGAGAGATCCGCATTGAAAAGGCCGGGACCAGTGAAGGCATTTCGCGGAGAAGTGCCAGTCTGGTCGAGGCTCGGGCTGGTGAAAACACCGCCCAATCCCGGCGGGACGAAATAGGTCCGTGAATGAGTGGTTGGGTCGAAATCCGTAAGCTTCAGAGGAAAGCTACCGCTTCCTTCGTTGGGCCTGCAGGGACCGGCCGGAGTAAACGCGCTGCAATTGCTCAAGCCGGCGGAGAATGGCAAACCACTGGCCCAGTCGATGGAGGTACTCAATGAATATCCTCCGATTACATAGTTCATCCACGTGGGCACGCCACCACCAAAGTGTTTGCCCTTGCCGAAGGGTAGATCGTAGTTGCCGAATACCGTAAGCTGTTTTTCGCGCAGATCGTCAAGCCGTCCCCAGAGAGACTTCTTGTAAACCTCTTCATCGTTGCCATAGTTGTAGCCACGCTGAAACGCAAAGTTTGCATTCAGCTGCAAACCTTGAGAGAAGCGCTTTTCATAGCTGACCTGAAGGGCGTTGTAATTCGTGTCAAAACCGTTGTGATAGAAGGTCAGGTCCTGAGTAAAGCCGAATCTCGAGAAATACGGACGCAGCTCGCTGGTGTCGCTGGTTTCGGTCAGGCTTCCTACAGGTGCCGCCGGGTTGTAGCAAAGCCCTTGTCCCGTGATGCTCTGCGACGCAGGCAAGCAGGGCGCCGCCTCATTCGGGTTGGTTGACTTGTCGTCGCCCATGAAGGTGTGTGTTCCCTTGTTTCCGACATACGCAATTGTCACGGACGAAGTATTGGTGAGCTGCCGCTGGACCGCAAAGTTCCAGGCATCGATCGTCGGAAAGACATTGGGATCGCTGCGGATCTTGGCATTGTTACCCACGCCAATCGGAATCACACCACTCGAAGGAACGGTAGGAAATACAAACGCGGTGGGCCCGACGGCAAGATTGAACGCAGCCGTGTTCGCTCCGCTGTTGGTCAGGTTCTGGTTGACCAGGACGGGAAGATTCTGGGTCAACATGTGACCGAAAATCGATCCGAAGACTCCGATGTCGAAGCTCCGGCCATAGCCGGTCCGAATCACAGTTTTGGGATTCAACTGGTAAGCAACTCCGAGCCGCGGCGCCAGCGTCTTCCAGGTCTTGGAAACATTCATTGCCGTATTGAACGGTCCATAACCCGCAACCCGGATTTCGCCGGTGTTCAAATCGGGGAAACCACCCTGTCCCTTGCCGTTGACGGTTTCCGGAAAATAGAGCTCCCAGCGCAAGCCGTAATTCACAGTCAGCTTGGGCGTGATGCGCCAACTGTCCTGCATGTAAGTGAACATCCGCTTTTGAGATTCCTTGGCATTCGTCGAAACCGACACATACCGAGACATGTTGGTGACGTCCCCAATGAGGAAGCTGGCGAGACCCAAACCTCCCGGAGCGGCCAGGGTTGTGTCGGTGGTGTTTTCGGTGTCAGTCGCGCTGAAATGCAGTTCGCCTGCCCGATTGCTGTCGCTGGGTACGCGCAGATTTCTAGCGTAACGCAAATCTACGCCAAACTTCAAACTGTGCGTCCCCATGATTTTTGTCCAGTTGTTCACGACCTGATACTGGTCTTCGGTCTCGAGCAGTGGGCAGTTACAAGCGTTCACGCCCAGCGCGGATCCGAAGTTTGACAACCCATCGCCACCGCTGCCACTCGCGTTTTCGATAAAGAACCCTGGAGCACCGGCGGTGAATGAATCGCCGAGATTGAGTCCAGGAATTCCAACCTGGCTGGCGAGGTTCTCCTCGCCATCATACTTCTGGGTCTTGACGTGATACCGCAGGTAGCCCAAGCGGAAATCGGTGAGCAGTTTCGGACTTAGCGCAATATCCATACCGAAAACCGCACTTTGGCTGCGGCCGGCAGCGGTTCCACCGAAGGTGTTGCCAGGAGCCGAAAACCCTTGTCCTCCGCCCGCGCCAAATATCGTGGAAGAGGAGGTTCCGTTGCCGAAATAGCTGTAGCGCCCGAAGACATGGCTGCGCTCGCTAAGCTGGTCGTCGATTTTGACGTCTACCGAATCGTTGTGCAGGCTGCCGCTTCCGCTGGCCGCGTAGTTGTTCGTCGTTCCCGGCGCATTCGGTGCCGGGATCAAGGCCAGAAGCGCCAGCGCTTGCGGCGAAAGGTACTGCGTGGGGATGAAATCGTTCGCAAAAGGTGCAGGACCAGTTCCAGTAATCACGCGAGGGTTGTAGATCTGTCCTCTCGCCGGTCCGCTCGCCGTCAGGTAATCACTAAGATCGCACCCGTTGCCGGAAAGGCAGGAACTCCGGGTCAATGCAGTCGGCACAGTCACGATTGCGGAAGATCCCAGAATCTGCCGGGTACCCTGATAGTCGGCAAAGAAGAAGGCCTTGTTCTTAATGATGGGACCGCCGACTGAAGCGCCAAACTGGTTGTACTTCGCAGGAGGAAGAAGACGGCCGGTTACCGGGTCAGGCGCAAATTGATTGTATGGATTCCGTGCCTGCGTGGCATCCGTTCGGCGATAGTCAAATAGATCGCCGTGGAAACTGTTCGTGCCGGATTTCGTCTGCGCTGTCACCACGGCCGCTACCGCTTGACCGAACTGAGCATCGTAGTTTTGCGTCGTAATCTTCGCTTCCGTAACGGCATCGAGCGGAGGGTTAATGACAATCTGGCCCAGGATGGGATCCTGATTGGCAGCTCCGTCAAGCTCGTATGCAACGCCCGAGAAATGTTGGCCGTTAATCTGAACGGTAGGACTACCCTGCGGGTTTTCCGCCGTATTTTGCGACCAACCCATCACCTGCGTACCGGGGATCAACAACTCAAGGCTAGCGAAGTTGCGGCCAGAATTTGGAAGGTCCGAAACCGTTTTTTCGTTCAGGACCAGGGCGACATCCGCACGGTCGGTCTTAAGCTGGGGAACTTCGCTGGTGACCGTCACGGTTTCTGTCGCGGAGCCTACATCCAGCTTCAAATCGACTTTGGGAGAGGTGTCAGCCGAAACCCGAATGCCCTTGCTCTCTGCTCCACGAAAACCGCCCGCGGCAACCGCGACGTCATAGACGTCCGGGATGAGATGCTCGGCCGAGTACTCGCCGACCGAGTTCGTGGTGGTCTGGACGGAGGTACCCTTCGCGACGTTTGTGACGGTAACGGTGGCATTGGCAATCGCCGCTCCCGAAGCGTCCGTGACCTGCCCGTAGATCGACCCGTAAATGGCTTGTCCCGAAAGATTTGCAACTGACAAGCCGCCTACGAAAAGAGCCATCAATACGACAAGGTATCGCGTCCTGCCTACTGAGTACGTCATCTCTCCTCCGAATTCAATGCGGCGCAAGTCTTGGCCACAAACGCAGCCCGAGCGTTTCTAGGCTCGGCGCTTGTTGAGCAAACGTTTACCTTCTAATCAAAAAGTACTACTTGCCGAAAAGCTACTGAACCCTAGATCACGGAACCGAGCCGGGGCAATAGTCCACGTGTGCCATAGGCACCGTTTGTGCATCCGCATTTATCATTGATCTGCATAAAACGATCTGTATAAAACTGGATGGCACCAAACTGGGGCTGTCTCGATCCGAATCCTATGCGCTCGTTCTGCCTTTTTTGTCTGGTGGGAGTTCTGGCTCTGCCCGCCTGCGGTCAGCCACAAGATGCTCCCGCACCTTTGCGCGAGGCCGAGGACCTGGTAAAGACTGGCCACTTCCCTGAGGCGCTGCAGAAACTGGATACCCTGGCTGCTGAGCAGCCCGAACCCGCAGGTATCGAATACCTCCGAGGAATGGTGTTCTATCAGCAGAATAAGATGGCGGATGCTCAGACTGCCTTCGCAAAAGCTGTTACTCAAGACCCAAAGAATCTCGAAGCAATGCAGATGCAGGGCGTGAGTTTGTTTCGCCTGGGGAAACCAGCCCAGGCGATTCCCCTGCTCGAACGGGCGCATCGTTCCATTCCGAATGCCAACGTCGAGCCCAACTACGTATTAGGCCTTTGCTATATGGATACCGGCCGGTATGACGATGCACGCGGGGCATTCGCCACCCAGTACGGATTCGCTCCCGATTCTCCGCCGGCTTATCTGCTTGCGGCGCGTATGCTTTTGCGCCGCGAATATGTTCCCATCGCGGAGACATCAGCGCGTAAAGCGCTGGCACTCAATCCCACTCTTCCGCGCGCGCATTTTCTTCTCGGCGAGATTGCTCTCGCCCACGGGCAATTCGCCGATGCCATCGCCGACTTTCAAAAGGAAGGCAATCTCGACCCGCTGAATGGCGCCGTTTACGAACGGCTCGGTGACGCTTACATCCGGGCCGGCGATTTTGACCGCGCACAGCAGGCCCTGAATCGCGCCGTCCTTCTTGAACCGAATGTGAACATCCCTTTTATTCTGCTGGGCAAGGTTTTTCTGAAGCAGCAGAACCCGTCGATGGCCAAAATGTATCTTGAACATGCATCGGAAATGGATTCGAAAAACTACATGGCGCATTATTTGTTAGGACAGTCCTATCGTGCGCTTGGACGAACCGACGATGCTGCCCGTGAATATCACGCCGCCGAGCAGATTCAGGCGGACACCGCTCCTCACTTCGACGCAACTCAATAGCAAGCGATCATGCGATTTCTGTACCAATCTCGCCCACGCCGGTTCGCCACGGCTGTTCTTCTCTGCAGTATCCTCGTCGCAGGTTTGGCAGCCGCTGACACCCGGCAAGAGCGGCTTAAAGCAGCCGACACAGCTTTCCATGCGGGTTACGCCGCGGAAAAAAGTGGCGATCTCACGAAGGCCAGGCAGCAGTTCGAGAAAGTCGTCCAGCTCGCGCCCGATATCGCCGAGGGGCACAGCGCCCTGGGCTCCGCGCTTGTGCAACTCGGACAATATTCGCTGGCGATTCCCGAACTCACACGCGCCCTCGCGCTTAAGGCCGACGACCGCAGCGCCCAGATCAACCTCGGCGTCGCGTATGAACAATCGGGTGCATACGAAAAATCGTTGGCTCTGTTTCGTTCTCTCGACCGGAATGCGGCGAGTCCGCTGCCCGCGAGTGTGGTGATCTTCTATATAAGGGCGCTTGCCGCGACGAAGCAAAACGAACTTGCGCTAAAGAAGGCACAGGCTGCCGTCGCAGCCGATCCCGAAAATTCTGCCTTGCACGATACCCTTGGTTCGCTTCAGGCCCAGCGCCAGGACTGGAATGGCGCCGTAGAACAATTCAAGGAAGCGATTCGCATCGATTCAAACTTCGCCGAAGCCCACTTGCATCTTGGCCTCACCCTCATGATGCAACACCAAACCTCAGACGCGTTGCAGGAGCTCACGACAGCCGCCGCCCTTGCGCCACAAAATCCGCTCGTGCAGGTTGAGTTCGCCAAGGCCCTGATTACCAACAACGAGAATGAGAAAGCCGTCACGGTGCTACGGCACGCTCTCGATCTCGCTCCAACCGATCTCAATACCAAGTATCAGCTTGCTCTCGCCCTGCAGGCCAGCGGACAAGAGCAGCAGGCCATACCATTACTTCAGGAAGTCATCGCTGCCGAATCGCGTAACGTGCCTGCTCTGACCAATCTTGGCCTAGCGCTCGTCCAGACAGGGAAATCGAAAGACGCGATACCCCTCTATCAACGAGCCGTTCAGGAAACTCCCGCCGATCCTCTGGTACATCAGGGTCTGGGAGTCGCTTACCTGCAAGTCAGCGACCTCGATGACGCCATGAGCGAGTTCCGCACAGGCCTGCGCTTCGCTCCCGAAACCTACGAACTGCACTACGATCTCGGTCTCGCTCTCAAATTGAAAGACGATCTCGCCGGAGCCACCGAAGAACTGGAGATCGCTGCGCGCCTCAACCCGAATTCCCCAGATCCCCCCTTCACCCTCGGCGTCCTGGAAATGCAAAGAGGTCATTTTGACGACGCGGAGACACATCTCAAAACCGCGCTGAGGCTACGGCCAAAAAACGGGGATGGCTGGGCCATCCTGGGAAGCGTCTACAAGCAGCAAAATAAACTCGCGGAAGCATCCGATGCGCTCCGCCAAGCCATTGGAGTGATGCCGGATCAGCCCGGACCTCACGTCACCCTCGCGGGCGTTCTGGCTCAACAAGGCCAAACTGCGAAAGCGGCGGCAGAGCGGAAGAAGGCAGCGGAACTCACTCGCATGGCCGTCAACCGGCAACGTGCAACTTTCGCAACCAACAGCGGCAGCCTGCTGCTGCAAAAAAATCAGGTCACAGACGCCATCGAACGTTACCAGGAAGCGGTTTCAAGCGACCCAACGTACATCGAAGCTCACCAGGGACTCGCCAATGCCCTGGCCAGGGCAGGCCGCACAGCCGAAGCCGAAGCCGAAAGGCAAAAAGCCACACAACTGAACCCGCCTCAACCCTGACAGCGTATTCAACAAAGCTGCTATAGAGGCGGTGATACGCCGCATCCCTCACGGCAAGTATTTACCGGCGCAATCGCTAGTCTCGCTGTTTCTTCGTTAGGTGGATTTAGCGTCGGCGATTGAGTCCCTTTGCCGAGGACTCGGATCCAGGCGGTTCACGAAACGGTTCCACAACAATGCGCTCGTAGCACACTTCCAGCACCGTCAAATATTCTGTACCGCCCGGCAATTGCAGGACTACGCTGTCACCCGCTGCCGACCTCATCAACGCGCGCCCCAAAGGTGACACCCAGCTGATGTGGTTGCGGTTGAGATCGATTTCGTCCGTGCCCACGATGCTCACCACTCGCGATACTCCCGCGGCATTGGCATAGCGCACGGTCGCTCCGAAGAATGCCCTGGTCGCCGCGTGCCCGGTTCTCGGAGCTTCCGGGTTCACCACTTCCGCGGCTTCGATTCGCTTGCTGAGAAAGCGAATCCGTCCATCGATCTGCCGCAGCCGCCGCTTGCCGTACTGATAGTCGGCGTTTTCACTACGATCGCCGTTGCTGGCCGCCCACGCCACCACCTCCACCACCGCGGGGCGTTCCCTGTTGAGCAGAAACCGGTGCTCATCTTTAAGGCGCTCCAGCCCGCTCGGTGTGATGTAGTTCTTGACTAGCGTCGCGGGCTCGTCCGGTTTTGGTTTTCTTGTAAAACCTTTTCGCATCTCGTCCTTCCACCGCGAATCCAGTGGGTGAACCAATGAAAGCGGATGAACCGCCGATCAAGAACACTGTGGGTTATCCGCGTCTATGCGAGCTCATCTGCGGACCTAGCTGATTTTTTCACATCTTTCGATCTCTTGGCGATCCTGGCGATCATCTCGGTGAGCTCCTAATACAGATTCGATAACCGCATTGGACTGTTTCCGTCCATTGAAAATCGAGTAAACTGCGGCGATTGGAGATCCCATGGGGAGAAATGATTTCAAGCTCATCGCATTATTCTTTCTTGTGCAGCTTTGCCTGCCAGGCGCCGCACGCCAGGCACGGGCGCAGGTAGAGAAGGCTGCGTACCCGGCCATGGCTCAGGTGGATTCGTATCTGATCGCCGACCGGGATTCGGAGATCGCCCTGGCCCGCAGTGCTGCTCCGGCATCTATCTCGGACGGAGCCGAGGTGATGGTGCTTGGGAGGAGCGGATTCATGACCGTAGCAAAAGGCACGAATGGCTTTCTGTGTCTGGTGGAACGATCGTGGGGCGCGGCCAGCGACGATCCGGAATTCTGGAATCCCAAAGTTCGCTCCCCCATTTGCTTTAATCCAGCGGCCACAAGAACTTTTGCGACCATCTTCCTGATCAAGACAAAACTCGCGCTCCAGGGAAAATCGAGAACGGAGATCGTCGCGGCGACGGCTGCGGCGCTCGATAAGAAGGAACTGCCCGCACTGGAACCGGGAGCGATGTGCTACATGATGTCGAAGCAGCAGTACTTGAACGACCGGGGTAAGAGCTGGCACCCGCATCTGATGTTTCTTGTCTCGGGCGACGCGGCAAAGAGCTGGGGAGCCGACCAGCCAGGCTCGCCGATTATCGCCGCAGATGACCCTGAAGAACGGGTGACAATCTTCATGGTCTGGGTTGGCAACTGGTCCGATGGGTCGCCTGCTCCGGCTACGGCGCACTGACCCCGCACCGCGAATCATCCAGTCGAGATTAGTAACCAAAAGTCGGCTAGTAGAAAAGGTGGGGGCAGCCGTCGTCAAATAAAGGACATGGAAACAAAGCGTGGGCCCGCCCCAAGCTAAAGGCTCCTCTGTATGTTCGATAACAGTGAGTTTCTTTACACTTCTCTGCAGCCTCTCCTACGGAGATGCGAAGATGCGCACTGCTAGCCGACGTCAACGAAATGACGTCTGTGCAGTCTCAGAATCGAAAAAATCGAAGGCGTCGACCTCGGTGTGACCGCGACGAATGGAATCGAGGCGGACCAAGATTTTGATCGATTTCTGTCTTGGACAATGGAGCGGATACTTTTACAAGCAATAACCCGACGCAGGGAGGTGACCGATGAAGGCGATTGTGGTGACGGATCAGGCTGCGGGAACGGCCGGGGCAAAGCTAGTGGAGCGGCCCGAGCCGCAGGCGTCGATAAACGACGTTGTTGTTCAGATTCATGCGTCGGGATTCACCGGGGATGAGCTGACATGGCCCTCGACCTGGACCGATCGCGTCGGCCGTGACCGGACGCCTTCAATCCCCGGACACGAACTGGCCGGAGTGGTCACTGCTCTCGGCTACGGCACGACGGGGCTGTCGATTGGACAGCCGGTGTTCGGCCTCACACACTGGTATCGCAACGGAACGATGGCGGAGTATGTGGCTGTCGAGGCGCGCAATCTCGCGCCGCTACCGGGCGACGTTGACTTCACGGTTGGCGCGGCCCTCGTGATGCCGGGCCTGACCGCGTTGCAGGGGCTGTTCGAGCACGGCCGCCTTCGCGCGGGGCAGAACGTCCTCGTGCACGGTGCGGGCGGCGTGGTCGGTTCGATGGCGAGCCAGCTCGCACGCGCGGCCGGCGCGTATGTCATCGGCACCGGGCGCGCTGGCGTCCGTCAGACGGCTCTCGACTTCGGCGCACAGGAGTTCGTCGACCTCGATAATGACGCCCTGGAGGACGTCGGCGAAGTTGATCTGGTTTTCGATGTCATCGGCGGCGACATCGGGAAGCGGTCTGCAGGCCTAATTCGCACCGGAGGAACACTGGTGACCGTCACCGGCCCGAGCGAAGCGCGGCCCTCTAGCGGCATGACTATCGACTTCATCGTCATACCCGATCACGCCCACTTGAGTGAGGTCGTCCAACGGGTCCGGGATGGTCGGCTGCGGACAAATATCGGCAAAGTGGCTACCCTCGACGATGGCGTCGCCGCCTTCAACCGGACC